>Ga0302326_10007193_pt1 | contig 24847 bp, 24 predicted proteins | sample Palsa_T0_3_FD_202264 | JGI IMG/M metagenome (GOLD analysis project Ga0302326, IMG submission 202264) | Peat permafrost microbial communities from Stordalen Mire near Abisko, Sweden - Palsa_T0_3 | ecosystem: Environmental > Terrestrial > Soil > Palsa > Peat permafrost | place: Sweden: Abisko... | reverse complement strand
AGGACCGCGCCGTCACCGCCCTTCGATTGCAACCACACCGAGCCGTTCCAGTGAAGGATGACACCGGCTCCAACCGCCCAGACGTCGTTCGACGCTGAGCCCCACACGGCCGAGAGATCGGTCGTCACGCCGCTTCCGAGCGCCGACCATGCCGACCCGTCGTAGTGCGCGGTGACACCCGCGGCTCCTACCGCCCATACGTCGGTCGGCGCGCTGCTCCAAATGCCGACGTACGTCGCGGGTTGGCCACCATCGGGTGACGCGGGAAGGTTGCTCGCGCTCCATGTCATGCCATCGAAGTGGAGCGCCACACCTCCCTGCCCGATGGCCCAAACGTCGGAGCTCGATGTGCCCCAAACGCCAGTGAGCGTGTTGCCTTGTGGGAGTGGGTTCGCCCAACACCAATCCGCCGTGCACGCCGAGGTCGAAGCGTCGAAGCCGATCGGGGGTGGGCATGGATGACCGTCACACAGCATCGCGGCATCGCCGCCCCCGTCCGTGGCCGCGTCGGTGTCGGTTGGATGACTCGAGCCGCATCCCTCGGGCCCAACGCCGAGCGCTGCGACGACCGCCGTCGAAGCGAGGAGCCCTGTCAGCTTGGCGATCTTGTGGTTCACGTCGATCCTATTGAACGGTGACGGACACGGGTGACGATGGGATTCCGTTCGCGACCACCACGAGGTTGCTCGCGCCCGTCTCGACGTTTTGCGCCACATCGAACAGCGTGAAGACGGGCGCCGTCCCAGTCGCCACGCCCATCGTGCTGTGATCGTGCGTGCGCGCGTAGAAGACATGGCCGGTGGCGTTGTTCGTGATTCGCACGAGCGGATAGTTCGTCGCACACTGATAGTCGTCGCCGTACGAGCAAGCTTGGGACAGGCCGTTGAACTGCGTCCCCGAGATCATGTTGGTGCTGCCTCGCGCGACGGTGGTGGGCGCGGTCGTGATCGTGGGCGCCCACGAAGGGTCAGGGCTGCCGTTCGACGTGAAGATCTCGACGTCCAGCGACCGATCGAAGGCGATGATCTGACCCGACGGCAACGGCACAAGGAAGATCGTGTACGAGGTGTCGTTCACCGCATTCGGCGTCGGCGCCGTGGGCGTGAGGTTCGTGCCATCGAACTCGAGAAAGGTCGCCGGAGGGTTATAGTCGCCTGGGCTTGCGGCGCAGAGTACGTGGCCATTCGTGAGAAGCACGGCGGGGCCGTCGGCGATGTCGAGCTGGCCAGCATCGACCATCGGGAAGTCGGGACCTGCTGTCCACGTTCCGCCTTGGTAGATGGCGTTGTGCGCCGTCGCGCCCATCGCGAACACCGCGCCGCTCGGCATCAAGATGGCAGGGCCCACCTCGCCCGAGACCTTGTCCGCAACGGTGACGCCCGTCGACCCGGCGCTGCTCCAACTTCCACTCGTGGGATCGTAGAGCTCGGAGTTTGGCGCGCCCGATACGTCGACCGTGAGGACGTTCCCGTTCGGTAGGAGCGTCCACCCTTCTTCTTCGTTCGAGTCGTACTTCCCTGTTCCCGTGAGCGTGAATGTGAGCGTGCGAGGATCGAGCAGCGCCTGATTCTTCGTGCCGACGCTGCCCATCATGAAGACGCCGTTCGGCAAGATGACCGTCGGCGTGTCACCGATGCCGAAGGAGGCGTTTGCCCAGCTCGCCGGTGGGAGAAGAGGCGTCCACGCATCGACGACGGGGTCGTAGATTGCTCCGAGGCCGGTCCACGCGTCCGCGCCATGATTGTACTCGCCGCCCACAGCGACCACGGAGCCGCTCGCCAGAACCGCCAACCCGAAGTACGTCGGCGCATAAGCTAGCGGCATGGTGGCGAGCGTCGACCACGTGCCGTTCGCGTAGCTTCCCATCACGTCCGGCGTCAGCCGCCACCAGTCCGACAGGCTCGACGCGTGCACCATGAGCGTCCCGTCCGTGAGCAGCACGGTCTCGTCGGGATAGAACGGCGGCGGCTGAGCGAGCTTCTGCCAAGATCCTCCGTAGGGTTGGTTCGGAGGTGGCGCTGCGTCGCTGTCCGGTGTGTTGGACGCGTCCGTCGTCGTCAACCAAACGGAGCCACTTTGGATGGAGGATCCGTTGCTGCACGCGGCGACGAGGAACGGCGACGAGACGAGCGCACCCCAGAACGAACGGATGAACACACGTCGCATCTCGCTCGAAGCTTATACCCATACAGAAATACCGGGGTCGCATCGCATTCTTACAGGCACACTGTCCCCACGGTGATCGAATAAGGATAGAGTGCACATTGCTTCACGTGCGCCTTCCCTCCTCACTCTCCTGGGTCATTGCCGCGACGCTCCTCGGGTGCAGCTCTGCGCCCAACCTCAACGACAACGATGGGGGCCCTGGCTCCGACAGTTCGACTGGGGCCGACGGGATGACGAACGATCAGACGTCACCTCCGGTCGACGGCAGCTTCGATGGACCGGTGCCACCTCCGGCGACGAGCGGCATCACCATCACCGTCGAGCCCGATGGGTCAGGCGACGCAGCGGCGGTGCTGAGCGCGATCGAAGGTGCGCAGACAGCCGTTCACGTCGAGATGTACCTGCTCACGAACTCGAAATACATCGACGCGCTCATCGCGCTGTCCAAGGCCGGGAAAGACGTGAAGGTCCTCTTGAACCAGACGTTCCCAACCGGCACGTCTGCGTCGGACACCAACGCCGCTACGTACACACAGCTCGAGGGCGGCGGCGTGAACGTCAAATGGGCGCCCACGAACACGGGGTTCGATAGCTACACGCACGAGAAGGCCGTCATCATCGACCCTGCGGGAGGCTCGGACTCTCAGGTTTGGGTCATGACGATGAACCTCGACACCGACGCGCCCAAGTACAACCGCGAGTTTCTCGCCGATGACGTGAACGCACCCGACATCGCCGAGGCCGAGGCCATCTTCGAGGCGGACTATGCCGACACGGCGATCACGCCGTCGGGCAACCTCGTCGTCGCGCCCTCACCGCAGAACAACGCCGTGGCCACGCTCGTCGCGCTCATCAACAGCGCGACGACGAGCATCAACATGGAGAGCGAAGAGCTCGACGACTCCGGCTACAACACCGAGGAGCTCGTCTTCAACGCCCTCGTGGCGAAGGCCAAAGCGGGCATCAAGGTGCAAGTCGTGCTCGAGGACTCGACCGACACGTCGCAATCGAGCGCCGTGACCTCGCTGGTGGCAGCGGGGGCGCATGTCGTCGGTTACGCTTGCTCCGCGAGCCTCGATATCCACGCCAAGGCGCTCGTCGTCGACGACGCTCGTGCATACGTAGGCTCCGAGAATTTCTCCGGTGGCTCGCTCGGCTACAACCGCGAGCTCGGGGTGACGTTCACGCAGGCGAGCGAAGTGACGAAGGTCAATTCGACGATCGTGACCGACTTCGCAGGCGGGACCACCTACTCGGCCACCTGCGCCGAATGATCGATCAGATCTTGGTGTAGGTCGCCGTGGCCTTCACGTGCAGCGTGCGATTGCACGACGCGTTGCCCACGGAGCCGAGGCACCGATCGTCTGCCTCGAATTGTTCGGCGTGCGTTTGTAGGGCACGCAGAACCGCGTCGGTGATCTCGTAACCACCGCCCTGGCATGACGAGTCACCGCAGGGAATGACGAAGAGCGCGGGCGCTCGCTCGACGACGATGTGCCGCACGTGCTTCGAGCTCGAAAGGCCCGTCGTATCGTGCGACTCCTCGACTTCGAGCTTGAGCGTCGCGAGATCTGGAGCCCGCTCCCGAAGACGAGGCGCGGCTTCTTCGCGCCTCCGTCTTTCGGCGAAACGTTCCGAAGCCTCCGTCTTGCGTTTACGGAGGCTCATTCGGGTAGGGGTTGCGGCCCAGGGATGATGCCCGCAATGTCCGGGTCTTCACCGCTGTCATTGGTTGGCAGCTTGGCCTTGTCCTCACGACGCTGTTTGCGTTGCTCGGCCTTGGCACGCTGCCGTTCCTGACGTTCGCGCTCCTTTTGGCGTTTCTGAACGGATGGGTTCATTACCAGCGCGATCCACCGCGCCGATCGCCTCGATCGCCGCCGCGGCCGCGATCGCCACCGCGACCACCACCGCCGCCGCCGCCACCACCACCACCACCGCCACCGAAACCACCCGAGCGCTGCGGGCGCTCTTCGGCTTCGTTGACGCGGAGGGCGCGCCCGTCGAGCATCGCGCCGTTCATGGCTGCGATGGCTTTGGATGCCTGGGCGTCGTCGCCCATGGTCACGAATGCGAATCCGCGCGACTGCCCAGTCTGGCGGTCGAGGACGACATGAACGTCGGTCACAGAGCCGTGTTGCGCAAAGGCTTCACGGACGGCTTCGGTGGTTGAGTGAAAGGAGAGATTACCTACGTAGAGACGGGATGACATCGTTGTGTTCTCAAATATCGGCTCACGGCATTCTGTCTGCCTGCCATCCAATCTGAGCCGAAAATCGGAGGGTCGGGCCGCGGTGGGTCATCCCCGCGCCATGTCTGTCGCTGATCAGCGCAACCGTTCCGATTCCGTAACCAACTGTGACGCTGCAAATATAACGCATCACGGGAGGCCGTGCAACGGTCGCGACGGGGCTATAAAAGCCCCTGATCTCGGGCGTCTCGGGCGATGGCCTTGAGGGAATCGTAGGTCTCGGCGTCGAGCAGGCGGAACCGCTCCACGTCGAACAGCTCGTGGATGATGCGGCGGCCCGTGTCGTGGGCGTTCATCGCTCGAAGGGCGCGCGTGAGGCGAACCCGTATGTTCATGTCGAGATCGTTGCGGGCGACGATGAGATCGGACGGGATCTTGCCGAAGGTCGTGAGGACGCGGAGCTTCTTGTCGGCGTCGGGAAGAGCTGACCACGGCCCGACGACCTCACCGTCCGCGGCGGGGCGATGGGCGTACGTCGCGCCGAAGTCGACAGCCCCGCTCACGACCGATAAGGCCACGGACTCGTGGCTGCCTGCGAACGTCTCCTCGCCGAGCTCGGTTCGCGGGTCCACGCCTGCCGCAGCGAGCTGGATGCGCGGAACGACGAACCCCGCCGCGCTATGCCTGTCGACCCACGCCACGCGCGCACCGCGAAGCTCAACGAGGCGGCGCACGCGCGACTCAGCGGGGACAATGAGCGCGGAGCAGTAGTGCTTCTTCGTGCGCTCGTTGAAGACGAGCGGTGTGACGGTGCCAGCTGCCAAGAGGGCGATGTACGGAATGGGCGAGAGCCACGCGAGCTGCGTCGTCCCGTCGTTCAACGCAACCGCGAGCCGCTCGTATGAGGGTGCTTCGGCCACGCCGACCTCGACTTCGGCGAGCTCGCTCAAGAGCGTGGCGAACTCACCACGCAAGTTCGCGTCCGAGGCCGCTGGAAATCCCATGATGAGAAAGTCGGCCATGGACTACGGCGCGCAGGTTCCGTTGTTGCAGTTGGGAGCCGTCATCGGGCAGTCCTTCATCGTAAGGCACTCGACGCACGCGGGGACGCCGTTGTGTTGCCCGCAATCGGGCGTCGGGGCCGTGCAGTTCATGTCGGTGACACACGCGACGCAAACGTTGCCCATCCCGCAGAACGCGGTCGGCGCCTTGCAGTCACCGTCCTGCAGACATTGAACGCACGAGCTCGTCTGCGTGTCGCACTTCGGCGTGGCGGGCGTGGTGCACTCGGAGTCGTCGGTGCATCCGCTGCGGCACGTGAAGGTGTGTGGATCGCAGATGGGCTGCGCCGTTCCGCAGTCGGAGTTCGCGAGACATGCGACACACTGGCCGTTGCGGAGAAGGCAGCGCGGCGCAGCGACGGGGCAGTCACCGTTGCTGACGCACTCGACGCACGCTCCGAGCGTGGTGTTGCACAGGGTCGCGTTTGGCTGTTTGCAGTCCGTCGCGCTCGTGCACTGAACGCAGTCGTCGTTGCTGCAGACGGGCATGTTCATCGGGCACGTCCCCGTCGCGCAGTTCGGGTGGCACGCATGGTCCGACCAGCACGCGGGGTTCGCGGCGTCACAGTCACCGTTCGAGACGCACTGGACGCATGCGCCCACGAAGCATTTGGGAGCGGCGGCGGGGCAGTCCGAATTGCCCTCGCACGCCACGCACCCGAGCGTCGAGTCGCAGATCTGCCCCTCCGCGCAAGCGTTCGTTCCGTTCGGACCACAGAGCGCGCTCCCACCGCCCGGTCCGTCGTTTGCACCCCCACACGCCCAAAGGGCGATGACCACGCCCGCAATGGCCACCTGCGCATTGCGCCAAGTTAGGAGCCTCATGCCCCTGACTTTAGCACCAACGGCCTCCGAGCTGAGCGGGCTAGCTCGTCGTGCGGAGCGGAGCGAGTTTGCGCAAGCGCGGCTCGCGAAGCCAGAGCCCAATCCACACGAGCACGCCGAGCACGAGTGGCGTGAGGAACACGTCGCTCACGCGAACGTGCGTCGCCACGGCACCACCGAGGTAGGCCGTGACGAGCACCGCCCCAAGCACGGACGTCTTCGGCACCGCATAGACGAGCGCGCAAGCGAGCTCGAGGATGGCGATCGTCGTGAGGTCACCTTCCCGGTAACCAAACTTGCCCACGAACATGTCGATGACCTTCGGTTGATGACTGAGCTTCATCGACGCGCTGAGCGCGAGGGCCAAAACAGGCAACGCGCTGACGACGCGGCCCACCCACGGCACCCAAGCCTTGTCGGGGATGGCCGCCGAAGGAACATCCCCGTGTGCGGCTACGTTGCTCACGCTCGTGCCTCCACGCTCGGTGCGACGGCAGCGGTCGCTTCGATCTCGATCGTGATGGCAATCTTGTCGCTCAACGCGAGGCCGCCCTGATCGAGCGTCTGGTTCCAGCTCACGCCGTAGTCCTTGCGGTCGATCGTGGTGGTCGCCGTGAAGCCTGCGCGGCGCTTGCCCCACGGATCCTTGGCGATGAGACCCCCGCGCTCCACGTCGAGCACGACGCTCTTCGTCGTGCCGCGAATCGTCAGATCGCCGGTGACCGACAGGTGATCCTTTCCCTTCTCTTCGACGCGTGTGCTCTTGAAGGTGATCTTCGGGTGCTTCTCGGCCTCGAAGAAGTCAGCCGAGCGCAAGTGCGCGTCGCGCTGCGGCTCGTGGGTGTCGATGCTGCCGACGTCAATCTCGACCTCGGCGTGGGACCGCGAGAGGTCTTGCTCGTCGAGCTCGATCTTGCCGGACCACTTGGTGAAGCGGCCGCGCACCTTGCTGACGAGCAAGTGACGAACCGTGAAGTCGACACTGGAATGCGCGTGATCAAAATCCCATTGAACGAGTGCCATGTGCGTTCTCCTTAGATTGAATTTAAACGTTGCTTCGCCGTCGGCCCGCCGAGGCGCTTCGGAAGCACCGCGACGAGACTCGCGACGAGCACGCGATTGACGGACGTGTAGTGGTGCTTGCCTTCGGTGCGCTGGAGGAGGAGCCCTGCGTCGAGCAGGATCTTCAGATGATGCGAGATGGTGGGCTGCGAGACGTCGAATCTCGCCGCCACCTCCCCGCACGAGAGCTCTCCAGCCTGGGCGATCTCCTGAACCATGCGAAACCGTGTGGGATCGGCCAGTGCTTTCAGGGCGCGAATGAGCTCGCGGTCGCTGACCTCGGGCTTGGACGCTCCCATAGACATACTTCTATGCATCGATACGATCGCCGTCAACCCCTACTCAAGCGTGGGCGATGAGGTCGCGGACGGTGACCGCGTCGAGGCGCTCGATGGCATCGCTCAGCATCGACACGTCGGCGCCGCGTTCGATTCGAAGATGGGCAAGGCGCCGCCGGCCGCGTGCGAGCGTCGGGTTATCCGTGAGGGGTAGCGCTTCGAGAGCGGCGACGCGCTTCAGCGCACCAAGGCACTCGGCGGCCGCGCGCTCGTCCTTCTCGCGCACCGCGACGTGGAGCGCCGCACGAACCGTATTCTCGGCGGGAAGCAGCGAGCCCTCGAAGCTCATTTGGTCCACCCGCGCGAGCATCGCGGCGGCGCGTCCGAGTGGGTGGGTTGCGGCGTCATCGCGCACGTGGAGCGCGCCGAGGATCGACTCGGGCTTGAGGGCTCCCATGAGCTTCGTCGCTTCGTCGACGTAGTGCATGCTCGTCCCGATGCCGACGCCGTCGACCCCGGCGAAGACGGCGTTGCGCATGTGCTCGGCGACCATCCCCGCGGAGACGTACGTTTCGAGACCGCACTCGTGGGCGAAGTGAACGAGATCGGTGAGCTCGGCGTGGGTGAGCTGCTCGACGATAGGCCTGCTCGGGACCTCGTTCGATGCTCCGTCCCACGCGATCTTGTCGAAGCCACCCGCTTTGGCGAGCTGCACGCCCGCGTGGCCAATTTCGTAGCGATCGCGCAAGACGACGGCTCCGTCGAGGCCTTCCACGTGGAGTGGCGTGTTCACGTTGAACGCCGCCGACAACATTTGTCTGTCTCTGTCGCGCAGGACGTTGCCGGAGACGGCACGCATGAAACGAACGGCGTGTGGGCTCGTCATGCGCTCGATCGCGATCTTGCAGTCGGCGATGCCGCTCACGAACATCGCGGTGCACGCCGACGCATGGAGGTGCGCAGTCTTCAGCACGTCCATGTCGAAACCCGCCGGCGAGATGGGCAGAACGCCCATGTGATTCTCGAACACGGGCCGGCCGATGAACGCCGTGCACGGGGCCGCGGGCCCGACACGCAATCGCGCGCGCGCGGCGTGCCAAGCGGCCGGCAAGCGATACGGCTCGACCTTCTCCTTGTCGGTGACCATGTCGCGATCGATGTGCTCGATGTGGACGATGAGCCCCCGCAAGAGCGCCTTGTCCCATGCCGTGATGCGGACGTGATCGGGGCCGGGGTCGGCGAGGGAAAGCCAGGTTTGTATCTCTCGAAACCCCGACGTCCCGAGACACGCGAAGGGTGTTCGTAGGGGGGCGCCCGAGCGCATGCGCCAATCGGCCACGTCGAGGGCTGCCTGCTCGCTCGTCGTCATCTTGCGTTTGACGTCGCGAGCGCTGTCGAAGAGCGCGGAGATCGATTCGAGGAAGTCAGCCTGTCCATCGATTGCGACATGCACACGGAGGCGATCCGCGGAGAAGCGGACGTGCTCGGCCTCACCGCTCGCGTCGGGGAGGTCCACGAGCTCGTGGTAGATGCGAAGCGCGTCGAGCGCGGTGCGCGCATGCGCCAAATCACGCGCGAGCTCGGCGATGTGCGCGATCTCCGAAGCTCGCGACGGATGGCCCGCACTCGCGGTCGCCGCGACAGCGCCGATCTCGTCTGCAAGCTCGCGAGGTCCTGCGCTCGTGAGGAGCGGCGAAGGCTCGCGCTTTTCGAACCTCATCGCACCCGCCGAGAGCTCGGGTGCGCGCCCAATCGCCCGTAGCCCTCGCAGGGCACGTGTCAGCGCGATCGATTGGAACTCACCGAGGGTGAGCGTGACCGCGCTCGGCATCACAGACCAGGTGCGACGCCGTCTGCCGAGAACAGCGGCGCCGACGCGTACAAGATACCCCCACGGACGGTCGTGACGACCTTGCCGACGTCGTCGATGCGCGCGAGCGGATCGCCATCGACGACGAACAAGTCCGCGGCCTTCCCCGCCGCGATCGATCCCGTCTTCTTGTCGAGCTTCATGGTGCGCGCTGCGTCGATGGTGTCGATCCGCAGCACCTCCGCGGGCGTGAGCCCCGCGCGCACGTAGAGGGCGAGCTCGTGATCGAGCATGAGACCCCCGAGCGAATCGGTACCGCAGACGAGCGTGACGTGGGCGTCGTGGAGGAGCTTCACCATCGCGAGCATCTTGTCGTAGGACGCGCGGTAGGTCTTCAGCTTGTCGCCTTCGAGCGGGAGGCCGCCCGTCAAGAACCAGCGCTGGGTCTGCACGGGCAACCGCGCGACGATGCTCTCCATCCCCGGCATGATCTTGCCCTGTTCGGCCGTCAAGAGATCCTCGAACGCGTCGAGCGTCGGGTCGATCACCGTGTGGTGCTCCTTGAGGAGGGCGATGAAGTCGGTGACGGGCTTGCTCTTGAGATCGAACGTCGCGGCCTTGTCACCGACGAGCGTGAAGCGGGTCGTCGTGCGGGTGTCGGTGTCGTGGTCGGCGAAGAAGTTGAGAAAGAGCATGTTGACGTGCTCGATCCCGTCGTACCCCGCACGCACGGCCTCGTTCGCGAGCATGTGAACGGGGATGTGCCCCGTGACGCTCATGCCACGCGCGTGGGCCTCCTTGGCGAGCAGCGGCACGAGCTCGGGCTTGACCGAGTTGTAGATCTTGATGCCCTCGTAATGCCTCTTCGCGAAGAACTCGACGGCAGCCTTGGCCTCCTCGGGGGTCTCGGCGGTGACCTTGCTCGACGCCGCTTTCTCCCCCCGCCCTTCGATGAAGCCCATGCGAAGCACGTGTGGCCCGACCGCCGTGCCGTCGTCGAAGCGCTTCTTCCAGTCGTCGAGCTTGTCGGGATCGTTGCCTACGTCGCGCGCCATCGTGACGCCGGAGGCGATGTCCATTGCGCCGTCCGCATCGCCGAGGTGAGAGTGCATGTCCCATAGGCCGGGCAAGATTGCCTTGCCGGCGAGATCGATCACTTCGGCACCCGCGGGCACCTTGGCCGATGCGGAAGGGCCAACGGACTTGATGGTATCGCCCACGACGACGACCGTTTGGTCCTTGTCCCACCGGCCGCGCTCGACGTCGAGCACCCGGGCGTGGGTGAACGCGACACCGGCCACCGGCGGCTTGTGGGCCGTCTTGTCGGCCAGGGCCTTGTCGCGGGCTCGGTCGATCTCGGTTTGCTTCTCGACGATGGAGTCGACGATGCCTTCCCAACCCTCCGGCACGACCGACCACCATGGGGAGATGGAACCAAACCAGCTGCCGTCCGGGTTCATCCACACGTGCGTGGGCGTGAGGTCGAGGCCCGTGATGGCGTAACCGAGGATGTGACGCGTCTGTCCGTTGGCGGTGACGTCGGTCTCGACGGTCTTCTCGATGCGCGCCGTGCCGCTCGGAAGGAGCGGCATCGTCCCACCCGCTTTGATCGCAGCTGCTGCGAGCCATCCGACGACGTCGGGCAGATCACAGACGGGCACGAAGAAAGCCGAGCCCTCGAGATCGCGCTGGCCGTCCTCCTCACGACTCTTCCACCGCGCGTGATTGCCGTCGCGCGACAGTTTTTCTTCGACGGGCGTGCCCATCGTGTGATGTCCCCGAGCGTCGAGCGATGCGATCGTTCCGTCGGGTTGCAGGCGCACGGTCGCGTCGGTGTGGGGCCCGCGGCCGTTCTCGACGACGTCGAGAACGACGGTGATCGTCCCATCTGGAGCTACGGTCGTGACGCTCGTTCCAGACTTGCGGGTGAGCGAGACGACGACGCGCTTGGTCACCGTGGGCTCTTTCGCGATCGGCGGCGTCGATGTCACCGTCGCGGATGCCGACGGCGTCGGTGTCACGGTCGAAACGTTGCTGGCCTCACCGCCGCAAGCGGCAGCGATCAGAAGGAGTGTCGGCAAGTACCTCACGCGCGCCTCATTTGGGTTTGCAGACTTCGAGCCCGGCGGTCTTCATGTCGACCACACCGCCGACGATCTCCTCGACGGTCGCCTTCGTGCGGAGCTTCTTCCAGACGCACTCGCACGCTTTGTCTTGGGCGGGAGCGGCCTTGGTGCAGCCGCCGATGAACTCGGTCTTGGCGACCTCCTCCGGCAGCTTCCCTTTGCACGCGACGGCGGCAGCCTTCTTCGCGTCATCGAAGCGCTGACCTTCGAAGTCGCCGATGAAGTCCACCAGCCCGAGCGTCTTGCGGAGAGACGGCCACAGGCAGTCGCAATAAGGAGCCTTGCGTGTGTCACCCGTCACGCACGTCGCGGTGAAGGCTTGCTTGACGGCTTCATCGGTCAGCTTTGGCGTACAGGTCGTGGTCGTTCGCTGCCTCACCGTCGTGAGCTGCGTCTCCGTCGGCGGCACGGAGAGATCCGCGTCCTTGAACACGTCCGCGAACTGGTCGAAAGCGCAATTGCAATACGCCGGCGCATTGAGCTTGGTCAGGCATTGTTGGACCACGATGTCGCGCTTCGACTCGATCGACTCGTGAGGCGGGCCTGCGTCCACCGGCTCGCTCGTGGTCGCCATCGCAGCATCCGGAGACGACGAGCTCGACGTCGTTGGCGTCGGCGTCCCACCGCCGCAACCCAGCGCGACGAGGACCATCGGCAGAAGACGTAACACCTTTCGCATGGGGAACCTGAGTACTACACTCACTCCGGTGAAGCGACGTCTTCGGAACCTGCTCGCGTTCGTCGTGCTCGCAGTGACGGCGTGGATGTGCTTCGACAACGTCTTCTCGGACGATGCGCCCATCCGCGAGCTAGCCGAAAAAGCTGCGTGTACCCACAAGGGGGCGAAGGCGTGCGACGAGCAGCACGGGCTCGTACGCGAGCAACGCATGCCGTGGGCTCAGTCGATCGACTACGCCTGGCGCGATGCGACATTGCACGTGAGCTGCCACCGCGAATTTTATGTATTCGGCGAGCGTCGCTGCGCGGTCGAGTGATATATTCGCTGGATGCGGCGGTCATTCCTCCTCCTGCTTGCCTGGGCACACATCGCATGTGGCGGCGCGCCGACCTCGAGCCTTCTCGGTGATGGCGGGAGCGGGACCGACACGGGCACGAGTGACACGGGCACGGGCGACACGAGCACGACCTGCAACATCTCGGCATGCGCCACCATCCCGAGTGGATTCACCGTCGTCTCGCTGGCGAGCGGGATGTCGGCATGCCCGAGCGGGTGGACCTCCACCGACGTAGTGTCCGCGCCCGCCGCTGGCGCGGGCGCCTGCACGTGCTCCTGCAACGTCACGACGCCACCCGACTGCAGCAGCGGCACCATCGACCGCTTCCTCGATGACGGCACGACAGCCACGTGCACCGAGCCGGCATCGACGTTGGTGGCCACCGGCAGCGCATGCACCGACAGTGGCTTCTTCATCCAATTCAATCACGGGCACTACGCGGTCGATCCGCCGCCTCCCACCGGTGGCACGTGCGCGTACAACGCGCAGACCGACTCCACCATGGTGACGAGCACGCCGGGCCTGGTGTGCGCTCCACCGACGAGCTGCCCCGGAGCGATCTGCGGTACTGGCAACGTGTGCGTCTCTCAGGGTGGCGACGTCATGTGCCCCGCGGGCTTTCCGCAGAAGACCCTCGTCGGCACATCAGCGACTGCCATGTGCAGCGCTTGCGGCGCGTCGTGTGCGGTCACGGGGACATGTACGGGGACGCTCGCGTTCTACGCCTACGGGGACACGACCTGCACGACGACACCTCTCGACTTCACGGCCGACGGCTCGTGCGACGCGAACCCGGCCACCAACGAGCAGACGTACTACGAGTACTTCGAGTACACGGGCACGGTCGCGTCCTCCTCTTGTATGGGTCAGCCCCCGACGTCGACTGCGACGCCTACGCTGAACGGGCCGACGACGGTCTGCTGCCAGCACTGAGCCCCGCCCGACCGTCAATACGTGGTCGTGATGGCGTCACGCTGCATCGACTGTGGCCACTGCATGACGCGCACGGCTGCATCGATGCAGTCGCGCAACGCTGGGTCGACGGGTGACGTCGTTACCGTCACACCAATGGGCAACCCGTCGAACACGGCGACCTTGATGGTGATGTGCGTGGAAGACGGCGCCCCGCATCGCGTGAGAAACGCTCCATCCTGCAAAGGAAGCGCGAGCTGGGAATCGGAGAGCGGGACACCTTCCTTGATCTCGTCGGGAAGAGCCTGAGCCCAGGCCTCTTCGAACGACGCCAAGTTGTGGGCCTTGGTGGGAGCGAGCGAGGCGTCGAGGGGTGATGGCGATGGGAGGGTGATCGTAACCTCCGCAGGCTCTTGCCGCGACGCACATGCGAAAAGCAGCAGGACGCCAGCGAGCGGAGCGCGGCATGTCGAGCGACTCGAGCGCATGCGCACCCGTCGTAGCACCAGTCGATGTCTTATGCGTTCGCGACCGTCACGCTGGGGAACGGTGGGCCTGGCTTCGCGAAGAGGTAGCCTTGCAGAAGATCACAACCCGCCCGTCTGACGCACGCGAGCTCATCTGACGTTTCGACGCCCTCGGCAACCACTTGGATCTTCATTTCCTTGCAGAGCGACGTCATCGACTCGATGAGGCGCTGACGAACGGGCGATTGATGCACGTTGCGGATGAGCGACATGTCGAGCTTCACGATGTCAGGCTCGAGCGCGGCGAAGCTCGCGAGGCCCGCATATCCAGCGCCCAAGTCGTCGATCGCGATGCGGAAGCCCTGATATCGAAGCACGGAAATGCGTCCGACGACGTCCTTCACCAAGTCGATCGCGGCCCGCTCGGTGATCTCTAGGACGACACGGTTTGCGATGCGCCCAAGGGGTGACGCGCCCTCGTAGAGCTCGCTGTCGAGCAAGTCTCGCGTGTGGAGGTTGACGAACAAGACTGCATCGTCCGGCGCCTTCTCGAAGGCCTGCGCGCTCAGCGTTCGAACGCGGCGGCCGAGATCCGAGATGCGGTCCAGCTTCTCTGCGGCATCGAGCACCGCGCCAGGATGGGGAAGCGACGGTTCCTTCGTGCGCATGAGCGCCTCGTATCCAAAAAGCTCGGATCGGCGACCCACGACGATGGGCTGAAACGCCATCCACATGGTGTCGAGCGCGCGGTCGAAGCTGGCTTCGAGGCTTGCCCGGTCTCCCGCCTTTGCCTCCGCCTGCTGCTCGAGCAGCTTGATGGCTTCACGCTTCATCACGGCCATGCGATGCAACCGCGACGCGCGTTCCACGGCGTTGACCAGAACGTCGTTCGGCATGGGCTTCGGTAAGTACTGTAGGGCGCCGAGCGACAGCGCCTCCACGGCGGTCTCGAGGGTCGGGTTTCCCGTCATCAGGATGACGGGTACGTCGAGATCGTAGGCACGAAGCATACGGAGCAGGTCGACGCCGCTCATCGAAGGCATCATCACGTCGGTGAGGACCACGTCGAACGGCGTCTGCGTGATGACCTCGAGCGCCTTGGTCGGATCGGTGGTCGTCGTGACCTCGAAGTTGGCGGCCCGAAGGACGCGCTCGAGCGCCCGACACAGCGCGATCTCGTCATCGACGATGAGCACCGACCTCTGCCCCGCCGCTTCTTGAGTAGACGGTGCCGTCACCGCAACGGTGTCGCGGCGAGCGGCAGTCACATTGGGGCGGGTGGGTCGCTGCTTAGCTTGCACCCCGTTCTGTACGGGCCACCCGCCGGGGGACTAAAGGGCTGTCTCTGAATTTACGGGCAGAGCTTGAAGTGCCACGAATTCGGGTGCGCGTTGGTGCGTCCGATGTGGACGGCCTGCGGATCCGAGCGCCCGTCGACGGTCATGTAAAAGCGCACGCAGTGGGTGCCGGCGACGCGGAAATCGAAGCCGTCTTCGTTGCCTTGCGTCTGGAAGTCGAAGTTCACGGCGTTCGACGACGCGATGCGAATGTGATCGTTGAACTCGGCAGCCGTGGCCTTGAGCTCGGTGATCGGCCCGCCGTCACCCATGATGACGCCCTGGAAGCGGTGGCGATGGGTGGCCGTCGTGGTGCGCAGGTGCCAGAAGTGACCGTGACCGTCGTGCCAAACCCAGAATGCCTCGGGGGCGCCTGAGTGCAGACCAGCAGGACGCCCGTCGGCGAGGTCCATGCGCATCTGGTGAATCTGAACGGTGGGCGGAGGAGCGGGAACGACGTCGATGACGATCGTCGGCTGAGGCTGGTTGACCACCACGGTGGTGTGGGGTGGCGGGGGCGGCGGTGGTGGTGGGGGTGGCGGGGGCGGCGGTGCCTGGACGACGATGACGACGGGCGGCGGGGCAGCGACGAGGCCCTCATGCACGGGGCCCGGGCAAAGCTTGAAGTGCCATGACGTCGGGTGGACGTTGTTTCGGCCGACGTGAATCTTCTGCGGCTCCGACTTGCCGTCGATGGTCATGTAGAAGCGAACGCAGTGATTGCCGGCGACGCGGAAGTCGAAGCCGTCCTCGTTGCCCTGGGTGGAGAAGTCGAAGGTCACCGAGTTGTTGTTCCCGATGCGAATGTGGTCGTTGAACTCCGTAGCCGTGGCCTTCACCTCGGTGATCGGCCCGCCGTCACCAATCACGGTGCCCTGAAAGCGATGGCGCTGGGTGTGGGTGGTCGTACGAAGGTGCCAGAAGTGACCGTGATCCTCGTGCCAAATCCAAAATGCCTCGCCTGCACCAGCGTGGAGGTTGCTCGGACGGCCGTCGGCGGCGTCCCATCGCATTTGATGGACCTGCACCGTGACTGGCGGAGGTGGAGCCACCTCGAAGACGACGGTCGGGGGCGGAGGGGTTTCGACCACGACCGTCGCTGTTGGCGGCGGAGGCGCCACGACGGTGACGGTGGGGGGCGGTGGGGTGCTTACGGTGATTGTCGCCTGGGGCGGCGGAACGTTCGTATGAACATCAGCCGTGCAGCCAACGATTGCGAGGACACCCAGACCAAAGATCTTGCGCATGTTAGTTTCTCCCGGTTCCGTGGTTGGACGGTGAGAACATGATCGTCTTCAAAGGCGCAAGCTTTTTTGTGGGTCAGTGGTACTCGGCGGCGGTCTGACCTTGGCGCAGGGTGACGTTGTGGTTCGGGAGAACCCCCGTGAACGTCGAATGTGTGGAGGCCGAATCGGGCCATCGCACATCGATCGAGTCGATCGCACACGCGGTCCCGAGCCCGAACGTGAGCACCACGTCGTTCTGGTTGTTCCCATGCCCGAACCCGCCGCTCACGTATTGCGTTTGGGTTCGCCCGCCCGCCGCCACGCGCACGATCGCGCCGATGCCTGATGTGTTGGCGGCGGCTGCACCCGCACCCACGAGGCGGATGCGCGTCCAATTCTGCTGCTGACCCGAGTCGTTGCGGAATACATGTAACTGGAGCGTGCTCGCGTCACCCGCGATCATGTCGAGATCGCCGTCGCCGTCGATGTCGATGAACACGGGCCCTTCGAGGTGCGGCAGCTTGGTGGGAGCGAGCAAGCCCGTCGACATGATGATTTCTTGGAACGTGCCGTCAGGGAGCTGGTGCCAAAGGTAGTTGTGACTGTCTTGAACGACTCCGTCGATATCGTAGGCCGCGGTGTCCGTGAGGAAGATGTCTTTGCGCCCGTCGAGATCGAGATCGACGAACACGACGAGGTTGTCACCGAGGTTCCAGTCGGTGCCGGTCTGGGCGAAGCTCGGCTCCACTCGCAAGAGCCCGTCATTCGAGTTGCCGGGTCTCGAGAACTTCGTGTTGGGCGTCCCAGGATTCAAGATGAGCTCGCTCGGGTCCGCTGACTGACCGACGTCGGCGTGAACGATCGTGGCGCTCATCAAGTCCATGTCACCGTCGTCGTCGATGTCGCCACAAGCGATCGTGAAGTTGTTGCCGCCGAGGCTATACGGCTGGTCGGAGACGCCGGGCTCCCACCCGCGTCCATTCGGCCCACAGCTCGGCGTGCACGTGTCGTTCGTGCAGAAGCCACAGCAGAACCCGGCGACCGGCGTTGGCTCGCTCATGGCGCACTGGCCAGGGTTGTTCTGGCAGAAGCACATGTAGGTTTGATCGTCGGTGAAGGTCTCGTCGTCGTCGTAGTCGACGCCGAGCGTGTGAGCGACGTTCGTGAACTGGCCGTTGTTGTTCAGCCACACCTGGTTTTCCTGCCGGCCGTAGTCGGCGAAGATCACGTCGTCGTCGCCATCGCCGTCGATGTCGCAGGCCGTGATGCCGAAGACGTGGCGAAATGACGTGCCCGTCGCGTCGAAGCCGTCTTCGGTGGGCAAGCCCACGGCCGCCGAGACGTTCTGGAACGTGCCGTCGCCGTTGCCGCGAAAGAGCGTTGGCGGAGTGTTCGGGAGAGCGGGGGTGACCGGATAAGGCCAGTGCGCCACCGTCGCCGGCCAGAAGTCGAGGTACCCGTCGCGATCGTAGTCGAGGAGCGCTGCGCTCGGCACCCAGAACACGTTTTCCCCGAGGGCGCTCCCTGGCGCAAGCGTGAAGACTCCCGTCCCGTCGTTCAGCAACGCGGCACACCCATCGGTCACGTCGTCGCCGGGGATGCTCTTGTAGTCTTGTGGGCACGTGATCAAGTCGATGTCGCCGTCGTCGTCGAGATCTCCCGCGTTCGCGATCCCAAAACCACGTTCGCCGTTGCCGCTCGGAGACGCGAGAATTCCGCTGGCGTCGGTCGTGTCGACGAAGATGCGCTGCGTCGCGTCGGTGGGGCTCGGACGACTCATCAGCAAGTGCCGCACGCGTTGGCCGTTGTTCGGGTCCGTCGATGACGTGCCTTCGTAGTTGCCGGCCTGCGACCATCCCGTCGTGATGAGGATGTCGGACCACCCGTCGCCGTCGAAGTCGGCCGCATAGACGCTGTTCGCGAGTGGCGCGAAAGTCCCGAGGTAGTCGCTCGTCACGTCGGTGAAATGAATGGGAGCGAGCGCGGATGGTGTTTGACAGATCACTTGCGGGCCAGCGTCACCGGCGTCGGGCGTACCGCTCGAGCCACCACCGCACGCTGCGAAGACGACGCACAACCCCACCACAACCAACGAAGCGCGCATGAGCATGGTTCGCCTCTTCTCTCAGGTTACCATGAGGGTTCTGCTAATATGGCTCGGTGCCCGCGTTACGCGTAGGTCGCTACCTCCTCTTCGGCGAGATTGCGTCCGGCGGGATGGCCACGGTGCACTATGGCCGCCAGCACGGCTCGGCTGGCTTCGCGCGCATCGTCGCCATCAAGCGATTGCACCCACACCTCGGCAAGGACGAGGACTTCCGCGCGATGTTCCTCGACGAGGCGCGCATCGCGGCTCGCATCCAGCACCCGAATGCAGCGAACATTCTCGACGTCGTGTCGCTGCCCGAGGGCGAGCTCATGATCGTGATGGAGTACATCGCCGGGGAGTCGCTCTCGCGTCTCTTGCGACGCGTCCGTGACGACGGCGAGCTCGTGCCCGTCGACCTCGCCGTCGCGATGGTGTGCGACGTGCTTCAAGGTCTCCATGCTGCGCACGAAGCGAAGAACGAGAAGGGCGAGCCGCTCGGGATCATTCATCGGGACGTGTCGCCGCACAACGTGCTCGTCGGTGTGGACGGGATCACGCGAATCGTCGACTTCGGAATCGCCAAGGCGCGCGGACGCATTCACGCCACACGTGAAGGGCAAGTCAAAGGCAAGCTCGCGTACATGCCGCCCGAGCAGCTCCGAGGGAAGTCGATCGATCGTCGCTGCGACATCTACGCCGCTGGAATCGTGCTTTGGGAGGCGTTGACGGCTCGTCGGCTCTTCTCGGCTGACTCCGAGGGTGAGACGGTGACCAACGTCCTCGAGCGATCGGTGGTTCCCCCGAGCCAGCTCGCCCGTTCCGTTCCACGCGCGCTCGATGCGGTCGTACTCCAAGCGCTCGCCCGCGATCCGCAGAAGCGCTTCGCCACGGCTCGAGACATGGCGACCGCCATCGAGGCCGCCGTTCCTGTCGGAAGCGTGCGAACGGTGTCCAGTTGGATTCGGACGGTAGCCGCCGACGTGCTCACGGCACGAGCCAACGTGGTCGCCGATCTCGAGCGGCGTGGAGAGGACGCAACAGTCGGCGACGTTCCGGATGGCACGCCTGGCCCCCAAACCTCCAGCGTGTCGCTCACGTCCGACACGCACAAGCCGCCGAGACACCAAGCGCGACAGACGGGGTATTTCGTCGTCGCGGCAGCCTTGCTCGGCGTCGGCGTTGCGGCCGCCGCCGTCAAGCTGACCCATCACGATCCGGTCAGATCGGTTCCAGCGGCAAGCTCACCTGCGCTCGTCGAGGCGCCTCCTCTACGCGTCGCGGAGCCGCCCAACACGACCACCACGATGCCATCAGCAGGTCCGACCGAGACCGCTGCGCCCACGGAGCGGAAACTCGCGACGACTCGACGTCTGCCCGTGCCGACGACGGCGACGACCGCGCTCATTCCGATCGCGACTGCCGCTGCGAGCGAAAAGTGCCCGGTCAAGACGTTCACCGACCAGGACGGGATCGTCCAGTTTCGGCGCATCTGCGATCCATGAAGATTCGACCCGCCCTCCTCGGGCTTGCGACGATGCTCGCGACGCCGATGCTCCGCGCCGACGACGCCGTACAGGAAGATGCGGCGTGCTTCGACGCGGCCGTCGCCGGCCAAAAAGCGCAGAAGGCGGGCGAGCTCGGCAACGCGCGCGCAGCGTTCCTCAAGTGCGCGCGAGCGGTGTGTCCCGCAGAGGTGACAGCGCGTTGCACCAACTGGGTCGCAGAGATCGATGCGGCGATGCCGTCCGTGCTCGTCGCAGCTCAAGACGACCGTGGCCACGACCTGCTCACCGGCGTCATTCGCATCGATGGCGTGTCACACCCCGAGACGCTCGAGGGCCAAAGCGTTGCCCTCGAGCCGGGACCGCACACGCTCCGACTCGAGACCGCTGGGCGAGCGCCGGTGGAGCAGTCGGTCGTGGTGCGTGAGCACGAGAAGAATCGACGTGTCGTGCTACGCCTTCCGCCGCTCATCGTCGCGCATCGATCGGCTGTGCCGTTCGTTCTTGGTGGCGCTTCCGTCGTGTTCGGGGTTGCGTTTGGGTCGTTTGCGATCGCGGGCGTGGTTGACCGTCAGAGCTCGAGCTGCAACGTGCAGCCCGGCTGCAGCGCGACGGACGCCAACCGCGTCCGCGCCGAGCTCACGATCGCCGACATCTCGCTCGTAGCTGCTGGCGTCTTCGTCATCGCTGCAATCATCGACTACGTGGTCACGCGTCCTTCATCACCAGTCCGTACGGGGTCGCTCCCGCTCGCCGTCCACTTCTGACGTGCTAGCGTTGTTCAGGTGCAACGCGAGGACGAGCTCTCGACGGTCTTGCGCGGAGCGCCGTCGCTCGGCACCAGCCGAGCGTTTTCGATCGCCGCGGGTGACGCATCGACGGTCCTTGCCGAGGGTGTGCGCATCCTCGTAGGCCAAAGCCCGGTGTGCGAGGTTCGGTTGGCCGACCCACAAGTCTCGCGACGCCACCTCGCGCTCGAGAACACCGGCGACCGGGTGAGGCTCGTCGACCTCGACTCGACCAACGGAACGTTCGTGAACGGCGTACGCGTGGCGCTCGCGTGGCTTCAGGGCGGTGAGCACGTCCAAATCGGCGACACGCTGCTACGCATCGTGCCGGCGGACCGCGTTCCCGCCCCGCAAACGTCGAACCGCACGTCGTTTGGTCGTCTGCACGGCGAGAGCGACGCGATGCGGCGCGTTTACACTCTCTCCGAGCGGCTCGCCGCATCCGACGTTCCCATCATCATCGAGGGGGAGACGGGCACGGGCAAGGAGGTGCTCGCCGAGGCCATCCACGAGGTGAGCACGCGTGCGTCGGGGCCATTCGTCGTCTTCGATTGCACGGCCGTGCCACCCAGCTTGGTCGAGAGCGAGCTCTTCGGCCACGAGCGTGGCGCGTTCACCGGCGCAGTTGCAACGCGGTTCGGCGTTTTCGAGCAGGCCCACGGAGGTACGCTGCTCATCGACGAGGTCGGCGATCTCGACTCTGCCCTCCAACCGAAGCTGCTCCGCGCCCTCGAGCGCTCCGAGGTGCGCCGTGTCGGAGGAGACAAATGGCTGCGCGCGGACGTACGCATCATTGCCGCCACGCGACGCAACCTCGACGAGGCGGTGCAGGAGGGTCGCTTTCGCGACGATCTGTTCTTTCGGCTCGCGGTCGGCCGCGTCGAGCTCCCGCCGCTGCGCGAACGTCACGGCGACATTGCGCTCCTGACGCATCTTTTCTGGCACGAGCTCGGCGGCCACGACGCCGCTCCTTACGATCTCGTCCAGCGATGCGAGCGTCACGTGTGGCCCGGCAACGTCCGAGAGCTGCGCAATGCGGTCGCGCGTCACCTCGCGATGGGCGAGGCATGGACCGCCGGCGAGCGCACCGAGACGCAGAGCAGCGACTCGATCGACTCCATCCTCTCCATGAACCTTCCGTATCCGCGTGCCCGCCAGCTCGCGCAAGCCGCGTTCGAGCGGCAATACCTCGAGCGTGTCCTCGCGGCGAACGGCGGGAACGTGGCGCGCGCCGCCGCTGCATCCGGGATCGCCCGACGTTACTTCAACGTCATTCTCGCGCGACGCCGAAGCCCATAACGACCGCCGCAGTCAGTTCTTGGGAGACTGCGACAGCGGCGGCGCGTTCATGCGGGGCAAGAACATCCTGACGCTCGTGCCTTCGTCCACTTCCGAATCGATGAAGAGCTCCCCACCTGCGCGGCGGACGTGCATCGCCGCGAACGTCAGTCCCATCCCCAGAGCGCCGGGGCGTCGCGTCGTGAACAGCGGGTTGAGCGCTTGCTTTCGGACCTCGGGGGTCATCCCGACGCCGTTGTCCGTGACGTCGACGACGACCGACTCACTCTCGAGGGTGAGCCGAAGAGAAATGCGCGCACGGCGATTCGTCAGCCGCTCCACCGCGAAGATGGCGTTGTTCAAGACCGACGCGACTACTTCGAGGGCACGCGTGCGCGAAAGCGCGACAGGGCATGGCTCACTCGGGATGTCCACGTCGAAGTCGGCGGCGAACTCCACTTCCTTGTGTACGTACGTCGTGAGCTCGACGAGCGTCCGACCGAAGTCACACGCACCTGCCTCACCAGGATCGGTCAGCGCCACCATCTGCCGGACGACATGGGCGATGCTGTGCAGCGATTCGTTGAGATCGCTCAGCGCGCCGTGCAGATCCGACTGCGGCTCGGTCGGGCCAACGAGCGTGGTCACGGTGGAGCAGTTGATCATCGCCGCGGCCAGCGGGTTTCGGATCTCGTGCCCGATCGCGGCGCTCATGAAGGCGAGCCCCGCAAGCTCCACCGAATCGGTGCGCTGGGTGGACGCGCGCCATTCCGCGCGCGAACGTGCTCGCGCGACGGCTTCGCTCAGCAAGGCCGGTGTCGCCGTCCAGCTCGCGGCCTCGTCGGCACCGAGCTTCAACATCTTGGCGAGGCGAGCGTCTGCGCCGACACAGACGACGGCACCGCGCGCCCGCGCTTTGGCGATCCCCTCTTCGAGCTCGATCTCGACGATCTCGACGACCTGCGTCTCCGAGTCAGCGACTTCGCGAACGGTCGCGCTCGGCTTGGGTGCTCCGTCGACTATCCAGAGGAGCGTGACGGGCTCGCGCGCCATACCGAGAGTTTATTCACGCAGCGGGAGTGTGGCCAGCGCTTTCGCGAACATGTTGCAGTCTCTCTTCGGCTGCGACGGCTTGCGCGAGAATCTGGACGAAGAAATAGAGCAAACAGAACGCGCTTCCGGCGGCTGGGGAAAACCCCATATCACGTAGGATGGCGCCTTGTAGGCCAGCGGAGTTGATGTGTTGGTTCTTGCGCTTTTGGAAGAACGCGTCGACCTCGAGCGCGAGCCGAAAGCTCTTTCCGCCGTCTCTCTCGTATCGCCGCACCAAGTCGAATACGTGCGCGTTGCGTTCATCTGGCCCGAGCACGGGCCGTCCCACCCCGGAGACCCTCTCGCCACGCGCCACACCGCGTTCGAGCTGCACGGCGACGCTCTCGCCACGGCCCACGCCATCCTCGAGCCGTTCGAGCGTCCGCATGAACGCTCCGACGGGTTGCGCGCCCATGTTGGGATTGAGCGCCATCGCGGCACCGGCGAGGATCCCATGCGCCATGCCTCGCCGAGCCGCGATACGGCGGACGACCGTGAGCGGCCATATCCGCGCATCCGCAAGCTGGGTGTTGACGCCGAGGTGCTCGAGAAGCTCCGCGTCGCGCGCGGATAGCTCGACACCCGCGATGATGAGCGCAGCGACCTGGAAGAACGAGCGCTTGCCCACGAGCTCGGCGAAGACGAGCTTGCCGCGCACCTCGTGATCGCCGATGTCAGGGCGGAGGCGCGCGATCTCGGGGTCGAGGCGAAGCTCGGGCTCGAGCTCGGCGAGCGTCCGCGGAAAGCTCGGTCCACGCTCCGCGAGCCGTAAGAGGTCCGGGGCGATCTCCTCGATGAAGGCCACCGCCTCGGGCAGAGAGGCAGGCGCCTCCGCCATCAGCGCAACGGTGGCGACCATCGCAGGAGGCGCTCCGCAGTTCAGGGCGGTCTCGATGCTGCGCAAGACGCTCGCGGCGATCGTCATTCGGCCGCGCTCGCCTCGTCGTCCACGTCGATCATGTTCGCGCCGTGGAGCTTCCGCACGAGCAGACGTTGCGCGGGGGAGAGACTCGGTCGAACGTCGCCGTAACGCGTGGGTGTCTTGAGGCGCTCGGCTACGGTGAAGCCCCCGTCGCGTTGATCGAGGAAGCCGACGCCGTTACGGTCGCGCTCGAACCGATGTTGCTGGATCGCCTTGTCGTAGAGCCGGGGAATGTCCTGGCGATTGTTCACGGGATCGGCCCAGTACGCGCGCAGGCGGTCGATGCCGCCCTCTCGCATCATCGCCAGGTTGATCTTCGAAAGACCGACCGCGAGCGACACGCTCGGCCTGACGACGACGTCGTTCTTGAGCGCGACGCGTTGATCGTCGCGCGGCTCTTTTCCTGCGAGACGCAGCGCCTCGACGAGCGGTCCGTCGGTGAGCTCCGAGAGCTTGCCCTCGCCCTTCGTGATCACCATGAGCAGATCTGGGCTCACTGCCGTGTCGACGAGATCGTTGAAGGTCGACAGCCGCACGTCGACGAGCGACTCGCTCGTTCGCGTCTCCCAGTAGATGCTGTTCGAGTGAGTACGCGCGATGGCGTGGTACCACTGGTCGAGGATCACGGCGAACGAGCAAGCCATCCCGCGCCAGCCCTCGTCGTAGTCGCGGAAGAGATCCCGCTTGTCCGCTTCGCTC
>Ga0302326_10007191_pt1 | contig 24852 bp, 18 predicted proteins | sample Palsa_T0_3_FD_202264 | JGI IMG/M metagenome (GOLD analysis project Ga0302326, IMG submission 202264) | Peat permafrost microbial communities from Stordalen Mire near Abisko, Sweden - Palsa_T0_3 | ecosystem: Environmental > Terrestrial > Soil > Palsa > Peat permafrost | place: Sweden: Abisko... | reverse complement strand
TTGAACCTCACGCCGTCGGTCGCAAAATCCTGCAGCTCATGGTGTATGAGCCGCGCCTGCGATGGCGCGTTGCCAAGGAAACAGCCGCCAAGGTCGCCGGCCAACGTATTCGCGCAACGGGTCGCCGCGCCAAATATCTCCTCTTCGAACTCGACTCCGGCACTCTGGTTCTGCACCTGGGCATGTCGGGAAGTCTGCGCGTCGTGCCGGCCGCTACCGCTCGCACGACGCACGATCATGTTGATCTCGTACTCGATTCGGGCCAGACACTGCGCTTCAACGACCCGCGCCGCTTTGGCAGCCTGCACTACACGACCGATCCGGTGGGCGATCACCCGCTCCTTGTGAAGCTTGCCCCCGAGCCTTTCGACAAAAGCTTCACGGCCGAGTATCTCTGGTCCATCACGCGGCGCCGCCGCGTCGCCATCAAGCAGCTCCTGATGAACAGTCACCTAGTCGTCGGAGTTGGAAACATTTACGCAAGCGAAGCCTTATTTCGCGCCGGAATCCGTCCTCAGCGACACGCAAAAAGCCTCACACGCGCAGAAGCCGCGCGCCTGGTACGCGCTGTGCGGACCGTGCTGCGCGCGGCGATCCGCGTAGGCGGCACGACGTTGCGCGACTATGTCGGCGCCGACGGCAACGCAGGTTATTTTCGCCAGAAACTCTTCGTCTACGAGCGCGCGGCAGAAGCCTGCAGGGTCTGCCGTACAAAAGTACGGCATCTGAATCAGGGGCAACGGTCGAGCTATTATTGCCCGACCTGCCAGAAGTGAAACACGCGTGACGAGACGCATTACTAATCACCTGTCGCGGACCGACGCGGTGATGGCGCGACTCATTGCCGTGGCGGGTCCGTACGAGCTTGTGCCCGAGCTCGAATGGACGCTGTTTCGCGCGCTCGCCCGCGCCGTCTCGCACCAGCAACTGCATGCCAATGCGGCGAATGCGATTCTCAGGCGTTTCTCCGAATCCTGCGGCGCCGGGGATTTTCCGACGCCGGACGAAGTACTCGCCGCGCCCACAAGGAAAATGCGTGCCGCGGGATTTTCACTCGCAAAAATCGCAGCTTTGAAGGATCTTGCCAGCAAGACCCTCGACGGAGTCGTGCCCGAGCGCGCGCATTTGGCCGAGATCGATGACGCCCAGATCATCGAGCGCATCACCCAGGTGCGCGGGATCGGCCGCTGGACAGTAGAGATGATGCTCATGTTCCAGCTCGGCCGGCCCGATGTTCTGCCCGTCGATGATTTTGGGGTGCGCAGCGGCTTCAGGTTGACCTACGGCCTGCGCAAGATGCCACCGCCGCGGGCGCTTGCGGCGTATGGCGAGCGCTGGAAACCGCATCGCACGGCGGCCGCGTGGTATCTGTGGCGAGCGGTTGATCTTTCGAAGGAAGGCAAACTGCCGCCTCCCTGCGAGCGCATCCGCCTGCCGCGATTGAAGCGCCGCAAGGCGCGCGCTAAACGCGCCAAATAGAATTAACTTGCAAGACGCGGATCGCGCATGATGCGCGGCGCGAGCGCGCTTCCGCGTGAAACAAGCGCGCCATTAGCGCTGCCTGTGCTTCTTCAGTTCCGCAGCGACGATCGGATGCACAAATTCGCTCACATCCCCGCCCAGTACCGCGATTTCGCGTACCAGAGTGGATGAGATGAACGTGTATTGCTCCTGCGGAGTCAGGAACACCGTCTCGATCTCGCGCGAGAGGTGACGGCTCATATTGGCGAGCTGAAACTCGAATTCAAAATCGGACACGGCGCGCAGGCCGCGGATGACGACGGTCAGATCGTGCTCACGCGCAAACTCGACCGTAAGACCCGAATAGCCCAATACCTGCACGTTGGGCACATCAACGAGCACCCTTGCTGCAAGCTCGACGCGCTTTTCGAGCGAGAACATCGGTGTCTTGTTGGGGTTCGCGGCGATCGCGACGACCACACGGTCGAAGATGCTCGCGGCGCGCCGCACGAGATCATGATGACCCGTCGTAATGGGATCAAAAGTGCCGGGATACACCGCATTGCGCTTCATTCGGTAGCCCCACCCTGCGTGTTTTTCTCGAACAGATGATACCCGACCTCGCCCGCGCGCTTCGCCTTCAAGAGCCGCCAGCCCGCGGGCATCTCGGGCAGCTCCGTGCGCGCGGCGCTTTCGACATAGATCAGCGCATCCGGCGCGAGCCACTCGCAATCGTCCAGGAGACGCGCCGCAGCCCCCAAGAGGCCGGCCGCGAACGGCGGATCCAGAAACACGATGTCGAAGGGCTCAGGCTTGCCACGCAGATAGCGCAGCGTATCGGCGCGCTCGACGGTTGCGCCCTTGGCGCCCCATTCCAGCAGCCGCTCGCGCAGGTCGCGCACGGCGTTTGCATCACTTTCGACGAAATGCACGCGCGCGGCTCCACGGGAGAGTGCCTCGAGCCCCAAAGCGCCACTGCCCGCGCACAGATCAAGGCAGCGCGCCTGCGGCACCCGCGTCTGTAGCCAATTAAACAATGTCTCGCGGACACGGTCCGGAGTCGGGCGGATGTCGGCCTCGGCCGTAAAGCGAAAGCGCCTGCCCCGCCAGGTGCCGGCAATGATGCGCAGCACACGGGAGCTTGCGCCGCGCTGCGGCCCAGCTGCCCGCCGCGCGTCTGCTTTGTCCGAGCGATTCAAGTATGGGGTCTCACGAGTGAATGACTGCAAGGAGTGCGGGCATCGTGCCTACGGGTACGATAGCTCGCTTGCGGATCGCACGTCTGCCGCCACCTCCAGCCGTAAGGCATTTCACCGGTACAATACGCGCTCACAGCTAAGGCCATCCATGTTCCGTTCTCCCTCCAAAGCCGACCGCAAAGAAGCCCCGAGCGGCTTCCTTGCACGCCTGCGCGCACGCCTCAACCGCGGCAATTCCTGGCTGACCCTGGATGTGGGAGAACTCGTTCGGGGCCGCGCGATCGATGCCGGGATTCTCGATGAGCTTGAGGCGAGGCTCTTGAGCGCCGATGTCGGCGTCGATGCGACACAGTACATCCTGACTTCGTTGCGTGATCGGGTCGCACGCCGCGAATTGGGCGACGTCGATGCGCTGATTGCGGCGTTGCGCACGACGGTCGAAGAGATCCTCATCCCCTGTGCGCGCCCGCTCTCGATTGATACGGCACATCGGCCTTTCGTGATCCTCGTGGTCGGCGTGAACGGTTCGGGAAAGACGACCTCCATCGGCAAGCTCGCAAGACGCCTGACCGACGCGGGCAGGAGCGTTATGCTCGCCGCCGGGGACACTTTTCGCTCCGCAGCGGTCGAGCAGCTGGAGGTCTGGGCGAAAGCAGCCGGGGCCTCGTTCGCCGCACAGCAGGCGGGCGCCGATCCGGGTGCTGTCGTGTTCGACGCGCTGCAGTCGGCGCGCGCGCGTGGCATCGACGTACTGCTCGCCGACACGGCCGGAAGGCTGCACAGTCAGTCGCACCTGATGGAGGAACTCAAAAAAGTCCGGCGCGTCCTGCAGCGCATCGACGCGAGTGCGCCGCATGAAGTGCTGCTGGTACTGGACGCTAATCAGGGGCAGAACGCACTCGCTCAGGCCATTCAGTTTCATGAAGCGGTCGGAGTGACGGGTCTCGTGCTGACGAAGCTCGACGGCACCGCGAAGGGTGGCATCGTGATCGCCATCGCGCGCCAGCTAGGCCTGCCAATCCGCTTTATTGGAATTGGCGAGCAGGCGGAGGACTTTGGCGTGTTTGATGCGCAGGCCTTTGCCGCGGCACTCATCGATGGCGGCGCACCAGCGGCGGTCGCGTCGTGATCATCTTCGACCGGGTCAGCAAACGCTACCCGAACGGGCGCGCCGGACTTACCAATCTCAGCTTGAGCATCGACGCGGGTGAAATGGTGTTTCTCACCGGCCGCTCCGGCGCCGGCAAAAGCACGGTGCTGAAACTCATCACGCTTCTTGAGCGTCCGACGCGCGGCACGGTGGTCGTCGGCGGGAAAAACACCGCCACACTTGCGAAGCGCCACATGCCCGCGTTCCGGCGCGGCATCGGCATCGTGTTCCAGGATCACAAGCTCCTGCCTGAACGCCCTGTCTACGACAATGTCGCACTGCCGCTCGTAGTGGCGGATACGCCGCTCAAAGAGATCGACAAGCGTGTGCGCGCCGCGCTCGATCAGGTAGGACTCCTCGGTAAGGAGCGCGCATTGCCGCTGGAACTGTCGGTCGGTGAGCAGCAGCGCGTCGGCATCGCGCGGGCGGTGGTGAGCAAGCCTGCGCTCCTGATCGCAGATGAACCGACAGGCAACCTCGACCCGGATCTGGCTCTGGAGGTGATGCGGCTCTTCAAGCGATTCCAGGAAGTCGGCGTGACCGTCGTCATCGCCACCCATGCGGTGCACTTGGTGCGCGAGCTCGCGCAGCGCGAGATCGCTCTCGATGACGGCCACATTCAAGGCGCCGACATCGATCCGCTGCCCGGGATGGTCGCGACGCGATGAGTCTGGGGCTCGCAAGCTACGGCGCACGCCATGTGCAGGCGTTCTTAAGCTCGCTCGGCAGACTTGCGCGAAATCCGTTTGGATCGCTGCTGACCGTGATTGTCATCGCGCTAGCTCTCGTGTTGCCTTTGGGCCTGCAGCTGTTTGTCAATAATGCGCTGGCGGCGACCGGCGGTTTTGCCAACGCGGTCGACTTGTCAGTGTATTTGAAGCCCGGTGTGCCGGTTGCCAAGGCGGAACAGCTGGCACAGAGCGCGCGCGCGCGCGCCGGGATTGCGCACGTCGAGGTCATCTCCGCGGACGCTGCGCTTGCCGAGTTCCGTGCCAATTCGGGCTTTGGGGCGGCGCTCGGCGCGCTCACCTCAAATCCCCTGCCGCATGTCCTGCACGTGCATCCTGCGGCGGACGCCGAATCGCAAGCTTCCCTGGAATCGCTGCGGCGTTATTTCACCGCCTGGCCGGAAGTCGATCTCGTGCAGACCGATGCGCAGTGGGTCATGCGCTTCAACGCGATTCTCGAAGTGCTGCGACATCTGCTCGTCATTGCCGCCGCTGTTTTGGGAGCCGGTGTCATCGCCGTGATCGGCAATACCATCAGGCTCGAGATCCTCAATCGGCGCGCCGAGATCGAGGTCACGAAACTTGTCGGCGGCTCGAACGGTTTCGTGCGCCGGCCGTTTCTTTACGAGGGCATTCTGTACGGCCTTGCGGGCGGGCTCCTCGCCTGGGGAATCGCCGCCGGGGCACTCGCCGGACTTGCCGAGCCGATTGCGGCGCTGGCGCGATCCTATGGCAGCCGCTATGTCCTAGTAGGGCCGACGCCGCAGGAATTGGAGATCCTCATTCTGTGCGGGGTGACCCTCGGATGGCTTGGGGCCTGGGTCTCGGCGAGCGTGCACCTGCGCAGCATCGAGCCGCGCGACTGAAGCTTCAGTGATACCCCTCGTCGGCGCGCACCTTGCCGCGAAAGTGGTAATAGACGAACACTGTGTATCCCAGAATGAAGGGCACGAGGATCGCAACTCCAATCAAGACGAAGCGTTGCGATGACGGCGCGCCCGCTGCGTCCCAGATGGTAATCGCCGGGGGCACAAGATACGGCATGGTCGAGATCAAAAGCCCGACGAACGCCAGGACAAAGAGCGCCACCGCCTTGTAGAAGGGCGAGAAAAAGAAGCGCGAACCGGCAAGGCCGCGCCAGCAGGTGATGGCAAAGAATGCCGTTGCGACCGGTACCGGCGAGAGATAAAGGATGTTCGGCCAGCTGAACCAGCGCTGGGCGACGCCCGGGAACTCAAGCGGTGTCCAGACGCTCACGAGGATGATAAACCCGACGAGTCCGACGAGCAGGAGGCGCGCGCTGCGGCGCGCGCGCCGCTCGAGACTTCCCGAGGTTTTCATGACGAGCCAGGTCGCAGCGAGGAGCGCGTAACCCACCAGCAGCCCCAAGCCACAAACGAGCGAGAACGGGGTCAGCCAGTCGAAGGCGCCGCCGGCAAACTGGCCCGCTGCAACGCGCGTGCCGCCGAGCAGTCCGCCCAGCATAAAACCTTGACACAAAGTCGCGACGATGGAGCCCGCCGAAAAGGCGATATCCCATTTGCGATGGTGGGGCTTTGCGACCCAGCGGAACTCGAACGCCACGCCGCGAAACACAAGCGCGAGCAGCATGCTGAACAGCGGCACGTAGAGCGCCGGCATGATGACGGCGTAGGCATGCGGAAACAGCACAAACAGACCCGTGCCCCCGAGGATGAGCCAGGTTTCGTTGCCGTCCCAAAACGGCGCAACTGAATTCATCATCTGGTCGCGATCGCTTTCCTCCGGGAAAAATGCGAACAGGATGCCAAGCCCCAAGTCAAAACCATCGAGAACTACATACATCGCGATCGAAAATGCGATCACCGCGGCACATATGACCGGCAGCCAGTAAGCCGAACCTGCGAGTGTGCTCATATCGCTGGCGGCTCCGAACGGGATTCGCGCACCGACTCGCGCGCGCTTGCGAGCGGCTGGTTCGGCAGCTCATGCGGCAAGGCCGCGGTCGCAACCGCGGCGCCCTGCGGGCCGTGACGGATCATCTTTCTGATGTAGTAGATCCCGATCGAAAATACGACGCCGTACACGAGCACGAAAGCTGTCAGCGATCCAGCAAGCGCCCCGGTCGCGACCGGTGAGGTCGCCTGGTCAGTGCGCAGGATCCCGTACACGATGTACGGCTGGCGACCGTTTTCGGTCACGAGCCATCCGGAGAGAATGGCGATGAACCCCAGGGGCCACGACCAGCCGACCGCGCGCAGATACCACCGAGTGGTGAACAGCTGCCCGCGCTTCCAGAGAAACGCCCCGGTCAAACCCAACGTAATCAGCAGGACCCCGATACCCACCATGACGCGGAACGCGAAGAAAATAATCGTCACCCGGGGTCGTGCGTCGGCGGCGAAATCCTCAAGCGCCGGCACCCTGCCATTCCAGGAGTGCGTCAGAATGAGGCTTCCCAGGTGTGGAACCGCAATCTGCGCGCGGTTCATTTGGGCGACTTCGTCCGGCAAGGCAAATAGCACCAGATCGGCCGGCCCGGTGTCGCGCCAGTGCGCTTCCAACCCGGCGATTTTCGCCGGCTGGTGTTCAAGGGTATTCAGGCCATGCTGATCTCCGAGCAGGAGCTGGACTGGACCCAGGACGGCGAGCATGCCGACACCCATGCGCATCATGGTGCGTGCCTCGACTTTGAAGGCATCCACCAGCAGGTAGCGTGCGCCCACCGCGAGCACCACTAGGGAGGTCGTAAGGTAGGCCGCGGTCAGCATGTGCGAGAGGCGGTAAGGAAAGCTCGGATTGAAGACAATCGCCCACCAGTCCGCGGGGTACGCGATGCCGTCCTTCATGGTGTAGCCGGCTGGAGTCTGCATCCAGCTGTTGGCGGACAAGATCCAGAAAGCGGACGTGGCCGTGCCGACGGCCACCAATACCGCAGCGGTCGCCTGCAGCCACGGCGGCGTGCGGTTCCAGCCGAAGAGCAGCACGCCTAGAAAAGTCGCTTCGAGAAAGAACGCGGTGAGAACTTCGTAGCCGACGAGTGGTCCAATTATGTTGCCGGCTACCTCTGAAAAGCGGCTCCAGTTGGTGCCGAACTCATAGGACATGGGGATGCCGGAGACCACGCCCATCGCGAAACTGACGGCGAAAATCTTGGTCCAGAATCGAGCCAGGCGATGGAAGTGATCCTTCCCGGTGCGCTGCCAGAGGATGAGCAGCGTTGCAATGAACGCGGACAGCCCGATCGTGAATGCCGGGAAAATGATATGAACGCTGATGGTGAACGCGAATTGCAGGCGCGCAAGCAGCACGGCGTCCATGGAACGCATCCCCCCGGAGTCAAGTGAGCGCAGCGGCGCATTGTCGCGCTGTTCGACGCCGTCTTAAAGGAGCGTCTTTCGGCCTGTCTACGTTTAGTTAAATGTGAGCCCTAGCCTGCTACGCTTAAGCTTGTCCGTATATAATTGAATTGCATGACTTTATCGCTCCGGACGATATGAAACTCTGGAGCAAATTGGCACTCTAATCTTCCGAGTGCTAGAATTCGTGCCTAACCCCTGGAGACATTAGAACCGATGAATACTGCATTGGTTGCCCGTAACGATTTGGCCCTGACGGGCCCGCTTGGAAGCCTTGACGCTTATCTTGAGCGCGTCAGCCACATTGCCGTGCTGAGCCGCGAAGAGGAGCGCAAGCTCGCCGAGCGATTCATAAAGAAAGACGACCTTGGAGCCGCGCGCGAACTCGTGCTCGCACACCTGCGTTTCGTCGTGCACATCGCCCGTGGCTATGGCGGCTACGGCTTGCCGATGGGCGACCTCATTCAGGAAGGCAATATCGGTCTCATGAAGGCCGTGAAGCGCTTCAATCCGACGTTGAATGTGCGGCTCGTATCTTTTGCCGTGCACTGGATCCGCGCGGAAATCCACGAATACGTTCTGCGCAACTGGCGGCTCGTGAAAGTCGCGACCACCAAGGCGCAGCGCAAGTTGTTCTTCAACCTGCGGCGCATGAAGAAGAACCTGGCGTGGCTGTCGGCGGATGAAACTGCCGCAGTTGCGCGCGAGCTCGGCGTCACGACCGCAGAAGTGACGGAGATGGAGCAGCGGCTGACCGCGCGGGATATGTCATTCGATCCGACTCCTGAGTCCGAGGAAGACGAGATCTTCAGTCCATCCTCGTTCCTCATGGCGCCCGATGCGAATCCGGCCGAAACGATTGAAGCGGACGAATGGGAAATGGATTCTTCCGACCGGCTGCAAAGAGCCCTCGGCAGGCTTGATGACCGCAGCCGCAAGATCCTGCAGCGCCGGTTTCTTGCCGACGACAAGGCGACACTGCATGAGCTGGCTGACGAATACCGGGTCTCGGCGGAACGCATCCGCCAGATCGAAGCAAACGCATTAACGAAGCTGCGCGGGATGATGGCCTAGACTGAAGACGACTCGAGCGAAGATGCAAGGCCCGGCGTTCGTACGAGCGCCGGGCCTTTTTTCGTTATGATGTCGGGCCATTCTGCGGAGTTCTGCCGTGCCAGCATTTGCATCCACCCTTGACCCGCTCGACCTCTTTGGCGTGCGCGCGATGCTCAGCGAGGATGAGCAGATGGTTCAGGACTCGGTCGCGCGTCTCGTCGATGAGGAGGTGCTGCCGATCATCCGGCAGTGCTTTGAAGCGCACCGCTTTCCGAAAGAGCTCGTGCCGAAAATTGCGGCATTGGGCCTCCTGGGCTCGTCAATCAAGGGCTATGGCTGCGCCGGCCTCAATGCCGTGAGTTACGGTCTCATCTGCCAGGAGCTCGAGCGCGGGGATTCGGGAATCAGAAGCTTCGTCTCGGTACAGTCATCACTGTGCATGTATCCGATCTACGCCTTCGGCAGCGATGCGCAGAAGGAGAAGTACCTGCCGCGCATGGCAAGCGGCGAGCTCATCGGCTGCTTCGGCCTCACCGAGCCACACGGCGGCTCGGATCCGGCGAACATGAAAACCCATGCCAAGCAGAAGGGCAGCGACTGGGTCATCAACGGCTCAAAGATGTGGATCACGAACGGCGCGATCGCAGATGTCGCCGTCGTCTGGGCGCAGGCGCCGGACGGGATTCGCGGCTTCATCGTTGAAAAAGGCATGCAGGGGTTTTCGGCGCCGGAAATCGAGAACAAGTTTTCGCTGCGCGCATCGGTCACTTCCGCCCTCTTCTTTGATCACGTCACGGTTCCCGCTGAGAACGTGCTGCCGGGAGTGGTCGGCCTTAAAGGTCCGCTGGCCTGTCTCACGCAGGCCCGCTACGGCATCGCCTGGGGAGTGATCGGCGCGGCGCAAGCGTGCCTCGCCCAGCTCCTCGATTACACTAAGACCCGCGTGCTATTCGGCAAACCCCTCGCGCATACACAAGCCGTGCAGCTGCGTCTGTCCGACATGGCCCGGCGCATCACGACCGCGCAACTTCTGGCTGTGCAGCTTGGGCGGCTGAAAGATGCAGGCACGATGACCCCCGCGCATGTCTCGCTTGCGAAATGGAACAACTGCCGCATGGCGCTCGACGTGGCGCGCGACTGCCGTGACCTTCTGGGCGGCGCCGGGATCAGCGCGGAATTTGTGCCTATCCGGCATATGCTGAATCTCGAAAGCGTTATCACTTACGAGGGTACCGAAACGATCCACCAGCTCACGATCGGCCGGGAACTCACCGGATTGAGCGCATTCTGAATCCGGATCCGGACGAGGGACTGGTACGCGCCATGGGTCCCGTGGCGCTGACCGCGAGTGTCCTCAATGTGGTCATCGGCGCGGGAATCTTTGCGCTGCCGGCGGCTCTTGCGCTCGTGCTCGGCAGCAGCGCGCCCGTCGCTTTCATCCTGGGCGGAATCATCATGGCTATGATTGTCGTCTGCATGGCGCGCGCTGGCTCGCGTGTGGCGAGAAGTGGCGGCCTTTCCGCCTACGCAGACGTCGCCTTCGGTCCGTTTGCGGGATTTCTCACGGGGTCCCTCTTGTGGTTCTCCAACATGCTCGCGAGTGCCGGCATCGCCTCCGCCGTGGCCGAATCACTCGCAACCGTCGCTCCCACATTCGCGCAAGGCCTGCCTCGCGATATATTAATTGTCGGACTCTACGGTGCATTGACCGCGGTCAACCTGCAAGGCGTCGCGCTCGCCGCACGCGTGACCAGTGCCGCGGCCGTGATCAAGTTCCTCGCGCTCGTGGCGTTCGTCGTGCTCGGCGCCTCTCTCGTGAATCCGCAGAACCTCATCTGGGACCATGCGCCGAGCGCCACCCAAGTCGGCCGCGGCGTGTATCTCGCGGTGTTTGCGTTTTCGGGCGCGGAGATCGCCCTTGGGGCGAGTGGCGAGGTGCGGGATCCTCGACGTACCGTTCCCATCGCGCTTGCCGCCGCGATGGTGCTGGTGGCGCTAATTTATCTGGGCGTCCAGCTGATCGCGCAGGGCGCGCTTGGCGCCTCGCTCGCCGAATCAAGCGCGCCGCTTGCGGATGCTCTGACTCGCCGCGGCATGCCCGGGGGTTCATTGATCCTCGCGGCCGGCATCATCTCAATGGGCGGGTGGCTTGCGGGCGACCTTCTGGGCACACCGCGCATTCTGTTTGGGTTTGCGCGGGTCGGACTCCTGCCGCGTGCGCTTGCGCGCGTCTCACCCGTACATCACGTGCCAAATCTCGCAATCGCGATTCATGCTGCGGTCGCGTGTTGCTTTGCGCTGACGGGCTCATTCGTCACGCTCGCGATTTTTTCAGTGATGGCGACTATTCCGGTCTATATATCCTGCTGTGCGGCGGCGTGGGTCCTCGAACGGCGCGAAGCTGTCGCCGCGGGTCGCAACGCCCCGTGGCTGTCGGGTCGTTCGCTCATTCCGCTGCTCGCGATTGGCTCGCTCCTGTGGATGCTGAGCTGTGCAACGTTTCAGGAGGTCATCGCGGTCACGGCGCTCCTCGTGGTAACGGCGGGGATCTATGGTGGCGCGCGCAGATTCCGCAGCGAACCCACGCCATAGCGCATCCCTGCCGGTGAAACCGCGTTAAGCACTTTGCGGCGGGGCCTCTGCGTCGACGGCGACTTCGATGATTCCGTCGACGAGCCGCACGGCATGCGCGATGAGGGGCAGTTGCGCCGGCGCTGAAAGCGCACGCCCATCGCGAACATCGAACGCGGCACCATGTAGCGGACAAACGAGGCGCGTGCCTTGCAGCCGGCCCTGGGTCAGACACGCATACGCGTGCGTGCAGATGTTATCGAGCGCGAATACACCATCGCGCGTGTGGCAGATGACGATCTCGCGTCCGCTTACGATGCAAGAACTCATGCGACCTTGCGGCAAGTCCGCGAGCCGCATCACAGCCTCGAAGTCGGGTGCAGCCATGGTCATGAGAATCGCGCCACAAATGCGTCGCCGCTTTGCGACGTTTGTGTCGTGAAGAAACTACATGATTTTGTCACATGAACTCGCTACAATTTTCTTGACTCGATCTCCCGCGGAAGTGTGCAAGCACCGGTTTTCCCTCGAAGTCTCGGTGCCAACATTCCATCTGCACAGGCTCGAGCGTTCATGTGCCGCTTCCGGCCTGATGCTTGGAGGGTACAGTTAATTGGAGTATGTAAAAGACAAATTTTGGGCGATCGACGCGAGCACGGGTAAAGCGGTCACTAACTTTTTGAGACCGCTGGAAACGCTAAACACACGCGTGAATTAACACGCCGGCCTCGAATGTTTGGCCGGAGCAGAAGCTCCAACGTTTCAGCCGAGAGCATTGATGCTCGTGACCACGCGACACGCCGGTGTATTTGGGCTCGATTGAGCCCAAGGCTTTTTGCCTGCATCCGGCCAGTGGCTGACAGCGGTCGACCTGAGAGTAAGACGGTGATTAAGAACCCCGCCAATGGCGGGGTTTTTTTTGACCGCGCGAAGTCAACATAAGCCCAAAGGTGCTGCGAACTTGGCAAATACCTCCAGTACATGCAGACTGACTCAAAGGCGACTGACTTAACGAAGTCAATGAGCGCTTGATGGAAATCAAAAATGCCACCGCTAGAGTGGCGATAGACGAAGGATCGGGGGGATGGACTTGTTCGATAGGCTCAGCGGGCGTCTGCTCGCGCTGCTGCTTTTGTGCGCCGCATTGCCGGCTTTTGCACAGCCGCGCGAAGTCGTGCATACGGATCTCGCGCCGCTCATCGATGAGGCCGCAAAGTCGCGCGAACAGTTCGCGGTCAGCATCCCGCACCGCCTGACGGCCGACAAACAAGGCGCCTGGACGACGGCGGCGGGGGTTGCCGTTTGGCGCTATTCCATCGAAATTCCAACCGCGGTGTCGATATCCTTCCACGCGGCAAAGGCAGCCCTGCCCGCAAACGCGGTGCTGAGCGTGCGCGCGGGAACGACGAGTTACACCTATCGGCCGCGTGACCTGCATCGCGGCGAGCTCTGGAGCCGGATTGCCCGCGGCGACGCTCTGGAGTTGACACTGCGAGTTCCGGTGGCGGCACGATCGCAGGTCAAATTTGAGATCGACAGCTTTCAGGCGGGTTATCGCGGTCTTGGCGGTGGCGTCGCCAATCACCCGCACTATGACCAGATCATGCGCGAATCAGTCGTCGCGGCGAATTCCTCTTCCTGTGTGCAAAATTACGCTTGCGACGTCACCGCGAGCAACAAGCCATCCGCACAGGCAACCGTTGGGCTTGTGATCGCGGACCTTTATCAGTGCACAGGTTCGCTCATCAACAATATCGCAGGCGACAATACGCCGTACGTCCTGACCGCACGGCATTGTGAGACCGGTACATTTGGCGGCGGCAATCCCGGTGCTGCCACCCAAGTCATTGTCTACTGGGATGCCATGAGCCCCTGCAGTCAGGCGCTCGGCTCGCTCTACGATCCGGGCATTGCGACTCAGTCGGGCGCTTCGACCATTGTGGAGCAGCAGGACGCGTGGCTCATCAAGCTCGACGAGAATCCCGTGGTCGCGGACGCGTACCTCGCAGGTTTCGACGCCTCGGGCGGCGCCGTCGCGGCGGGCTATACCATTCAGCACTCGCAAGGATACGACAAACAGCTCACCGACTGGTTTGGACAGGCCTATGCACTGCAGATGTCCGGGGTTCTGGGCGTCACCTACCTCTCCAATTTTTGGGAGGTCGTGAACCAGCTGGGCAACATCGGTCCAGGCTCCTCCGGAAGCGCGCTCTTCGACCAGAACAACCGCCTGGTTGGCAGCCTGTCTCTGGGGCGCACATCCACAGATCCGTCGGGTTATGGAAATTGCCCGCAACCCACTCCGCCCGCGCCGAACGGCAGCAACGGCGAAGCCGACTTCACCTCCTTCGCGGCAGTGTGGAATTCAACCGCTGACACGACGAGTAACACTGGCACGACGACGCTCAAACGCGTTCTTGATCCCGCCGGCACCGGATCGCTCGTCGTCAACAGCGTTGCAGCGGTTTACGTGTCATTCACGCCGTCCGCCACCAGTGCAGCCGTTAGCAGCTCGGTATTGCTGACTTGGAACGCACCGGGAGCCACCAGCTGCACGGCAGCGGGGGGCCTCGCTGGCGACGGTTGGTCGGGAAGTTTCGCTGCTGCAGCCTCAAGACAAGTCTCGGAGACGACAGAAGCCGAGGTGACCTACGTTCTTACCTGTCAATTCTCCGCGGGCCGAAGTGCAAGCGCCCAGACGAGCGTCGTTTGGGGATCGCCGAGTCCGCAACTCAGCTTCACGACCACGTATGCTGTGTGGACGACCCGACCTGCCACGCTCACCTGGTCATCGAACGAATCGCCTTGCGCGATCAGCGGTGGGGCGCTCGGATTGAGCAATCTGCCCGCCTCGGGCAGCGTGACCACCACGCAGTCGACACCGGGCAACATTTCCTATTCGATCACCTGCGGTACAGCCGCTGCCTCCGTCACGACTTCTGGAACCGTCCAGTACGTGACGCCCAGCATGCAATTCACGGCCAATGGAACCGACCGTCTCCTCGGCCAGCCGCTTAATCTGCAGTGGCAGAGCTACGCCGACAATTGCACCCCCTCCGGTGGCGCGCCCAACGACGGCTGGGCCACGACGCAGTTCGCCTTTCCTGGAACCGGCGCATCGTTCAGTCCCAATGTAACGACGCTCGGGACCTACACCTATACACTCACCTGCACCTCAGGGCCAATGAGCCTGCAGCAGCAGCTCGTCGTCACGATTGAAAACGGGCCGCCGTTCGTGACGGCATCCGTCGACCGCACGTCGGTCAGCTTCACTGAGACCACAAGCGACTACGTTCACTTAAGCTGGAACTCCAATCTGAGCATCTGCTACCCGAGCATGACCCCATTGGCGGGAGTCGAGTTCATCGGTGGAAGTGATCCGCAATCGGTCGACACGGGAGAACCGCTCATTCCAGGTGTCTACCAGGTCATCGTCACCTGCGGACCGATCAACAGTTCCGCGCTGGTCAATTCAGCGCCCATCACTTTGACGGTGTTGCCGCCCGCGCCGCCGACCGCAACGCTGTCGATCGCGCCCAACTCCGTAGTTGCGGGCCAGTCCTTTGTTCTCACCTGGACCTCGACCGACACCATGAACTGCAACGGCAGCGGCACACTCCCGACGGACCTCGGTTGGGATCCGGAGTTCCCATCGGGCTCGTTTTCGGCGGTAACACAAATGCCGGGCACTTATACGTTCAAAATCAGCTGCGACAGCATTGATGCCGCCCAGGCGCCCGGACAGGCGAGCGCATCGCTCAAGGTCACTCCCACGCCACCTCCGACCGTCAAGGTCAGCGCAGATCCGGCAGCACCCAAAATGGGCAGTGCTTTCACCCTGACCTGGTCGTCCACCTATGCCTCAACCTGCTCGGCAAGCGGCGGCGGTGCGGGCGGTGCCAATGATTTTGCCGGACAGCTCGAGACTTCCGGATCAACAACGATTATGACGGAAGACACGGGCACGTTTACCTATACGGTCACCTGCACATCCAAGGCCGGGAGTGGGCATGCAAGTGTCGCAGTGAAGGTCGCGACGCCTACGAGCGGTGGCTCCGGTGGCGGCGGCGCAATCGGGGTTCTCGAGGTACTGGCGCTTGGCATGCTGATCTGCGCGCGCAACAGGCGCTGCAAACTTTTGAGTCGGAAATACTCATAAGTCAGGCACGCCGCCCAACGGCACAATTAAGACCAATGGACAAGATAAATAAGGCTGCTCTCGTCGTGCGGAATGCATCGCTCTTGCTATTTGGCCCAAACAATCACCTGCGACTTGCAGCGGAACCGCCGCTCATCACGCGCGCGCGCGAGTAGCGGGAGCGGTACGGGTCAAGACGGACGCGAAAATTTCCAAAGCGTTCTGAAAACCGGTCGCCTGCGCGCCAAAGCCCACGCGAAAATGCGCTGGCGCATCGAAACAGTCACCCGGCGCGACGAGAACGCCTTCGTCGGCCAGTGCTTCGCACAGCGCTCGCGAGTCGCGTACGTCAAGGCACCAGGGGAACGCAACCGTGCCTCCGCCGGGGCTCACCCAGCCGAGTTTGCCTGCTTGCGAACTCATGAAGCTCTCGAGCAACGCAAGGTTCGAGCGTGTGACGGCCGTAAGGCGCGCGAGGATGGCATTCCTCTGCGCAAGTGCGTGCACGGCGATTGCTTCGGTGATCGGTGAGCCTGAAACCGTGAAGAAGCTTCTGAGATTGATCAGCTGCTCGCGCCGGCCTGCATCACGCTCGATGAGCCAGCCGATGCGAAGCCCGCTCAATGACAGGGCTTTCGAGAGATCCCCGACCACAATGCAGTTGGGCAGCTTCGCGGCCGAAGCGGCGGCGGCGCCGAAATAAAGCGGGTGATACACCTCATCGACGATGAGTGGAATACCGCGTTCGGCAAGCGCCGCGGCAAGCCGCGCCACTTCCAGCGGCGCCATGACGGCGCCGGTGGGATTGTGCGGAGTATTGACGAGCACCAGGCGCGTCTTTTCATTCACCGCGGTCAAGACGAGATCCGCCGTCTGGGCGAATTTGTTCCGCCGCTCGAGCTCGTACCCTGTGACCGTCAATCCCCAGGCGCGCGCCATGGCAGCGAATCCCGGAAAGCCGGGGTGCGGCAAGGCGATGGCAGCGCCGGGCTCGGTGGCGAGGCAATAGAGCACGGACAGCGCCTCTGATGCACCCGTCGTCACGACGACCCAGTCTGGATCAACATCATGAAGCTCTGCAATCGCGCCGCGCAGCGCGGAAGTGCCCTCGGGTGGCACATACGAGACGTTCAACTCGTTGAGTTCGCGCTCGATGCCGCCGCCGCCAAGCGCCAACAATTCACCGTAGTTCCAACTGGGTCCCGTGCTCGAGGCCAGGTTGTAGCGGATCGGCGGTCTTGCAAACTCGTGCGCCGTAAGCCACTGATCAAGGAGAAACGGGGGAAGCTGCATGTGTTGGCTCGCGTGACCTGCCGCTACGCCTCAACATTGAGGTAGCTTAAGATCCCGGTCGCAGCCTCGCGGCCTTCAAATACCGCGGTGACGACGAGATCCGAGCCGCGCACCATGTCCCCGCCTGCAAACACTTTCGGGTTCGTGGTCTGAAACGGCGTCGCGCGCGCGGCCGACACCCGCACACGGCCGTTGCCATGCAGACGGATGTTGTGACCGTCGAACCAGTTGGGGGGACTGGGCAGGAAGCCGAAAGCGATGATCACGGCGTCCGCAGCGATCACCTGTTCGGATCCGGGGATCGGCTCGGGGATTCGTCTGCCGCGCGGACCGGGTGCACCAAGCTGGGTTGCGACGAGCTTCACCCCCTCGACCCGCTCGGAGCCCACGATTTCGATCGGCTGCCGGTTGAACAGGAACTCAACGCCCTCCTCCTTGCTGTTCTTATAGTCGCGCCGCGAGCCGGGCATGTTCACCTCATCGCGCCGGTAGGTGCAGGCAACCGATGCTGCGCCCTGGCGAATTGCGGTGCGGTTGCAATCCATCCCGGTATCTCCGCCGCCCAGAACCACGACACGCTGGCCGCGCAGGTTGACGAGCGCCTCGGCGCTGCCCGCGAGGCCCAGTTCATGATTGACGTTGGAGATGAGGTAGGGGAGCGCCTCGTAAACCCCCGGCAGGTCCTCGCCCGGAAATCCGCCCTGCACATATTTGTAAGTGCCCATGCCGAGGAACACCGCGTCGAATTCCTCGAGCAGGCTCGCAAACGAAATATCCTTGCCGACATCGACGCCGAGCCTGAATTCAACGCCCATTCCCTGCATGACCTCGCGGCGCTTCTCGACGACCTCCTTCTCGAGTTTGAAAGGCGGAATGCCGAATGTCAGCAAACCGCCGATGCGCTCGTAGCGATCAAATACGACCGGCTCAACGCCGTTCCTGACGAGAATATCCGCGCAGCCCAGACCTGCGGGGCCGGCGCCAACGATGGCGACCCGCTTGCCCGTCGGCTGGACGTTCGACATGTCGGGCGTCCAGCCGCGCTTAAAGGCCTCATCGGTGATGTATTTTTCGATCGAGCCGATGGTCACCGCGCCCAGGCCGTCGTTCAGCGTGCACGCGCCCTCGCAGAGCCGGTCCTGCGGACAGATGCGGCCGCACATCTCCGGCAGCGAGTTCGTCTTGTGGGACAGTTCCGCAGCCTCGAACAGATTGCCTTCCTGCAGGAGCTTCAGCCAGTTAGGAATGTAGTTGTGCACCGGGCATTTCCATTCGCAGAATGGATTGCCGCAGGAAATGCAGCGCTGCGCCTGCTGCACGGCCTGCTCCGGCTCGTAGGGCGCATAGATCTCGCGGAATTGGCTGACGCGCGTTTCAACCGCCATCTTTGCAGGCTCGGCGCGCGGCACATCCAAGAACTGCAGGTTCTTATCAGCCATGGTGCTCTACGCGGCGCGCCGCAGATTCTCCATCAGCGAATCGATCGAGGCCGCCTTCGGCTTTACGACCCAGAATTTGCCGATGTAGGTGCGAAAATCGTGGAGAATTTCCGCGCCCCAGTCACTCTGCGTCCCATCCACGTGCGACTCGATCAGTGTCTGCAGGTGCTGCAGATGCGACTGCATGGATTCGGCGTGGATGCGGCTGATGTCGATGAGCTCGTGGTTGTAGCGGTCGACGAAGTCGCGTTCCAGATCGAGCACATAGGCAAACCCGCCGGTGAGGCCCGCGCCGAAATTAACCCCGGTGCGGCCGAGGACGCACACGACGCCGCCCGTCATGTATTCGCAGCAGTGATCCCCGGTGCCTTCAACGACCGCGGTGGCGCCGGAGTTTCGCACCGCGAAGCGCTCGCCCGCCCTGCCCGCGGCAAAGAGCTGCCCGCCGGTTGCGCCATAGAGGCAGGTATTGCCCATGATCACGGTGTCCTTCGCCACGAACTGCGCCAGAGGCGAATGGCGCAGGATGAGCTTGCCACCCGCCATGCCCTTGCCGACGTAATCGTTGGCGTCGCCCTCGAGGTAAAGATGCAGGCCGCCCGCATTCCAGACGCCGAAACTCTGGCCGACATTGCCGCTGAGACGCACCACGAGCGGCGCGTCGTCCATGCCGTAGTTGCCCCAGTGCCGCGCGATCTCGCCCGAGATGCGCGCGCCGATCGCGCGGTTGTAATTCTTGACGTCGTACTGCCACTCTCCGCCCGCGCGCGTCAGGATCGCCTCACGCATGTCCCCCAGCATGCGCTCGGCAAGCTCACCCTTGTCAAAGGGCGGATTCGAAGGCTCGGTGCAGAATTGCGCGCGCTCGGAGGTGAGGCCCGCGCTCGAGAGGATCGGCAGGAGATCAAGCTTTCTCTGCCGCGCCGTCTGCCCGGCAAGCGGCTGCAAAAACTCGGTGCGGCCGATGATATCGGACAACTCACGCGCGCCCAGGGCTGCGAGAATCTCCCGCACTTCCCGAGCGACGAACTGGAAGTAGTTGACGACGAGCTCAGGCAGTCCCGTGAAGTATTTCGTGCGCAGCACATTGTTCTGGGTCGCAACGCCGGTGGCGCAGTTGTTCAGATGGCAGATGCGCAGATACTTGCAGCCGAGCGCCACCAGCGGCGCCGTGCCGAAGCCGAAGCTTTCGGCGCCGATGATGGCCGCCTTCACGACGTCAAGTCCGGTCTTGAGCCCCCCATCCGTCTGCAGGCGCACGCGGTGACGCAGATCATTGATGCGCAGCGTCTGGTGGGTTTCGGCAAGACCCAACTCCCAGGGAGTTCCCGCATATTTGATCGAGGAGAGCGGACTTGCGCCGGTGCCGCCGTCGTAACCTGAGATCGTGATGAGATCCGCGTACGCCTTGGCGACTCCGGCTGCGACCGTGCCGACTCCCGGCTCCGCCACGAGTTTCACGGAAACGAGCGCCGCGGGATTCACCTGTTTCAGATCAAAAATAAGCTGCGCCAGATCCTCGATCGAATAGATGTCGTGGTGCGGCGGCGGGGAGATGAGTCCCACGCCCGGGCGCGCAAAGCGCAGGCGCGCGATCATCTCATTGACCTTGTGCCCGGGCAGCTGCCCGCCCTCGCCCGGCTTCGCTCCCTGCGCGATCTTGATCTGCAGCACTTCGGCGTTGATCAGATATTCAGGGGTCACGCCGAAGCGGCCGGAGGCCACCTGTTTGATCTTGGAGTTCCTCTCACTCGAGTAGCGCGCGGGGTCCTCCCCGCCTTCGCCCGAATTCGAGCGCGCCCCCAGGCGGTTCATGGCGATGGCGAGCGCCTCATGCGCCTCCGGCGACAAAGCACCCAGCGACATTCCCGCGCTGTCGAAGCGCGCCAGGATCGCCTCCATGGGTTCAACTTCCTTAAGCGGAACGCCCTTGTCCGGAAACTTAAGCGCCAGCAAATCGCGGAAGGTCGCCGCGGGCCGATGGTTCACGAGCGCCGCGAAACGCTGGTAGAGCGCGTAATCACCGCTTGCGACCGCGGCCTGCAGGGTTGCGATCACCTCGGGGTTGTACATGTGGTATTCACCATCGTGCACGTACTTGAGGAGCCCGCCCTGCTCGATGGGCTCGCGGCGATTCCACGCGCGCGCCGCAAGCTGCATGAGATCACTCTCGAGGTCCGAGAAGTCCGCTCCCTGCACGCGGCTTTCCGTGCCGGTGAAGCACAGGTCAACGACCTCATCGTGCAGGCCGACGATCTCAAAGAGCTGCGAGCTTCGGTAGCTGCCGATGGTCGAGATGCCCATCTTGGACATGATCTTGAAGAGGCCCTTCCTGATGCCGGCGCGGTAACTGCGCCCGAGCTCAAGGCGGGTCGCGAAGTCGAGCTTCACCGTGCCGCGGCGCATCATCTCGAACAGCACCTGGTAGGCCATGTACGGATACACGGCGGTTGCGCCGTAGCCGATGAGACCGGCGAAGTGATGCGGATCGCGGGCGGTGCCGGTCTCAACCAGCAGATTGCACTTGCAGCGCAAGCCCGTCCTGATGAGGTGCTGGTGCACGGCCCCGGTCGCAAGCAGCGCGTGCGCCGGCAGCCTGCCGCGAACGAGGTAACGGTCGGAAAGGAGCAGCACGAGCTTGTGGCTCCTCACCGCAGCTTCCGCCTGCGCGCACAGACGCGTGATCGCAGCTTTGAGCCCCTCTTCGGGCTCGTACTGCAGGTCAAGGAACTCGTGGGTGACGCCGAACTCGGCCAATCCCAGGATCTGCCTGAGCTTCCTCTGCGAGAGGATCGGCGAGCCGAGCACAATCTGGCGGGCGTGCTCTGGGGCCGGCTCAAAGACATTGCACTCAGGTCCGATCTGCGTCTGCAGCGACATTACGATCGACTCGCGCAGCGAATCGATCGGCGGGTTTGTCACCTGCGCGAACTGCTGCCGGAAATAATCGTAAAGCGAGCGCACCTTGTGCGACAGCACCGGCATCGGCGTGTCATCGCCCATGGAGCCAACCGCTTCGCTCTCATCCTCGGCGAGCACGCGGATGATCTCATCGCGCTCTTCGCCCGTGATGTTGAACATCTTCTGGTAGAGCGCGAGCGTGTCGCGGTCCATCGGTTCGGCCGCCAGGCGCGGGTCAACCAGATCGGTCTCAAGATAGCGCACGCCCTTTCGCAGCCACGCCTTGTAGGGGTGGCGCGACTTTAGAATCTCGTCGATGTCGCGCGATTCCAGGAGCACACCGCTCTTAAGATCAACCGCGATCATGTCGCCGGGGCCGAGCTTGCCCTTGCGCACGACATCCTCGGGCGCGTAGTCCCACACGCCCGTCTCCGAGGCAATGGTGAGGAAGCGGTTTTTCGTGATGACGAAGCGCGCCGGGCGCAGGCCGTTGCGATCCAGCGTGCACGCCGCGTAGCGACCGTCGGTGAACACGACGCCGGCCGGCCCGTCCCAGGGCTCCATGTGCACCGAATAGTATTCGTAGAAGGCGCGCAGGTCCGGGTCGATGGAGTCCAGCTCATGCCAAGCGGGCGGCATGAGAAGCCGCATCGCATGCAGCGCATCAAGGCCGCCCATCAAGAGCACCTCGAGCATATTGTCGAGGCTCTGCGAGTCCGAGCCCGTGAGCGACACGAGCGGCAGAATATCGGTGAGGTCCGGCAGGAACGGCGAGCGGAACAAAGGCCCGCGCGCGACCGCCCAGTTGCGGTTGCCCTGAATCGTATTGATCTCGCCGTTGTGCGCGAGGTAGCGGTAGGGATGTGCGAGGCGCCACTGCGGCAGCGTGTTGGTTGAGAAACGCTGGTGAAAGATGACGAGCGAAGTCTCAAGCCGCGTATCGTTCAGATCGGGGAAAAAAACGGCGAGATACTGCGGCATGACCATCGCCTTGAAGACGAAGGTCGTCGCCGAAAGACTCGGAATATAAAAGTAGGGATCGGCGGCCTCGAGAGCCTTCTCGGCGCGGCGCCGCGCGAGGAACAGCTTGCGATTGAAGCCGGCCTCATCAACGCCGGCCACGCTGCAATTGACGAAGATCTGCTCGATGTGGGGCAAGGTCTTGTGCGCCTCGGCACCGCAGGCCTCGGGGTTCGTCGGCACGGCGCGCCAGCCGGCGACGCTCAGCGCCTCGCGCTCCAGTTGCACCACGAGAGTGCGGCGCGCCGCGTCGGCGCGCGCCGGATCGCGGCTCAGGAACACGAGGCCCGAGGCAAACACAGGTGCAAGCGAAATTGCCGCCTCACCCGCGAGCGCGCGCAAAAATTTCTCGGGCTTCTTCAGGAGGAGCCCGCAGCCATCGCCCGTCTTGCCGTCGGTTGCGACGGCGCCGCGATGTGTCAGGCGCTTCAAAGACGTCATACCGGTCTGGACAACCCAGTGACTGGGCACATCGTCGAGCTGAGCGATCAGCCCAAAGCCGCAGCTATCCCGTTCGTATGATTCCCGGAAGAGCCCCCGGTCGCCGCCACCCATGTTCAGTTTTGCCTCCAGTGATATCTCAAGAGCGTACTACACCGCCGCGCCGGACGAGGAATCGCGTGGCGGACGCGAAAAAAATCCGCCGGCGCGTAAATCTTCTGTTGCATAGTTGGATCTCGTCCTTCAACATTCGCGCGCGTTGCACGGGGGTGGAACCACTGACATGAGAAAACCTGCCGCGTTCTCCGACATCCAGCCCGAGCCGCGCCTGAAGAAAGTCAGCGATTACCTGCGCAAGAATTTCCCTGACTTTTTCGCCGAAGCACGCTTCCAGGTCGGTGATGATGACTACTTTCTGTACGCACGCTTCGGTGAGTATCTCGCCCGCGCCATCGAACTGAACCGGACGCCGCGCGAGAAGATCAACCGCGGCTTCACGGTCCTCAACAAGATGGCACGCGCATCGGCCAAGCACCCGGGCATCAGGCAGATGCTCGTTTCCGGGCCGCTCGAGTACATCGTCGACGCGCCCAAGGCGCGTGCCCTCGCCCGGAAACGCTTATCGGCAGTGGCCCAAGGCTACCTCGAAAGCCTCTGCGAATAGTACGAAGCTGACAGGCCGGCTGTCCGGATCTGTTTCAATAGGGACCTTTCCGGTGACGGGCAGGTCCCTTTTTTTTACGGCTATCATCGGCAACCGGGCCAGGAGGGCATATGAGCGTCGAACAAGTCATCGAAGGTCGCAGACGAGATCTGGGCGGCTTTTCCGTGCGCCGGGTGCTGCCGGCGGCGAACCGGCAGATGGTCGGACCGTTCATCTTCTTCGATCACATGGGGCCGATGTCGCTTCCCGTCGGCGCCGGCCTTGACGTCCGGCCACATCCGCATATCGCGCTTGCGACCGTGACCTATCTGTTCGCGGGCAGCATCCTGCATCGCGACAACCTGGGCAATGTCCAGGAGATCCGCCCGGGCGACGTCAACTGGATGACCGCGGGCTCGGGAATCGCGCACTCGGAGCGCTCGCCGGAAAACGAGCGGCGGCGCGGCGTTCACCTGCACGGGATTCAGTCCTGGGTTGCGTTGCCCGATGGGCACGAGGAGGTGTCGCCAGGATTTCAGCATCACCCATCGGCAAGCCTGCCGAGCACCTCTTTTGACGGCGTCGAATTGCGCGTGATTGCGGGGGAAGCATTCGGCCGGCGCTCGCCGGTCGAGCTTCTCTGGCCGACGCTTTATGTTGATGCGCTCCTCTCGGAAGGCTCGCGCCTGGAGATCGGCGCCGACTACACGGACCAGGCATTGTATGTCGCTGAAGGGCAGATCGAGGTGTCCGGCGTGCAGGCCGGCGAGGGCGGACTCATCATCTTCTCGAGCGGCCATGCGGTGACGGCCTCTGCGCGGCGCACCTCGCGTGTGATACTGCTCGGAGGCGAGCGCTTTGCGACGCCGCGCTTCATCTGGTGGAATTTTGTGGCGTCGAGTCTTGAGCGTATCGAAATGGCAAAGCGTGACTGGGCGGCAAACCGCTACCCGCCGGTGCCCGGGGAGACTGAGTTCATTCCCCTGCCGGCGGACTGACGCTTTGGGGAGTTCATGATCTCGCTTGCGCAAGTCGCGATCCTGCTGACCGCCGCGGTTGTGGCGGTGTCACTGTTTCGCTGGCTCAAGATGAGCTCGGTTCTGGGCTTTCTCGCCGCGGGCCTCATCATCGGCCCATGGGGCCTGAGGCTCATCACCAATGTCTCGAGCATCCTGAACGCCTCCGAATTCGGCGTCGTGCTGTTGCTTTTTATCATTGGCCTTGAGCTGCAGCCGACGCGGCTGTGGGTCATGCGCCGCATCGTCTTTGGACTCGGATTCGCACAAGTGCTCTCCTGCAGCGTGATCCTGGGAGTCGCGGCGTGGTGGCTCGGGCTTCCCCCCATGACTGCGGCGGTCGTCGGATTTGGTCTGTCGCTCTCCTCCACGCCGCTCGTGCTGCAGGTTTTGGCGGAGCGCAACGAGCTCAAAACACGCTACGGCCGCGCCGCCTTCGGTATCCTGCTGTTTCAGGA
>Ga0302326_10007190_pt1 | contig 24859 bp, 20 predicted proteins | sample Palsa_T0_3_FD_202264 | JGI IMG/M metagenome (GOLD analysis project Ga0302326, IMG submission 202264) | Peat permafrost microbial communities from Stordalen Mire near Abisko, Sweden - Palsa_T0_3 | ecosystem: Environmental > Terrestrial > Soil > Palsa > Peat permafrost | place: Sweden: Abisko... | reverse complement strand
TGGTGTGGCAGAAGGACGCGGTGCATCGGCTGTCCCCGCAGGCCGCGCGCGAGTGGCTCTCGGTGGTGCTGCCGCCTTCGATCGATGAGCGCGCTGCGGGTGCCTTCATCACCGCGCTCCTTCCGAACCTCGTGCTGCCCGAGGATGCGCGGCCCTGGGTCGAGATTGTGTTCGGCGGACCACCGCCTCTTGAGCCTGCGGCCGAGGAGCTGGTGCGCGCCGCCGGCGCGGGCTACTTCTCCGCCGCCGCCGCGGCGGCCGCCAAGGACGGCGCGGACCTGCCGGCGATCGCCGGCGCGGTGCGCGCCGCCACAGGCCGGAAGGGGGCGGAGCTCTACATGCCGCTGCGCGTGGCGCTCACCGGGCTCGCCCACGGGCCCGAGCTCGCCCCGCTCCTTAAAGCCATGCCGCCCGGCAAGGCGCGTGAGCGCCTGGCGAGATTCGCTTGATCCGTATCCACAATTCACTCACCGGCGCCAAGGAGGACTTAAGTCCGATCACCCCCGGGGCGCTGCGCATGTACGTGTGCGGACTCACCGTGTACGACTACGTGCACATCGGGCACGCGCGCATGCTCCTGGTATTCGACATGGTGACCCGGTATCTGCGCCACCGCGGCTACCGTCTCACCTACGTGCGCAACATCACCGACATCGATGACAAGATCATCCGGCGCGCGGCTGAGAACGGCGAGCCGATCGAAGCTCTCACGCGGCGTTTCATCCAGGCGATGCACGAGGACTGCGAGCGCCTGAGCGTGCTGCCACCCGATCTCGAGCCGCGCGCCACCGAGTACGTGCCGCAGATCATCGCCATGGTGCAGGAGCTCATCGCGAAGGACTTCGCCTACCTCGCCGCGAACGGCGATGTGATGTATGCGGTGGCGAGCTTTCCCGGCTACGGGCGGCTCTCGGGCAAGCGTCTCGCGGACCTGCGCGCCGGGGCACGGGTGGAGGTGGACGAGGCGAAGCGCGATCCGCTCGATTTCGTCCTGTGGAAGCACGCCAAGCCCGGCGAGCCCTCCTGGGACTCACCCTGGGGAGCGGGCCGGCCGGGCTGGCACATCGAGTGCTCCGCCATGTCCACGACTCTCCTCGGTACCCACTTCGACCTGCATGGCGGAGGGCTGGACCTCAAGTTTCCGCACCACGAAAACGAGATCGCGCAGTCCTGCGCTGCCACCGGAGATGCGTTCGTGAATCTGTGGATGCACAACGGCTTCGTCAACATCGATGAGCAGAAGATGTCGAAGTCGCTCGGCAACTTCTTCACGCTGCGCGAGGTGCTGCCGAGGCTGCGTCATCCGGAGGTGCTGCGGTTCCTCGTGCTCTCGAGCCACTATCGCGGCCCGATCAACTACTCCACCGAACTGCTCGAGCAGGCGGATGCGGCCCTCGGGCGGCTGTACACTGCGCTGCGCGACCTGCCGGCGCTAGAGCCCGTGACCGGTGCGCACACCGAGCGCTTCCTGCAAAGCATGGACGATGATTTCAACACCCCGGAGGCAGTTGCGGTCCTCATGAGCCTGGCAGGGGAGATCAACGTGGCCAAGGACAAAGGCGAGCAGGAGCGGGCCGCCGCGCTCGCAGCCGAGCTCACAGGCTTGGGGCATGTGCTGGGGCTCTTGAGCCTGCCAGCCGCGCAATGGTTCAGGCTTGCAGGGCCCGAGGGGCAATCGCAATCGGGCCCGCGGGACACCCCGTCCAAGCTCGCCGTGAGCGAAGCGCAGATCGATGCGCGCATCGCCGCGCGGGTTGCGGCACGGCGCGAGAAGAATTTCGCGGAGTCCGACCGCATCCGCGACGAGCTGGCAGCGGCAGGCGTGATTCTCGAGGACAAGCCGGGCGGGCAGACCGCCTGGCGGCGCAAGTAGGCTAAGGTTCATCCCGCGGCTTGCGGGCTACCCCGCGGCCGTCAGCGCGGTGCTGCAGCAGGGCGCAAGGAAGCTGTTACCATCATAGGCCCCACGGGCGAGGCGCCGTGGGTGGTTCGGGGCATGGCGCAGTCTGGTAGCGCATCTGCTTTGGGAGCAGAGGGTCGGGGGTTCAAATCCCTCTGCCCCGACCAACTTCACATTTTTATTCTTCCGGAGACATCGGTAACACCGGGAACCGCATTGTACACGGCTTGATGGCCATGCATGGCCATGCATGATCTGTGTAGCCCCCGCCTTGATCGCTTTCTAGCGCCGCTTGATTAGCGCCACCTCGACGTGGAAGACGTACGAGGTGCATGCCTATAGTCTTCGCGGGGGTTCCAAAGGTGGCGTGCCATGCATTTGTGGGCAAATTTGGTCCGGTGTCTCGCGTGTGTCGCACTATTGACTGTGTTTTCGGCGGCCTGTTACGCGCAAACCGCGCTGACACCGGCGCAGGCTTTGGACTACAGGCGCGTGACGGATCTTCACTTCTCTCCCGATGGATCTAAAGTCATATACGTGGTCTACAGCTATCGGTGGGATTGGCTGCCGCGGCTCTGGCTCCTGAATGTCGCCACGGGCACTGCGCGCGAAATTACGCCGGCAAAGAAATCGGAACGCTCGCCCCAATGGTCCCCTGATGGCAGGATGCTCGCGTTTCTTTCCAATCGCGACGGCAAAACACAGGTGTACGCGATTCCTGCCGATGGGGGCGAGGCGACTGCGCTCACGGCGCGCAAGTACGGCGTGACGAGCTTCCACTGGTCGCCCGACGGGCGAGCCATTGCCTATCTTGCGAAAGACGACGATGCCCCAGGATCGGATACCGGTCCGCAGGTCGCCGACCGGGAGAGCGATCTTTCCCGTCTATGGCTGTTCGATCTTGCCTCGAAGACGACCCGCCGCCTGGGGAAAACGGGCTACCGGATAGACGAGTTTCAGTGGCAGAACCCATCGCATATTCTCGTTGCTGCGACCGACGAGCCGCGCGTCGAGGAGTTTACCAACGCCCTATACAGCGTTTCGACAAGCGACGGCGCATTTGAGGTCATCAGTCATCCGCCACAGCCGTTCGACGGCCTGCTCGTCTCGCCCGATGGAAAACAGTTTGCGGTGCGCTCCACCCGCGCACACGGCCCGATCGCGCGCGATCTGTTCGTAGGCACGGTCGGGCGCGACGGTCTTCAGGATGTTTCCGCACCGCCTGATCTCGCGATCGCCGAGGTGAGATGGCACGAGCAGTCCACGATATGGATGCGCGTGATCGATGGTTTCACGAATCGCATCTGGCGGTTTTTCCCGAAAGCCGCACCCGCGCCGATCAATCTACCGCTATCCGTCGATTCCTTCGACGTCTCGCGCGAGGGTGTTCTGGTGTTTGCAGGCGGTGACTTCGATCATCTTCCCGAACTTTATATCAGAGCCAAAGACGGGAGCGTTCGCCAGCTTGCACACGTGCAGCAGGGCTGGGAGGGCATTCAGCTTGCGTCCACAACGATCTTTCGGACGAAGAGCTTCGACGGCACGCAGATCGAGTCCGCGCTGATGAAGCCTTCCGTTCCGCATCCGGGTGAAAAACTGCCGCTTGTCCTGCTCATCCATGGCGGACCCTCGTCCAATTTTTCTGCCGGCTACGGGTGGGAGACCGCTTGGGCGCAGCTTCTCGCGGCACACGGGTATGAGGTGCTAATGGTCAACCCGCGCGGCTCGAACGGCTACAGCGAAGATTTTGTGAAAGCCAATCGCGGCGACTGGGGCGGGGGCGACTACAAAGACCTGATGAGTGTCTTGGATGACGTGCTCGCCAAGGGCGAAACCGATCCCAATCGACTCGGCATCGGCGGTTGGTCCTATGGCGGGGAGATGAGCGAGTGGGCGATCACGCAGACTGGGCGCTTCAAAGCCGCCGTCGTGGGTGCCGGAGTCTTCGATCAGCAGGCGGAATTCGAGACGGAGAACAATCCGGCGGGCGACGAATGGTATTTCGGCACGCCCTGGGAGCACCCGGACGTCTTCGCGCGCAACTCCCCTGCAACGTATATCCGCTACGCGCACACGCCGACGCTTATCTTCGACGGGCAAGACGACACAAGCAATCCCGTCGGCCAGTCCAAAGGGTTGTACCGCGCGCTCAAGCATTTTGGTGTCGAGACGCAGATGGTTCTGTATCCCGGCGAGGGACATTCGCCCCGGAGCGGGTCCTACAATATCGATATGTTCGAAAGAATCCTCAACTGGTACGACCGCTTTCTGAAGACGGCCAATTAATCTGCAGCCAGGTGCGGTGTGGGCGACCCCGGGGCGTGCTCCAATTGGCTGTGACTGGGTGAGCGGGCGTGCCGTGAGGCCTTATCGCTGCGACGTCAGGATGCCGCGGCGGTCGAATTTCAACCTCAATGTTCGAGTGATTTTATCGCGCTGGGAGCCCGGCACTCCTGCTGTCTGGGCATAGCGCGGCCATTCTTTTACCGTGTCGATCATTTCAGTGAGGATCGCTTCAGGCCTGCCACGCTTGAGTCCGGCCACCTGGGCGACCGCCTTGAAATCCTGCAGGGTGAAGTCGTCAGTTTTGCCGTTGATCGTCATCTGGTGACGGTTGGTCCACAGGCCCGTCGGGTTATACGCGTAGGTAACATCAAACGCGGGTGACAGTGACCAGGCGCCTGCCTTGTCCATCAGGAAGGCGATATTCTTCACATGATCGTCCTGGTTGCGGGCGACGACGTTGAAGATCATCCGACGAAACTGCTCTTCGCGGGCACGCATGGACAGCCCCAGGCGCTTGATTACATCGAAGGCCTGTTCGTAGGAGTAAGCGCCGGCGGAGTTGAAATCGAAGTGAGCGAGCGCAGCGAGCGACTGCATATGCAACTTGCCGCCGTCACTCAGACGATCGAACCGTCGCGTCATAAAATGACGCCGGCCGTTCTCTTCCAACAGACGACATTCAGACATCTCGATACCGGCATCAGCGGCCATGAGCGCATAGGCATACTCGATGACGGTATAGCCTTTGGGATCGTCGAGCTCTTTGTCCTTGTTCGCGCTGACCCCGTCGAACTTGAGCAACCAGTAATCGAAGCCGGCCGGGGCCTTCACTTGCCCCGAGCGCACTTCGTTCGTGTCTCGGTTCCACGCGACAATGGCTTTCGCGCGCGCACCGCCGGCGGAGGTGCCCACGCGCAGTAGCTCCTGGAGTCCGTGGTGGCGCGTACCAGGGGCGAATGACACCTGGAGCGAGGTGCGGTGCGTGAGCACCTCGGAAGCTAGCTTGACCAACTCGTCCACCTGCACCTTGGCCCATCGCCTCAGCGGCGGCCCCTTCGCGGGGGCGAACTCAAGGGCACCCATCCCGCGAACTCCGATGTAGCAGAGCCGCTCGATTGCGTTGAAGCTCTCTGGCCGCCTGCCCTGGGTGGCGAGCCACGCATCGATCAGTGCATTGCCGAATTTATCCGGCAGTGAATCGGCGAGCAGACCCGGCAGGCCGTGAAAGGACACCTGCGGGAGCGAAGGAAACTGATACACCCGTGGCGAGAGGGGCATGCTGAGCGGGGAGAGTTCAATGCCACTGGCGAGAAAGGCGGGGGCATATTGGAAGGCGGCGATACTGGCGCCTTCCTCCAGGGAAACCGCTCCGATCGTTCGGCCCCACAGCAGCACTTCCGCTACGGTTGCCACACGCTACTGCCGCCACTTCCAGGGCGGAGCGGGCTTGGGCGAGGCTGCGCCCTCCGGCGGCTGCCGCGAATGCCCCACGCGCTTGCGCTCGCGGCCTCGGCCCCTGAGGAGCACGAGGGGGCTTTGCGGCAGATCGGATACCGACTGATCAAGCCCCTCGAGCAGTTTCAGCACCCGCAGAACGCGCAGTAGCATGACGAAGTCAGTGCTGTGCCCCGCCTCGATTCGCTCCACCGTGCGCTTAGAGATGCCGGCTTCCTCGGCCAGCTCGGCTTGCGTCAATCCCGCATCGATCCGACGCCGCTCCAGGCGCTCGCCGATCTCGTGCAGAACGGCTTTATCGGTCAACTCAGGTGTGATCTTCATATTCGTCTATATAGGCGATTTAATGAATAAAATCTCATATATTCGTCTCTTAAGACGAATATTATCACAATTCATAGAATACCACTACTCGCCTATTATGGCGATTTATAGTGATATATAAGCTTTAGTCGCCTATTAGGGCGAGTAGAATAAGTCTTGGCGTTGGGGACGCCCGACCGTCATTTTCCCGGGGCCGCTACGAGCGCGCCTTACCCGATCAACAGGCCCCGCTGGCGTGCGACAAACACCGCCTCGGTACGGGATTTTGCGCCAAGCCGCTCCAGGATTGCTTCGACGTGGTGCCCGACGGTCTTGGGGGACGGGAAAAGCCGCCGACTGATCGCCTCATTCGTGTGACCCTCGCTCAACAGGATCAGGATCTCATGCTGTCGCGGCGTCAAATCCCCATTGGACGGCGTCGGGCTGAGCGAGCCTGCCGAGTTTCCCGGGCGGGCTTTACGTCGGACACGCTGGATGTGAGGTGTTGCGCCAAGTTCCTCGACCAACTCGAGTGCGTCGCTCATCGCCTGCGGATCAGGCAGGTCGAGCAGCGCTATGGCACGCTCGTAGGGACAGCCGAGCGCCGCCCATGCGTCCGCAGCGGCTGGGCGAGTTCGATCGCCCGGGCTCCATGCTCCAGAGCTTCGCTGGTTTTCCCGCCAAGCATCGCGAGCATCGAGCGGTTACTGAGAGCGTACGCAAGCTCGCGACACGCCGGACCCTGCTCGAGTCGAGCGACCGCCCTTTCCGCTAGATCCGCCGCCCGAGGTCGGTCGCCCACCGACCAGGCGATACGCGACAGCCAGCGCATGTTGTCTCCCGCGCGCACCCGGTCCTGCAGGCCCAGCCGCAGTTCCAGCGCACGTTCGCGCATGCTCTGCGCCTCCGCGATTTGCCCGGTGAGGTAGAGCTCATAAGCGTAGGCCTCGCTGAACTCCGCCCGTTTCTCATCCGACAGCAGCGCGCCGTACTCGAGGATGCGCGCCCAGTGCGATGCGGCTTCCCGGTGAGCACCGACCGCGGCGGCCTCGCGGGCTGCATCGACGCCGTAGCGGGTGACGAATTCAGCGCGTCCTGCGGCCGCGCATGACATCGCCGCGCGTGTCCGGGAGCCAGCGCCTCGAGCAGCACGCGGCGAGCCAACTCGTGACGAAACCCGAGTTGTGCTCCGGAGCTCACGAGGATGCCGTTGTCGAGACACTCCGTTACCCCTGAGGCGGGTGCTGGCCATAACGTTTCGACCAACCAGGCATCAATCTCCCCTGGGACGACCGCGCATTGATCGAGCACCTCGCGAGCAGGCGCCGTCAGATCGGCCGCGCCGGCGAGTACCGCGTCACGCACCGATCCGGGCAGCCTTGCGCCCTTCGATTGCAGCAGCTCCGAGACGAAGAACGGGTTACCGCCGGTCATGGCATGCAAGCTCTCAGCTGAGCGATCAAGCGAGGCGGCCCACGCCTCCACGGCACCTGGCGATAGCGGCTCAAGGTTGATGGATTGCACAGCGCCCGTTGGCAGAGCACCGAGGATGTGCGTGAGACTGCGGCGGGTGGCTGAATCCTGGCGGCGTGTGGTGATAATGAGCAGGCAACGACGCTCGCGCAGCCGGCGTCCCAGGAATCGGATCAGGTCGAGCGTCGCCTCATCGGCCCAGTGCGCATCCTCGACGAGGCGGATCGTCACCTTGTCTGCCGAGATCACGGCTAACAGCGCCTCGAATACTGCATCGCGACCGGCTGCAAAGCTCTGTTCCAGAGCACCGCCAACATCGCGCGCGATGTCACGTATCGGGCCCAGAGGGCGTGGCGTAGACAGCGCGTCACACAGGCCACGTAGCACGCTAGCGCCACGCTGCCGTCGACGGAACGCATTGACGAGTGCAGTTTTGCCCAAACCAGCCTCGCCTACGACCGACACGACCGAGCCGTGCCCCTTAGTGGCAAGGTCGAGCGCGTTGCCGAGAATGCGCAGCGCACTTTCGCGCTCGAACAACGGAGCGCGAGAGTTCTCACGTACGGAGGCCATAACTACAGCGTGCCCTCCCGCTATCGATCTTCGGCGTCGCTCGTACCCGTCCGGCGCTTGTGGCCGGACGGGTACCGCGGCTTTCAACGCTTCTCCGGAGCGCCCCGCGCTGCCAACAGCGGCGAGCCCTTGCCGGCGTGCTGTGCGTGTAATGCTGCCAAGCCGATCGAGTTGACCCGGGCGACCGCTCCCTCGAGCGCTGTATTAACGCATTTGGACCAGGCGGCGTGTTGGCTCAAGTCGAAAATCTGCGGCTCGTGGCCGCAGACCTTGGCGGCAGCCTGCTGTAGCCGAGAGTAAAGGGTCGCAATGCCTTGTGGATTGGAGAGGTTCACGTCCGCGAAGGTAACCCGGACTTGCGGGACGGAATCGGCGCAAATGCCTGCAATCGGCGTCAGGATCGAAGCGACAGCCAAGATGACCGAAAGTGACTTCAGGTGGCAAGTGTTCATGAGAGTGACTCCTTGAGTTGTGGCTCGGCGCGGGGTCTGCACTGTGCTGGACGCCGCGTTCGGGAGTCAGTGTCTCGGTCCGGGGGGTCCGCCCGCATGGGGCGTAATCCCCAAATAGGGACGCCGGGGCTGACGCGAGGCTCAGGCGAAATCGGGGGGCGGCGGTGGGCGCCTCGTCCTTCGTGCCGGCCAGAGCGCTCGCGTCAGTGCGAAAACTTCAACTCTCGCTCGATCGCCTAGAATCTCGGCTCTTTGCGCAAGGGGTCCATAAGAGGATCGGTCTTCACGTCCGCTCAGCAGGCTAGTGGAACGTAACCCGACCTTACGAGCTCGGGGTGGGCGTGGCGCGATCGAGTTCAGCCAGAGGTCGCAGCGGTGTAATGAATTTCTCGTAGTTGCGCCAGCGCTCCATAGAGACTCTTGAAATCCGCTGCCGCACTTGCCATCTGCTGTTGATGATGATCACAGGGCGCTTCGTTGCGTGGTAATCCATACATCGCGCATCCCACGGCAGGCCTATGAAATCGATCATCCTGCGACTCCATTGCTCCTGATCGGAAACGAGCGCTTCGTACGGAACCTCCAGCAGCACCTCGCGCGGTAGGATCGACCTCCAATGCGCCATCACGCGTGCATATTTGCTGTAGTAATGCGCCAGGTCCCCCAAGTCATTCGCGTAGTTATGAGCGATTGAAAAGGGGTGGAAGTAGATGGATAAGCAGCTGTCGAGCGGGTCGCGGCGCATGTGGATGATCCTTGCCTCGGGCAGGGCGGCGTGAATGAGCCCCAAGTTCAGGTAATTTGCCGATAGCTTATCTATCACGCGCAATGCATCTGCCGACAGTCGCTCTAACAGCTGTAGGTATTCCTCCGCCATGTTCCGAATTGAGGCATCGCACAGATCAGTTTCGAGCGACGACGGGCGAATAGCCATACCTTTAGCGCACCAGAACACCTGTTCTCCCGCTCCGAACACGCTTGGGTGCGAGGCAAGAATCTGTTCCGCGAGGGTGGTGCCAGAGCGCGGCGTGCCAACGATGAACACGGCACGCGAGGATGCGCGCGTGGAGTTCCGTGGCCGATTTACCCATCCCTCATTGTAGGTCTCTATTGCACGGTCAATGCCATGAGTCTCTGCCGGCCCGTCGTACTTGGGTCCATGCCGCTTGACGAGATCGTTGGCTCGCCTGTAGTTCGCAAACGCCTCGTCATACTCTCCGGCATCATCGAAATATTTTCCCAGTGCATAGCGCAGTCCCGCCTCGTGTCGAGGCGACAGAGGCTGCGCCAGGACTCGCCTGACGTTAGCGAGCCAACCAGCGTCGTCGTGCGTCATTTTGTGCATGCCGGAGAGGCTTGCCAGCGGTGTTGGGGCATTCGGTTCAAGGGAGGACGCCTGTCGAAGGAGGTGCTCCGCTTTAACGAAATCACCGCTATCGGCGCTTAGCTCGGCCAACAGTGCGTACGCATCGATGAGCTGTGGATTGATCTCGAGAGCACGGCGGGCGCTCCACTCGGCCTCATCGGGACGCCGCAACCTGCGCAGAGCGAATCCGAGATTACTGTGCGCCTCAGCGAACGTGGGCTGGAGGGCAACGGCTCGTCTAAAACTTGACTCGGCCTGATGAAGTTCGCTGATTTCCTCGAGCGCGTTGCCGAGAGTGTTATGCGCCTCGGCGTAGTCAGGCCTGATCTCCAGCGCGCGCCGGCAGCTGGCCATTGCCTCGTCAACTTGCCACAAATGCAACAAAGCAATCGCCAGATTGTTGTGCGCTTCGGCGTAACCCGGTTTGATCTGCAGTGCGTGGCGGTAACTTGCCACCGCCTCCTCAACTCTCCACAGCTGCAGCAGCACATTCCCCAGGTTGTTGTGCGCCTCGGCATATTCCGGCTTGATCGCGAGCGCCTGCTGGTAGCCGCCGACTGCATCGTCCAGTTGTCCGAGACGACGATACGTGTTGCCGAGATTGTTGTACGCCTCGGAAAATTTAGGGTTTATCTGGAGGGCCCGCAGGCAACTGAGCACGGCATCATCCAGTTTGCCAATGGACAGTAACGCATTGCCTAGGTTGTTGTGCGCTTCTGCGTATCCCGGGTTCAGTTCCAGTGCTTTGCGATAGCTTGCCACCGCATCGTGTTGTTGATTAAGAGCCAGAAAGGCGTTACCGAGATTGCTATGGGCCTCTGGGAATGCCGGCCTAATCGTGAGCGCGCGGCGGAAGCTCGTCACAGCCTCGGCGAATTGTCCCTGCGCGCGCAAAGCGTTGCCCAAATTGCTATGCGCCTCGGCGAAATCAGGTTTAGCCGTCAAAGCGCTGCGATAGCTGGCTACGGCTTCATCCAGATGGCCGGTAGCTTGCAGCGCGGTGCCCAAGTTGTTGTGTGCGCTCGCGAGATGCGGTTGCAGTTGCAGTGCGGCGCGGTAGCTGGTGATCGCCTCGCCCACCTGACCAAGGCGGCGCAGTGCGTTTCCCAGGTTGCAATGCGCTTCGGCCAGTTGCGGATTGAGTTCCAGCGCGCGACGGCAGCTTTGCACCGCCTGATCGAGCTGATCGAATTCCAATAGCACGTGTCCCAGATTGCTGTGTGCCTCCGCATCGTTGGGGTGCAGCGTCGTGACCTTGTGGAAAACCGGGCGTGCGTCCTTGCCTTGCATCCAAAGGGAGACGCCCAATGCTTTCCACGTAAATCCGCAGTTCGGATACTTGGAAAGCAGGCCACGCGCATCGGATTCGCTGTCCGCGTAGCGCCTGGCATTCAGCATGCCGACCAGATGAGCCGTCTCAGCGGCTGTGATGTGCCCTTCCGGGGACGAAAAATTTTGAGCGTCACTCATTTCGGCTCCGCTATGAGGTGACCGTCGCGCTTCGAGTTGTGACTGATTGCTGGCGCGCGACCGAACGCGTGTGATCGTTTTGGGATCAGGCATTAAATGCCGCCTCAAGTGGGCTCGCAAGCGCACGTCCTGGAATGACTGCCGAACGCGCGCGTTAGCCGCACTCTGTTCTGGCGGCGGCTGCGGGTCAGGCTTCGCTCATGTGTTAATCACAGGTTTAAACAAGAATTTGGGCGCCCAAGTTCGCTCCTCACGCGAGCTTCGCGCCATTCATTCGGTTGGCCCGTATCTAATCTATATGATCTATTTGAGTGCCGCTGAAACCGCCCCGCAGAGCCGGTGCGCGTTGACCTGACGTTGCTGTTCGTGCTAATTCCAATACATCTCGGATTCGGGAGGTCGTGATATGCCTGATCAGCCACAATTTACTATTCCTCCTGTTGAAGGTGGGGGCGGCACGTGCTTTCTCTCGGGCACGCGCATCGCGGCACCCGAAGGATCCGTGTGCGTCGAAGACCTGAGCGTGGGTGCACTGGTGCTCACGGCCACCGGAGAGTCACGGCCGATTCGCTGGCTGGGCCACCGCGGCATCGACTGCACGCGTTACCGTGACCCTTCTGAGGTGTGGCCTTATCGAATCCGGGCTGGCGCATTCGCGGACGGTACACCACAGCGGGACCTGTGGCTCAGTCGCGGCCACTCAATCTTTATAGATGGCTCGCTGATTCAGGTTGAAAGACTCGTCAACGGAGCCACGATCGCCCAGGTGCCTCGCGAGCACGTGGAGTATTGGCACGTGGAGCTCGACAGCCACGACGTGCTGCTGGCCGAGGGATTGCCGGCCGAGAGCTATCTCAGCGTGGGTAATCGCCCACTTTTCAGCAATAGTGGCACTCTTGTGGAGGCTTTCCCGAATTTCGAGGCCAAATACGATGCCGACGAGACGTGCGTACCGCTGGCTAAAGAGGGCCCGGTGCTGGAGGGCGCCAAGGCGGCGCTGCTTGAGCGTGCCAAAGCACTCGGATACCGCCTGACGGACGATGCCGATCTGCACATCCGGGCCGACGGAGTGCGCATCGAGCCCATGCGCGTGAGCCCAACGCGATGGGAATTCAGCATACCCCTCCTTGCCGATGCGATTGAGTTGCGCTCACACAGCTTCGTCCCCGCGCACATCGACCCAGCCAGCGACGATGTCCGTACTCTCGGTGTGGGAGTGGCAAACCTGGAGCTGGACGGAGTGAGTGCTTCACTGGAGGAGGCCCCCGAACTTGTCGGGTGGCATCCACTGGAAAAAGACGCCACGGGCCGACAGTGGCGCTGGACAGTCGGCTGCGGATCGCTGCCGGCTCGTACGCGTTCAGTGGTGCTCGAGCTGTGCCACCTCGGACCGCACTACTGGACACAGCTGGCGCAGGCCGTCGCTCCCTCACTAGACGCGACCGGTTAGCTCGCTTTGGTGGTGCGCGAGCGGTTCGCCGCAAGCGTCAGCCGCGCGAACCGCACGCAAGTTGTGGTGAAAAAAACAGGGCGGCCTCCTGGCCGCCCTGCATCCTCATCTGGACAAGTCACCGCGCGTTATGGAGAGCGATTCACTGCGCGTGGAAGTCGAACAGATCGAACAGATCACCGATCGCCGGTGTATTCAGCGGCACGTAGGGATTGCCCTCTGCGGTCACCGGATTCGGGAAGTTGTCGCGGCTGCGATCGGTCACGGGCGCCAACCCCCAGTTGCGCTCGATGAACTTAAGTACCGAGACGTGATCGGTATAGTCGTGCGAGATGTGTCCGGGCCGCGTGTAGCGTGAGACGACGATCAGCGGGATGCGCGTGCCGTCGCCGAAGTAATCCACCGGCTGCACGTAGCCTGAGTCGTAGTAGCCGCCGCCCTCATCGAAGGTAATCAGGACCGCCGTGTCCTGCCACAGTTTCGGGTTGGCTTGTACGGCATCGACGATCTTTTTGGCAAAGCCCTCGAACAGGTCGAGCTTGGAGGAGGAGGGGTGCCCGTCGACGAGTCCGCTCGGCTTGACGAAGGACACCGAGGGGAGCGTCCCCTTGGCAATATCGTCGTACAGGTTGGCGGTGTCCTGGATATGCGCCTTGCGGATGTCCGCATTGGCCATGATCGAGGTGTCGTACTGGAATGGGTTGCAGATGTTGCAGTACTCGTCGCTCTCCTTACCGATCGCCCCGTAGTTGAGCTGGTAAGGATCGGGCACGTAGTTGTCCCACTGGTCCCCGTAGTACTTCCACGAAATATGCGCCGCCAGGAGGCTGTCGCCGATGCTGGGCGTGGAGGAGGGTGGAATGGTGAACACGGTGTTGTTCGCATTGGTGTCGGTGTAGGCGTTGCTGCCGTTGCCGAAGTAGCCCGGGTTATAGTTGTTCAGCAGGTAGTAGTGCCCTGGCTGGCAGCGCGGATCGATCGGTCGCGGAAGCGACTGCAGGTATTTCACGATCGGCGCCACGCCCGGCTGCGAGCGATTCGAGCAGTCGGTGTAGGAGCCGCCTCCGTATGAGGAGGCGCCCTCCGAGCCCCCGCCATAGCCGTCTTCCGCGTACCAGTTGTTGGTGCCGGAAGCGGGGTTGGGGTTCTCGATCTCACTGACCACGCCCTGATTGGGGGTATTGAGGGCCACCTCGATGTTCTCCGGCGGCTTCTGCGGGTGCCCCGCGCCGTCGCTGAACCAGATCGCATCCCCGTGGCCGAGCATGATGTGGTTGGCACCGGTGCCGCCGGCGACGGACTGGTGGAAGTTGTCGCTCATCGCGTAGCGCTCGACGAGGCTTTTGAAATAGGGCACATCGCCCTGCTGCATGTTGTAGAAGCCGAGTGAGGTGGAGCCCTCACCCGTGGTCTTGAGGTTCGGCCCGTACTCGATGCTGAAGTCGGCGGGTTGCGCAAGGCCATTGGTGCCCGCGCCGACCGTCACCTCGACCCAGGAGAAGAGCGCCGCATCGCAGCCCGAGGGCTTGAATTGGCTCGCGTGCTCGAGGCTGCAATCGAGCTGCTGCCACATCTGGTAGAAGCGATGCACCGGGCTTGCCGCATACGAGTTGTAGGTGAAGGCGCTGCCGTTGGTGAGCTGAAAGGGCCCCGGGGGCAGCATGTTGACATCCGTGATGCGTGTATCGGGCGTGTGGGAGGTGAGGCCCGTGCCGCCTGAAACCAGGTACTGGTAGTAGTCCTCCGGAAGTCCGTTCTCCGACTGCATCGCAAGCTGCAGGCTGTCGCCGCTCACGTAGGAGTCCTTGGGGCCACCGACTTCCGGTGCGGGGAGCACATTGCCCGGAAACGAACCCTTGGCCGGGCTCAGGAGGAAGGCATCCTTCGCAGGATCAGAGGCGGCGCGCTGCTCCGCCCGGGAAAAGTGCTCTCCGGGGCTGCCGTCGCTCTTCACGATGCCTTCGGAGAGCAGGTTCCACACGTGTTCGCCGTTCTTCGGCACATAGGTTGCGAACACGTGATCGAAGCTGCGGTTCTCGCCGATGATGACGATGACATGCTTGATGGGGGTGCTGGTGCGCGTCTCTTCGGCCGTCGTCGCCGCGGCATGTGCCGGCGGCACGCCGAGTGACAGCTGCAGCAGCGCCAGTGTGCCAAGTGCGACGCGCACGCCGTCCACGACGCGGCTTCCCGGTCTGTCCAGTCTCATGAGAGCTCTCCCTTATTCGTTGATTCGTTGCCCTGCATCGGGCCCCCCCTTAAGTACCGCTGGCATGTTTCGGTGCGGTGAATCGATTGTGAAGGTCCCGTGTCCGAGAACGCGGGCGCAGCGGCATCGCTCGAAAGTGAAGCTAGAGCTCAACGCGCGGACGCAGTCGCCGCGCCGCGCAAGTACTCACCGAGGTTGGTTCGCAGGCTCCACGCGCAGCAGTCCCATCATGCCGCCGTCCTCGTGCTCGAGCAGGTGACAGTGATACAGAAAGGTGCCGACGATCGCCGGATCGCGAAAGTCCATGCGCAGCCGCACGCTCGGGTACTTGAGCATGCGGCCGTTGAAGTACGGCACGTTGACAGTGTCGCGCAGGAACGGCTCGTTCACCGCCATGCCTGACCACTCAAGCAGCAGAAAGTGGAGCTGGTGGATGTGAAAGGCGTGCAGCTCGGTGGAGCGGTTCTCGATGATCCAGTCCTCGACGTCCCCCTGATGCACGACAATGTTCGGCACGCCGGAAGAGGGGTCGAACTCGACCGGCTGCTCGCCGTCCACCGTGATGAAAAACGCGGTGGCGCTGTTGGGGTTGGCGGGATCTGACAGCTTCTCGGAGAAGTACAGGCGCCGCACCCGCACCGGCGCGACGCTGCCGAGCCAGGGCCGCACAGGCGGCGGGAGCGGCCGCGCCGTGGCAGGCAGGGTTGCGACGGGCTCGGGCGCATCGGCGGTGGCGGTGATGACGGCGAGCGCGCGGTTCGGGTCGTTCTCTCCTCCCTGCCCGGTATCGATGGTGCGTGTCACGAGCAGGGCCGGCATGCCGGCAGGGGGCCCGGTGACGATGAACTCCACCCGGGCGCCCGGCGGTATACCGATGTGGTCGACCCACTGGATCGGGGGTGCATCGGCGGCGGCGGTGTTGATGGGCACGCCGTCGATGGCGACGATGCCGAGGCGCTGCGGGCTGCGCTGGAAAAGCAGCGCGAGGTTCAGGTAAGTCACCGATGAGGCATTGAGCACGCGCCACAGCTGCCGCTCATCGGGCCTCATGCGGATGGCTGCGGGCGGGTAATCGGGGTAGGGCACCGGCACGAAATTGATCGACAGATCCTTCGCGGGCTTGCCGAAGCCGGTGCCGTTGTTGGCCGCATCGCCGTCGCGATCGATCATCATCTTCGGCACGACGGGCTCGGACTTCGAGGGCGGCGCGCCGGGGTTCAGGAGTGCCTGGTCGCGGATCACCAGCACGCGTTCGGGAAGCCCCAGCACCTGAGGATTCGCGCGCTCGAGTCCCTCGACGATCAGGGCGCCCGAGGCCCCGCCCTGAACCTCAACGGAGCTGAAGCCGTGAATGTGCGGGTGATACCAGTAGAGCCCCGGCGGCTCGTCGACGGGAATGCGGAAGCGGTACTCGAACGGGCCGTCCCCGGGCTGAATGGACGTTCTGACCACCTCATCCTGGTGGCACAGCGGTGGCAGTGTCAGCCCGTGAAAATGCAGATTCGTCGAAGTGGGGCTCATCGCCCCGCTGCTGCACGGATCGGCAACTGCGGCGGGCGCGGCGTGCGCGTGCGGAGCTGCGGCCGCCCCCGTATCGATGAGCGCATTGTGGAGCTTCAGGACGAGCTCATCGCCCGGATGAAGGCGCAGTGTGGGGGACTGGGCGCCGTCGGGCAGCAGGTAGCAGTAGCGTATCGAGCCGTCCGGCTCCTTCACGTCGCGCACCGTAAGATCCAGCCGCAGCACACCGTGGCGGCTGCGCAGCTCAGGCGGCTCGGGCACCTGAGCGCCCGGCGCGGGCCGCGGGCAGGGATCCTCTGCTGCGGCCTGCGCATGCGCGGGTACGAGCGCTGCGAGCCACATGGCCAGCAGAAACGATGCCCCGATCCTCGGCATACCGAGACGCATGCGCTGCGCGCGCCAATGAGGCCGGGTCAGCTGCCGAGGCGCAGCGGCCGGGCGGAGCGGGTCACCGGCGCTCCCCAGCGCGCAGGTTGTGGGCAGTCGTGAGATGGGTGCTTGCGCGAAACACCTCTCCATGATGCACCGGGCGTATGACAAATCGCGGTCACCGCGCTTACAGAGGCGTTGCAGCGCTGCCCGGGCAATGAAGGCCTTGACAATTACAGCCTAGGCAACTACATTACCCCGGCAGCCCCCGAAAGAGGGCGCCGACGTCCCTCCAAGGGGCGATTTCAGGAGACACGATCTTGGGCGACATTTACGACAGCGCAACCTATCAGCCGTGCCGGAGCATGGGCTCGCTTATCAGTCGGGTGAAGGCAGAGATGCTGGCGGCGCTCGACCGTGAGCTGGGCGCCGACAAGCGCCTGGCGGCGCTCGAGATGAGCGCCGCGCAGTACATCGTGATCGCGAACCTCGCAGGTCCCGATGGGCGCACCTCGGCGGCCGATCTGTGCAAGGGGATCTCATACGACGCCGGCGCGATGACCCGGATGCTCGATCGGCTGGAGAGCAAGGGACTGATCCGCCGCACCCGTAGCGCCCACGACCGGCGGCTGATGAATCTCGAGCTGACGGAGGAAGGCCGTGCGGCCTATCCGCGGATGCGCGAGATCTCGATGTCGGTGGCGAACCGCTTCCTGCGCGGCTTCACCAAGGCCGAGGCGCGGCAGCTCGAGGGGTTTCTGACCCGCATGCTGGAGAACGCCCAGGGCGTGCCGGCGCGCGCGAGTGCGTGAGAGTTTTTTTTCAGTGGATGACTGCCTAGGCATTATCCGCCCCGGCAGGGACGAGGGATCAAGAGGACCATCATGAGCAAAGAGAGCAACACGACAGTCTCCCGGCCCAACCGCCGCTGGCGCTGGCTGGGTGCCGTACTGGGAGTGACACTCACCGCGGTCGCGCTCTACGCTGTCTACTGGGCGCAGGTACTGCGCTATCACCAAACTACCGACGATGCCTACGTGAGCGGCAACGTCGTACAGATCACCCCGCAGATCTCAGGAACCGTGGTCGCAATCGGTGCCGATGACACGCAGTTCGTGAAGGCCGGGCAGCCCCTGGTGCGCCTCGATCAGGCCGATGCCAGGGTCGCACTCGATGAGGCGGAGGCCGAGCTCGCCCGCACCGTGCGGGACGTGCGCACACTGTTCGCCACCAGCTCGCAGCTCGAAGCTGCGATGCAGCGGCGCCAGAGCGATCTCAACGCCGCCCAAAGCGATCTTGCGCGTCGCCAGCGCCTGGGCGTGTCCGGTGCGGTCTCGGGCGAGGAGCTGCAGCACGCGAACGATGCGGTGAAGACAGCCGACGCTGCCGCGCGCGAGGCGCAGCAGCAGCTCGCGGCCAACCGCGCACGCGTGGACGGCACGACGCTTGAGGATCACCCGCAGGTGCGCGACGCCGCCGCTGCGGTGCGTAATGCGTATCTCACGCTGGCGCGCACCGAGCTGCCCGCGCCTGTTGCCGGCTTCGTGGCACGGCGCAACGTGCAGTTGGGAGAGCGCGTCAGTCCCGGCACGCCGCTGATGGCGGTGGTGCCTCTCGATCAGGTGTGGGTGGATGCCAACTTCAAGGAGCCGCAGCTTGCGCGCATGCGGATGGGGCAGCTGGTGACCCTCACGGCCGACCTGTACGGCGCGCGCGTGGTGTACCACGGGACGGTGGCGGGCTTTGGCGCTGGCACGGGCGCTGCCTTCTCGATCCTGCCGGCGCAGAATGCGACCGGCAACTGGATCAAGATCGTGCAGCGTGTGCCGGTGCGCGTTGCGCTTGACCCGCATGAGCTCGCGGTGCACCCGCTGCAGATCGGTCTGTCGATGAAGGCCGACGTCGATGTCAGGACCGGGAGCGAGGGGGCGCGGTTGCCGCAGCTTGCGAGCAACGCCCCGGCCTGGTCGACCGAGGTGTTCGCCTCGATCGATTCACAGGCCGATGCGCGCGTGCGGGCCATCATCGCCGCCAACGAGCCGGTCACACGATCAGGCAACCTGGCCTCAAGCGTCACCCCGGCGCACGCGCTTCTTGCGAGCACTCACGCGGCCGGCAGCGCCACGGCGGCGCGCCTGCACTAAAAAGCGTATGCCTTCAGCGAATGCTGACAGACCGGCGGGCGGCGGGGCGGTCACAGGACCGCCCGCCGCTGCGCCCCTGACCGGCGCGAAACTCGCCCTCGGCACGGTGGCGCTCTCGCTCGCGACTTTCATGAACGTGCTGGACACCTCGATCGCGAACGTGTCGCTGCCGGCGATCGCAGGCGATCTCGGGGTCTCCCCCGACCAGGGCACCTGGGTGATCACCTCCTTTGGCGTTGCGAACGCGATCTCGCTGCCGCTGACGGGCTGGCTGACGCGGCGCTTCGGCCAGGTGAGGCTGTTCACCGCCTCCGTGACGCTCTTCGTCATCGCCTCGTTCCTGTGCGCGCTCGCGCCGACTCTGTCGATGCTCATTCTGTTTCGCGTGCTGCAGGGTGCGGTCGCAGGCCCCATGATCCCGCTCTCACAGGCACTGCTGCTCTCCAGCTACCCCAAGAGTCGCGCGGGCACGGCGCTTGCGATGTGGTCCATCACCACGCTGGTGGCGCCCGTGGTCGGCCCGGTGCTCGGCGGCTGGATCACCGACAACATCTCCTGGCCGTGGATCTTCTACATCAACATACCGGTGGGCATCGGGGCCGTCATTGCCACCTGGGCGATCTATCGCCGCCGCGACACACCGACCGCCAAGGTGCCGGTGGATGCCGTGGGACTCGGGCTCCTCATGATCTGGGTGGGCGCCATGCAGGTCATGCTGGACAAGGGCAAGGATCTCGACTGGTTCAACTCCGGTGCGATCGTGACGCTCGTGTGCGTGGCGACGGTGGGGTTTGTGGTGTTCCTCATCTGGGAGATCACCGAGGAGCACCCGATCGTGGACCTGTCGCTGTTTCGCTCACGCAACTTCACGGTCAGCACGATCGCGATGCTCTTTGCATACGGTCTGTTCTTCGGCAACGTCGTGCTGCTGCCCCTGTGGCTGCAGGAGTACATGGGGTACACGGCAACCCTTGCCGGCCTGGTACTGGCGCCGGTCGGCTTCCTCGCGATCGTGCTCAGTCCGGTCGTGGGGCATTACAGCAGCCGGATCGATCCGCGGATCCTGGTAAGCATCTCATTCGCGATTTTCTCCCTGGTGCTGTTCATGCGCGCAGACTTCAACACCAACGCCACCATCGGCACCTTGATGCTGCCGACCATCGTGCAGGGTGCGGGGATGGCGGCGTTTTTCATCCCGCTGGTGACCATCTCGCTCTCGGGCCTGGCACCCGAGCGCATCCCTGCGGCCTCGGGGCTCTTTAACTTCGCGCGCATCACGGCCGGCTCCTTCGGCACCTCGATCACGACCACCGTGTGGGACCGGCGCGCAACGCTGCACCATGCACAGCTCATCGAGCACATGACTCCGGGGGACCCGGTGACGGCCCAGGCACTCGGGACTTTGCACTCAGGGGGCGTGGGAAGCGATCAGAGCTATTTCCTCCTCAACCGCCTGGTGGATGCCCAGGCGTTCATGCTCTCGGCCAACGACATCTTCTATGTGTCGGGCATCCTCTTTCTCATGCTGATCGCGCTCGTGTGGTTCGCGCACCCGGTACGCGCCAGGAGCGGGGCGGCGGGGGCGGCGGCCGCAGGGGCGCACTGAAGCGCTAAGCGCCCTTAGAGCGCACCGGGAGGCGGCGCGCTAATCGCAGGAGCTTGGGCGACAGCAGCCACAAGAGCGTCCCGCTGCCTGCGCGCGGTGCGCCGGGGAATGCGAGCAGCGCGACTCCCATCTTGCGCAGCTCGATCGCGCCAGCGCGTGAGGGCCCGGGCAGGCACAGCGTGAGCAATCGCCCGAGGTCCGGCTCGTGCCCGACGAGCGCTACACACCGCTCGCGATAGCGAGCCAGGTGCTTCAGCAGCGCCTGCGCTGAGCCCCCCGGCTGCAGCAGCGCGCAGTCACTCGCCTCGGGCCATCCGGCAAACTGCCTGAGAATCGCGGCCGTCTCACGCGTGCGTGCCAGCGGGCTTGCGAGCACGCGCGCCGGGTACGGTGCAATGCGCCTCAATCCCGCCGCCGCACGCTGCGCGCGCTGCCGGCCGCGCGCCGTCAGCGGGCGCTCGATATCGTCCGGCCAACGGCGCGCGTTGCGCTCGGCTGCGATTGCGTGGCGGACGATGAGCAGCTCCATGCGCGGGAGCCGCTTGTCTCAATGCTTGATCGGGCGCGGCGCGCTCTCGGGTGCGGGCCCAGTGAGCTCGTGAGGCACGAGCTTTACGACCGTGAGCGCATCCGCGGCAGTACGCGCCCCGGCGCTCTCGTCCAGTTGCGCGAGTCGCGTGCGCAACGCTCTCCAGCGCCAGCCCCGCACCTTGCGCCACGAGCGCTCGAGCGTGCGGCGCGCCTGTGCGGTGATGCGCGCGTGGCGCTCGGCGAGCCGCCCCATGAGAAAGAGCGTCGCGGGAGGAAGTCCGTCGGGTTCGGCGGTGAGTGCGGCCAGGCGATTCTGCGCCATGTAGGCGTCCTGATGCGCGCCGAGCTGGTCCTGGAGGCGCCGCAGTGCCTTCAGCAGATCCTCGGCGGGCTTGCCGAACATCGCAACGCCGCATTCAGTCGCATAGCGCAGCTGCTTGGCGCGCCGGCGCACCTGGTGGTAGTCATCCATGGATGATCGGGGGCGCAGCCTCCCGATGGATTTGCGGAGCTTTCGGAACCGGCGGCGCACGCGCTCAGGCATGACCGCTATGGCGCGATCGTTTCCGTGGATCTCGCCCCGTTGCGCGCCCGCGCGGCCCAAGGTCTCGAGCCAGCGCCGCACGCGCGCGGAATCAAGTGCACGGATCATGCGTGTGCGTGCGCGGCCACGCTCGCTCTCAAGGCGCTGACGCAGCGGTTCGGCCGCCGCGCGCTCGCCTTCGGGCAGATGCGCGCAATCCTCGGCGAGCTCCTCAAGCTGCACGTCCAGATCACGCGCCGCGCCGAGCATGCGCAGCACCGCCTTGGTGGCCTTGCAGGTGCGCACCAGCGCCGGCGGCAGCTGCCGCTTGAAGAGCGCAATCGTGGCATCGATACGGCGGGCCGTGACCCGCAGCTGATGCAGCTCCTCGGGATCATGCCCGAGACGCGCGCCCGGTTCGTGCGCGTGCCAGGCAGCGATCAGCCGGCCAAGCTCCCCGAGCGCCACATCATGAGCGCTGACGGAGCTGTCGAACTCCAGCTCAGCCCGCAACGCCGCTGCCGTCATCGCGGGCGTGACAGGCACGGCAGCGCTGCCAGCTGCGACCGGCTCGCGGGCGCCCGCGGAGGCTTTCATGGGTGCGAACGTGTGAAATGCACGGTCATCCCAGTGTAACAAAAGCGGTGCCGCGATGGCGCCCGCGCTCGAAATTCCCTGCTCCCCCAGTGCATGCTGCACGACAACTGCCGCAGCGCGCGGCGGCCTACATTCATGGAAGGCGGAGACAGGCAATGAAGGATGGAAAACTCAATGGATTGAAGGTCGCAATTCTCGCCACCGACGGCTTTGAGCAGTCAGAGCTGACCGAGCCACGCAAGGCACTGGAGGAGGCGGGCGCCGCCACCGAGATCGTCTCACCGAAAGAGGGGCGTGTGCGCGGATGCAACCACACCGAGTGGGGCGGTGAGGTCAAGGTGGACCAGCCGCTCAAGGGCGCCGATGCCAGGAACTACGATGCACTGGTGCTCCCGGGAGGCGTCATGAACCCGGACAACCTGCGCACCAATGCGGGCGCGGTCGCATTCGTGAAGGCGTTCTTCGAGGCCGGTAAGCCGGTCGCGGCAATCTGTCATGGCCCGTGGACGGTGATCGAGAGCGGCGCGGCCAAAGGTCATCGCATGACCTCCTGGCCATCACTCAGGACCGATATCAAAAATGCCGGTGCCGAATGGGTCGATGAGGAAGTGGTGGTGGATGGTATGCTCGTGACGAGCCGCAAGCCCGATGACTTGCCGGCTTTCAACCGCGCACTCGTCAAAGTGTTCGCCAGTGCACGCAAGTCGCATGCATGAGGCAGGCTTGGGAATAAACGCTTGAGAATAAGGAGATTCGAGATGAAGACTCTGTTGTTGTGTGTGATGGCGATGCCGTTGGTGGCGCTCGCGGCGAGCAACTCGCCCGATGCGTCCTTCTACAAGAAGGCGGCCGAGGCGGGGATCTCGGAGGTCGATCTGGGCAATCTCGCGGAGCAGAAAAGTCCGGATCAGCAGGTGAAGGACTTCGGCGCGATGATGGTGAAGGACCACAGCGCCGCGAATGAGAAGCTGCAGGCGCTCGCTGCGTCCAAAGGCATCTCGCTGCCGAGCAAAGCGAGCGTCGCCCAGATGGCGACCAAGGCGAAGCTCGATGTCCTAAGCGGCGAAACCTTCGACAAGTCCTACATCAAGTCGCAGGTGAAGGCCCATACCGAGACGATTGCGCTCCTGAACAAGGAGATCAATTCCGGCCAGGACCCCGACGCCAAAGCCTTCGCGCAATCGGTCCTGCCGACGGTGCGCTCGCACCTGAAGGCCATCCGCTCGATTGCCGCCGGGGCGAAGGCCGCATCCGCCAGCCAGTAGTCAGCAATGCCGCTGCCCGCACCGACCACGGGCAGCGGCGCATTCTGGCGTCCGCTGCGCGTGCAGAATTGACGCTGGTAGAGTCACCTACGTATGATTCGCGCCCCCCGTGCGGCGGGGCCAGCTAGGGGCGCTTTCGTGTCGTGCCCGTAGCTCAGGCGGATAGAGCATCGGCCTTCTAAGCCGAGGGTCGCAGGTTCGAGTCCTGCCGGGCACGCCAGCCGCGACGGGAGGACGGACGGTGGACGTAGCTCAGTTGGTAGAGCCCCGGGTTGTGGTCCCGGTTGTCGTGGGTTCGAGTCCCATCGTCCACCCCAAATCCGGGCCGTTAGCTCAGCTGGTAGAGCAGGAGACTCTTAATCTCTTGGTCGTAGGTTCGATCCCTACACGGCCCACCAATTAAATCAGCTTGTTAGAGCTACATTCCAGTTATAAGCACTCAAGAAATCAAACCTAGGGCAACTATCCGGGTAACACCGACTCCTGCCCCGACCCCAGAGTAAGCGTCCGATTCTGGCCGCATAGCCGAGGAAGGTGACCGCGCCGATGATGCGCTAAGTGGGCACATCGTAGGTGTCCACGTAGGGCTGGGCTTAGGTGGACACCTCGGCAGAAACGGCGGTTGCGACCGATGCATTGGGGCGGCGTACCGGGCCGCGCCGGCAACACACGATCGAAGAGAAGCTGCGCATTGTGCAGGAGACGCACGTGCGTGGAGCCTCAGTGGCCACGGTCGCGCGGGGCCATAACCTCAACCCGAACCAGGTGTTCGCCTGGAGACAGCTGTACCGGAGGGGATTACTGGACCCGAAGGCGCCGCAGGAGAGCCACCCCAGAACTGGCCCCGCACGCCTCTAATCAGTGAGTCGTTAAATGGAGCTTCGATACGGCCCAAAGCCCAAAGGCAATCTATGGCTATGGACTGGTCTTGGTTTTCGAAAGTCCTAGACCGCATCAACATCCGCGTGGTGGTGTTCGCAGGTGCACTCCTTTCTAAACCACTCAGGCCGAAGTTGACTGAGGTCGTGCAGCTCTGAGCGGCTTAAAACCCTAAATTTCTCGCGGTCCCTCTCAATCGACCCTGGGCGCCCGAGACCGGGGGTGTTGTTGCGCCGCCATCAAAACTGACCTTCTGTGTCGGCATACGCATGACCTCCGTGCGGCGCCCGAGCCGCTGACGGACGGCCTGCAGCTCCCAGCCCTCCTCGACGCGCGGCGCACAGAATCGCACCGGCTCGCGCATGGCATCCGGATACAGCCGCGCGTACTCGGCCGCGTTGTCGAACATCTGCCGGCTGTCATCGTCCACGAAACTCTCCGACGGTGCGCCTTCCGCGAAGATGACGGTGTGGCCGTCGAACTCGAG
>Ga0302326_10007189_pt1 | contig 24860 bp, 21 predicted proteins | sample Palsa_T0_3_FD_202264 | JGI IMG/M metagenome (GOLD analysis project Ga0302326, IMG submission 202264) | Peat permafrost microbial communities from Stordalen Mire near Abisko, Sweden - Palsa_T0_3 | ecosystem: Environmental > Terrestrial > Soil > Palsa > Peat permafrost | place: Sweden: Abisko... | reverse complement strand
TTGATGTGTTCGCAGCCGACGCTCAGGCGCAGGAGCCCCGGGGGCAGGTGGCCTTGCCCGGCGAGTTTGCTGCGCCGCTCGATGGTGGTTTCGACGCCGCCCAGGCTGGTGGCGTGGACGATGACGGCCAAGGCGTCGCAGAGCCGGTCAGCGGTGGGGGCGTCGGCGACCTCGAAGGCCAGCACTGCCCCGAAGCCGGTCATCTGCGCGGCGGCGGTGCGGTGCCCGGGGTCGCCGGGAAGGCCGGGGTAGCGCACGCGGCTGACGGCGGGGTGCTCGTCGAGCCGGCGGGCGAGTTCGCCGGCGTTGCGCTGGCCGCGGTCGAGCCGCAGGGCCAGGGTGCGCAGGCCGCGCAGGGCCAGGAAGGCCTCTAGGGCTCCGGGGGTGGCGCCGGTCAGGCCGCGGCGGTGCCGCAGGCGCTGGGCGACGGCCTGCTCGCGGGCGATGGCGATGCCGGACAGCAGGTCGGAGTGGCCGCCGATGAATTTGGTGGCGCTGTGCACGACCACGTCCGCGCCGAGGGCCAGGGGCTGTTGCAGCAGCGGCGTGGCGAACGTGTTGTCGACGCCGACGAGTGCCCCGGCGTCGCGGCCGGCGGCGCACAGGGCGGGCAGGTTGGCGATGGCGAGCAGCGGGTTGGAGGGCGTCTCCAGCCACAGCAGGTCCGCGCCGGTGACGGCGGCCCGGACGCTGGCGGTGTCGGTCAGGTCTACGCGGTCGACGGCCCAGCGTCCTTGCTGCCGGGCGTCGGCCAGCAGCTCGCCGAGCCCGAAGTAGCAGTCTTCCGGGGCGACGATGCGGCCGCCAGTCGGCACGAGGTCGAGGACGGCGGCGATCGCGGCCATGCCGGAGGAGAACGCCACGGCGTGACCGCCCTCCACCTGACCCACGGCTGTCTCGAGTGCTTCCCAGGTCGGCGTGGCGTCGGTGCGTGAGTAGGCGCGGCTGTCCTGCTCGGTGCCCGGCGCTGCCATGGCTCCGGCCTGGAAGTTCGATGCCAGCACCACGGGAACGTTGAGCGGGCCGCCGGCCGCCAGGCCAGGGCGGCCGGCGCAGATGACTACTGTTTCCGGGTGAAGGCCGGCGCGTGGGACCAGCTGATCGGGTGCCATGAGGCTCTCCTGTCTCTGAGGAGTGCAGTATAGTGCATCATATGAGGCGCTCAGACTTGGAAGCTCGTGCCGGGGCGGACAGCATCGCCCGCACGATCGGCGGCCGGGTCCGGCAGGGACGGGCCAGCCGGGGCTGGACCCTGGACCAGCTGGCCGAGCGCTCCGGCGTCAGTCGCAGAATGCTGGTCAGCATCGAGCAGGGCTCGGCTAACCCGAGCATCGCGACGTTGCTGCTCATCAGTGACGCGCTCGGCGTAGGGCTTCCCGTGCTCGTCGATATGGACCGCTCGCCCGGGCTGCGGGTCACCCGGGCCGGCGCCGCCCCGGTGCTGTGGCGGGGAGAGCTCGGCGGGCAGGCCATGCTCGTCGCCGGCACTGACCCGCCGGACGTCACCGAGCTGTGGGACTGGACACTCGGGCCGGGCGAGAGCCACTCCAGCGAGGCGCACGCGGCGGGAACCCGCGAGCTGCTCCTGGTCCTGGACGGCGAAGTCGAGCTCAGGGTAGGCCAGCACGCCGAGGTACTCGCGACCGGAGATTCGGCCTCGTTCGCCGGCGACCTTCCGCACGGATACGCGAACCCCAGCTCAGCGCGGGTGGCGCGGTTCGCGCTGACGGTGTTCGAACCGGCCGTCGGCGGGGGTGCGGCCCGGTGATGACCATGTTGACCGAGGCTGAGGTCAGTGACGGCGCACGCGCGTTCCTTGCGGGCGTCAGCGTGGGTCCCGAGGTGCTCGAGCTGCGCCCGGACTACCGCGTCATCGTAATGGTGGCCGAGGGCCTGGAACCGGGCCCGTCCGACCAGATCAGCGAGGAACTGCTGTCGCGGGCCGAGATCCGAGCCCGGACCATGCTCGGTGGCCGGGCACCCGACGACGTACCTCAGGTCGCCGACTGGCGCGCCGCCTTCAGGGCGTTCGGCGCCAAGCCTCAGCGCACCCGGCCGAGCGTGGAGGCGCTGCTGCGCCGCCTGGACGCCGGGTTGCCTCGCATCGACCGCCTCACCGACGCCTACAACGCGGTCTCGATCGCGAACCTGGTGCCAGTGGGCGGCGAGGACCTGGACCAGTACCAGGGCCCGGCCCGGCTGGTCCGGGCCGCCGGAGACGAGGACTTTGACACCACGGCGCACGGCGAGCCGGCCATCGAGCAGCCCCGGCCAGGCGAGGTGATCTGGCGGGACGAGGCCGGCGTCACCTGCCGCCAGTGGAACTGGCGGCAATGCACCCGGACCCGGATAACAACGGCCACCGCGAACGCCGTCTTCATCATCGACGGACTCGCCGCCCTCGGACCCGACGGCCTGACCGCGGCCGGGAACGACCTCGCCAGCTCCCTCATCCGGCTGAGCCCGCAGGCCGCCATCGCCAGCCGGCTTATCTAAGGGCTTTGCCGGTGTCAGGGGCTGGGCTCGGGTCGGCCCCACCACCCCGAACCAGCGGTAACGTTCCCGGAACGGTCACCGCGTAGCCTGATTCTCATGGCAGAGATCGGGCCCACTGCGGGTCCCGGCACGACGGTCCGCCGTTTCGCGCTGATCTCGCCTGCGGTCTGGGTGGCGGTGCTCGGCGGCCTGGCCGCGCTGTCCCTGGTAGCTACGCTGCCGCTGTCGCTGCTGGCCCGCCAGTTCGGCGACGGGATCGTGGCGGTGGTGATCGGCATTCCGTGCGCGGGCGTCGGGGTCCTGGTCGCCCGACGGCAGCCCGGTAACCCGCTCGGCTGGCTCTTCCTCGTCGCCGCCAGCTGCCTGTTCCTGGCCACCGACGGCGGCGACTACGCGTCCCTGGTCTACCGGCACGGTTACCGCCTTCCGCTCGGTGCGGTGGGGCTGGCTTGCGACGGGTTGTGGTCCGCGGGCCTGGCCTTGTTCCTCGTGGTGATCCTGCTCTTCCCCGACGGCACGCTCTCGTCGGGGTTCTGGCGCTGGGCCCTGCGGGCCTATGGCGCGCTGTACGCCGCGCTGCTGGTCGCCCTCGGCGTGGCCACGGCCGCTGCCCTGGCCGCGCATCCGGTCCGCGTCGATGCCACCGGCGGGCTGGCCGCCCTGGACAACCCGGCGGGTGCGTTCGCGACGGTCTACCACGTGCTCCTGCTCGCGCTGCTGGCCGTCTGGGCTGGCTTCATCGGCTACCAGGTGCTGAGCTGGCGGCGCTCGGCCGGGGTGCGGCGGCAGCAGGTGAAGTGGCTGGCCAGCGGCGCGGCCGTCGCCATGGCCAGCGCCGTCATAGCGTTGGCGTTCAGCTCGTCGGGCGGAACCTCGACCATCCAGGACTGGGCCGACGACATCGCCTGGTTCGGCCTGGCCGCGCTGCCGGCGTCGATGGGCGTGGGCATCCTGCGGTACCGGCTGTACGAGATCGACCGGATCATCTCCCGGACGCTGGCCTACGCGGTGGTGACCGCGCTGCTCGTCGGCGTATACGCGGGCCTGGTGCTGCTGTCCACCCACGTGCTGTCGCTGAAGTCGCCGGTGGCGGTGGCGGCCTCGACGCTGGCCGCGGCGGCGCTGTTCAACCCGCTGCGGCGGCGGGTGCAGCGGGTGGTGGACCGCCGGTTCAACCGGGCCAGGTACGACGCCGAGCTGACCGTAGCGGCGTTCGCGGCCCGGCTCAAGGACGCCGTCGATCTGGACGCAGTCCGGGGCGACCTGGCCGCGGTGGTGCAGGACACGCTGGAGCCCGCGCACGTCTCGGTGTGGCTGAGTAAACGTAGCTGAGGTCTCACCGATGATGACACCCCGACGAACTTCCGGTGCCGCCGCTAAGTCAGGCGGTCGAGGGACCGCTCGATTGCCTTCCGTCCGACGGTCAGTTCGGCTTGGCTGACGGTGAGGGCGGGGCGGAACCGGATGGACCGGGTTCCGCTCGGCAGGAGCAGGACTCTCTCCTCCTCCCGCAGGATGGTCAGGAGCGAATCGCGCTCTTGGGGGCCGGGGAGGTCAAAGGCGCACATCAGCCCGCGTCCCCGGACGTTCGAGACCAGGTCCGGGAAGCGGGCGCCCACCTCGTCCAGCTCGGCGAGGAACCAGGCGCCGGTGGCGGCGGACCGGTCGAACAGGTGGTCGCGCTCGATGACCTCCAGCAGCCTGCGGGAGCGGACCATGTCCACCAGGCCGCCGCCCCAGGTTGAATTGATCCGGCCGCTGACCGTGAACACGTTGTCGGGGATCTCGTTCACACGGCGTCCAGCCATGATGCCCCCGAGCTGTACCTTCTTGCCAAACGCGACGATGTCAGGCTCGAGCCCAAGTTGCTGGTAGGCCCAGGCCGTGCCGGTCGTGCCGACCCCCGTCTGCACCTCGTCAAGGATGAACAGCGCGTCGTTCTCCTCGCACATCCGCTGCATGGCCTGCAGAAACTCAGCACGCATATGGTTGTCGCCGCCCTCGCTCTGGATGGGCTCGGCGATAAAGCAGGCGATATCCCCGGGGTGGTCCCGGAATGCGGCCTCGGCCTGGCTCAGCGCGCGCTGCTCGGCCGCCGCCACTTCGGCGAGATGCTCGCTGAGCGGGAACGTGACCGCCGGCACGTCGATCCGTGGCCAGTCGAACGCCGGGAAGCGCTCCGTCTTCACGGAGTCGGTATTGGTCAGCGACAATGTGTACCCGCTGCGGCCGTGGAACGCACGGGTCAGATGGATTGCCTTCATCCCCAGCTGAGGCGAGTGACCGCGGGCCTGGTTGTGCCGGCTTTTCCAGTCGAACGCGCACTTGAGCGCGTTCTCGACCGCCAGCGCGCCGCCCTCGATGAAGAACAGGTTTGGCAGCGCGGGATCGCCCAGCACCCGGGCGAACGTCTCCACGAACTCGGCGTAATGCGGGGTATAGATGTCGGGGTTCGTGGGCTTGTTCGCGGCCGCCTCGGCCAGGAGTCTCACGAAATCCGGATCATCGGTGACGTCAGGCGGGTTGATACCCAGCGGCGCCGAGGCGAAAAAGGCGTACAGATCCAGGTAACGCTCGCCCGTCTCCGCATCGACGATCCAGGAGCCGCGACTGCGCCGCAGATCCAAGGTGATGTGGAAGCCGTCGGTCAGCACATGACGGGCCAGACGCCTACGGATAGTCTCGTCGCGAGTCATAAGCCTCCCCCTGGCCAGGGGCGGGGTCGCCGGCGGCGGCCCCGACCAGAAATCTTTGCTTGCTAACTCTGAGTTTGCTGCAAATCTTGCTTACTGCCTACGATTTTGCCGCAAAACATGCGCTCACCATGATGCCATCGATCCGGTCTGTCAAGACAGCCGTAACGATGACTGATGTGTAGGCTCACGACGTGCGGAAGCCGCGCAGGGTGCTCATCGGGTGGGATTACGGCGCCCGCGGTATCTGGTGGGTGCTCACCAAGGAGGAGAGGGAGGCCCCGGCTCCCCCTGGCCGCTGGAGCGGTACCCCGCCGCCAGGCCGGCCCGACCGCCCCAAGCCCTGGAGCGATCTACTGAGCGGCGAGCTGCTCGATGACCTGCACGCATGGAACGACGCCTGTGCCGCTGCTGGTGCTAACCCCCAGGCGCTGCAAGAACGCGGCCGCGAGCTGGCGATCCGGGTCCAGGATGAGCTGGGGACGGACGACTGGGAGGTGCTCTACCAGATGGGCGGCGCGATGTTGAGAGTGCATCCGCCGGGAGGCTGGCCGGTCGAATCGTGGCAGCAGGAACTACTGGGCTGCCGCCCCAGCTCGCCGGAGCCGTGACCGTATCAGGCGATAAGCAGGCGGCTGTCAAGCTCTGCCGCGTCGAGATCGAGGAGGTCGCGGTTGCGTTCGGCCCACCGGCCGGATGCAAGGTCATCGCGCAGGCTCCGCACCGCCCGCCGCTCGACGTCCGGCCCGACCCTCGCCCAGACCGACATTCCGCGGCGGACATTCTCGTCCAGGTACGCCTCGGGCCGGCGCCAGTAGGCCTCGTAGAAGCCGTCAGCGCAGTCCCACGGGATGGGCACCGGCTCGGTCCGGGCTGCGATCACCCGGGCCAGCTCGGTCAGTGAAGGCCGGCCGGCCCAGAGGCCGGGGTGCTCGGGCAGGTAGTCGCGATTCAGCCAGAACCGATCAGGGCCACTGGCGTCGTGCGTGAACACCACCACGCGGCGGGCGACGCGCCGCATCTCCCGCAGCCCGGCGATCGGGTCGGTCCAGTGATCGATGGTGGCAATGGCCATCGCGGCGTCGAAGGACTGGTCCTCGAACGGCAGGTTCTCGGCAGATCCGGCCAGGCACGGTGCTGCGCCCGCGGGGCGCTGCGCCCGCATGACCGCCGACGGTTCCACCGCGGTGACGTCACGGTCGGAGGGCTCGTAGGAGCCAGTGCCCGCCCCGACATTCAGCACGGTCCGCGCATCGCCGAGCGCAGCCCAGACCTGCTTGGCGATCCGCGGCTCGTTGCGCCGCGTCACGGCGTAGGTAGCTCCGATGGTGTCGTACAACTGCGCGCTGGACATCAGACCTCCATCTCCGGCAGCAGATCATGCGGCGACCCGTCGACCCGATATATCGATTCGATACATCGGAACGATATGATGCTGGATGCATACCGCGCAAGTCGGACGGAAGCGGCTTGCCGTTCTACCGCACGGCGCAAGAGGTCCGGGCGCTGCCGTCATCGGCGTTGCCCTTGCGGCCTTCAGGCGCTGCGGGCGGTCACGTTGCTGGGCCGGGCGGCGGCTGACCAGCAGGAGGCGGCCGGGGTGCCGCTGGCCCTCCCTGCTTTACCGGCCCGGCTCACGCGTCGCGGAGCCGCAGCAGCAGGCCGCCGGCCAGCATCGCTCCCGCGGCCCAGGCCGCGAGCACGCCGAGGCCCGCCCACGGGCTGATCGGCACACCGCGCAGGCCGGTTGTGGCCTGAATGGCCAGCCCGGCGGACATGGGTGCGATCTGCTCCAGGTGGCGCTGCCAGTGCGGGTTCGCGACGGCGGCTGCCGCGACCGGGAACAGGTACAGCAGGCCGAGGACGACCCCGATCGCCACCGCGGAATCCCGGATCGCGGTGGCTATGCCGAGACCGAGCAGGCCAACCAGGCCCAGGTACAGGACCGACCCGGCGGCAGCGCGCAGGTACGGCCCGTCCGCCAGGGACAGCAGCGGGTAGCCGTGCGCGGGGATGAAGCCGTGGCCGGGCAGGATGAGCCGCCCGGCCAGCAGCGACCCGAGGACCGCGACCGTGCTCGCAACCATCACCAGGCCGGTGAGGATGGCGGCCTTGGCGGCCAGCATGGTGGTCCGCCGCGGTATCGCGGTCAAGGTGAGGAGGATCATCCCGGTGCCGTACTCGCCGCCGATCGCCAGCACGGCCAGGATGGCGACGACTGCCTGGCCGAGGTCGATGCCGGAGAGGCTGGCCTTGGCGGGATCCTGGCCGCAGCCCGCGGCCGGGCACCGGGTCGCCGTGGCCACTGCGCTGCCGACCGCGACGGTCGCGGCGATGACGGCGAGCAGGAGCCAGATCGTGCCGCCCGCGGTGCGCGCCTTCGTCCATTCCGCGTGCAGCGCGTGCCCCGCGTACTGCGGGTCCGCCCGCCGCGTGCCTCGCGCTGGTACGCGGCTCATGCGTCCCTGCGGCGCAACAGGAAGACGGCCAGGCTCAGGGCGAGCGCGGCCCAGGCGCACAGCACGGCGAGGCCTGCCCAGGGCGGCAGCGGATAGTAGCCGTAGGCGGCGGTGTAGGTGTTAGTGACCTGCGGATACTGGATGAGGGTCTGCTGGACGGCGAACGCCGCGGCCGGGCTGAGCCGCAGCAGCCAGTCGGCGGGGCCAGGCGGCAGTATGGGCGCGGCCACGGTAAACATGTACGGCAAGACGATCACCACGACGACTACCGCGACCGCCCCGATGCCGCGCCTCAGGATCGTCCCGATGGCAAGCGCGATGACGGCGGTGACCGCTAGGACGGCCGCGGTGCCGACGATCACCCGCACCTGGGTCAGCGCGCTCGCCGGGTACACGTAGGCGCCGTTGCCGCGCAGGACCCGCTGGCCGAGTATCACGGCGATGGCCGCGCTGACCAGCCCGGCCCCGAAGGTGACGCCGCCGATGATGACGGCCTTGGCGGCCAGCACCCGGCCGCGCCGGGGAGCCGCGGTGAGCGTGACGCGGATCAGGCGCCGCCGGTACTCGGCGGTCATGAACATCGCCCCCACGACCACCAGGACGATAAGCCCGGCGAACGTGCCCACGAGAGTCTGCGCGATTGACACGCCGGCGCCTCCTCCCCCGGACACGACCGGGGCGATGTCGCCGGTGCCGGTGACCGTGAACGTGCCTGCGGCCTGGCTGGAGCCCGCGGTATTGCCCGGCGAGCTTCCTCCTACGTTGTCGCCGGCCCACGCGCCGCGGGGCCAGCTGAGGCCGACGTGGTCGAAGACGCCGGTGGCCACGCTGGGGCCGCCGCTGATGCTCGCCTCGCCGAGCGAGGTTTGCAGGTACTGCGGCGAGGTGGTGAACAGGCCGACCTGGGCGACCTGCGGCAGGCCGGCCAGGGTGGCGGTGCCGACCTGGGCCCAGTGCGTGCCGTCGGCGGAGTCGTAGCCGGTGATGGTGTCACCGGAGCGGGTCAGCCGCAGCCAGCGCGGGGAGGTCGCGGAGACGGCGCCGGGAATACCGGGCCTGTCCTGCGTGAAGTCGTACTGCATCCGCACCCCGTGGCTGCCGGTGACCATCATCGCCGCGTACGCCGATCCCGGGCTGGTGCTCGCCTTGATGATGATCCCGGCCTTGGCCCACGGGACGAGGCCGGCCCGCATCGCCGCGCCGGGCACGGGCACCGGGATCTGGCCGGTAAGGGAGGTCACCCGGACGGTGATGCTGCCGTTCCCGGCCAGCGGCTGGTGCACGAAGTAGAAGCTGTCCGACACCTCCTCCCCGCCCGGTCCTACCGGAGCGCTGCAGCCGGAGACGTTGCACGAACCCTGCTGGCTCGGCGCCAGGGCGAAAGCCACGATCGCCAGGCCCCCTACGATCACGGCGATGATCCAGCCGCGTACCGTCCGGAACTTGGTCCACTCCGCGTGCAGCAGGTCCGCGAACCCGTAGGGCCCTTCCCGCAGGCGCGACTGGTAGGGAGTGACGGTCATCGCGCCGCCCGTTCGGACGTGGCGGCCCGGAACTCGACCGCGTCCCTGGTGAGCTCCATATACGCGTCCTCCAGCGTCGCCCGGTGTGCGGACATCTCCGAGAAGGGCACAGAGTGCTGCGACAGAAGTGCCACCACTCGTTCGGCAGCCAGGCCAGCGATGCTGAGCGTGCCGGGGCCGGTCGCAGCGAGCTGCGCTCCCGCGGCGCTGAGTACCTCCGCCGCCCGGCCGGGCACCGTGGTGCGGACCGAGACCCCGCCCCCGGCCGCGGCCGCGATCAGCTCGGCCACGCTGGCGTCCGCGATCACCCGGCCGCGGCCGACCACGACCAGATGATCGGCGGTGTCCTGCAGCTCGCCCATCAGGTGGCTGGAGACCAGCACCGCCCGGCCCTGGGCGGCCAGCGACCGCAGGAACCCGCGCATCCATATGATCCCCTCGGGATCCATACCGTTGAACGGCTCATCGAGCATGAGCACCGGCGGGTCGCCGAGCAGCGCCGCGGCGATGCCCAGCCGCTGCCGCATGCCGAGAGAGTAGCCGCCCGCCTTCCGCCGGATGACGGCCTGCAGGCCGGACTGCGCGACGACCTCATCCACCCGGCTGGCCGTCAGGCCCTGGGAGTGGGCCAGCCACAGCAGGTGGTTGCGCGCGGACCGGCCGGGCTGCAGCGCGGCGGCGTCCAGCAGCGCGCCGACGTGAGTAAGCGGGCGGCGCAAAGACGGGTAGGGCCGGCCGCCGATCAGCGCGGTGCCCGCGTCGGGCGCGTCCAGGCCGAGGACGGCCCGCATCGTGGTGGACTTGCCTGCGCCGTTCGGGCCGACGAACCCGGTGACCTGCCCGGGCCGGACGGTGAAGGACATGCCGTCCAGCGCCAGCGTCGGCCCGAACCGCTTGCGCAGCCCGCTCACTTCGATGGTTGCTTCCATGTCCGCAGTTGTAGGGCACGGCCGGTCACACGGCCGTCACAGCTTCTGTGACCACGCTGTGACCGCGGGCCGGGCATCCTGGGGACCATGAGAGTGCTGGTGGCCGAGGACCAAGTCAAGCTCGCCGAGACCGTCGCCGTTGGCCTGCGCCGCGAGGGCATGGCCGTCGACATCGCCCTCGACGGGCAGCAGGCCCTCGACCGCGCGGTCGTGAGTAGCTATGACGTCATCGTCCTGGACCGCGACCTGCCCGCGGTGCACGGCGACGAGGTCTGCCGTCAGCTGATCGCCCGGGGGTGCGAAGGCCGGATCCTCATGCTCACCGCGGCGGCCACGATCGAGGACCGGGTCGACGGCCTCGGCCTCGGCGCCGACGACTACCTGCCCAAGCCGTTCGCGTTCGCCGAGCTGGTAGCCCGGATCCGGGCGCTGGCCCGGCGGTCCCGGCCGCCGCTGCCGCCGCTGCTCACCCACGGCGACCTGCGCCTCGACCCAGCACACCGGGTCGCCACCAGGGACGGGCGGCGGCTCGCCCTGACCCCTAAAGAATTCGCCGTGCTGCAACTGCTGCTGGAAGCCCAGGGCACGGTGGTACCAGCCGAGCAACTGCTGGAAAAGGTGTGGGATGAGATGACCGACCCGTTCACCACTACCGTCAAGGCCACCATCCACCGGCTGCGGGCAAAACTCGGCGACCCGCCGGTCATCCGCACCATCGCCCAGGTCGGCTACCGGATCTAAGGACCGCGATGCGCCCGCCCGCACCTCCCGCCCCGTTCCCGGCCCGACGCCGTCGCCGCAGCGTGCGGTGGCGGCTAGCCGCCGTCTACGGAACCCTGTCGATCCTGTCCGCCTCCGTCTTGGTCACCGGCATCTATTCGTGGGAGGCGTCCGCTGGTTCCGTCCAGCCCGCAACCCCCGCCCCGCCGGCCCCCAACGGCCAGCAGTCCCCGCTGGCACAGGCACAAGCCCGCATCGGCCAGCTCGAATACCAGGTGACAGCGCTCTCCGACCGGGCGCACTCCATCACCTCCCACGGGCTCCTGGCCAGCGTGGTGGTCGTGCTGGGCCTCACGGCGATAGCGTCGCTCATACTGGGCTGGCTGCTGGCCGGGCGCATCCTGCGGCCGCTACGGAAGATCACCGCCGCCACCCGGTCCATCTCCGAAGACGACCTGGGCCGGCGGCTCGCCATACCGGGTCCCGCCAACGAGCTCACCGACCTCGCCGACACCATCGACGCGCTGCTCGCCCGGCTGCAGGCCGCATTCGACGCTCAGCGGCAATTCGTCGCCAACGCCTCCCACGAGCTGCGCACCCCGCTCACCCTCGAACGCGCCCTGCTCGAGGTAGCCCTCGCTGACCCCGCCGCCACCGCCACCACCTTGCGCTCTACCTGCGAAGAAGTGCTCGTCGCAGGCCAGGATCAAGAACGGCTGATCGAAGCGCTGCTCACCCTGGCCCGCAGCCAGCGCGGCCTGGACCACCGGGATCCCTTCGACCTTGCCGAAATCACGACGCGGGTGCTCAACGCGCGTTGCCCGCGGGTACAAGCCCTGACCCTAGGCGTCACTGCCGAACTCGGCTCCGCCCCGGCCACAGGCGATCCCAGCCTCGCCGAGCGGCTCATAGCCAACCTCACCGACAACGCGCTGAGCTACAACGTCCCCGGCGGACAGGTCGAGGTCACGACGGGAACCAGGGACGGGCACGCGTTCCTGCTCGTGGCCAACACCGGCCCCCTGGTACCCGCCGGGCAGATCCAGCGGCTGCTCCAGCCCTTCCAGCGCCTCAATCCGGACCGGGCGGATGAGCCCGGCCGATCCGGCCTCGGCTTGTCCATCGCTGCTGCCATCGCTAAAGCTCACGACGCTGCGCTGCGCATCCACCCGGGAAAGCACGGAGGACTCAGCGTCGAAGTAACCTTCGCTACCCCGGCCACCGGCCGCGACAGTCCCAGCCAGAACAGCCAGCACTCGCTGGCCCGCAGGAAATGACATTAGTGCGCACTGTGGTACCGGTAGCTCATCCTGACTCAGCCGTCTCGCCCCGGGACCGTTTACCCGGGTGGATTTGGGGCCTATGGGATGCGCAGGGGGTCTATGGTGCACAAACCGCTCCCGCAAGCCCGGGCACTCCCGGATCTTGACGCCGGGTGGACTGAAAGCGCGGATGTGCATGTTGCGGCGCCGAGTCCGAGGCTCGTGGCACCCGGGCCCCCGGGGGAGGGGCCGCGCCAACTGTGCCCGGCGGCTGACCGCCGAGGTCGTGGTTACCCTGTGACCGCTGGTGCCGTGCCGCCGGCCGGCCAGGGTCTGGGTGCGCCGCCCGGGTGAGCGACCCCGGGCCCGCGCGTGTCAGACCCGCTCGCCAGCCCGGGCGGCTCACCCCCGGCGCAGGCACCTCACCCGTCCCGCAATTCACCATCATATTCGAAGTACCGGAAATTAACGCGGAGGATATAGCTTATGCGGAGCATTTTGGCAGCTAGAGCTGCCCGGATCCTCCGCGTAAGCCGGATCCTCCACGGTACTGGGACGCTGAAGCACTACCGGGGCCTGCGGGACGACGGCATGCGCGGGCATCGCGGCCGCGGCACCACATACGACCCTTCGGCACCCCGGTCCCCTGGAGATAACCGAAGCGCCCGCGTCCCGCCAGGCGGGGCACGGGCGCTAACCAGCGTGTAGTGGCAGTCAGCTCTTTGCCGCGGGGGAGCTTTCCCGGTCAGCGGTGGCCGCGGCCTGCGGCTTGGGCTTGTAGACCAGGGTGAACCAGGCCCCGACCGCGAAGATCACGCCGACGACGAACGAGCCGGTGGCCTTCAGCGGGTGGTGGCCGCTCGATCCGGCGATGTGCCCGGGAATGAAGCTGGGTAGCGACTTGGCGGGCTCGGCCAGGTAGATGATGGCAACCACGATGCCAATGACGGCGATGATGGCCAAGATTACGGCGAGTAGCGTCCTGCCCGACGACCTCTCGCGTGATCCGCTCGTAGAACTCACGATTCCTCCTTGTGCAGGGCATGCGTTAAAGCTGTCTTAGTGCCGGCCGGTCGCGGTGGGCCCGCCCCGGGTCTGCGCGGCTGCGACGGGTCAGGTCCGTAGCCAACTACCAAAATCTACCGTCGGCTGGCCCTCCGAGTACGCAAGAAGTCCCGGATGACGTATTCACCGAGACGTTCGGGTGCCGCCTGCAGCACTCGTCCGCCGTTCCTTCTGGCCACATTGTCGACGAACGCGCCGAGCCGCGCGTCATCCGCAAGCATGAAAATGTTGAGCGCGGCATGCCGCCGCGTCATCTTATCCACCTCGGCCAGGGTGAGTTCGAGGGTTTCCGGTGAGGGCGGCCAGTCGAACCAGGACCGCCCGTCCCGCTGCAGGTGAGCGGTGGGCTCGCCGTCGGTCACGATCAGCACGACCGGCTCGTTTTCCGGGTGCCGGTCGATGTGGCGCCCGGCGATCATCAGCGCGTGGTGCAGGTTCGTGCCCTGGACCATGTCCCAGCCCAGCCCGGCCAGGTCGGTCTCGCGCAGCTCGCGCGCGTAGTTGGAGAAGCCCACCACCTGGATGGCGTCCTGCGGGAACTTGCTGCGCAGCAGCGCGTGTAGCGCGAGGGCGGTCTGCTTGGCCGCCGCCCAGGTCCCGCGCAGCTGCATCGAATAGGACAGGTCGACCAGCAGGGACACCACCGCCGCGGTGCGCCGCTCGGTCTCCGCGACCTCGAAGTCACGCGCGGACAGCTTGATGCGGCCATCCAGGCCCCCGCGCAGCAGCGAGTTCCGCACCGTGGCCGGGACGTCGAGGGGCTGCTCGTCGCCGAACTCCCAGGGCCGGGTGGTGCCGGTAAGCTCGCCCGCCTGCCCGGCGTCCTGCTGGTCGTGGTCGCCGGACCGGCCGCCGAAGTTCATGTCGGTGAAGATCCGGCGCAGCGCCGTGTCACCCAGCCGGCGCACCCCCTTGGGGGTGAGCTCGAGGCGCCCCCCGTTACGGGTGAGGTACCCCTGCCGTTCCAGCTCGCGCTCGATGCGGCGCAGGGCCTCGACGTCGTCCACCGCCTGCCGGCCGAAGGCCCGCCGGACCGCGTCCTCGTCGATGTCGTCCAGGCTCGCGCCCGGGTAGTCCTGCTCGAACGCGTTCTCCAGCTCGGCCAGGTCGGCGAGCTCGGCCAGGGCCGAGGTCGCGTCGCTGAGGCCGAGCGGTTCCTCGCCGGACATCTGGACGCCGCCCATCATGGCCGCCCGGTCCAGGTCCGGCCGCCTGGACCGCAGCGCGTCGGCGAGCCGGGCCATCTCGCTTTCCAGCCCGGCGTCGCCGAGCGCATTCGACATCAGCCCGGCCAGCTCCTCTCGCTGCTCGGGGCTGAGCGAGCGCAGCAGCCGTTCCGCCGCGGCCATCCGGCTGACCAGCGAGTCGACCAGTTCCTCCAGGTTCTGCGGGTGATCGGGGAACAGGTCGCCGTAGTTCTCCATGAACTGGTCGAAATCGGCCTGGGTGTGCTCGCCGCGCGCGTCGGCGGTCAGCATCTGGTTCAGGTCGCTGAGCATGTCCTTGATCCGCTGCATGGCCTGCGGATCGGGGTTCTGCAAGGCCTGCCGCATGCCGCGGAACTGGCTGTCGAGTACCTCACTGCGCAGCAGCTGCCTGAGCTGCTCAAAGGTCTCGCGGGCCGCTTGCGAGCGCCAGTCGTAGTCAGCCAGCCGCCTGATCGCCTGGGCCGTGTCGGAGGGCAGCCCGTCGAGGTCCGCCTCCCGCAGCCGGGCCTCGTCGCTCGGGTCGGGGAACAGCTCGGCGCGTTCTTGGCCGATGGCCGTGTCGAGCAAGGCCCGGGCCTGCTCCAAGATGCCGTCCAGACGGCCGCTGCCGCGGATCTCGCGCTGCCGGTCGCGGACCCGGCGGAGCAGGTCGTCCAGGCCGCGCCGCCCCTCCGAACCCCGCCTGAGCATGTCCCGCAGGGCGTCGGCCGGGGTGGCGCCGGCCAGGATCGCGTCGCCCATCTCATCGACCGCGCCGCGCACGTCGTAGGAGTCCGCCAGCGGGTCAGGGCCGTAGACGTAGCGGCCGTACCGGTAATTGGCCATGTCAGGTCCGGTACACGCTCGTGCCGTCGGTGCTGTCCTTGGACAGCCGGCGCATCAGGTACAGCCCTTCCAGGGCGAACTCCAGGGCCGCGGCCGCGTGCCCGAAGGATTCACCGCCGTCCATGCCCAGCCGGGACATGATCTTGGCCAGCCCGGGCACGTCGCCGATCCGCTGCAGCAGGTCCGCGGCGGGGACCAGCTCGCCGGTCTCCACCGTTCCGCCCTCCTCGAACTTGGCCAGCAGGCCGGACATGTCCACGCTGCCCAGCCGCGAGCGGAAGGTGTCCGCGATGGCCCGGCGCAGCATGGCCCCGAGCACCTCCTCCTCCCGGCCCTCCTCGCTCACCTCGAACTCGACCTTGCCGCGCAGCGTGCTGACCACCGCGGGCAGGTCGCAGATCCGGGCGACCGGGGGCTCCGGTCCCAGCCCGGCCAGCGCGGAGCGGCGCACCGCCGACGCTGCCGCGCTTTCCGCCGCGGCGATGGCGAACCGGGCCGAAACGCCGGAGCGCGCGTCGACGGCCGGCGACTCACGTACGCCGCGGGTGAACCGCCCGATCACCTCGACCAGGTGATCGGGTAGTTCGGCGCCGGTCGAGACCTCGGCTTCCTGCCGGATCAAGGTGAGCTCGTCGGACAGGGACAGCGGGTAGTGGGTGCGGATCTCCGCGCCGAACCGGTCCTTCAGCGGGGTGATGATCCGGCCCCGGTTGGTGTAGTCCTCGGGGTTCGCGCTGGCCACCAGGAGCAGGTCCAGCGGCAGCCGCAGCGCGTAGCCGCGGATGCCGATGTCGCGCTCCTCCATCACGTTGAGCAGCGAGACCTGGATCCGCTCGGCCAGGTCGGGCAGCTCGTTCAGGGAGAAGATGCCCCGGTTGGTCCGCGGCACCAGCCCGAAGTGAATGGTCTCCGGGTCGCCCAGGGTCCGCCCTTCGGCCACCTTGACCGGGTCGATGTCGCCGATCAGGTCCCCGACGCTGGTGTCGGGGGTGGCGAGTTTCTCGCCGTACCGCTCGCTGGCGTGGCGCCAGGTGACGGGCAGGTCGTCGCCGAGTTCGGCGGCGATCCGCCGGCACCGCGCGCAGGCGGGCTGGTACGGGTGGTCGTTGATCTCGCAGCCCGCGATGACCGGGGTCCACTCGTCGAGCAGTCCGATCAGGGTGCGGATCAGCCGGGTCTTACCCTGGCCGCGCTCTCCGAGCAGGATGATGTCGTGGCCCGCGATCAGGGCCCGCTCCAGGTGCGGCAGCACGGTCTGGCCGAACCCGACGATGCCGGGGAACGGATCTTGACCGGCCCGCATCATGGTCAGCAGGTTCGCTCTGATTTCCTCCCGCACGCCGCGGTACTCGTGACCGCTGGCGCGGAGCTCGGCGAGGGTGCCGGGCCGGGGGGCAGGGGCAGGTGGCTGGCTGGCTTGGTGATGCTCGCTGTCTTGGTGCACCCTTCGAGGCTATGTCGTGATCGGCGATCTTCGCATATGTCCCAGGTCACATGACGGACGCCGAAACGGCACGCCGCGTGGCACACTTACGCCCGTGGCCATGACATCTGGCGCGGTCGGCCCTGACGACGTGGTCGCCGCGCGCAAGCTGCTCCACGACGTAATCTCGGAAACCCCGGTGCTGCACTCGCGGGTGCTGTCCGAGACGGTCGGCGGGCCGGTCTACCTGAAGTGCGAGAACCTGCAGCGGACCGGGTCGTTCAAGATACGCGGCGCCTACGTCAGGATCGCCCGGCTGTCCGATGCCGAACGGGCCCGCGGCGTCGTCGCGGCCAGCGCGGGCAACCACGCCCAGGGCGTCGCCTTGGCGGCCGGCCTGCTCGGCTGCGCGGCCACCGTGGTCATGCCCGAGGGCGCGCCGCTGCCCAAGGTCGAGGCCACGCGCGGCTACGGAGCGCAGGTCGTGCTGCACGGAAGCTGTGTGGAAGACGTCCTGGCCGAGGCCCTGGCCTACGCGGAGCGGACCGGTGCCGTGTTCATCCACCCCTACGACCATCCGGACGTCATCGCCGGGCAGGGGACCGTCGGGTTCGAGGTCGTCGAGCAGTGCCCGCAGGTTCGTACCGTGGTCGTTCCGGTCGGCGGTGGCGGCCTGGCCGCCGGGGTGGCGGTGGCGATCAAGGACCTCGACCCCGGGATCAGCGTGGTCGGCGTGCAAGCCGAGGCCGTGGCGCCGTATCCGGGCTCGCTGGCCGCGGGACATCCGGTGTCGATCCAGGCCGAGCCGACCATGGCCGACGGCATCGCGGTCAGCCGGCCGGGCGGCCTGCCCTTTGCCATCTTGTCCGCGCTGGCCGAGCGGGTCGTCACGGTCTCCGAGGAGAGCCTGTCTCGCGGGCTGCTGCTGTGCCTGGAACGCGCCAAGCAGGTGGTGGAGCCCGCCGGAGCGGCCGGCGTCGCCGCCCTGCTCGAGCATGCGCGGGACTTCGTCCCTCCGGTGGTGGTCGTGCTGTCCGGCGGCAACATCGACCCGCTGCTGCTGTCCAAGCTGCTCCGGCACGGCCTGACCGCGGCCGGCCGCTACCTGGCGTTCCGCTGCCGGCTGCCCGATCATCCGGGGTCGCTGGCCAAGCTGCTCGGCGATATCGCGGACCTCGGCGCCAACGTGCTCGAGGTCCGGCACGAACGGCTCGGCCCGCGACTGCACGTCGACGAGGCCGAGGTGATCTTGGTGGTCGAGACCCGCGGACCCGAGCACTGCGGCGGAGTAATCGACGCGTTGCGCGCCGCGGGTTATACCCTCGCTTTTACCTAACCTCCTTCAGGAGGGCGTAAAGGTGGGATCAGGCACGCCCGCACTGATCGTCGCACTTCTCGCAATTTTCGTGTCCGCCTGCACGTCGGCTAATACGAGCGCTGACGCCACTCGTGCCCCGGTGTTCTACGTTTCCCCCAGGGGCAACGGCACAAACGGGCTCAGCTGGTCGACCGCATGGCGTGACCCAGCTCAGATCAAATGGTCGGTGATACGCCCGGGATCGGTAATCGTGCTTGATGGCGGCGACTCGGTCTGCAGCGTTTCACCGTATGATTTCGAGCCCTCGGCGCCCGATCCCGGCGTGACCTGCGGGCAGCGTTACCAGCCGTTCAGCATCGGCCAGAATGAAATTACGATCGAGCGGTCCACCGCGGCCGGACGTGACGGCACCGTCGTCATCGACGGCGGGCGCGATACCCCGTTGCCATACTGCGGCCAGAAGTCGTACTCCGCGGTCACCACGGCGAACGCGGGAATTGACCTCAACGGCCACTCCGGCGTGACTATCGACGGAACGACCCGCAGTGGCATCGTGGTCCGCGGCGCGCGGAACGGGGTCGTCATGGACGGCGGCGGTCATGACGTGTTGCGCAACATGGAGATCTTCGACAACGGCTTCGCCATCGCCCATTCCTGGGGCTACTCCACGGACGGCAACGGCATTTTGATGGGCGGCGAAGATGACGTCTATGACCGGCTGCTCGTCCACGACAACGGCCAGGATGAAATCCATTCCGACGAGGTCGGGTACGACGAATCCGGATCGGCGGTGGATAATTCCTGGCTGGGCGCCATCCGGGCCAATCCCCGCTACCCGGGCGAGCCGTTCAACGATCTCGAGGCCTCCGGCCACGACCCGGGCTGCACCCACGCCGACGGGGTGCAGATCTTCGCGCCCGGCACCACGATGAGCGGCCTGACATTGAGCTACGACGTATTCGGCCCCGGCACCAACCACGGTTTGTACCCCTCTGACGGCGGCACCGGTGCCACCTTCGACGACGTAACCGTCAGCGACTGCCTGTTCCTGGACACCGACAGCATCAATATTCTTTCCGACAATCCAGTGCACGGCTGGGACCTCAGTCACGACACGCTCTTCGCCACCCAAGGCGGAATCCAGATCCCGAGCAACGGTATCAATACCATGACCGACGTCATAAAGTACGGCGACTGGGTCGACGTCTCAGGCGGTCCGTGGATCACTTCGGGTGATGTCTGGTACCTGGGTGATCCCCTGCCGGGCAGCTCCGCAAATGTCAACCCTCGCTTCGCGTCAATCCCGACCGGGCCATTTCCCAGCCTGACCAGCCTGCGCATGGCCAACCTCACCCCGTCGGCGACCATCAGCGGTTCCCCCCTGCATTCCTGGTCCGCTCTGCTCGCGCGAATCGACGCCCTTGATTCCGGGCATTAGCGCATGCCTGCGAAGATAAACACCACAGCAGCTATAGCCCACACCACCGCGACCCACCCCAGACCCACCCCGTGAAGACCAAAGTGATGGTGGCCGGCCGCTTATGGCGGTAGATGCTCCGCCAGGGCCACTCGGACACTCGGCGGCGGAACGTCATCACCTCGGGGGCACTCACCTCTGAGGCAGTGGCGGAGCACGCCCGGAATACCTGTTCCTTGAGCTCCGGGGAAAGCGGGGCCAGCGGCAGCACCCCCGCCAGGGCCGCCGGTCGCAGCGGGCCCCTGGCCTGCCGCCCGGTGCGCGCGGTCAGCAGAGCATCCAGGGCTTTCTCCAGCCGGCCGCGAGAACGCGCGGCCAAGGCGTGCGCGCGACGCCATGACACGCCGAGCGCGATGGCCAGGTCGGCGTCGTGCAGGTCGTGCCCGAACTGCAACTCGATGAGCTCACGCTCGCGTGGCTTCAGCCCGGCGAGCACCGTGTCGATCAGCGTCCGGAGTTCGCCTTCTCCGGCCTCCGGAGGGCGGGCGGCCGGCGCCGTCCGGCGCCGACGCAGGCATTCCCGGCGGGCGACCGAATACAGCCACGGACGTAGCTCGGCAGGCTCCGGGAGATTCTCTGGCGCGGTGGCCGACCCGACCACTACTACTACTCCGACTGGCTGCCAGCGCTCCTGTCGGAGGTCGTGTGCTGGTCGTCACGAGCGGCCGGGGCCCGTCCAGTCCGGCTACGACCGGCGCCGCGTCGACCTTGATTGGCTGAGGTTCGGACGAGTCGCGGTGCGCCTTGCGGGCAACCTCGGCGGTTGGCAGTGGCAGTGCGGCGGCTCAATCGTGAGTCGCGGCGATTCGCGTCTGGCAAACGGGACGCTTTCGGCTGCGCCGGGCCGACCCGGTGATCTGATGGCGGGCCTTCACCCGCGCCTATTGTCCATTATTCCTACCTATTATGAGGATATTACGGACGTCGACCTGACGGTGCGATGTCCGCCAGTCCGCCCGTCCTAAATAGCTCTCCGTGTTCGTTAGATGATTTGGGTAAAAAAGCTTAAGTATAGATGCATACTAGGTGAATTTACGGTATATATAGCGTTATCCCTGAGGGTCCCTGGAGCGTCTTTGTGGGGAGGGAGGCGGGATGGCGGTATCGGAGCACACGGAGCGAGTCTTCTGGCGGCCGGCGTTGGCCCGACGCGGTTCGCTCATCTGGGTCACCCGCTATCAGCGACAGACGGTCGTGATCGATGCCACCTGCGGGCTGCTGACGGGCATGGCCGCGCTGGTTGGTCGCTTTCCCGGCCAGACCCGGGTTCTTTACATCGCCGTGACCGCGGCCCTACCGCTCTTGTGGGTTACCTGGGTCGCGATGTTCGGCGGATACGATCCGCGCTTCATCGGCCTTGGCTCAGAAGAGTTCCGGCGGATCATCAACTCGGGCATCAGCCTCATGGCCGCGATCGCGATCGTGTCCTACGGCTGGAAACTGGACTTCGCCCGCGGCTACGTCCTCATTGCTCTTCCGGGTTTGGTCGCCGTCGATCTGGCCGCCAGGTATGCGATGCGCAAGCACTTGCACCGTCAGCGCGCGCATAAACGTTCCATGCGCCGGGTGACGGCCGTCGGTCACGCCAATGCGATGGCCGACCTGATCGTGCAGCTACGCCGCGACCGCTTCCACGGGCTGGAAGTGGTGAACGCGTGTGTGGCCGATCACACCAGCCTGACCGAGATAGAGGGCGTTCCGGTTACCGGAGGCTTCGCCGATGCCGCCCGGGTAGCGAGCAGCACCAGCACGGACACGGTGGCCGTGCTCGCGTGTCCCGAGATGGACGGTCTCACCTTGCGCAGGCTGGCCTGGGATCTGGAGAAGGACCGCACCGACCTGTACGTGGCGCCGGCCCTGATGGACGTGGCTGGACCGCGGACCACCATCAGGCCGGTGGCCGGACTGCCGCTGCTGCACGTGGATCACGCTGAGCTGACCGGGGTTAAGCGCGTGATCAAGAGCTTCTTCGACAAGGTCATCGCGACCGCCGCGCTTTACGCCTTTAATCCGCTCCTGGCCTTCATCGCTCTCGGCATCGTGTTTGATGACCGGGGTCCCGTTCTCTTCACCCAGACCCGGATCGGCAAAGACGCACAGCCGTTCACGGTGCTCAAGTTTCGCACTATGGTGCCCGGCGCAGAACTGCGCCGGGAGGCGATCCTCGCGCTGGACGAGGGCGACGGGCTGCTGTTCAAGATGCGCAAAGATCCGCGGGTCACGACGGTCGGCACATGGCTGCGCCGCTGGTCGCTGGACGAGCTTCCGCAGCTTTTCAACGTGGTTCTTGGCGAGATGTCCCTGGTCGGACCCAGGCCGCCGCTGCCCGTGGAGGCCTCGCGATATAGCGATGACGTATACCGCAGGCTGGTCGTCAAGCCCGGCCTGACCGGGCTCTGGCAGATCAACGGGCGATCGGATTTGAGCCGGGAGGACGCCGTCCGGCTCGACCTGCGGTACGTGGAGAACTGGTCGCTCGCTCTCGATCTTCAGATCTTGTGGAAGACCTGCGCCGCTGTGGCCAAGGGCCGGGGGGCCTACTTACCCGGGTCGCCACAAGCAAATGTTCGGAAATCGAGCGGGACGAAAGAGGTGTCGTAGCAAGCAGGCCGGAGGACACGAGAATCACCAGTAACAAGGGCAGTTCAGTAACGCAACAGCAGACAGCTGCCGATTATCTGGGCGCAGCGCATCGTGGCGCTGCGTTGCGGGAGGCACATGATCAGACACATTCGGCTGGGCGGCGACAACTTCGACGGTTCCAGCATGTGCGCAGGCGTCTACGGATACGCGGGCATCTGCTTCCTTCCGTACAGCACTTAAGGGAGACAGCGATGCCAGGTGGACGGGTCCGCGTGCTGTACGTCGGCGGCCTCGGTCGCAGTGGCAGCACGCTGATCGAGCGGCTGATCGGGCAGCTTCCCGGGGTCTGCGCGGTGGGTGAGCTTGTCCACCTGTGGGACCGGGGCATCACCGACGATGAGCGATGCGGCTGTGGTGAGCCGTTCCGCCAATGCTCGTTCTGGCAGCAAGTGGGCAAGGCGGCCTTCGACGGGTGGGACCAGGTCGAGGTAAGCCGGGTCGCCGCCCTGCGTTCCCAGGTGGACAGGAACCGCTTCATTCCCGCCCTCGCGAGGCGGGACCTCCGCCCGAAAATGCGCCAGGTCCTGACCGAATACACTTCCTACTACGCGCGTATGTACGCTGCGATTACCCAGGTGAGCGGCTGTGGGCTCGTGGTGGACTCGAGCAAGCACCCGTCGCTGGCTCATTGCCTGCGCTGGCAGCCCGACGTCGACCTCCGGGTCCTGCACCTGGTAAGGGACAGCCGCGCGGTCGCCTACTCCTGGAGCAGGCAGGTGCTCCGCCCCGACACCGACCGCCAGAGCTACATGACCAGGTATTCGCCGGTCATGGCGGCGGGACAGTGGAACGTGCAGAACGCCGCCTTTCACCTGCTGTCCCGGAGCGGCGTCCCCACCATGTGGCTGAGGTACGAGGATTTCACCGCCGAGCCGGAACTGACGCTGCACCAGATCGCCGGGTTCGCCGGGTTGCTGGCCCGGGAAAGCTACCCGTTCCTGACCGCCGACGGGACGTCCTGGGGGGCTCAGCTCGCCGGTGGCCACGGCGTCTCGGGCAACCCCATGCGCTTCACCACCGGCCAGGTCCCGATCAGCCGGGACGAGCGATGGCGGATCAGCATGCCCAAGGCGCAGCAGCGGGCCGTGACCGCCCTGACCTTGCCGCTGATGGCCGGCTACGGGTACCTGGGAGCACGATCGTGACCGGCTGGCCGTCGGTGGGCGTGGTCCTGCCGACGCACGACCGGCCAGGTCCGCTGCGCACCGCGCTGGCCGCCGTGCTCGCCCAGGACTACCCGGGTCAGCTCCGCGCCGTGGTCGTCTATGACCGGGCCGAGCCGGACCTGGGGCTGGCCGACGGCGATCGGGTGCGGTTGGCCGTCAACGCCAGGACGCCCGGGCTGGCCGGCGCCCGCAACACCGGCATCGAGATGGCGGGCACCGATCTCGTCGCGTTCTGCGACGACGACGACGAGTGGCTGCCCGGCAAGCTCAAGGCCCAGGCAGGGGCACTGCTGGCCCGGCCCGGCGCGGAGTTCGCGACCTGCGGCATCACGGTCGATTTCGCCGGGGCCGGGCACCCGCGGCTGGCGGGCCGCGAGGAGATCACGCACGCGGATCTGGTCCGTTCCCGTATGGTTATGGTGCACTCGTCCACCTACCTGGTGTACACCGCGGCGCTGACCGGCGGCATCGGGCTGGTCGACGAGACCATCCCGGGCAGCCAGAACGAGGACTGGGACCTGGCGCTGCGGGCCGCGCGCCGCCATCCGCTCGTCAACGTGGACCAGCCGCTGGTCCGGGTGGTGTGGGGCGCCTCCTCGCATTACGCGCGGCAGTGGCAGACCAAGGCCGATTCGCTCCGGTGGATGCTCGGGCACCATCCTGAGCTGGCCGGCTCACCGCTCGGCGCGGCCAGGATCTACGCGCAGCTTGCCTTCGCCTACGCCTGCCTGGGGCGGCGGGGCGAGGCCTGCCGCTGGGCCTGGCGGGCCCTGCGCAGCAACTGGCACGAGCGCCGGGTGCCGTTCGCGCTCGCGGTCGCGGCGGGCGTCGTGCCCGGCGAGGTCGTGCTGCGGCGCCTCCATTCGCGCGGGCACGGGATCTGACGCCATGACCGGTCGGCTCCGCCTGCTCGTGGCAGGACTGGTTTGCGTGGTGGTGGTGGCCGCCGTGGTGGCCGTCGTCGTGACCGATCCCTTCTCCTCCTCGCCTTCTTCCTTGCCGGCTGTGTCCCCGGCGCCGCGGGTGCCCAGCACCGTGAACCCGGCGCTGGCCCCGACCCCGCCGGCCAGCGGAGCCTACCTGGGCGCCTGGGTCGGGCCCGCTGTGTTCACCCAGGCCAACGAGATCCTCGCGGTCGAGGAGCTGCAGAGCCAGCTGGGCCGCAAGCTCGCCATCGTGCACACCTACCTGCAGTGGCAGGCGCCCTTTCCCACCCGCAGCGCGCTGACCTTCCTGAGCCAGGGCAGCATGCTGCTGATCTCCTGGGCCGGAACGGACACCAGGCAGATCGTGTCCGGCGCCGATGACAGCTGGATCCGCACCCGCGCCCGCCAGATCAAGGCGCTCGGCAAGCCGGTTTTCCTGGAATGGCGGTGGGAAATGGACCGGCCGAACCTGCGGTCCCAGGTGCATTCCGGGGCCGAGTACGTGGCCGCCTGGGATCACATCCGGGCGATATTCGCCGCGGTCGGGGTGCAGAATGCCGCCTGGGTGTGGTGCCCGACGGCGAACGGGTTCAGTGACGGCCAGGCGGCGGCCTTTTACCCGGGCAATAGCGAGGTCGACTGGATCTGCGCGGACGCCTACCCGGCCTACGGCAGCACCGCTTCCTTCGCCTCCACCGTGAGGGCCTTCCTGGGCTGGGCGTCGCAC
>Ga0302326_10007187_pt1 | contig 24864 bp, 21 predicted proteins | sample Palsa_T0_3_FD_202264 | JGI IMG/M metagenome (GOLD analysis project Ga0302326, IMG submission 202264) | Peat permafrost microbial communities from Stordalen Mire near Abisko, Sweden - Palsa_T0_3 | ecosystem: Environmental > Terrestrial > Soil > Palsa > Peat permafrost | place: Sweden: Abisko... | reverse complement strand
GCATCGGCATCCTGCGCAACCCCGTCGTCGTCACGGGCTGATCACCCTTCCGTCGTGGCCGAAGTGGAGTTGGTGGTCGACGCCGCCGCGACCCTGGGTGAGGGTCCCATCTGGGATGCACGGATCGGCCGGGTGCTGTGGCTGGACATCGTCGGCAAGGCCCTCCACCGGTTGGACCCGGCAACCGACGTCGACGAGTCGGTCTCCCTGCCTTATGAGGCCGGTGCGATCGCGTGTCGAGCTTCAGGTGGCTACGTCGTCGCCTGTCCCAGCGGGTTCGTCAGCCTCGACAGCGACGGCCGCGAGGCGACCGGAGGGCTGAGCGTCGCCGTCGAGGACGACCTGCCATCGACTCGCATGAACGACGGCAAGTGCGACCCGGCCGGGCGATTCTGGGCCGGCACCATGTCGGTCGCCGAAGAGCCCGGCGCGGGCACGCTGTACCGTCTGGACGCCGACCACCGGTTGCACACCATGATCAGCGCGGTCAGCATCTCCAACGGTTTGGCCTGGAGTCCCGATGGTCTCACGATGTACTACATCGACTCGCCGACGCAGTGCGTCGTGAGCTTTGACTTTGACCTGGCGACCGGGTCGCTCGGAGCCAGCCGTCCGGTCGTCAGCATTCCGAGCGGCGAAGGCACGCCCGACGGAATGACGATCGACGCCGAGGGCTATCTCTGGGTGGCCCTGTGGGACGGGGGCGCCGTGCGACGGTACGCGCCCGACGGCACGTTGGATCGCGTCGTCTCGCTGCCCGTGCCGCGGGTCACGAGCTGTGTGTTTGCCGGGGACCAACTGCGCGATCTGTACATCACGACCGCAGCCAGGGGCCTCAACGGTCTCGCCGGCGCCGGCGCCCTGTATCGGTTGCGGGACACGCCGGTCCCGGGCATGGCGCCTGTGGCGTACGCCGGCTGACCCACTACAGACTCGCGATACACAGGAGCGTCATTGGCGGTATGGTCGCGAAACCGCGTGTGACATAAGTCACAGGGAGCGCGGTGCGCAGTCGCTTGACGAGAAAGCCTCGGGGGACATGAGGACAGACAGGTGGATCAGGGACGGGTCCCGGCGCGGCAGGCGCGTGCACAGCCTGGTTCGGTCGCGCCACTATCGACGGACGCGCCTCGTCGCCGCAGGACTGCTCATCGCTGGCGCGTCGCCGTGGATTGCCACGACTGGCGCCTCGGCATCGCCCCCTCCGGGTGAGGGTTCGGCCACGGCATACACGTTGGCCGTCCTACCCAAGGAAGGCGCGCTCTCGGTTGGTGTGACCCTCGGCGAAGCACTTGCCGGGCATACCAACGGCGAAGCCAAAGCCCAATCGCAGACCATCGACCTCGGATCGATCGGTACGTCGCTCACCTCCTACAACTGCAATGCCGCCCCCGTGATTCAGCCCACCCAGCTCCCGCAGCCGCTGATCGTCGAGACGGGCCAGCCCGGAGCGGCCGCAGGCGTGACCGACACGGACGACGGGGGCGCCTTCACCCAGTTCGGCAAGGCCAACTCGGCGCCCTACGCCGAAGCGGTCACGACCACCGCGCCGATCGGCCTCGCCGGGATCATCGACATCGGCGCAGGCGTGGCGACGAGTTGGTCGGGACTCGTCAACGGCCAGCGCCAGGCCGGCTCCACCGTCAACATCGCCAGCATCACCCTGCCAGCCGGCATCTCCCTCGAGGGCCTGCAATGGACCGTCGTCGACCAGACCACTGGGACTGAGGAGCAGACGGGCACATTCTCCATCGCCAAGGCAACGATCGGCGGCATGGCCGTACCGACCACCAACCCGACGCATCTGTTCGATGAGCTCAACGCTCTCATCGAGCCCCTCGGTCTGAGCCTGCTGGCGCCGACCGCTCACCTCGACTCGGGGATCGAGTTCATCGACCCGTTGGAGATCTCCGTCATCCCCAATGCCACCCGCGACTCGCTCCTCAACACGGTGCTGACCGGCATCCAGCCCATCACGTCCGACGTGATCGCGGCGACGCTCAACGCCGTCTGCGACGCCGACACTGCCATCACTGTGCTTGATGTAGCGCTGGCATCCATCGACGGTGGCGGGGCCCTGGACATCGTCCTCGGTGGCGCCCAGGCTACGTCCGGGGCCATCGCCGCCAACGGGTATGACCTCACGAAAAATGGCGGGTACTCCCTGTCTGTAGGCGGGGGCACCGGGAGCATCGCCCCGACCAAGACGGGTGGTGACACCCTCTCGACGGAGTCCACGTCCATCATTGCCAACCCCGGCTCGCTCAGCCCGATCGTCCCCGCCAGCGCGCCCCTCCCAACGCCGGCGGCAGCGGTCGCCAGCCTCACACCAGCGAGCGTCGTTCACGGCAAGCGGGGAGGGGCGCTCGCCGTGGTCGGCCTCATAGGCCTCGTCCTTCTCGCCGCGGTCGCTGAAGCCGATCGCCGCAAGATGCGCCGAGCGCAACGCACCATCAGCCTGGAGGACTAGCAACATGGCTTCTCACGCTCCACCGTCGGCAGCCACTCCGCCGACGTCCGCATTCAGCGTCTGGCAACGAGTCTTTCGGGGATACGGACCACTCGCCGTATTCGCCGTGCTGCTGGTCGTCATGGCGCTTGTCGTACCGAGCACCGTCCCCAAGACCACGGGACTCACGGCCGCGAGCACGGGTAGCGGGACGGCGTATACGCCCGGCCAGTTGGCGAGCGGCTCGAGCTCGGCGTCCGGCCCCGCCAGCACGGCCGGCACGCATAGCTCCACCTCTTCCTCTTCCAAGGTGACGACCCCTGGCGGCTCGGTCACGTCGGGAGCGTCGGGTAGCACCACGGCGCCGGGCGTCGTCTCCAGCTGCGCCGGGGAGCAGGTGCCCGGCGACCCGTACTCCCCTCCGTGCATCTCCTTCTCGGGCTCCAACGGCGGAGCGACCTCCAAGGGCGTGACGGCCAACGCCATCAACATCTCCTACCGGGTGACCGACGATCAGTCCTTCCAGCAGACCCTCGCTCAGTTGGCCGGCGCGTCGCTCCAGGACACCAACGCCGACACCGAGCGGACCATCACCACCTTGGCCCAGTACTTCAACACCCACTTCCAATTCTACGGCCGCAAGATGGTCATCAACTTCTTCAACGGGCAGGGTTCGCTCACCAACGAGCTTCAGGGCAATGGGCAGGCCCAGGCCGATGCCGACGCCCTGACGGTCGGTCAGCAGATGAAGGCGTTTGGCGACATCTCGGCTGAGTCCGAGCCCTACGCCGACGCGCTCGAGCGCCAAGGCGTGTTGGGTTTCGGCGACCCCTACATGTCAGCGGAATGGCACGAGCAGCACGCGCCCTACGACTGGTCGATCGCCGTCGACGGCACGGTCGTCGCCAGCCTGTCAGCCGACTACGCCCTCCAAAAGCTGTGCCCAGCCGGGACGCCTGCGGCGTACGCGGGGGGCTCGCTCAAAAACGCCCCCCGCAAGTTCGCCACGCTCGCCCCCGAAAACTCCTTCTACCAAGAGTCCGTCGACGTGTCCCGCAACATGCTCACCCAGGGCGGCTGCAATCCGGGCGACAACGTTGAGTACGCCCTGGACCTCGGGACCGAGTCCAACCAGGCCACCAACATCATCGCCAAGCTTCAAAGCGACGGCGTGACAACCATTCTCTGCGGCTGCGATCCGATCATCCCGGTATTCCTCTCAGGTGTCGCCGCCCGCCAGAATTACTTCCCCGAGTTCATCATCACCGGTACCGCCCTGACCGATGCCGACATCGTCGGGCAGCTCTGGAACCCGGCCTTCACCGCGCACGCCTTTGGCATCAGCCCGAGCGAAGCCGAGGTCCCCTCTACCCAGACCGTGGGCTATGAGGCGTACAAGACGGTGCGCAGTGACGAGCCGGCCTTCTATGTCGACCTCATCTACGAGCAAATGGACATGTTGGCCATCGGCTTGCAGATGGCTGGGCCCGATCTGACGCCCGAAAACTTCATGAAGGGCATGTTCGCATACCCCGCCAAGTTAGGACCCGACGGCCTGTGGCAATTCTCACCGAGCGAGTTCACGGCGCCGGACGACGTCCGCGAGATCTGTTGGAGTCCCACGACCATCTCGCCCTATAACCAAAAGGAGGGGGCCTACATCGGGACGTCCAACGCCCGTTGGACTCTGGGCCAGATTCCCAAGGGTCCGCCCGGCTGCCCCATTCCGACGTCGTGAACGACCTCCTCCGTCGCTGGTCCGACCTGACGGTCCGGACCCGCACGGCGATCGTGCTCGTCGGGATCGTCGTCGTCTACTTCGTAGCGCTCGCCGTCACCGGACATCACGGCGTCGTCTACCGCCGCGCACCGCTCGGCATCTTGCTTGTGGGGGTCGTCTACGGCTCGGTGACGGCCCTGGGCGCCATGGGGCTGATCCTCATCTACCGCGCCAACCGCTTCATCAACTTTGCTCACGGCGCCCTCGGGAGCATGGTCGGCGTGCTTGCCATCGGCATGGTCAAGGTGCACGGGCTCTCGTATTGGATCGCGCTGCCGCTCGCCGTCGCCGTCGGCGGCGTGATGGGTGCGATCATCGAGTTTGCCGTCATCCGTCGCTTCCGACGCTCGGCCCGCCTGATCGTCACCATCGCCAGCATCGGCTTGGCCCAGCTGCTCGGCGGGCTGGAGCTGGCCGGCTCGAAGGCCATCAAGTTCACCGCCCTGACCGGTGGGTTCACCGTCCCCTTCGACGTCTCGCTCAAGATCGACGTCTACACGTTCCACGGCGACGAGATGCTCGTCGTGATCGTGGTCCCTGTCGTCATCGCCGCCCTCGCGTGGTACCTGCTCCGGACCGACAACGGCGTCGCCGTGCGAGCCGCGGCCGAGAACGCCGACCGCGCCTTGCTTCTCGGCATCCCCGTCCGCCGGCTCAACACCATCGTCTGGGTCCTGGCCGGCGGGCTAGCTGTCCTCACCTACATGCTCCAAGCACCGTTTGAGGGCGTGAAGCCAGGGCTGACATCCAACGGTCCAACCGTCCTGCTCCCCCTCCTCGCCGCCGCCGTCGTGGCCCGCATGGAATCCCTTCCCGTGGCCTTCCTCGCCGGGATCGGCCTCGGAATCATGGAGCAGGTCGTCTATTGGAACTTCCAGAGCGCGCCCACCTTGGTCTACCCCGTGTACCTCGTCATCATCGTGGCCGCCCTCCTTCTGCAGAGCGGCAAGCTCTCGCGGGCCCAGGAGAGCGGCGAGTCGAGCTGGTCGGCGTCCTCCGTCCTCCGACCCATCCCCGAGGAGCTCCGGCGGCTACCTGAGGTGCGCTACGTCAAGATCGCTCTGCTCGCCGCCGTCATCGCCGCCTTCATCGTCATCCCGCACGGGTGGGGCGAGAGCAGCCAACTTCTAGCCGGCTTCGCCATCGTGTGGGCGCTTATCGGCGTCTCGCTCGTCGTCCTGACCGGCTGGAGCGGCGACATAAGCCTTGGCCAATTCGGCATAGCCGGCATCGCCGCCATGGTCGCCGGCAACATGGTCGCCCACTGGAACGTCGACTTCTTCTTCGTGATCGTCGCGTCTGGTGCAGCCGGCGCCCTCGCGGCACTCATCGTCGGCCTGCCGGCCCTGCGGATCAAAGGCCTGTTCCTGGCCGTCACGACGTTGGCTCTCGCCCTCGCCCTCGACCAGTACTTCCTCAACTCCAACACCTTCCCCCAATGGCTGCCCAACAACGTCAACCGCCCCTACCTCTGGAAACGCTTCGACCTCCAGGCCAACTACTACGAGACCTATCTGGTGTGCCTCGCCTTCCTGGGCCTGGCCATCCTCGTCGCACACGGCGTCCGCAAGTCACGGTCGGGTCGCGTCCTGATCGCCACGCGCGACAACAAACGGGCAGCCGACGCCGCCGCCGTTCCGACCACCTCCGTCAAGCTGTCGGGCTTCATGCTGGCCGGCGTGATCGCCGGCGTGGCCGGCGCCCTCGACGTCTTCTTGCTCAACGCCCTCAACCCTGGCTCGTTCCCCGCCATCGACAGCATCACCGTCTTCGCCTACACCGTGATCGGCGGCCTCGGATCGATCACCGGGGCCCTGGTCGGGATCCTGCTCTTCAAGTTCCTGGAGACGCTGACGTGGCTGGGCACGTGGCGGGAGACCCTCGACGGCTTCTCGCTCCTCGTCGTGTTGTACTTCTTCCCCGGCGGCCTCGGCCAACTGCTCTACTCGGTCCGGGACCGGCTGTTGCGACGCGTTGCCGCCCACCGCCAGATCCTCGTCCCGAGCCTGCTCGCCGACAAGCGGGTGAGCGCTGACGACCACTCCACCGATGAGTCGGCCCTCCTCCAGGGAGCTCTCTCAATCCCCGAGCCAAGTCCCCCGCCGCCTGAGGCAAGCAAAGCTGAGGGCGATGGCCACGGCGCGGACGGTGGTGGGAGTGGCGCCAACGCCAACGCCAACGGCACCGGCACCGGCAACGGCAACGGCACGAGCAAGCGGGCGCCGGCCGAGGTGTCACGGTGAGCGCCGCACCGCTGCTGTCATGCCAGGGCATCGACATGGCCTACGGCCCGGTACAGATCCTCTTCGGTGTCGACTTCAGCGTCGTCGAGGGTGAGATCGTCGCCCTACTCGGCACCAACGGTGCAGGTAAGTCGACCCTCCTCAAAGGCATCTGCGGGCTGATCAGGCCGGCGCGGGGCACGGTCATGTTCGCCGACGAGGACATCACGAGTCTCCCGGCCGACGTCACCACGCGGCGGGGGATCTCACTGATGCCCGGCGGCAAGGGAGTGTTCCCCACTCTGAGCGTGGCCGAAAACTTGCGCATGGCCTCCTGGCTGATTCGTGACGACAAGGCGAGGGTGGAGGCGGCGCGCGCCGAGGTCTTCGAGCTGTTCCCCATCCTGGAGCGGCGCAACACGCAGCTCGCCGGCAACCTTTCCGGCGGCGAGCAGCAGATGCTCGCCCTCGGCGGTGCCCTCATGACTCGGCCGCGGCTGCTCATGATCGACGAGCTGTCACTCGGCCTGGCGCCCACGATCGTCGGGCAGTTGCTCGATGTCGTGCGCCAGATCCACGCGCGGGGCACGACCATCGTGATCGTCGAGCAGTCGGTCAACGTCGCCCTCAACCTGGCCCAGCGCGCCGTGTTCATGGAAAAAGGCGAGGTGCGATTTGAGGGCGAGGCGGCGCAGTTGCTCGAGCGGCCGGACATCCTTCGGTCCGTCTTCATCGCGGGGGCGGGGGCGGGGGCGGGTGCCGACACGGCGGCGGGGGCCGCGGCGGGGGCGGCGGCGGGCGGCGGCCCGGTCGCGGCGGGGGCGGCGGCGGGCGGCGGCCCGGTCGCCGCGACTGCCACCACCAACGGCAAGGCACGGCGCGGCCGGCGCCCGGCCACGCCGGCCGAGGCGATCGTCCCGCTCCGCCCCTCGATCGCTGCCGACGCTCCGGTCGTGCTCGAGTGCCAGAGCGTCGTCAAACGCTTCGGCGGGATCACCGCCGTCGACAACGTCGACTTGCAGGTCCGCCAGGGCGAGATCGTCGGCCTCATCGGCCACAACGGCGCCGGTAAGACGACGCTCATGGACTGCATCTCCGGCTTCTTGGCGATCGATCGGGGCCGGGTCTACCTCAACAACGTCGAGATCACCGAGTGGGCCCCACACCAACGAGCCAAGGCCGCCCTCGGCCGATCCTTCCAGGACGCGCTGCTCTATCCGACGCTCACCGTCGCGGAAACAATCAGCGTGGCGCGGGAACGCCACTTGGCGTCGCGCGACATGGTCGCTGCCGCGTTGCAGCTTCCCGCGTCGTACGAATCCGAGCTCGACCTGGCCGGCAAGGTCAGCGAGTTGATCGAGCTCATGGGCCTCGATGCCTTCCGACAGAAGCTGACGGGGGAGCTCTCCACCGGCACCCGACGCATCGTCGATCTGGCCTGCATCCTCGCCCAGGAGCCGAAGGTCTTGATGCTCGACGAACCCTCCGGCGGAGTCGCCCAAAAAGAGACGGAAGCGCTCGGCCCGTTGCTGCTCCGCGTTCGCGATCACACGGCGTGTTCGATCCTCGTGATCGAGCACGACATGCCGCTCCTGCGCAACATCTGCGATCGCATGATCGCCCTCGAGTTGGGCGCCGTCATCGCCGAGGGCGCGCCCGAGGCCGTGTTGTCACATCCCGCGGTCATCCAGTCCTACCTCGGCACGGATTCGGCGGTCATCAACCGGTCGGGCGCCGTCAGCGCGTAGACGCCTCGGCCTTCTTGGCCCCGGCCCGGCTGCTCTGACACCCTGGTGCCCTGATGCCAGTCCTGCGCACCCTGAAGTCGGTCCTCAAGTTCCGACCTATCGAGCTCGACCCGGTCGCCCGCCGCTTGCGCGGAGCCGCCAACGTGGACGACCTCCGAACGATCGCCAAGCGGCGCCTACCGCGCGGCGTCTTCGACTATGTCGACGGCGGGGCCGAGGACGAGGTGACCATGCGGCGCAACCGGGCCGCCTTTGAGCGGGCTGAGTTTCGACCGCGCGTTCTGCGCGACGTCGGTGTCGTCGACCCGTCGACGACCGTGCTCGGACGGTCAATTCCGCTGCCGCTCATCCTGGCGCCGACCGGCTTCACCCGTATTTCCGACGCCCAAGGCGAGCTGGCCGTCGCTCGGGCCGCGGCGCGGGCCGGGCTGCCGTACACCCTGTCGACGCTCGCGACGCGATCCATCGAGGAGGTCGCCCAGTGCGCGTCGGGACGGCAATGGTTTCAGGTCTATGTGTGGCGTGATCGCGCCCTGGTCCGCGACATGCTCGACCGGGCCGCCGCCTGCAAGTACGAGGCGATCATGCTGACGGTCGACACCGCCGTGCTCGGACGCCGGGAACGCGACGTCCGCCGCGGCTTCACCCTCCCCCCCAAGATCGGCCTGGGCACGCTCATCGACGGAGCCGTGCATCCGGGATGGACCTTGCAGTTCGTGCGCTCCGATCCGATCACCTTCGCCAACGTGGTCGGGTCCGGCGGTGACGTCGGGGACGGGAGCGAGGCGGTCAACCTGTCCGCCTACATCAACTCCCAATTCGACCCGAGCCTGTCGTGGCGCGACCTCGAGTGGTTCCGCTCGGCCTGGGACGGCCCCATCATCATCAAGGGCATCCAGACCGTCGAGGACGCCATCATCGCCGCCGACGCCGGCGTTGACGCCATCGCCTTGTCCAACCATGGCGGCCGTCAGCTCGAAGGGGCACCGGCCCCGATCGAGCTCGTCGCGCCGGTCGCCGACGCCGTGGGGGGTCGAGTCGAGATCATCTGTGACGGCGGCATCCGGCGTGGGGGCGATGTGGTCAAGGCCGTCGCCCTCGGCGCGACGGCGTGCATGATCGGCCGGGCTTACCTCTACGGCCTGGGCGCCGCCGGCGAGCGCGGGGTCGACCACGTCATCGGTCTCCTGGACGAGGGGATCCGCCGGACCATGGCGCTGTCGGGGTGCGGGACGGTCGCCGACCTCACACCCGACTTGATCCGCTGGCGCTAGCCAGGTGTGCTCCCCGGTCGGCGAGCCGTCGATCGATCGCTCGGTCGGTCGGGTCGGTCGGTCGGTCGATCGGTCGGTCGGTCGCTCGGTCGATCGGTCGGTCGCTCGGTCGGTCGGGTCGGTCGGTCGGTCGCGAGCGAGCGCGCCGAATGCCTCCAACGTTGGAGGCAGATACGGGGAATATGTCCCGGTATCTTCCTCCAACGTTGGAGACACTTTTCCGTTTCGTGCTCTTTCACACCGAGCCCCACCCGTCGGGGGCTCAGGCGCCGGTGGGACCAGGGGGACCAGAGGCCGGCGAGCCGGCCGCGGCCACAGCGGCCAGGGTCTTGGCCTGACTGTGGCGGATGAAGCGGGCGGTGAAGAGGAAGAGCCCGCCGAGCACGGCGACGTTGAGGACGAGCGCGGCGGCCAGGAACGTCCCGGTCGGCAAGATCAACGCCAGCACAGTCCGTCCCGCCGCTTCGCCCACCAGCCCGACGCCCCACACGGCCGTCACCAGACGGAAGCGGGCCGGCACCCCCGGCAGCTCCCACGTCTCGTCGAACTCGGCCCGCTTGGTGCTGTCCCCCTCCGTCGCGAACTCGCGACCCAGGTAGAACATGACTGGTCGACGGGCGGGGAGCGACGCGAGGCACAAGACCCCAAACATTCCGGTCACCACGGAGTCCCGCATCTTGAGCAGGAACGTGTTGCCGTTGAAGATGAGGGCCCCCGCGATCCCCAGCGCAATACCGATCAGAGCGATGATCCCGATCGGCTCGAAGCGACCGTAGTGGACTCGCTCGTAGCCGATCTCGACCACGGGGAACACCATGACGAGACAGAGCGTCAGGGCGTCCGACCCGAGGTGCGGACGCAAGAGCGAGTAGGCGATCACCGGACAGACGCCGGCGACCAGAAGTTGGGGAATCAGGCGGCGGGCGCTGGGCAGCATCGACGGTGCATTAGCGATCTGTACTTCGGCCATCGTTCCCCCGAGCAAGTCACGACCTGCGCACCGCCACGGTAGCCGTCACGGGCCGTCACGGGCCCCCGCCCGGCATGCCAAAGTCTGAGCCGTGCGAAGGTGTGACGCGTGAGCGACATCGAGATTCGGCCCTACACGCCCGGCGACCGCACCGGGGTGCGACACGTCTGCTATCAGACGGGCTACATGGGCAAGCCCGCGAGCTGGATGTGGCGGGACATCGACAGCTTCTCCGACCTGTTCAGCAGCTACTACACCGACCACGAGCCTGAGTCCGCGCTCGTCGCCACAAAGGACGGCGAGATCGTGGGCTATCTGCTCGGCTGCCTCGACACCCGGACCGTGGGTAACCCTGCCGCCATCATCGGCCACCACATCCTCCACCGCGGCATTTGCTTCCGCCCCGGGACGGCCGGCTTCATCTGGCGCTCGGCGGGCGACGTCATGGTGGACCTGGCCCGGCGACGCTTACCGCCGGCCGCCGTGGTCGACCCGAGGTGGCCGGCGCATCTGCACATCAACCTGCTACCCGTGGCGCGAGGCAAAGGAGTCGGCGGCACCCTCATGCGCCAATGGCTGGACTGCCTCCGGGAGCGCGGCATCGCCGGCTGCCATCTCGAAACCCTGGCCGAGAACACATCCGGCGTCGCATTCTTCGAAGCCATGGGCTTTCGCCGCGAGGGCGGGCCGCATCTCATTCCCGGCATGCGCACACCCACCGGGGCCCGCCATCACATCCAGCTCATGACCCAGACGATCCAGACGACCCAGACCATCCAGCCGCTCACGCCGACAGGTTGAGTCCGCCGTCGATCAGGATCACCTCGCCGGTGAGGTAGCTCGATCGGGCGAGGGCCAAGGAGATGTCCGTCATGTCCTCCGGCTTGCCCGAACGCCGCATCGGCGCCATCTGCGATACGCCCGCCCGGATGGCGTCCCAGTCCTCGGTCCACGGTGTGTCGACAAGTCCAGGAGCGATGGCGTTGACGCGCACGTCGGGCCCCAGCGCCTTGGCCATCAGCCTGGTCAGATGGTTGAGCGCGGCCTTCGACGCCGCGTACGGAATCGAGCTGCCGGCGGCGCGAACGCCGGCGAGCGACGTGATGTTGATGATCGACCCGCCCGAGGACCGCAACGCCGGCACGGCCGATCGGCTCATCAGCCACGTGCCGAACACGTTGACCTCGAAGATCCGCTGCCACACCTCGAGCCCGGCGGCGTCGAGATCGGCGTGCGGAATGACCGTCGTCGTGCCGGCATTGTTGACCAGAATGTCGAGGTGCCCCCACCGCTCGATCGCGGCCGCGACGAGCACGCGGCCCTGGGCTTCATCGGCGATATCGGCTTGCACGTACAGCGCGTCGGGCAGCGAGGCGGCGACGGCTTGGCCCGCTTCGACGGACCGTGCCGAGTTGACGACGACGCTCGCGCCCTCAGCCGAAAAGCGCCGAACGACGGCCTCGCCGATGCCGCTGGACGACCCGGTCACGATCGCCACCTTGCCGTCAAGGCCACCCATCGACTACTCCAGTCTGCGCAGGATCCGCCGTTTTGATGGCCGGCGAGGCCACACTGCCGTCAAGTCAACTCAACTACAGGAGGATGAGTGAACCGTAGCCAACTGGTGAAGGCGATCGCCGCCCAAACCGGCCAAGACGCCAAGACCGTCGATGCACTGCTCAAGGGCTTCACCGATGTCATCACGGGCGTGACGTCCAAGGGGGAGCCGGTCATGATCGCCGGCTTCGCCAAGTTCGCCAGAGTGGAGACCAAGGCCCGTATGGGGCGCAACCCGGCGACGGGTGCGCCGGTGAAGATCAAGGCCTCCAAGAAGGCCCGCATCACCGCCCTCAAGGGGTTCAAGGACGCCGTCCTGACCCCGTCACTGGCGCCGAAGCTGGCCCCCGGGGTGTGGCCGCCCGCGGCCCCCGTCAAGAAGGCGGCCCCCGCCAAGAAGGCTCCCGTGAAGAAGGTGGCGGCCCCCGCCAAGAAGCGCTGAACGCGATGAGCTGACGGGGAACATGGCCGTTATGCCGGCGGCTCTCACGCCGGTACGGCCGTGTTCCCCACAGCTGCGTTGCAGATCTAGCATCGTGGCGATGATCAAGTCCACGGATGCAACCGGCAAGGCATCGGTCACGTTCACATTGGATCCCGCGGTCGGGGCCAAGCGGGCGGCCGTCTGTGGTGAGTGGAACAAGTGGTCCAAGCGCGGCCACGTCATGCAACGCGACACCGCCGGAGGCTTCAGTTTGACGGTGGAGTTGGAGCCGGGGCGGGCGTACCGGTTTCGCTATTTGCTCGACGGTGAGCGTTGGGAAAACGACTGGGCGGCTGACGCCTACGTGCCCAATGAGTTCGGCAGTGACGACTCGGTGGTCGACCTGACGGCGTTGGTGGCAACGCCGGCTCCGAAGAAGAAGGCGCCCGCCAAGAAGGCGGCGGCCAAAAAGAGCGCTACGAAGCCTGGCTGACCGACGACATGTTGAAGTCGGCGACGCGCATCGGCGGCGTGGCGATGCGCGTGAAGTAGTCGGCCATCTCGCGCGGCAGTGTCGGCACTGTCGCTCCGAGCTCGCTGAGGCGACCGAGGAGATCGACCGGGCTCTCGTTGAAGCGGAAGTTGTTGACCGAGCCGACGATCTCGCCCTGCTCGATTGCGTATACGCCGTCGCGGGTGAGTCCGGTGAGCAGCAGGGTTTGCGGGTCGACGACTCTGATGTACCACAGGCAGGTGAGGAGGAGTCCGCGCTCGGTGGCACTGACCATTTCGTCGAGCGACCGACCACCGGGAGCGCCCTCCACGATGAGATTGTCCATGCGGGGCGTGACCGGCATGCCCGTCAATTGCGCCGTGTATCGCGATTGGCCGAGGGCGGTGAGCACGCCGTCGGTGACCCACGATGTCGGCTTCAGCTCGAGCCCGTTGTCAAACACGGATTGGCTGCCGCCTGAGGCGCGGGCGATGACGAATGGTTCGGCTTCCAGCCCGGGCGCGACTGGATCGCTGCGGAGAGTGACGGGAAGCTCCGAGATACGTTCCCCAAGTCGTGTGCCGCCTCCCGCGCGGCTGAACACGGTCCGTCCTTCATGGGCGTCGCGCCCATCGGCGGACCAGTAGAGGTCGAGCATGAGGTCGGCGACCGCACCGGGAGGGATGATGGTTTCGTAACGGCCGGCGGGCATGTCGATGGATCGTGCGGCCCAGCCGATTCGCTTCACGAGATCGGCGTCGAGAGCGTCGACGTCAATGCCGGCGAAGTCGGCGGTGGCGGCGCCGACCCAGGCCGAGCGGACGAGGTCGGCGGACTTGGCATTGATCTCGACGTGGCCGGTCGGTTGATCGTGGCGCAGACGCAAGCCGGCCGACGAGCCGACGTAGGTCGTGCGCATGTCGTGTTCGGCGTAGCCGAAGAGCAACCGATCCTCCTGGCGAGCGCGTGCGAACACGGCACCGAGCTCGGGAGCGAAGGAGGCGAACACGCCCATCGACGTTTCGGCGGGCGGCGCCGACCACGTCGGGCTTGATGCCGGGCCGATCAATGGCTGAGCATCCTCGGCGAGCATGCTGCCGCGCGCCGTCTCCTCGGCCGATCGGACGAGCGCCTCGAGCGAGTCGAGGTCGACGCCACTGCGCGACACCACCCCGGCGGCGGTGCCCGTCCCCGTGCCGACGGTGGCGATCACGGTGAGCTGGCGACTTTGCGTGACGCCGTTGGTGGTGAGGGTGTTGTTGGCCCAGCGCAGGTTGGCGCTGGTGGTCTCGTCGGCGATGACGATGCAGCCGTCGGCCTTGGAGAGCTCCAGCGCTCGCTCCACCATCTCCTGAGGTGTGCTCATCGGCCGGCCTCCTCGACGGTGTTGAGGATCCGCACTCCGCGAAACAACGCCGATGGGCACCCGTGGCTCACGGCGGCGACTTGGCCGGGTTGGGCCTTGCCGCAGTTGAAGGCGCCGCCGAGGACGTAGGTGGACGGGCCGCCGACCGCCTCCATGGATCCCCAGAAGTCCGTGGTCGTGCCTTGGTAGGCGACGTCCTTCAGCTGGCCGGCCAGGCGGCCGTTGGTGATGCGATAGAAGCGCTGTCCGGTGAACTGGAAGTTGTAGCGCTGCATGTCGATCGACCAGCTCCGATCGCCGAGCACGTAGATGCCGTCCTCGATGCCACCGATCAGCTCGTCGGTGGTGGGGCCATCGGCGGCCGGTTGCAGTGAGACGTTGGCCATTCGCTGGACGGGCACGTGGCTCGACGAGTCGGCGAAGGCGCAGCCGTTGGAGCGGCCGAGACCCTTGAGCTTGGCCATGCGCCGGTCGAGTTGATAGCCGACAAGCACGCCGTCCCGGACGAGGTCCCATTGCTGGGCGGCGACGCCTTCGTCGTCGTAGCCGACGGTGGCCAAGCCGTGCTCGGCGGTGCGGTCGCCGGTGACATGCATGACGGGCGATCCGTATTTGAGCGAGCCGAGCTTGTCGAAGGTGGCGAATGACGTGCCCGCATACGCGGCCTCGTAACCCAACGCCCGGTCGAGCTCGGTGGCGTGCCCAATCGATTCGTGGATCGTGAGCCACAGATTGGAGGGGTCGATCACCAGGTCGTAGGTGCCGGCGGTAACGGTTGGTGCCGCCATCTTTTCGCGGAGCAGGTCGGGGAGCTCGGCCAACTCCCGATCCCAATCCCATCCGGTCCCCGACAGGTATTCCCAGCCGCGACCCACCGGTGGGGCCAGCGTGCGCATGGAGTCGAACGCTCCCGACGACGGGTCGATGCGCGTGGCCGTCGCCGCCGCGTGGCTGCGCACCCTCTGCTGGGTGGTGACGGTACCGGCGAGGTCGGCGTAGTACTTGTTCTCCTGGACGACGAGCGCGTAGGCGTCGGCGTGATCGACTCCGGCACCAAGCAGTCCTTCCGTCCAACCGAGGAGGAGGGCGACCTTGTCGCTGTCGGGTATATCGAACGGATTGACGTCATAGGCCGAGATCCAGGTCGCATCCGGATAGGCGGGCTCATCGGCGAGATCGATGCGCTCGATGCTGAGGGGGCGAGAGGTCTTGGCGGCCTCGACGGCGAGGCCGGCTACCCGTGCGGCGGCGTCGGGCGTGGCCTCGACGCCGGCGGCGAACCCCCACGTGCCGTCGTAGACCACCCGTACGCAAAACCCAAGGTCCTCGGCGTCCATTGACCCCTCAAGCTCGTGATCACGGACCGCGAACTGACCGCTGCGGGTGCGCTCGAAGCGGAATTGGGCGGCGTCGGCGCCAAGCTCGCGCGCACGCGTCAGCGCGGCGTCGGCGAGCGCAGCCATGGGCAGAGCCGCAAAGGATTCGTCGATCTGATGGGCGGTCTGGTGGGCGGTCTGATGGGCGGTCTGGTGGGCGGTCTGATGGGGCACGCCGCTGAGAATAGGGCTGGGCTATGTCTCCCGGGCGAAGCCTGCGCTTGTGCTCGTCATCGGCGCGCCTCTGCATCACGAGGCGGACGGCGTCGACGACGGTGTCGCCAGGTCGGCCTGGAGCTCCAGCCAGACGTCGCGGAACGTCGCAGCCCAGCAAGATAAGCTCGGTGCGTGCACCGCCGAGCCTTCCTGCGGCGGGTTGTCAGGCCACGTCGAGGGGGTCGGCCATGATCGCGATCTACATCACCACGGAAAACATGACCGCGGCGACGCACGCCGAAGGACGCAAACGACTAGCGGCTGCTGGTGCCCCCGAAGATGCCATGAAGCTGCACTCCGTATTCGGGGAAGAGGGCAAGCTTCAGGCCTTCGACATCTGGGAGAGTCAGGAGGCGTTCGACGCGTTCCTCGGATATCTGGTGCCCATCCTGGATGAGTTGGGTATCAAGCTGAGCGCCCCGCCTGCCATCATGCCCGTGGTTGATCTCGTCCAGTAGGAATCCCGTGTTTTGAAAGACGGCAGCTCGGCCTCCCATGAGACGGGCCTCGCCGCTAGCCGGCCGCACCGAAGGTCACGACCGCGGTGTGGAAGTAGCCGGGCTGGGCGGCGGCGACGAGACCGAGAGGGGTGTACTCCTCGATTGTGTGCGCGGGGCCGAGGTCGACCGTGAACGTGAGACGTCCGCTTGAGTCGGCCGTAGCAGAGGGTGTGGTCTCCCGTCAGGTCGACGGCCGCGTCGGGGGTGAACAACGGCGGGGTCGTGACCGTCGTGCTTCCCGACCCGGTCAATACCAGCCCCGAGTCGGAGACGTCGGACATCTGGAGGAACTCGGGCGCCCGGCCGGCATCGGCTGCCACGCTCCATCCCCATACCGAGAAGGCCGCGTCCGTGCTGCGGTATGAGAATGTCGCCGGCGGCGGGGTGCCCAGTGCGGCGACCATCGTCGGCCACCATTCCCGAAGCCGGGCCATCCAGTTGTTGAAGTCGTGCACCCCGCAAGCCGGAAACGATGTTTGGTACGCCACTCCGGCCTTGGTGAGCACACCGTCGAACTCCTGGCTGAGGTAGCGGAACAGCGCCTCCCCGCCCATGAGCACGGGGTCGGCATCGCCAAGGGTGCACGGGATGCCGCTGCCGGCGGCCACGAAGAGCTTGACGCTGGCGAGGTTGGTGGCAAGGCTCGCCGGATCGTGACCATGCCAGATGGCGGCATCGGTGACAGCGTTGCCCCACGGGGTGACTCCGGTGACATCGGCGAGCGGCGGGTCGTCGCCATGATTGTTTGTCAGGTGATTGCCCTTGGGGGCTACTCGGCGGAGAGGGAGGGATTTGAACCCTCGGACCCGGTTTCCCAAGTCAACTCATTAGCAGTGAGTCCGATTCGGCCGCTCTCGCACCTCTCCGCCCACAACCTTAGGGGAATGGGATGGTTGGCCGCCCTTTGAGGGCCTCGCGTCCGAAGACCCTCGTCATCACTGGCTATCTGCGGTCGTCGTGGCGGGAGCCCATCGTTGGGCCCACGCGAATTGTTCGGCGAGGAGGTGGAGGATGGACTCTCGGGCGGCGTAGCCGTGGGCCTCATGGGGGAGGATTACGAGGCGGGCGGTGCCGCCCGTGCCCTCGATGGCCTGGAAGAGGCGTTCGGATTGGATCGTGAAGGTGCCCGGGTTGTTGTCCGCGCCGCCGTGGACGAGCAGCAGTGGGGCCGTGATGTGATCGGCAAACCGGAACGGGGATACGGCGTCGTACACCTGCGGCGCTTCCCAGAAGGCGCGGCGCTCGGTCTGGAAGCCGAATGGCGTGAGCGACCGGTTGTACGCGCCGCTGCGCGCGATCCCAGCCGCGAAGAGGTCGGTGTGGGCGAGGAGGTTGGCGGTCATGAATCCGCCGTAGCTGTGCCCGGCGACGATGACGCGTGCCGGGTCGACGATCTGATCCTCGTCGAGGGCGTCAATGTGGGCGCGGGCGGCGGCATTGACCTGCTCGATGTAGGTGTCGTTCATCGTTTCGGGATCACCAACGACGGGCATCGTGGCGTCCATGAGCACGGCGTAACCGCGTAGTACAAACCAAATGGGGTCCATGCCCGTCAGCCTGGTGAAGTTGAGGTCGCTGGTCCGTACCTGTCCGGCGGTGCCACCGTCGCCGTAGTCGAGCGGATACGCCCAGATGACGAGCGGCAACCGGCCTTGGCGCTCGACGTCGTGTCCGGGTGGCAGGTACAAGACGCCGGATAGCTCGACACCATCGTCTCGCCGGTGGCGACGGATGCGTTTGGTCAGTCCGGTCAGATGGGGATGGGGATCGCGGAAACTGGTGAGGGGACGGCGCGGTCCCCCATCGAGAGGCACCACGACAAAGTTCGGCGGCTCGGTCGGGCTCTCCCGGCGAGCGATCACGGCGCTGTCATCGGCGACGAGACCGACGACCGGCTCGATGGCCCCGGCCGGCGACGCGTGGACTCGGACCACCTCGCCGCTGTCGAGATCGAGCCGGTCAAGGAAGGGCCGGTTGCCTTCCGGCGTAGCCCCCGCCCCTCGCAGGTAGATCGACGACCCGCGCTGCACGACAACCGACCGACCGTCGGGGAGGGTCTCGACCAGCGGCGTTCCCGGATCGGCGTAGGCGTCATCCATCGAGCAGTCAAAGAGCACTCGACGCTCGTCCGGGCGGTCGACGTCCACGAGCGACGTCGTCCGCCACCGCCGATCGCGGTCGTGCTCGACCACGATCAGCGAGTCTCGACCGTCGTACCACCCGAGGCAGCGTTGCGCCGTGCGAAACGCCTCCACCGGCTCATCAGTGAATGGTGCATCGAGGCGCATCACCTGATCGCGATGGTCGGCGGGGACGGTCGGATCGCCCCCATCGAGCGCCTCGATCCACAACAGCCGCGCCGCCGAGGCCTCGTCCCAGACGAACTGACGCGGACCGGTCGGCACGCCATGACGGGCAACCTCATCCGCGACCGGAAGCGGACCAACGACACCAACGGCCGCTCCGGTCGTCGCGTCGATCACCGTCAATCGGCGGGTGAAGTACCGGAACGGCACGCGGAACGAGAACGGTCGCTCCCCGGCGACAACGAAGAGGTAGCGGCCATCCGGTGACTCCGCGAAGTCCCAAACCAATCCCGGCTCACCGAGCGGGGTGACGGCACCCGTTGCGACATCCACGCGCACAAGCTGGGTCGAGCCGACGTCCTCAAATAGATCGGCGTCGCCCGGCGAGCTGAGCAGGTCCTGGAATGTCGCCATCATCGACCGCTTCCCGAACGTCTCCTCGACCCGCGGTTGCGGAGGCGCCGCTGACACAAGGGGCTGGCCGGCCCGGTCAGCGGGGACCGCCAACACGTACACAGAACGGCTGTCACGACTCCACCTGAGCGGGCCCTCACCGCCCAGCTGGCCGCCCGTGAGCACATCGCCCACCGCCACACCGCGAACCGGCGCGGCAACCATCGACATCCCGTCGGCCGGCGCCACCACCATTCGCCACGCCTCGACACGGTCAGCGCCGTCGGCCATGAACACCACCTGGGAGCTGTCCGGCGACCAGACAGGTAGGCCCACAGTGACACCCTCCGGGAGCGACACTCGACGCTCCTCGCCGGTCCCCACCTCGATCACCGACAGCCCGACGAGGCGCAACGTTCGCTGACGACTGCGCCGCGCCGGATCAACTCGTACCCCCGCCAACGCCAGGAACGGGCGGGCCAACAAGGCGATCGGCGGATGCGATTCGTAATGCACGAGCAACAACCAACGACGGTCCGGGCTCAACACTGCAGCCGGTGTCGGCGGGGCGTCAACAATCTCAACGATGTCGGCATCCGGGACGAGATAGCTCATCGCCGGACCCTAACCCCGGCGTCGCCCCGGAAGCCCCACCGCATCAAGGGTTGTAAGAGCGGACACCGGGAGCCTGCGCCGATCTACGCGTGGGCGGCCCGGGCCATGGCTCGACCGAGCCTCCCGATGCCCTCGGGGATTTCGTCCTCGGCGACGTTGCTGAACGCGAGGCGCAGGTGGCGGGAATTGTTGGGCGCGAACGGCATCGGATGGCCTTCCCCGGTGGCCTGCTCGGCGAAGAAGGCCTGGCCGCCCACAAATGTCACGCCCTCTTCGCGCGCCGCCGCGGCAAGCGTCTTGGGGTCGATGTCCTCAGTCATGGTCACCCAGATGAAGAACCCACCCGTCGGCGTGTTCCACCTCGCCATCCCCGAGCAATGCGATTGGAGCGCCTCGAGCATGGTGTCCCGCTTGTGCTCGTAGGCGATGCGCAATCGGTCGATGTGTTGGTCGATGAAGCCGGTCCGTCCAAGCTCCTCGAGCGCGCGGAGGAGTAACGGGCTCGTACCCATGTCGCAGCGCGTCGCGACAAGCGCGGCGATGACGGGGGGCAGCGCCTGGCACCAGCCGGCGCGGAGCCCGGGCGCCATGATCTTGCTGAACGTGCCGATCTTGATGACGCCCTGGCCCTCGGCCAGGCTATAGAGCGACGGGGGCGGCTCATCCCCAAACCACAGCTCGCTGTATGCGTGGTCCTCGACGATGAGGACGCCGTAGCGACGACAGAGGTCGAGCAGCCGGTGGCGACGCTCGAGGATCAGGGTCGAGCCGGTCGGATTGTGGAAGGTCGGGATCGTGTAGAAGGCCCGCATCCGCTGACCGCTGCCGGCAAGCCCCACGACTGTCCGCTCGAGTGCATCGACGACGACGCCGTCGTCGTCGACCGGGATGCTCTCGATGCGTGGGGTGATCGAGCGAATGGTGCGGATGGACAAAGGAAAGCTGGGGGCCTCCACCCCGACGATGTCGCCGGTGTCCACGAACGTCTCGCAGACGTTGGCGAGGGCGCCGGCGCTCCCATTGGTGATGCAGAAGTAGTCCGCCGTCAAGGTGCCGTGGTCGATGATGGAGCAGTGCCCGGCGAGCCAGTCGCGAAGGGCGTCCCAACCTTGGACGCCGCCGTATTGGAGGGCGGCGTTGGCGTCACGGCCCAGGATTGAGGCGGTCGCCTCGGCCAGCGCAGCGGTTGGCAAGAGGATCGGGTCGGGGAGCCCGCCCGTGAACGCGATCGGCCGGGGCCCCGACGGGGTGCGCCCAGGACCCGAACCCGGCCCTGCGTAGGCCGCTCCTGCCCGCCGGGCCCGCTCCGACAGAGGCCCAACGGACGTCGCGGCCAGCACGTCCACGGGTTGGGAGTCCACCGCCCAAGAGCCTAGGCGCCCGCCTCACGTCACGAGCACGACAGATTGTGTTGCCCATCCGTTCATGGATTAGCGTGGGCCCTTGGTATAGACACGGGCGATGTTGGCCATCCGGGCGAAGTGGGCGTTTGACGGCGAGCGGGCGGTACCCGGCGGGGCGACCGTGCTGGTCGACAGCGGCCGGATCCTTGGCGTCGAGGCATGGGGAGCCCCGACACCTGCCGGCTGCACGGTGATGGACTATACGGACGCGACGCTACTGCCGGGGCTCATCAACACCCACGTCCACCTCTGCGGCGACTCGGGGCCCAACGCGCTGGAGAGGCTCCCCGATTTCTCCGACGAGCTGGTGGAGTCGGTCATCGACGTCGCGTTGGACCAGCAGCTGGCCGCCGGCGTCACGACCGTCCGGGATCTTGGGTGCCGGCGCTGGGTCGTCGTCGATCGCCGCGACGAGGACGACGGCCTCGGCGGCCGTCCCGAGATCCTCGCCTCCGGGCCGCCGATCACCAGTGTCGGCGGTCACTGCTGGCCCATGGGTGGCGAGGCCGCAGGGATCGAGGCATTGAGATCCGCGGTCGCCGACCGCGCCGAGCGGCGGGTAGACGTCGTGAAGGTCATGGCCAGCGGCGGCTACATGACACCTGGCACCGACCCGTCGACCTGCCAGTTCACGCTCGATGAGCTTCGTGTGGTGGTCGACGAGGCCCACCGGCAAGGCTTGCCGGTCACCGCTCACGCGCACGGCCTCGCCGCTGTAGAGATGGCGATCCAGGCGGGCGTCGACGGCATCGAACATTGCAGTTGCCTCGGCACGGGCGGTCACGTGATGTCGGACGATGTGCTCCGCGGCCTCCGGGACGGCGGCATTGCCGTATGCCCGACCCTCGGCCGGCACCCCGACATCGTTACGCCACCCGAGATTTTGGAGAGGCTGGCGCGGAGCGGCCTCACACCTGAGGCGCGCCGGGATATGTTCCGCCGCGCCCACGCGGCAGGCGTGAAGATCGTGTCCGGCGACGACACTGGCATCGCGCCTGGCAAGGTGCATGGGATCTTCGCCGAGGCGATCATCGACCTGCAGACCGCGGGGATAGCACCGGCGGACGCGCTGGCCTCGGCGACGTCCGTCGCGGCCGAAGCTTGTGGTGTCGGCGGGCGGAAGGGGAGGCTCCGCGCCGGCTTCGACGCCGACCTGACGATCGTCTCGGGAGACGCGACCCGCGACGTCACCGCACTGCGCTCCGTCGCTGGCGTCGTGACGAGGGGAAGGGTCAGCGTCATCTGACCTTCGGATAGTCCGGGCGGGCACGGTCGCGCGCAGCCGACCTAGCTAAGTTAGCTAACGTGAGCCCATGCGGGTCAACATGCACGAGGCTAAAACCAACTTGTCGCGCTTGGTGGCCGCCGTCGAGTCGGGGGAGGCCGACGAGATCGAGATCGCCAGGGCCGGCAACGTCGTAGCGCTGCTTGTGCCGGCGGGGAAGCGAGCGGACCGCCAACCTGGAGCTTGGGCGGGACGGATCCGGATCGGCCCCAACTTCGACGACCTACCCGATGAGATCGCCGCGGCCTTCCGCGGCGATCGGCCATGAGACTGCTGCTTGATAGCCACGTCCTGCTCTGGTGGTTAGCGGACGACCCCAACCTGCCGCCGCGGGCCCGAGCAACGATCGCTGACTCGGCCACATCGGTGCTCGTCTCGGCGGCAACGGTGTGGGAGCTCGCCATCAAGAGGGCCGCCGGTCGGCTCGAGACGCCCGATCATCTCCTCGAAGTCTTGCAAGCCAACAAGTTCGAGTCGCTCCCCATCGCCTCGGCCCACGCACTGAAAGCAGCGGCTCTGCCCCACCACCACGCAGACCCGTTCGACCGCATGTTGATCGCCCAGGCCCAGCATGAAGGTCTGACTCTCGCCAGCGTGGACCGTCGTTTCGGCGCCTACGACATCGACCTGCTACCCCTCACCTGAGCCAACAGCGGTTGCCCATCTAGCCGCGGTCCAAGACCCGCATGCTGGCCGGCCGGCCGGCGAGAACCACCTTCAGAATTAGACGAGGTCGGGTTGGTTGCCGTAGCGATCGATGTGTACGACCTCACGGATTGGGCGCCGCGTCGTCGGGCCGTAGTTTCCGGCAGCCCAACCGATCGGGATCACGCACACCGGCACCATGGTCCGAGGCAGGTCGAGGATGCGTTGGGCAATCGGCACGATCCAGATGGGCAGCGTTTGGAGGGAGGCACCCAGCCCGACGGCCCGACACTCGAGCAACAGGTTCTGCACGGCCGGATACACCGAGCCGTAAAAGGAGGACACGGAGATCTGCGGCCAGCCGACTGGTCGGTGCTTCAGGTTGCGCTTGTAGCAGGGAATGACAAACGCGGGGATGTCGGCGAAGTGGTTGGCCTGCCACTGTCCGGGAGCCATCTGGCGGATGGCCTTCTCGTCACCCGCGGCGTTGCGACGCTCGATCGGATCGAAGGTCCGAAAGAGGGGAAGGTAGAGCTTGGCCAGCCGCTGTTTTTGCTGCCGGCCGGTCACAACAACGTATGACCAGTCCTGGGTGTTGGAGCTCGTCGGCGCCTTGAGCGAGAGCTCCAGGAGTTCGTAGATCAGGGCCAAGTCGACGGGCTCGGTGTGCAGTCGACGGACGGCGCGCTGGGTGCGCATGGCATCGACCATCGGCATCGTGAGACGCGACAACGCCTCTTCAGTTGTCGGCGGCGTGAAGTCGGTCATGACCGAGAGCGTACGTAGCTACTGCAGGACTCGATCGACGCGCTCCTTGAGCTGCACGACGTTGCCCTCCGGATCGACACCGTCGCAGTGAACGAACCCACGAAAGACCCATTGAGTCGAGGCCCTGTCCACCTCGCCTCCTAGCCCTACGATGGTGGACCGCGACTGCTCAATGGACGAGACCTCGAAGGCGAGCTTGATCGGCGCCCCCTCCCGCCGCGCCGGCGGAACCGAGAGGCGAATCTTTGCGGCCAACATCTCGGAGATCTGGACGAGCGCCAGGCTCCATGCCTCGGACTCGAGGACGCAATAGTCGCCGGGTATCTCGTCGACGACCGTCAAACCAAACGACCTTTGATAGAAGGCGGTCATGGACGCGAGGTCCTTCACATAGACCGTCGAAGCAGCCGTCACATCACGAACGCTAACGACCGAGTCCGCCCGACGCGTAGAGTCCTGTGTACATGAGAGTCGACACGACATACGGTCCCGTTGAGGGCGTTGGGGAATCTGGCGTTTTTGCGTTTCGAGGTATTCCCTACGCGGCGCCACCGGTGGCTGCACGACGATTCCGCCCTCCCGAGCCTCCGGAGTCATGGAGCGACGCCCGACCGGCAACCACCTTCGGACCCCAGGCGCCGCAAAACCTCTCGGCCCTTTTCGCCGTCTTCGGGATCGAGACGCCTGCCCCGGATGAGGACTGCCTGACGCTCAACGTCTGGACGCCCGATCCGTCGGGCCCCCCGAAGCCGGTGATGGTCTGGATTCACGGCGGAGCTTTCATCCAGGGCAGCGCCGGCATGGCCATGTTTGAGGGCGGGACGTTCGCCAGGGACGGCGTCGTGCTGGTGTCCATGAACTACCGACTGGGCGCTCTCGGCTTTCTCCACCTCGCCGGGATCGACGCTGCGGGAGCGGGCTCATGCAGCAACCTCGGGATGCTGGATCAACTCGCCGCCCTCGAGTGGGTCCGCGACAACATCGAGCGGTTTGGAGGCGACCCCGGCGACGTCACGATCTTCGGTGAGTCTGCCGGGGCCGCCAGCGTCGCCGTGCATCTGACGTCGCCCGCCG
>Ga0302326_10007186_pt1 | contig 24864 bp, 14 predicted proteins | sample Palsa_T0_3_FD_202264 | JGI IMG/M metagenome (GOLD analysis project Ga0302326, IMG submission 202264) | Peat permafrost microbial communities from Stordalen Mire near Abisko, Sweden - Palsa_T0_3 | ecosystem: Environmental > Terrestrial > Soil > Palsa > Peat permafrost | place: Sweden: Abisko... | reverse complement strand
TCGAAACTCTGGATGCTGATCACGGATTCGCTCTGCGAGGCTGGCAGGCCATGGGCAGTCCGGAGCCTCCCACGCGCGAGCAGATTGCATTACTGCGCGCCCAGGCGATGGCAACCGCTACCGAGCTAGTTCATGCGGACGCGTCGGGTCACCTGATACTGCATCGCACGCTCGACGCGTGGTCAGTTGTGTTGGTTCGCCAGCTATAGAAGAACCATACACCCAAAGAGACGCTGTTAGTCAGTAGGAGAATCATGCCAATACTACCCAGAACTACTGGTCGACCGAATCTGCGAGCTGTATTGTTCCGCATTACGATTGCTGCATTCGCCATCGCTGTAACACCATCCGTATGGGCCGCGGACGCGCCCCGGCACATTCCAGTTTCGCTCGCTCCTGGCGACGTTATCGCCACTGGCAACGAGTGGGTTGCCCTGCCCACCATCCGCGCGGTGGATGGCGCTGTGGTGAACTTCAACGTTCTCTCGATGCGGGACCGTGGATTGTTGCAAGTCGATGGCGAACATGGCACGCCGGCCCTTGAGCCTTATTTCATGGTCGATGGCAAGCGCCTGCCCTTCCAGAATCCGACCTGGGAACTCATCGAATACTGGATTCCCGTAGCTCACCTCAGCGTCAACGGTCTGGATGCGACCATCACCTATTGCGCACCGTCGGAGGCTCGCGGCGCAGTCATCGACCTGAAGCTCACCAACCGCGTTTCGAAACCCGTACCCGTCGCCCTCGGCCTGAAAGCTTCGTGGGGAGCTTTGAATCGCGTCACCTACACTCCGGTCGAGCTTCGCGGAGATCGCGCCATCGTCGGGGCACCCTGGGAAAAGTTGGCTCAGGACTTTACCTTCGTCACTTCTGACACGCATTTCGCCTGGTCGATTTACTATCCCGGATCGGAAGGCAAACTGACGGCAGCGCCACTATCGACCTCGCCCGCGCTCGATGCCCAGCACGCGGTGATTCTGGCACCCGGAGAAACCGCAGAAGCGCATTTCGTACTAGGCGTCGGACTCGAGGAGTACAGCGCTTCGCAGTCCGCCAACGTGTTGGAGAATGCCATCGACCGTGGCGGGCTCGATGCCATCATTGAGCAGACCGCAGCCTGGTGCCGAACTCGAACCCGCACCACCGGCCAGTCTGATCTCGATGTTTTGATGAATCGCAACTTCCTGTTCACCGCCTTGTACGCCTGGGGACGGACCATCGACACCGAGCAGATTGCGGGCGTCACTTCGCGCAGCCCGCGTTACTATGTCTCGGCCGCCTACTGGGACCGCGACGCCATGCTCTGGAGCTTTCCTGGAGTTCTCGATGTCGACCCGGCTCTGGCCCGCGAAGCCCTCGAATATGCGCTGACCACCCAGCTCAGAAACGCCGGCACTCACAGCCGATTCCTCGACGGCGTCATTCTGGAAGATGGCTTTGAGCTGGACGAGGCGGTGGCTCCCATCCTCGCCATGAATCAGTACCTTGAACGAACCGGGGACGATGAATTTCTGGCCCGTTACCGTGAGCCCATCCTTACGCTCTACAATCGTGTCCTCGCGCACTTCGATTCCAGCGCCGGACTCTACTGGACGCTGCAGGACGCGCAAGATCAATATCGTAAGCAGAGGTTTTCCACCTATGACAATGTGCTGGTGTGGAGGGCAATGCTGGACCTGGCGAATTTTTCCAAGCGCTGGAAAGATCCCCGCAAGGCGCAAGAGATTACGCAGCGCGCCGATTCTCTCCGCGCGGCGATTCTGCAACGCTGCATTTCCAATGATGCCCCGGGCGCTGCTGGTCCGATATTGGTTTCGGCCACGGACTTCGAAACCCCCATACTTGCGGATGTTCCGCCCGGCTCACTGCTGAAATTGCCGGCACTGGGCTTCATTGAGGAAACCGACCCGCTATTTGTGCGCACGTACGAATGGCTGCATTCGAAAAACTATCAGTATTCCAACGCCGAGCAGCCCTACGGCCTTCCCGGAAGCTATCGACTTCCGTTCACCACGCCCTGGAGCATTGCCGAGCACTTGCAGCTAAAGCGCGGACGCGAACAGGCTCTCAAGGTGCTGCGCGGGAGCCCATGGGATGGCGGGATCTTCACCGAAGGCGTGGACCCTGCCTCCGCCGTAGCGGATTATGATGGGCGAGCCTTCGCCACCGCAGCGGGCTACCTGGCACACGCAATCTGCCAGTCGTTCTGCACCGATGCGAAGAAGTGAACCGTTCGACACCGCCCATTCCAAGGCGCTTAGGAGGTGTTCCGCCCCATGTTTCGGCCCCTTATAGGAAGAATCCGTCCGTCGCTGTTTTTCTGCGCTTTGATCCTGAGAATCGCCGCTGCGGCCCAGGATCTTCCTACAGCCAAGCCCGAAGCCGTTGGCCTTTCCGCCGAGCGTCTCGATCGCATCAGCACAACCGTGCAGAAGGACATGGATGACCAGCGCCTTGCCGGCGCCGTCACCCTGGTCATTCGTCACGGCCACGTCGCATGGTTCAAAGCGCAAGGTATGCAGGACCGCGAAGCCGGCAAGCCCATGCGGCTCGATACGATCTTCCGCATCTGCTCCATGAGCAAGCCCATCACCAGCGTCGCGGTTATGATGCTTTACGAACGGGGCCGTTTCCGGCTGGAGGACCCCGTCTCAAAGTATCTTCCCGAATTCAAGAATCCGAAGATCCTGGTTCAACCCTCCACCGGCGCCCCCTATACCATTCCCGCTTCCCATGAAATCACCATCCGCGACCTCTTGCGCCACACCTCGGGCATCACCTACCAATGGAATCCCGAGCTAGGTCCCTTGTATAAGGACGCCAATGTCGCCCATGGCATGCTCCCCTACGACGGCACCATCGGCGACAGCGTCGAGCGCCTGGCCAAACTGCCGCTCCTTTTTAATCCCGGCGATCGCTGGGAATACGGCCTGAGCGTCGACGTTCTCGGCCGCCTCGTCGAAGTTGTCTCCGGCCAGCCTTTTGACGAATTCCTGCGCACCCAGATTTTCGAACCGCTCGACATGAAGGACACGTCGTTCTTCCCGCCGGAGAACAAACTCGATCGACTGGCCACCGCCTACACCTACTACCCGGACAAAGGTCTGAATCGATTTCCAGACACGCCCATTACCGAGGGATCTTTCACCTACTCCGCAGACTATCCCTACCGGGGAGCCAGGAAACTGTTCTCCGGCGGCGCCGGCCTCACCTCCACCGCCATGGACTATGCGCGCTTTTGCGAGATGATGCTCGAGGGAGGAAAGCTCGGCAATGTTCGCCTCCTCAGCCGCAAATCGGTCGAACTCATGACTCATGATCAGTTGGGAAAAATTGCCCCCGACAATGCCTTCGGCCTCGGGTTCGGCATCGATGGCGTGAAAAACCCGCCTGCGGAAATCGGAACTCCGGGAGAATTCAACTGGGCCGGGTTCTTCTATACCGCCTTTTCCGTGGATCCCAAGGAGCAGATGATTGTCATCTTCATGGGACAGCTTCACCCTGCAGGCGATCTAGCGCTGGATCACCAAACGCACGATCTCGCCTATCAGGCCATCATCGACTGAGAGGATGGAACTGGAACCGCCGAATCCAAACGTGCGGAGCTCCGATAAAGCAATGCCTGAGAAAAGCTGGTCACATTGTCATAGTCGTGCGGAAATTCACTCGCTAACATCGCTCTGGTGATGACCGTCGGTGTGCATGCCCGTTACCAGACCAGTTTCGAATGCGCTCTCGACTATCCAAACCCCGGGCAAGACGTCGAACTCACGATCGAGTTCGAGTCGGATGGCCAAAACAGGACGGTTGAGGGATTTTGGGACGGCGAGAAGACTTGGCGCGCAAGATTCTCCCCTGACCTCCCCGGCCATTGGACGTGGCGCACTCGTTGTTCCCGCTCCGACGACTCTGGACTGCACGACCGGACAGGCGAGTTCGAATGCAGCGAACTTCCCGCCCTCAAATCGCCTCTCGACCATGGGCCACTCCAGGTTTCTCCCACGCGCCGTTACTTGATGCACAGCGACGGCCAGCCGTTTTTCTGGCTCGGGGATACCGCGTGGAACGGTCCCCTGCTTTCGGCTGAATCCGACTGGGCGGCCTATCTCTCCGACCGGGCAAAGAAGGGCTTTAATGTCATCCAATTTATTGCCGCGCCATGGATCGGTGCCGCGGGCGATGCTACCGGACGTCCTGCCTATCTGGGCCAGGAGATGATTCGAATTGAACCGGCATTCTTCAGGCGGCTTGACCGGCGCGTGGACATGATCAACGAATTTGGCCTCATTGCCGCGCCGGTTCTAGCCTGGGCTGCCGCTTGGAATCCGGACAGCGTCCATCTCAATGCCGGCAACAGCCTTTCTGACCAGCAGTTGATCGTTTTGCTCCGTTACCTGGTTAGCCGTTATGGAGCCCATCAGGCGATTTGGATCTTGGCCGGCGATGGAATTTATACCGGTGACGAAGCCGAGCGGTGGCGCCGAATCGGACGCCTCGCTCTTCGGCACACGAACCGCTCCACGACCATTCATCCCGCAGCCAAGGTATGGGTCGCTCCGGAATTCCGCCGACAGCCCTGGTTTCATTTCAACGGTTACCAGAGCGCTCACGGCACCGACGACGACACTTTCCGCTGGATCAACGCCGGACCTCCCAGTTTCGATTGGCAGACTGAGCCCGCATGTCCACACATCAATCTTGAACCCTGTTACGAAGACCACATCTCGATGACGTCGGGCGAGCGCATCAGTGCTTACGAAGTGCGGAGGGCGAGCTACTGGAGTCTGCTCGCCACTCCGCCCGCCGGCGTCACCTATGGAGCCCACGGGGTGTGGAGTTGGGAGACGACCCCCGAACTTCCCCTGAGTCATCCCCACTCCGGAATCGCGAAACCGTGGTATGAAGCGATCCACTTGCCCGGCAGCCATTGCATGAAACATTTGAAGTCGATCTTCGCTTCGGTGCATTGGTGGCGCCTTCGTCCATGCCCAGAATTGCTGCGCTTTCAACCGGGGTCGGAGTCTCCGGCGCGATTTGTTTCGGCAGCTTGTTCTGAGGAGGGTGATTTGGCGATGATTTATTCTCCCCAAGGCGGCTCCATCCAGCTGAACTTCGGCTTCTTGTCACGCGGCTTCACGATGCAGTGTTTCAGCCCGGAAAACGGGAACCTGCTTTGGCAACGTCACTTCGACGAGAGTGAAAAAAGAAGCGAAGAAACAATGGATACGGGAAGCCCTGGAGATCGGGTGCTGGTCTTGCGAGCCTCCTGAGAGCGGAAAGTGCTGGGAAACCGATATGCCATTCAGAAGCCGGCGCCGTTGCTGTGTTTTCCTGGGGAGTATTGCCATTTTCCTGTTCATGGCTTGCCCGAGTTTCTCTTTCGCCAAGGCACGAGCGCCAATTGCAAACTCCGCCGACGGCATCTACGACATCCTCGACTACGGAGCCGTCGGCGACGGCCTAACGGATTCCACCCCCGCCATTCAGAATGCGATTGACGCCGCCAGCGTCAAGGGCGGAATTGTATTGATCCCCATCGGGCGCTTCCTGTGCAAAGGCAACTTGGAAATAAAGATGGGTGTCCACCTGAAAGGGTTGAACGAGGTGCCGCAATCCTGGGAGCCGCAGACCGGATCGATCCTGATGCCCACCGGGGACAGAAACAGCGATAACGAAGACGCACCCGGCTTCATCGAAATGCGGACCTCCACCTCGCTGACCGGGGTCACCATTTACTATCCCGAGCAGAACGTCGATGACATCCACCCCTATCCCTGGACGATTCGCATTCGCGGCAACCCTTCGCATCCGAAAGAAGTCGCATTTGACGTCACGGTCGCCGACCTCACCCTGATCAACAGCTATAACGGAATACGAACCGGCCCAACAGAAAATGGACGCCACCGGCTTATGAGTGTGCACGGCTGCGTCCTCCGACGCGGGATCATGGTGGATTGGACCGGCGACATCGGCCGCATCGAAAACGTTCAGTTTCACTGCCATTTTTGGGGGGGCAAGGCTTTCCACGGAGATTTCAATAAAGTCTTCGCCTACATGCAACACAATTTGGAAGCTTTCATCTTTGGGCGAACGGATTGGGAGTATGTGACCAACACTTTTGTCTTCCCCGCCCGGGTTGGATATCGCTTCATGCAAACCGCCAATGGCGCCGCCAATGGCCAATTCTCCGGCATCGGAGCCGATGCCACCGAAAATGCCGTTCTGGTGGAGGCAATCCAGCGCATGGGACTGCTGATCACCAACGGCGAATTCAACAGCCATCTGTCCGGAGTCAGCACCCAGGTTGTGGTCGACAAAGAAGCGCGTGGCAACGTGCGCTTCGTGAATAGCGGCTTCTGGGGCCCGGTCAAGCACAATGTTGTTTTGCGCGGCGCGGGCTTCACTTCCTTCTCCGACTGCTATTTCTCGAACGATAACCCGACGTCGGAAGCAGCGATTTTGGTGGAAGGCGGCAAGGTTCAAGTTCAAAACAGCACCTTTGGCGCGGTCGCCAAAGAACTCGTACCCGGACATGCGGAACCCGATGCGGAAGGCCGCTTTCAGCCTCCCAGCATCCATTTGTCGCCCGGCACAGAGAGCGCTATTATCCGCGGCAACAATGGTTACTATGGCGTGAAAATAGAAAATGAAATTGGCCGACGCGCCATCATCAGCGACAACGAACCCTTTCACGCGCCGCCACCGGTCTCATCCGACCGACCAAATCCATGAAATCGATGCTCAAATATATGGTGTCCGAGCCGCTCATGCCAGCCGAAACACGGTCCACGAACACCCTGTTATATCTCGTCTATTTCACTTACTTCTTCTGCGGGTTGACGCAGTGTTTCGAGAGCGTGTTTCTCCCCGAGATGAAAGCGTATTTTCACCTCAATTATCAGCAGCAGATGTACATCATGTTCGCCAAGAACATCGCCTTTTTGCTGGCTGTTCTTGTGGGAGCGAAGGTCCTGCGCATCGGATATAAAAACTGCATGACCATCGCCATAACCCTTTTCGGCGCAGGCACGCTTCTTCTGGTGCCGGGTCTGAGGATGGGACACTACAGCTTGGTGCTTGCGGCCTTCCTGGTGATTGGCAGCGGCTTCACCATTCAAATCGTTGCCGGGAACCCCTTGATCGGCGCACTCGGACCGCCGCAACGTTCATCGAGCCGCCTGAACTTCGGCAACGCCTTGGGAGCCATAGCTCAGATCATCGCGCCCGCCACACTGACCATCATCATTCCCGCCGCCGTAATTTCAGTTCAGGCAAAGCTGCCGTATATACAAGGCATATTCACCACCTTCGGACTCGGACTGCTGGTTCTCGCCGTGGTAACACTGTTGGTCCATGATGTCGACATCCGGGAAAGCCTGCGTGAAGCTTCCGCGGCGGCGCCGTTCTCCGCGACTTCAGTGTGGAACCCAAGGATCGTGCTTGGATTCGTGGCCATCTTCCTCGTGCTCGGCACCGAAGCCTGCCTCTTCGGATTTTTCCGCAATTACCTGGAGGATCCGGCTGTGGCGGGATTGTCCGCCCACCAGTCGGAACGTCTGTTCACGATTTACTTCGCCGTGTTCGCGCTCGGCAGAATGATGGCGGCGTGGATTCAAAAACATCTGCGTCCGGCCGTGCACATGACCTTACATCTCGTAGCCGCAATCCTGTGCCTGTTGCTCGTCATGTGCACCACGGGCACGATCGCGGTTGTCGCCGTCGTCGCCCTCGGCTTTTTCATCTCGATTTTCTTTCCGACACTGTATTCCATGGCGATTGAAAATATGGGCGACCTCACCGGGCAGGCTTCGGGAATCCTCACCCTCGGCTTCATGGGTTGCGCAATCGTCCCAGTGCTGCAGGGCAAACTGGCGGATTCCATCGGCTTGCAATTGTCCTACGGCATGGGATTGTTTGGTTATCTGTTCGCGCTCTTTTATGTCTCCCGCAATTGGCGCGTTCAGAATGCCGTTGCTGCCGGCGTTGAAACCGTCGGCGCCGGTCCCACAGGGCATCGGTAACCGGGAAAGGAATGGGACGATCGGAATGAATCCCAATCAACGTTCGCTGCTGCTTCTGGTTTTGACGCCCGTCTTCTGTTTTGCCTGGTGTTTTGGCTGGGAGAACGTCGGCGCCGTCAGTGCGGTTCAGCCACTCCCAAACGGAGTGGAACTGCACGCGGGCGAGATCGCCGTCCGAGTTTCGGCCTTGAGCGATTCCGTCATTCGCATCCGCTATTCGAAGCGCGGCAGCTTTCCCCAGAAGACTTCGTTTGCGGTGATTCCGGATGCGGGTTTCGTGGCTCCCCGGGTACGGCTGAAGGACACGGATGGCGCAGTGCTGCTGAATACCGGCAAATTCAATGTAAGAATATTGAAGTCCCCGATGCGCATCGTCTTTGAGGAGGCTTCCGGAAAAGCCATTCTCGAGGATCATCCCGGCTACACGGTAGCGTGGAACGGCGAGGAATTCAGGGTGTGGAAGTCCATGCCCGCCGTTGAACATTACTTCGGCCTCGGCGACAAAGCCGGAGTGCTCGACCACCGCGGCCAGGCCTACACGCAGTGGAACACCGATTGGGGAGGCTTCGACCGCGGCACCGATCCTCTGTACAAAACGATTCCATTCTTCATCGGAATGTCGGGCTCTTCTGCCTACGGCTTGTTTCTCGACAACACCTACTGGTCGAGTTTCGACTTTGGCAAAGAAAAACCCGATGCCCTATCCTTCGGCGCTGAGGGCGGCGAACTCGATTACTACTTTTTTTACGGTCCAGACCCGAAAGCCGTGGTGGAAGAATACACGCAATTGACCGGACGCACGCCGCTGCCGCCGCTCTTTATGCTGGGATACCAGCAAAGCCGCTGGAGTTACTTCCCCGAAACTCGGGTGCGCGAGATCGCGCAGGAATTTCGCAGTCGCAAGATTCCAGCCGATGCGATCTGGCTGGACATTGACTATCAAAAGGACCGCACGCCCTTCACCATCAACCACGGCGCTTACCCGCATTTTGGGAGCATGATCGAGGACCTGGCGAAGGATGGCTTTAAGACCATTCTTATTACCGACCTGCACATCAAGAAACAGCCTGGCTATAAGCCCTACGACGAAGGCATGGCCAAGGACGAGTTCGTCAAGAATCCCGACGGTTCGGTCTACGTTGGCCCGGTGTGGCCGGGAGAGAGCGTTTTCCCGGATTTCACCCGCGAAGACACGCGAAAGTGGTGGGGCACTCTGTTCGCCGACTTCGTTCACATGGGAGTCCGTGGATTCTGGAACGACATGAATGAGCCCTCGGTGTTCAACCTCGAGAAAACGATGCCCCTCGACACGGTGCATCGCGTGGAAGACAGCCAACAGCACCGGCTCGCCGACCATCGCGAAATCCACAATGTCTTCGGGATGCAAAACGTGCGCGCGACCTATGAGGGATTGCTCGCCCTCTCCCCCGACGTTCGCCCGGTGGTGATGACCCGCGCCGGTTATGCCGGCACGCAGCGCTACGCTGCCACGTGGACGGGCGACAATACGCCCACCTGGTCACAATTGTCCCTGTCGGTCTCCATGCTCTTGAATCTCGGCGTTTCCGGTTATCCGCTTGCCGGAGACGACATCGGCGGCTTCGGCGGCAGTCCGACACCCGAACTCCTGACCCGCTGGATCGAGCTGGGCACATTCAATCCCATCGCCCGCAGCCACAGCACGCTGAACTCCTCCAACCATGAACCGTGGGCCGATGGCCCCGAGCAGGAGGCGATCCGCCGCCGCTATATCGAAAATCGCTACCGGCTGCTGCCTTACCTCTACACCTGCATGGAAGAGACTTCCCGCACCGGCTTGCCGCTGATGCGTCCCATGTTCATGGAGTTCCCGTCGGAAACAGAGTTGACGGCCAACGACCGGGAATTCATGGTCGGCCGCGACTTGCTGGTCGCACCCCAGCTCAGCGAGACCATGGATCCGCTGTACGTCGATCTGCCGGCCGGCGACTGGTACGACTACTGGACGGGGAAACGAGTGGTCGACAAATCACCTCTTGTGCTTCACCCCAAGCTCGACGAGCTCCCCGTCTATGTGCGGGCGGGAGCGATCATTCCCCAACAAGCGGTCGTTCAACACGTCGAAGAAATTCCGCAGGGTCCGCTGGAGTTGAAGGTCTATCCCGGCCCCGATTGTCGCGGTTCTTTGTATGCGGATGACGGCAATTCATTCGCCTACCAGCGCGGCGTCTTCTTTCGCGCACAAATTTCGTGCTCGGCGAGCAGCGATGCTCTGCAAATCGATATCGCAGGCGCGGAAGGAACCTATGTTCCCTGGTGGAGGCAACTGCGCGTCACCGTTCTTGGCGCTCGGCGGAAACCGAACCAAGTGCTGGTCAATGGACAAGCGTCCGACCAATGGCAGTTCGATGCGGAGCACAGCTCGGTTTCTGTTCTTGCAAGCTACCTCCGTTCCGGGCAGCAGCTGAAAATCATTTACTGAGTCGATTTAAGGGGTGGCTCGCGGCGTGGCTTCGAGAATGCGTACCTTGGCGACTAATGGAAGCCCTGCGCTCCGGCTGGCAATGTTGTCGATCCCACCCGTGCCTCCACCGCGGGCGGAACCCTGAGCTCGCAACCGGCCAGAGCCAGAGATGCCAGGAATTCGCGGCGGCCGGTCAAGAGCGTTATCCATGCAACATCGATTGCAATTATTTTATTGGCGGACCGGCTTTGATCATGACTACGCCGTGCGCCGGAACCCTCGCAGTGTAGCCATGCTTCGCAATTCCCAGATCCTGATGCTTCCAAAGATCCCGAAGCGGCAACGAATCCGTTTGTTTCCCGCCCACATCGGTCCATCGCACACGGATGGTTTGCAGTGATGGGCTGCGGTTGAAGAGCACCACGGCACGACTTCCATCCGCCAACGGACGCATCCAAACTTCGCCACTTCCGGCTACGCGCACACGCGTGCCCTCCCTGCCTTTGGAATCCTGGTCCACCGCGATCAGCTCCCGATTCGCCAGTATCTCGCGGATCTCCGGCTTCATGGCTTGGAGATCGCCACTCCGGAGATCGTTGGACGCAATCAATGGAGCCGCCAGAATCGCCCACAGACTGAACTGCGCCCGCGATTCCTCAGTCGTGAGTCCTGAATTTCCTACCTGCAGCAAGTCGGGGTCATTCCAATCCCCCGGCCCGGCATATGCCGCCAGCGGCGGCTGCGCATCCAGAATCAAGACCCAGCCCCGGGGATAGCCTCCCGGTTTGTTCATTGTTTCCCTCCCGCAGTCCCAGCAATCCTTGCCGTCTCCAGTCGTGCGCCAGAGATTGGCCACGGGAGCCGCCCACTCCCAGGGCTGGTTATCTCCCCACTCGCAAATACTGAACACCATAGGCCGACCCGTTTTGAGGATGGCCTGACTCATCTTTGTGTAGGCCTCCCGCGCGTTCACGCCAGTGGTGTTGCACCAATCTTCTTTGACGTAATCGACGCCCCACTCGGCGAAAGACGCCGCATCCATTTCTTCGAATCCCCTGCTCCCAGGAGCGCCCGACACACAATCTTCGCTCCCCGCGTCGGTGTAGATTCCGAACTTCAGCCCTTTGCTATGCACGTAATCGGCGAGCGCTTTCATTCCCGACGGAAACTTTTCCGCATCCGCTCGCAGTCTTCCGGCCGCATCCCGGCTCTTAGCCTTCCAGCCCGCATCCACGATGATGTATTCATAACCAGCCGACTTCAGCCCACTGCTCACCATCGCATCCGCCGTGGATCGGATCATGGCCTCGTTCATCTTCAAGCCAAACGCATTCCAGGAGTTCCAGCCCATGGGCGGGGTCCGGGCAAGTCCATTGTCGAGGGCCGGAGCGGCTCCGCGGCAGAAGAGAAGCATTGCAAGGACTGTCAGGATTCGCATTAACAGGATCCGCATAAGAGGATTCGCGCAACCACGATTCGCACAAACATGATTCGCATAACATGATTCGCACAACTATGACTGCTCCGTTTCTCGTCCTTTCCACCGATCTCCCGGGCACACATCACAGATATGGCAGTGGATCTAGATAACGAAGTTAGATCAAAGGCCGGTTGGTCTCCTATAACACGGTGACCGCAGTATCTAAGAAACCCATCTCGCTACTCTATTCCGCGAAGCACCCCCGCTCTTTTTCTTAGAAAGACAGGTGCGATTCTTACAGAAGTGGCACTCAGCTTGGCATACGATCCAAGCCGTCCTAGTACGGATGCACTAGACAGGAGAGCCACGATGCTCAACAAACGCTCATCTTTTCCGTTCTGCGCTATCTTGATCGCACTCTCGATGATCGCGGCGCCAGCCTTCACCGAGACCGCGCGCTCCCGCCAGAACGTCGTGGCCGACCAGAGCGCCGACACGAAAGCTGGCTCTCAGCCGCTCCCGCCCGACTGGGACCCAACCGTGGTACTTCATGCCACCACTGATTGGATTGGAAACACCTACGGCGGTAACGACCCTAGTTTCCCCAACAACACGTTGTTTCACGTCCCGATGGACATGAACAATATCTACGTCACACCGGATGGCAAAGTCTATTCCAATACCGACTGGGATGAGGGCGGCAGGGCGGTATCGGTATTCAATAAGAATGGGCAAATGATCAGCCGATTGAACGATCTGAATGACAGCCCAAATTGGGACAATGCCACTGGCAATGCCGTCGCTTCGGATGGACACTATATTTTCGCGAGCAATGGTAACGGCGGCACGGGCCTCCAAATCAGGAACGCCTCTGATCTGACCTATACCGGACTCAGCTTGAATGGCAGCAGCACCGTGAACAACGCCCAAATTTTCGGATTGGCGGTCGCCAAAGGCTTGCTCTACGTGGCCGAGAACACCCAGAGTCTTGTCGAAGTATTCAATATCCGCACCCTCGAACTGGTCGACACTTTTACCGACATCACTAACCCTGTCCGCATTGCGGTGGACCAGAACGGCGGCTTTTGGGTCAGCCACATGGGCCCGTCGGTTCCGTTTGATTACTTTGCACAGCAGGGCCTTGCTACCGTGGACCATTACGACAGCGCTGGCAATTACGTAAATACCATCACGTTGCCCGACGGCGGAGAGGTCGGAGCGCTGGCTTTTGATGATTATTTGGGAGCGTTATTGGTAGGCGACGATGGCCCCGATGAAAATATAAAGATCTACGCGAACCTGGAGAAGAATCCCATCCTTGTCCGCGCATTTGGCGAGAAGGGCGGAGTCTATGCCGGGCCGGTTCCGGGACGGGTTGGACCGCGGCGATTCCGCGGTATCACCGGACTCGGGACCGACGCGGAGGGCAACATCTATGTCAGCGAGAGCGGATGGGGCCTGGATTTTGGCAACGGAGAAGGCCTGGTTCTCCAAAGCTACACCTGGTGGGGCGAACTGAACTGGGAACGCGACGGACTCGAATTTGTTTCGCTGGGCGCCATCGATCCGCACTCGGAAACGGACCTTTACGACGCCCACCATCATTTCAAAATCGATTATTCAAAATCTGGACGGGTCGACACCTATTATGCCGACACCTATAACGGGTACCTCTACCCCCAGGATGTTCGCCTTACCAGTGTCATGAACATGGGGGAAATCAAGTATATCCATGGCAGGAAGTTCCTCGTAGTGCGAAGCCAGATTGAAACGCGGCTTGAGATATACCGCTTCGAGGGAGATAGCGAAGTTCCAATCCCCTGCGTGGCCTTCGATTACGGCTTATTTCAGGACAATCCGCAAAATCAAGAGTTCTTCGTGCAGCCTGGGGACGGGGATGAGTTTATCTGGCGCGACGTCAACGGCGATGGCAAGATGACCAACGCGGCCGGCGTTTTGGACCCGGATGAATTCTTCGAACCTAACCCCTCAGATGGACATCGTAATTCCGCCAGTTTCTACCTGGATGACAATGGCGACATGTGGCAACAAAATTACGGCGACAATGATCCAAACATCTACTGGCGCCGCTACCATTTCCAGGGATTCGATGAACACGGATCGCCCGTCTACGATTTCCAGCACATGGCGATCTACACCGTGGGCGCGGGCCTGGATTTTCCCGATCTGACCGAAGTTGATAAGGTCGTGTTCGACCCCCATGCCAGTAAGGGTGGAACTCTGTTTGCCTTTGGCAGCAATGGAACCCAGATTGTCAGGTATGACCACTGGGACCTTACTCCCGTTGGCCAGCCGAAAAAAGCCACTTGGTCCATCTTTCTCACCACTGATTTTGACATCAACAATTACTGGCAAGGAGATGGGATCGCGATCGCCGGGGAGTTCATTTTCGTGGACTTCAACGCCGGTACTGCCGCCAATGCAGGCACCTGGAAGAATCAATACATCCAGGTTTATGCTGCGAAAACCGGGGCCTATGTCGGCCGGATCGTGGCTGGCACGGACGTCGGCGGCATGCTTAATATTGGCGACGCCGACGAATCGCACTCGACTTCCGCATTCAAGCGGGCCAATGGCGAGTACGTCCTTATTCGCGAAGAGGATTATCAGGCGAAACTGTTGATGTTCCGCTGGACTCCGCCCGATCCCCTTCCTCTGCCCAAGGGTCCGGCCCCAGCCGGAGTAACGGGAGCTCCCGACGACATGGCTTTCGATTTGACCTGGACGCTGGATCCGAATGCCTTGTCCTATACGGTCAGCTCCGGACCAACCATCACCGGCCCGTTCGTCCCACAGAGTACTGGGATATACGGTCAAAACTCCTTCTCCATTCTTGGCTTAACCAATGGCACGAACAACGGCTATGCCCAACTGACTGTGTTTTACCCGAATGGTGCAAGCGCAAATTCACCGCCAGCCCCCATCAGCGCCGTGGCCGCAGGAACCTCCTATGGAAACTCGGACGATCCATCATTATCGGGTGCCCTTTATTGGGGGGGACCTTGCCCACTATGCTACGAGGGTTTGCAATTGTGTGCCGTCCTTCCGGGCTCGTCCGCAACTTGGACCAACGTTGTCGTTCCCACGACCGGAACCTACAACCTGCGCATCTACTATGAGAATGGCAGTCCGGGCACTGGCACCACCATCAACGTCACGGCCAATGGCGCTGGTCTGGTTGTCTCACCGCCATTTGTTCAGACCGATCCGGGTGGCGGCTATGGCACGCCTGGCTATATCACCACCCAATTGCCTCTAAATGCGGGAACCAATAGCATCATGCTGTGGATGCCGTCGGCGTCCGCCAACGGCGCTCCGAACATCGACCGCATCGTGGTAGGGTTCAACCCAGTATCGAACTAGTGGAGTAGTGGAAACACCTTTGGATTCTGCCGTCTTCCCAGACGGCAGAATCCTTATTCTTTGCAGAAAGAAAAGGTGGTGCGTGTATCCTCTCGCAGGGCATTTGGCGCCGCTTGCTGGGTTGCGAACGGCGTATCGTGAACTTCAATCAAGACGTCGAGCCTTAATCGTTCTCTAGCCGAATGAATATAGCGGGTTCCGTTCTCGCCAAAATGCTCCGACAATACTTGTGCGCCCTGCTTGTATTCGCCGCATCTAGCGCCGGTCAAGCCCCTTCGAAGACTGCGAGCCAGCCCGGTCCCTCCCGTTCCCTCGAGCGAGCAGGCGAGCTTGCCGCGAAGAAACAATGGGCTGAGGCCGCCCGGGAGATCGAGGTTTACCGGCGGGAGCGGCCGAACTCCGCTGACGGCGCCGTCCTGCAGGCCGAAATCATGATGCACCTGGGCCTTTTAATGGACGCGGTCGACGTCCTCGACCGGGTTCTGGCGGTGCAGCCACATTCTTCCGCGGCGCTGAACGCGGCCGCCCATGTTGCAGAAGGTTTGAAGGAAACCAATTCAGCCGAGGGGTACTTTACCCAGGTTACAAAATACCATCCCCGGCAGATCCCAAGCTGGAATGAGTTGGGAGACTTCTATCTTCGTTGGGGACGGAAGGAAGCCAAGAACGCGTTTGAGCGCGCCTTGGAATTGAATCCCGACGACGCCCATGCCTTGTCTGGCCTGGCCGCAGCCAAGAGCCTGCTGGGGGACGATGCCGGGGCCGCACGCGATTTCGAGCGCGCCTCCGTGCTCAACCGAAACGCGACGCATCCCGACGCAATGGTGAATCTGCGTTTCGCCGACTTTCTGCAAGACCACGAAAACAATGCCGAAAGCGTCGTCCAATATGACCGCGCCTTCGAAGTCGACCCCGATTCCGCGGACGCACGCATGGGGCGCGCCCGGAGCCTGACGCGCCTGAAGCAATGGGAACCTGCCGAACGGGACCTTCTGATTTGCGTGACCGATGAAGGCAAAAAAATCCAGGCCCTAAACCTGCTCGCCAAGGTTTCCCAAGCCCAGGGCAGGACCGAAGAGGCCCAGCATTACGCAGCACAAGCCGAACGGCTATCGAATGAAGCCATTGCGCAGAAGGCCGCCAACAATCAGATCGCTTCTGTGCTGCAAGAGGCGCACGCCTCGATGGTGAACAAGCACTTTGCCGAAGCCGCAGTATCTTACAGGCACCTCGTGGACGACCATCCCGAAGTTTCCCAGGCCTGGCTCGAGTTGGGCCGGTGCCATGTCGAAACCGGGCAGATCGAGGAAGCAGGGTCCGACGTCCGGCACTTTCTTTCTCTGGAAGGTAAATCCTCATCCGGCCACGTTCTGCTGGGCCGCATTCTGTTGCGGCAAAAGCAGGCCAGCGGCGCGCGTAACGAGTTTCTGCAGGCGCAGCAGATTGATCCTCTGCTGGCCGATGCGCGACTTGGCATCGGAGCGTCCTACATAGTCGAAAACAACTTCCCCAAGGCCATCGCCGCGCTTCGCCGGTTGGATGCTTTGCGCGGCGTGAATCCAGAGGCCCGACTTATGCTCACCGAAGCGCTCTACAAAAATCACCAGCCGGAAGAAGCCCTGCGAGAAATTGACCGATTGCTGAAACAAGATCCCACGAATCAGGCGGCCCAGCAGATGAGGAGTTCACTCCTTCAAAAAAGCGCGGTGCGTTGACCTGCCATGGACACGATAGTTTTGTCAGAAAAACGATGCCCTTCCTTACAGAAGGTGGCGCGATTAAAAGATACGCTCTCAGGTTGCCGTCGCTAGGGATCTCAATCGCGATGGCGGTCCTCCCCCGTGGGGGTGGTTGGTTCCATAGTTGTGGCGAAGGAGGAAAACGTGCCCCCACGGAAAATCAATGTGGCGATCGTGGGACTTGGATTCGGCAAAGAGTTTATTCCGATCTATCAGCACCATCCCCTTGCCAACATGTATGCCATCTGCCAGCGCACGCCAGCGCGGCTCGACGAAGTCGGCGCCCAATTTGGCGTGCAGAAGCGCTATTCCGATTTCGAGGCTCTGCTTCGCGATCCTGAGGTGGATGCGGTCCATATCAACTCCCCCATTCATCTTCATGCCTCCCAGAGCATTGCCGCTCTCAACGCCGGCAAGCACGTAGCTTGCACCGTACCTTCGGCCACCACGATCGAAGAATGCGCCGGGATCGTCGAGGCTGCGCGGCGCAGCGGCAAGAACTATATGATGATGGAAACCTCTATCTATACTCGCGAGTTCCTCTTCATTCGCGATCTTCGCGATACCGGGAAACTCGGGCGCATCCAGTTCATGCGCGGCTGCCACCAGCAGGAAATGGCGGGCTGGCCGGGCTATTGGGAAGGGCTTCCCCCCATGCACTACGCCACCCACGCCGTGAGTCCGTGCTTGGCCCTGGTCAAGGGAGAGGCCGATTATGTTGCGTGCTTCGGCTCCGGCAGCATAGCCACGCGTCTGGCTGACAAATACGGCTCTCCCTTCGCGGTGGAGAGCGCTCTGTTCAAGGTTCGCGGCCAGCAATTATCGTTCGAAGTAACTCGTTCGTTGTTTGAAACCGCCCGGCAATATATTGAGAGCTTCGATGTCTACGCAGAGAAGCAATCGTTTGAGTGGACCAGAATCGAGAACGAGAATTGCACGATTCACCTCGGCGAACAGCCCCAGCGCATCACCGTTCCGGATTTTGCCCGCCTGCTGCCCGAGCCGATCCAGCGTTTTACCACCAAGGGTGTCTACGACGAACAGCACGCTCATCTTTCCTTCATTCAAGGCGGCGGGCACGGCGGCTCGCATCCCCACCTGGTCGATGAATTCGTGAACGGCATAGCCGAGAATCGACCCTCATTTCCCGATGTCTTCCAGTCGGTAAACTGGACCTGCGCCGGAATCTGCGCTCACGACTCCGCTATGCGCGGCGGTGAAATCGTGAAGTTGCCAGCGTTCCACTGAAGCGCGGGAGAAAATCATGCCCAACGGCACATTCCCCAGGGTTGACGCGACGCTTCCCCAATTTTCTGCCGGAAGCGAGCTTCTCATCACCAGCCTTCGCACCGGCAACACCGAAGTTTTCGCCGTCGATCTCGTCTTCGGCGATATGCGGAACCTTACTCGCAGTCCGCAATCGGAGAATCGCTATCCGATCTGGTCGCCCGATGGCTCCAAAGTAGTTTTCACTTCCGACCGCGACGTACCCCTGACTTGGAATCTTTACGGGATGGCCGCCGACGGCCAAAACGTCGAGCGCCTCACCGACGTGGCCGAGCAAGGTATCTGCTACTTTCCGACCTGGACCCGCGATTTAATTTATTTCGGTTACGCTCCGGCCAACGGCAAAGAAGCACTCATCGCTTGCGTGCGACCCGATGGATCGGCCTTCTCCGTGGTCGGGCCCGGACGCGATCCCGCGATATCACCGGATGGCCGGACCATTGCCTTCACCCAGCATACGGGCCTCGGCTATTGCCTCTTCGCCATGAATGCGGACGGAAGCCACATTCGCCAGCTCACAACCCACGAAAACGAGATCGGCGCCGTCACTCCCGCCTGGTCGCCCGATGGAGAAAGGCTGCTCTACAGCGAACAGGTCGGAGCCAAACTCGAATTGTTCATTTGCGACGCCGCCGGCGGCAATCAAAAACAACTCACTCACCTCGAACAGTTCGCCGCTTCCTCGGCGTGGTCTCCCGATATGCGCTTCATTACCTTCCGGCTCACGGATTACGACTATTGGAATTTTCCGGATTCCAAAGATTATGTGTACCGGGAAAAAAAAGCCGACAAACGTCCGGTATGGGTCATGCAGGCTGATGGCTCGCATCCCAGAATCATCGAAGCGCTTCACTACCACTGTGCGCTGGACGGCAGTCGCCCGGTTTGGAAGCCCCAAGTTAAAGTAGCGTGAGGACCTGGCAATGAAATTCGCCGCGAACGCCCTGATCTGGACCACTGAATTCGACCGCCGCAGCTTCTCTCTCTTGCCCCGTCTCCGCGCCCAGGGCTTCGACGGATTTGAAGTCCCCGTATTTGAGCCGGCAAAGCTTCAGGCCGGCTCCATCCGCCGTGCCTTGGCCGAGAACGATCTGGAATGCACCGTCTGCGCCATCCTGCCCAAGGGAATGAACCCAACCAGCGAAGGCGCCGAAATTCGGCGCCAGAGCCGGCAGCATCTGGCAGACACCATCAAGTTGGCCGCCGACCTCGGCAGCAACCTCGTGGCTGGCCCCGTATATTCTCCGGTCGGATACCTGCCCGGCCGCCGCCGCACGTCCGATGAATGGCAATGGGCGGTCGAGTGCTTTCAGTCGTTGGGAGAAATCTTGCAGTCTCACCAGATTGACTTGGCGTTGGAACCGCTGAACCGCTTCGAGACTTATTTTCTGAATACCGCTGCCGACGCCATTAAGTTCTGCGAAGCTATCAACGATTCCAGCATTGGAGTCCTTCTAGACACGTTCCACACGAACATAGAAGAGAAAGATGTGGCAGCGGCCTTTCGCACGACCGGGAAAAGGTTGAAGCATGTGCACGCCTGCGAGAACGACCGAGGCGTCCCCGGAACCGGACATGTAGACTTTGTGGGCATCGCGGCGGCGTTAAAAGAGATAAGGTACGAAGGTTGGATCACCATCGAAAGCTTCGGTTACAGCCACAAGGAACTCGCCGCCGCGGCGGCGATCTGGCGCGATCTGGCCCCCACTCCTGAGAGCGTAGCGTTTGAAGGTCTGCCATTCCTGAAGAAAATAATGCATTAGAGCTCGTGGCGGAACACGCATAGAAATAGAATCCACTCGCGGGATACGAGTGACTTCCTGCCGCAACGGAGCGCCTTCGTTGGGAAGAATTCGGTCGGCCCGGCTGCGAAGTCTAAATTAACGCGGACTCGAGAAAGTGGGAAGTACGCAATTTTGTTAGTGGCTTGGTTTGAATAACGGGAAAAAAAGGCTGCGCAAAGGGGAGACGCAGGAAACGAAAATGCATTTTGACGGTCCTGTACAGCCTCTACCTTACCTGCTCCCGGATCGCGTCATCGAAGACGATGTTGTTCTTTTCCAGCAGATCGCCCAGAGCGCGGTCCAGCGAGAGGCGAGCTTTCATCCAATCGGATCGGGCTGCTACTTCGGTCGAACGGGCCTGTGCCAGATAAGCCTCGTCCTGCACGATCATAAAGTTGGTGCTGGCACCGACGGCGAATTTGTCGATTTCCGCCTGCAAGAGCTGTTGCTGATAGTTACGGCTTTCGACTGCGGCGCCATATGCCTGGTGGGCGTTCTCCACCGCTATGGCGGCATTTTCAATCTGCTGCCGAATATCGTTCTCAAGTTTTGCAGTGCGGCCCTGCGCCTGGCGTAACTGGAGCGCGTCGCGAGCTGCATCGGCTTGCGCGATCCGGTTGCGAAGCGGCATGCTGAGCTGTATTCCTCCCTGGTATATGGTCGAGACGCCGAGGCCGCCCTGGGTCAATTCCGGAGGCGGCACTACGATTCCTGTGCCGGGTGAACCGATCGTCTCATAAGGGGTGAGGGATGCGCCGCGGGTTTGGACGTTCGCATATATATTGAGTTGCGGTTTTACATTGTTGCGGGCTGCTTTAGCGGAAATCTCATCCGCCTGCACCTGCAGCACCGCTTGTGCCAGGTCGGGTCGGTTAGCAAGCGCGTCCTGCGTGATCGCAGCGACGTCGAGCGCCGGTGGATTATCGGGAACGACAATGCGATCCGTGGCAATGATGGAAGCGAAATTCAAGGTTGGATCGCCAAGCCTGCGCAGTAACTGCTGTCGCAGGATGACCTCCTGCTGACGATACAAACCCTGCGCTTGAATGAGATCGAGCCGGCTGGAAGACAACAGGGCTTGCGTCCGTGTCAGTTCAATCGGAGCAAGCGTACCCTCGTCGACTTGATTTTTGTCGTCGTCGTAAAGTTTTTGAGCCGCGGCGAGCGACTCTTCCTTGACGCCGATGTTTTCGCCCAGCGAGACGAGGTCATAGTACAGGCGCGACACACCGTAGATCGTCTCCAGCAGTTGCTGCTCAAAGAGCAGCCGCGACACTTTCTGGTCGAGCCTGGCAATGCGGATGAAACGAAGGTTAACCTCCCGCCCGCGACCGCGTAGCAGGGGCTGTGTCAAAGTAAGAGACGCGCTCGGCGAATGGAGGGGATTGTATTGCGAGTTGTTCGCATAGAGCACCTGAGCAGCATTGTCGATGTACGCATCTACCTGGGCTCCGGTGGAGAATCCCTGTTGGTAGTCGACTCCAGCGCTGACAAAGTCCTGAGGCGCGGACGAGGGGGCCGAAAAGTCGACGCACGTGCGTGCTGCCGTTACCTTAAGCAGGGTCGCGGGCTATCGCCGCTCCCCCATGGGCATTCGCGTTCCACTCCGGAACTCCGCCGGAGAGCAGCGCCTGCTTCAACTGCTCGGACGCCACGTTGACGAAGTTGATCTTCCGGTCGATCAGGTCGGAGAGCATCCCGGCGATCTGCGCGTTAGACAAGGATTGGTGTGCGGCGGCTGCATGTACACCGCGCGGAAGTTCACGAATTCTCTTTCCTTCCCCACGGCACGAATCGTCGATCCGGATTTCTCGGATAGGGCGTCTCAAAACGGACGCGCAGGTGTAGAATGGCTGCCATTTCGGAAGCCAAGAAAGAACCTACAGTTTTCAGGGCGGAACACTTCAACCACGAAAACAACCTAAGGGGGCATATGCGACAAAAGAGCAGCTCCACCATTTGCTCGATTTTGGCGGTTTTTTTCTACCTGTTCGCAACCGCGTTGGTGAGTGCGCAAAAGTCGCCAGCTCAGGTAGGTGGCAACCTTCTACCCGACGGCTTTTACATCACGCCAACTGCAGCGCCCGGCTCTATTTTCCTTCGACTGCGAACCGGATTGCGTCGGGACGGCTCTGCCGACGCCGATGGTGCGGTCAATACTGCGCTCAGTCCCGACGGCTCAGCGTTGCTCATCTTGACCACCGGCTATAACACAGGCTTCGACACCCAGGACTCCAGCGGCACTCCCATTGTGTGGAATGCGCTTGACCCAAAGACAGGCCTGCCGACATCAACTACCACGCCGAACGCGGAGTGGGTTTTCGTTTTCGATGTTCGCGGGACGCACCCCGTGCAGAAGCAGCTGATTAACATTCCCAACACTTATGCCGGCTTGGTATGGGATCCCTCGGGCACTCGGTTCTACGTGGCCGGAGGCATCGACGATCGCGTTGAGGTGTTTAAGAATTCCAAAAGCGGAGCCAGTGCCGACGGGAACTATGTGCCGGATGCTCCCTTCGTACTCCTGAATCACAACCAGCCGGCCGACGTGCCTGTACAGGAGTTCCCGACGGGTGGTCTGTTCGTCACGACGCCTATCGACACGAACCCCATTGCGCTGGATATGTTCATGCCCTTCAGCGCCCTCGCGGCGGGATTGGCTATTACTCCTGATGGCACCACGTTGTACGTCGCCAATTACCAGAACGATTCGCTGTCGATCTTGAATACCGCAACCCGCACTGTGACCGACGAGATTCACTTCTTCGTTCCCGGACAACGGACGGCGATTGGCGAAATGCCTTACTGGCCGGTCGTGCTCTCGAATGCGCAGGGAGGGACAGCGAAGACCTACGTCAGCAGTCAGCGCGACGGCCAGGTGCTCTCGATAAGTCCTTCGGGGAAGATCAAATTAATCTCTGTCCATGGCGAACCCAACCGCATGCTGCTTTCCGCTGATCAGCTTCACCTGTACGTTGCCAATGGCGATCTCGACGAGATCGAGGTGATCGATACCACGAAAGACGTGGTGGCAAGCCGAATCTCCGTCGCTCGCCCCGGATACAACTACAAAGGCTCCAACCCAAATTCGCTTGCGCTAAGCCCTGACGGCAAGACCCTGTTTGCAACTTTGGGGGGAGAGAATGCGGTGGCTGTCATCGATGTAGCGTCGCAAAAGCTGCTCGGCCGCATCCCCACCGGATGGTACCCAAGTTCGGTGACGGTCAGCGCCGACGGCACTCGCCTGTTCGTCGTGAATATGAAGTCCAATGCCGGTCCTAACCTGGAATACCGCGTCGACTGCCCCGGCACGGCGATCCCGCCGCAGTATTCGCAGCTTCTTTGCCCACCACCGAATCCGACCTCCCGCAACGAATACATTCTGGCTCTATTGAAGGCCGGTTTTCTCACCATTCCCATTCCAGATGCAGACACGCTTCTTTATCTATCGAACCTGGTGGATGCCAACAACGGCTTCAACAACCCCCGGCACGATCCTATGATGGCGTTCCTGCACGATCACATCAAACATGTGATCTATATTCAGAAGGAGAACCGTACCTATGACCAGGTGCTTGGCGATCTTCCGCAAGGCAATGGCGATCCCAAGCGGGTGCAGTTTCCACAGCCGATCTCGCCCAACGAGCACCTGCTCGCGCAAAGGTTTGCGCTGCTCGACAATTACTACGACGCGGGTGATGTGAGCGGCGACGGCTGGAATTGGGATACGCAGGGTCACACCAATGACGCCACGGTCAAGAACGTGCTCGTCGGCTATGGCAATGCGAACTTCAATATTCCCTTCGACTGGAACGGGAATCCCCGCAACATCGGCATCGCCTTGCCCGATGAGACCAGCGGGACACCCAGCCCGAGCACGGTGCGCATTACCACGCTGTTCGATCCCACAGGGAACTCCTCGATTGAGCCTGGATCGAAGGACATCACGGCGTCTGAAGGCGCCGATGATCTGGACCCAGACGCCCTGGGCGGTTATATCTGGGATAGTGTGCTGCGCGCCGGCCTGACCGTCCGCCATTACGGGCTTTACGCCGATGAGAATTACTATGTCGTGCCGTCGGCGGGGCCGCCGTTGTACATACCAATCGTCCGCGACGCTTTCGCCCAGAAGGTGGTACAGGCGGTTCCGGTGCGCAAATCTCTCGCCGGTCGCACCGATCTTTACTATCGCGGCTGGGACCTCAACACTCCCGATCAGTACCGCTTCGAAGAGTGGAATCGTGAGTTCAACAAGTATGTGACAAATGGCAATCTACCCAACTTTGAAATGGTGGATTTTATGGAGGACCATTTCGGCAACTTCTCATCGAACGCCGCAGGTTTGGAAAATCCACTCGCCCAGATGGCTAGCAACGACTACGCTGTCGGCCGTTTAGTCGAGGCCGTCAGCAACTCGCCCTATTGGAAGGATACGGCGATCTTTGTCGTGGAAGACGACGCGCAGAATGGGCCCGACCACGTGGATGCCCATCGCTCGACAGTGTTCGTTATTTCCCCTTACACCAATAGCGGCGCGGTCGTTCACACGATCTATAACTCCACCAGTGTACTTCGGACCATCGAGGACATTCTCGGAGTCAATTACCTTGGTCTCAATGACGCTAACGCCCTTCCCATGTCTGACGTGTTCGTCAAGGAACCCAACCTGCAGCCGTATGTCGCGCCCATCCCGGGTATCCTGTGCCAGCCCCCCGTGGATCCGACCTTGGTACCCGAATGCCACAACCCGGGAACGCGGCCCGTCACCGCCGCGATCAAACCGCTG
>Ga0302326_10007185_pt1 | contig 24867 bp, 19 predicted proteins | sample Palsa_T0_3_FD_202264 | JGI IMG/M metagenome (GOLD analysis project Ga0302326, IMG submission 202264) | Peat permafrost microbial communities from Stordalen Mire near Abisko, Sweden - Palsa_T0_3 | ecosystem: Environmental > Terrestrial > Soil > Palsa > Peat permafrost | place: Sweden: Abisko... | reverse complement strand
GTTAGATGGGCAACTCCCCGCCCGGCGTAGGCCGCCGCGATGGCTTGGTGAATGACCTTCGGCGCTTGCTGAGGCGAATTGACGGTCTCGGTGTAGAGACTGACATCGCGAAAAAGAAGGTCGGGCTTGGTAGTCTGGATATAGTCTGTCCCCTGGAACTTGCGGGGCATATCACCGGAGAGCGCCAGAACGGGCGCATGGTCGCGGCTTGCCTCATAAAGGCCGGCCACCAAATGCGTGCTTCCAGGACCCGTGGTTCCGGCACATACCGCAAGCTTGCCAGTGAGCTTGGCCTGACCGGCGGCGGCGAGCGCAGCTCCTTCCTCATGACGCACGCCAACCCACTCGATTTGACTTTTGCGAACCGCATCAGCGATCGGATTCAAGGAGTCGCCGATCAATCCGAATATGTGCTTGACGTCCGCCTGTGCAAGCACGTCCACCAAGACCTCGGCAACCGTTTGGGACATTTTTCTTCGCTCCTATAGTCGGGATATCGAATGGAGGTTTTTAAGCGCCAGCAATGCTTTGCAAAGGTAGCATCCGCCGTACTGACACGCGACTGAGGCTCAAATAGTGGGCCATCTGCTATTATTGCATCGGAAATTGGAAGGGATCTCGCATGCGCTGGTACCACTACATTGCCTACTTCTTCGGGGGCGCATTCCTGGCCAACACAGTGCCCCATTTTGTCAATGGGATCTCGGGCAGTGCCTTCCAAAGCCCGTTCGCATCACCGCCCGGCGAAGGCTTATCCTCCTCAACGGTCAATGTCCTCTGGGGCCTGTTCAATCTCGCCGTCGCCTACCTCCTCGTCTGTCGCGTCGGCAGCTTCAACCTGCGCAAAACCACACACGTGCTGACACTCGGAGCCGGCATCCTGCTCATGTCGCTCATGCTTGCGCGTGCATTCGGGCGCTTCCACGGCGGATTATAAGTCGGTCATCGCATCTGGCTGTGCCGCGCTTGCGCGGCGCGAATTGGCAATTGCCAGCGTCCTTAGGTCTTAGGACGAGGCTGACGCAGCCCACGACAACGCTCAAGGCGATATCAAGCCCAATCTGCGTCGGCGCCGCTCGCAAAGAGGCGCAAGGTGCATCCCGGTGAGATCTGCGTCCGCCGCAGCGTTGAGGGAACCTCAAGGTGGTTAAAGACGTTAGGAAACTGGAGGTCGCTAGACCATAGCTGAAGTGAAGTTATGCGAAGATCCACATTCCTGGCGTTAGCTGCCATCGCTGGAGGTTGCTGCACCGTAGTCGCCCCAAGAGCGGACGCACAAGTAAGCGTCGACGTCGGAGTAGCACCAGAGTGTCCCTACGGATACTACGACGTTGCTCCTTATAACTGCGCTCCGGCTGGTTACTACGGCCCGGAGTGGTTTGTTGGAGGCGTCTTCATTGGCGCTGGCCCGTGGTTTCATGCGGCTGCCAATTTCCACGGCTACGTGAACAATAGCTTCCATCCGGACCACGGTTACAGGGGTCCCATGCCAAACCGCGGCGAGAAACCCGACCCGGCGAGACGTGTTGATCAAGCTCACTTCAAAGGAAACGAAGTGAGAGATGGACGCGGTCACGCCGTGGGCGACAAGCGCTGATCGCGTTTAGGCGCAAGACACGGCCAAGCGCGCACTTTCGGCAAAGGGCCACGCACGAATTGACGCTGGAATTACGTTCTTGGATGATTTTCGCAGGCTGACGAGCTGTCGAGCCAGGTAAGTCAGCTGAATTTCGGCCAGTATAAAATCGACTTCTCCATAGACTTTGATCTCGTCCTGTCGCAGGCACCTCACCGCGTCAGGCCCACACGGCGCAGCAGTGACTGAAATCGAACATCGGTTCGGAGTGGATCCAGCGCCGGCTCGACCCCGATCTCGGTCATCGGAAGCTCGCGCTCCGTGAATGCGCGTTCCAGTGAATCGAGTGCTCTATCCTTGTCACCAAGCCGCGCATACAAGATCGCCATGCCGTAGCTTGTGCCGTATCCCTCAGGTTCGGCGGCACCGGTTTGGTTGCTACCAACCTGCGCGAATTCCAGGGTTTTCTCCCAATACCCACGCTCGCCGCGCGCAGCGTACGCTGCCCGCAGCGCATCCTCTTGATTGAGCGCTGCGCGGACATCCTCTCCAGACAGCATGCGCGCCTTCGTCTCTTCGGCGATGGCATCCTCAAACCTGCCAATATAGGTAAATAAATGTGCGAGCCGCACATGATTGATCGGAAAGTTCGGGAAGCGTTGGATGCACTTCTGGAATTGCGCAAGCGCATCGGCGTAGCGGCGCGCCCACAGGTAGGTACGGCCGAGAAAGGAGTCGATCGGAGGCGAGATCGGGTCAAGTTGAATGGCGGTTTTCACCTCGGCGATCGCCTCGTCATGTCGACCGAAGGGTGACAGGAAGCTGTTGGAATAGAAAAAGTGTGCCCATGCGTCGCTGGGATTAAGCTCGATTCCGCGGTGAAACTCACGTTCGGCAGCTCGCCAGTCATAGTCGGTGTGCGCATGAACGAAGCCCATGGTCGTATGCGCTGAGGCGACGGAGTCGTCAATTTGGAGGGCTTTGGCTGCGGCATCCCCCGCCCGGCGCCACATTTGAGCAGAGGTCCCAAGTCCGACGACGGTGCCGAGACTATAGGTGCGCGCAAGCGCCGCATAGGCGTCGGCATACATCGGCTCGAGGGCGATCGCTCGAGTGAACTCCGCGATCGCCTGCTCAGAGCCTTGCTGGGTGCGCAGATTCTCTCCCTGCAGACCTTGCAGGTACGCCTCGTGCGCCTGCGGGTCGAGGCTCGGCGTTCTAATCAGCCGGGCCGTCGTTTGTTCCGATAGCGTAAGCTGGATCTTATCTGCAATAGCGCGCGCGACCTCACCTTGCAGTCTCAATACGTCGCTCGAATCGCGGTCGAAGCTCTCAGCCCAGAGATGGGTCTGGTCGTTGGATGCGATGAGCTGGGCGGTGACGCGAACCCGTTGATGCGAGCCGCGTACGCTGCCTTCAAGCAGGTAGCTCACCCCGAGCTCTCTCGCGATATCGTGTACATCCTCATGCGAGCCTTTGTAGTGCATGGAGGAAGTGCGCGCGATCACGCCTAGACGCTTGGGATCGAGGCTGCCGAGCTGCGTGATTAGTTCTTCAGTCATCCCGTCGGAAAAGTAGTCCTGCCCCGCGTCGCCGCTGAGGTTTTGGAATGGCAGCACGACCAGCATCACCTTGTGCGGCAGCGATCTTGCGAAATACAGGTAGGTGAGCACGAGGGCTAACGGAATCAAGAGCGCGAATACGAACCAAAGGATCCGCGAAGCTGACACAGTGTTCGCTGGCGCCTGCTGCGACGGCGACTCCGCCTCTGGAATAGCAGGTAACTCCAGGTGTGTGCGAGCGGGTAAGTCCTCCCACGGCGCTACGGGCGCCACCAGGCGATAGCCGCGTCGCAGAATATTCGCGATGTACGTCGGCTCCTTCGTGCTGTCGCCCAGCACACGTCGCAGCGCCGCGACCGCGTGGTAGACCGAGTTTGGGGTCACGATCACGTCCTTCCAGACCTGCGCGAGCAGCTCTTCGACGCTGACGACCTCTCCGGCGTGTTCCGCGAGACAGAGGAGGAGCCCCATGGTCCGAGGTTCGAGCTTCACAGTGGTCCCGTCCCTGGAAATCTCATCGAGCGCGGGGTCGACGCGCCAGCTGCCGATGCGCAATACGTGACTGTCCTGCGACTTCAACGACAACCTGCCCGAAGCTCTTGATCAGAAAGGCGGTAGGCCCGACGGCATCCATTACTGGGGCTGGCCCGCAGTATTACCACACGCCGAGGACGTTCAGCCAGCGTCTGGGTGAGCTGAACTCTGAGGGCCCAAAGCGCCAACGGACTGCTTTCAGCGCGTCTTCATTCCGTACTCACGTCGTCCTCATTACAACGCTGTCCCACCTGGCGATGCTTGCCGCGGCCCATCGCACAGTTATCTGGAGTCCAACATGAACGCGAAAGCACGTTTCCATCGCGCGATACCCCTTATCTGCCTAGGCGCACTCACCGCCGGCAGCATTCTCTCGCGTCCGGTCCAGGCCGTCGGGCCATACCGAGATCACTGCACCAACGAGACCCTCAACGGCAATTATGGCTTCACAATCACTGGCATACGCCCCACCGGACCTGGCGGCCCCCAGGTGGCGATCGTCGGCACGGCGCTGACGACGTTTCACGGCGACGGCACCTTTGATCAATTCGACAACATCAACGTCAATTCGTCCGCCGATCCGTATCAACCTGACCGGCCCGGCTCCGGAACCTATAACTTGAATCCGGACTGTTCCGGTACCATGGCTCTCACCGCGGGGGGTGTGACGCTCGAACTCAGCATCGTCGTGGTGGACAATGGCCGAGAGATTCGCACCGCGGTGGTGACACCGAACGTAATCGTCTCAAGCAACGGAAGGAAGCTCTTCTAACTGCTGTCGCAATTGTGATCTAAGCGAGCTGGGTATTGGTCCGGCGTCCGGCGCGGATTGCGCTCCTCCCGCTCCGGACGCCACCAGGATCTCGGCAACTTGCGCTTCTTCAAAGGCACCGGCTTGACCTGCAGGGTGGTCAACGATTCTGCAGGTCCGAGCCGCACTAAGGATTGGCCATGAAAAATCAAATGCCTTGCATTTCAATTCCCCGGCGCACTATTAAGGAGCGCTCGCACAATCAAGGCTGGGCCCCTCACTCCTTATCATTTTTAGCGATCGCGGCGCTCCTTGTCTCATTGGATGGGTCGCCCGCCGCAGCATCGGAGAATGGTGCAGCGCATTATCCAACCGGCACCAATACGGTTGTACCGGCCTTGATGCCGCTGCCCGGCGACTCCCTATGGCTCAACTACCTGACCTACTATACGGCCGATCGTTTCAATAACAGCAGCGGCGCCTCGTCGGTTCCGGGTTACCTCGTAAATGCGGAATCGGAGGCCGCGCGCTTGCTGCACACATGGACTTCCTTCGATGGAGTGGCTTGGACCAGCGGCGTCGTACTCATCGCCACCGACGCCAAGCTCAATGTGCCGCATATGAGCGGCAGCGGTGGTGGCTTCGGGGATCTGGTGCTTCAGCCACTGCTTCTGACGGCCGCATTCGGGAATCTGCACGTTCTCGGCGGATTCGACGTGTCGCTGCCCACGGGGAATTACACCAAAGACAAGCTCGTAAACCCGGGTTTCAATTATACGACGGTCGCCCCGCAGGTGGCGCTGACGTGGCTGCCCACGACGCAGGTCGAGCTTTCTCTTTTTTCGATCGCAGGATTCAACTCGAAGAACCCGGCCACTCAGTACACTTCAGGCGACTACCTCGACATTGACTATTCGATAGGTTACCGACCGGTTGCTTCGTTGCGCGCGCTTCAGTTCAGCGTGGTGGGCTATTATTTCGATCAGTTCACCGATGACCAGCTCAAAGGCCGCCAGTTTCTGGACGGACACCGCAGCAAGGTATTTTCCGTGGGGCCGCAGGCTCGCTACCAGTTCGCCAAAGGAGGCATTGCCTTAAAGTGGCTGCACGAGACCTCGGCGGAGAACCGACCGGAGGGTGATCGAATCCAATTGCAATTCGCCGTCCCACTCTAGGATCACGCAGGACTGTCTTATGGTTTCGTCCGACCGTTTATGATGTGCTCGCTGCAACGTAAGTGGCCGAGCGGCCATGAAAAAGGTTTAGCAGCCAGCCTCCCCCGCAATGTTCAGCCGATCTTCTGAATAAGCGCCAGTCACACTTGACGTGCTCGGTAAAGACCACATTGCGACCCCAACGATTTTCTCACGATCTGCAGCAACACGCCCCTGCAAAGATCATTGAACCTGAATTAGCTACAATGCCCATCTCTAAATTTCTGGATTGTTGCGCAACGTAGGCGCCGCGTTGTCGCGCCATAAGTACTCAGCACCTCATGCGACGCACCAGCAGCGTCTCAATCTTTTCTGACAGCGAGCGCAAGTCTTCAGATACCCGGCGAAGTGCGGATGCTAGGCGCGAGTACTATCGGATTGAGTTCTTAACAGACTGGTATCACGACGGACCATCGCCACCGGCAGCCATCGGGAATCGAAATGGGTGCGATGACTCTTCCAAGGCAAGTTCATCTTGCGTTGGAACGACTTGCACCAAAGGGTCGGGCTCTAACGTCTTGAAGAGCCGTTTCCCTTCTTTACGCCGCTCAACCCACGCTTGCAGCTATGCCCCGGCCTCTGCCCGCATCCATTCAATCAGCTGGATTTCGTGGGCAGTCAACGCCGCGAGAATGCGCTGATCTTCCACGGGCCCCATGGCCTCGAGCGCCTTGAATTCTGCCACGTACCCGGCATACAACTTGATGGATTGCTGCATCACCTTCTTACAATCGCTGCCGGCGTCCCTGCGGGCGTCGAGTAGGCCGCGCTCCTCGAGCATGGTCTGCGCCCGTGGCGTCAGTTGATATTTCTGGAGCAGTGCACTTAGCTGAGTTACTGTTTCCCGTTCCAGCGCCGCGCACCGCTCCAGGAAGGCCGACTGCTGAGGGTACGCCAAAGCCAAACCGTCAAAATACGCAGCGCCCGCTACTTCGTCTTCGTAGGCCTCGAGGATTTGGAAGATGTATTGAATGCTTTCCACCGGGACCCGAGTCTAACGGGGCCGCCGTCTTCACCGCCATGCGATGAGCGATTGTGCGGCCCGATAACGGTCTTGTATCGGCCGACGGACCCCGGCCCGGCCCAGACGCAGTCGGTCAGCAGGCTGAACTAGCACCGCAAAGCTGCCATTCGACCTCGAGTCGCTAGATCCCATAGACTTCTCGGTGCCGTTGGAGAATGTCGGATCGTGTGCGGGTCGCCATCCGCTCAATAGGAAAACCGGAGTCGGCCTTGTCGGGAATTTTCATCAGCTACCGCCGCAGCGACAACCCCGATGCGACGGGGCGCCTCTATGACCGCCTGGTCGCCGAGTTTGGCAAGGCGACGGTGTTCAAGGATGTGGATTCGATCCCGCTCGGGCAAGATTTTCGCGGTCATCTGAACAGCATCGTTGGCAACTGCGCGGTCGTGCTCGCCATTATTGGTCCGCGCTGGATCGATGCGCGCAACGAGGCGGGCCAGCGGCGCCTGGAGGATCCGGATGACTTCGTGCGGATCGAACTGGAGGCGGCACTCTGCCGCGACATCCCGGTGGTGCCAGTGCTGGTCGGTCATGCGGCGATACCCGCAGCGTCACAGCTGCCGGAGTCATTGGCTGCGATGGCGTTTCGACAGTCGATCGAAGTGCGGCCGGATCCCGACTTTCACAACGACGCCACACGGCTGGTCACGGCGCTGCATGCGATCCTAGACCCGACAGCGGCAGCAGCAGAGTCATCGTCTTCCGTGAGTACGCGGCGTGCTGCAGCGACGGGAACGCAGAGCGGTCGATGGTTGGGCTGGATCGTTGCGGCTGTACTCGGCCTCGCTGTCGTGGCTCTTGCGCTTCCCGCCATCCGGCATCTGCGCGAACCACTACCCGCCGGGGCGCCTCTCGTCAATCTCATCATGGACGTGGCGCCTGCGGCTAAGCTCGGGCCCACACTTTTTTTCGATCGGCCCAGCCGTACCGCCATCGCGATTTCTCCCGACGGTGCAACCGTCGTGTTCAGTGGCGAGACAAAAGCGCCGGATGGCACTGCAACGCAGATGCTCTACCGGCGGCCGCTCGCCGAGACGCAGGCCGTTGCTCTGCCGGGAACTGAGGGCGCCGAATATCCTTTCTTTTCCCCCGATGGCCAGTGGGTGGGTTTCGCTGCCGGGAAAAAACTCAAGAAGGTGGCCTTGAGTGGTGGGCCTCCCATCGACCTGTGTGAATTGAGCGTCACCGACCCTATCGAGGGTGCCAGTTGGGGATCGGCAGGCGTCATGGCCTTTGCGGACGATGGGCTTTGGACGGTTTCTGATTCCGGCGGTAAACGGCAGAATCTGCTAAAAAACGACCCCGCTACCGAGCTGAGTACTCCGGCCTTTCTCCCGGATGGCCAGACCTTGCTATTCACGGTCTATCCCGGGGCGGGCCGATGGGATGCGGCGCATGTCGCTACGATCAATCTGACGACCAAGAAGCGCGCTACCCTGCTGACGAACGCGTCCGACGTGCGGTACTCCCCCACGGGTCACCTCGTATTCATGCGCAACGCCTCCCTCCTGGCAGTCCCGTTTGACGCAACCCGTGCGGAAATCACCGGCGCCCCGGTTCCTCTACTGGCCGGCATCATGCAGTCCACCAATGCTCCCGACACCGGCGGTGAAACGGGAATGGGTCAGTTCGCTCTGTCCGCGTCCGGCACGCTCATCTACGCCGCAGGCGATCGCTATCCCACGAGCGCAAGCACCCTGGTGCGTGTGGATGCCAAGGGCGCGGAAACCAAACTGGCGGAGATCAAGGGGAGGTTCTTGGGGCCCCGCCTCTCGCCATCAGGCTCCCGTGTGGTTGGGTTTAGGTACGGGGATGGCAGCAAAGCCAGTGACATCTGGATGTATGAGATTCCATCGGGTTCTCCGACGCGTCTCACGTCCACAGGCGATGCCGCTTGGCCATTGTTTTCGCCCGACGGCACGGGCGTCACGTTCGCCACTCTCACAGGCGACCCAGAGGAATACTCACTGCCGCTGAATGGCGGCAACGCACCGCAACGCCTGATTGAGCTGAAGCCCGGCATTCTTGCCTCGTCCTGGTCAGCGGACGGGAAGTGGCTGGCCTACCTGCAAGCCGTAGGCAGCGTCGTACAGGTTTTTGTCCGTCCCGTTCGCGATTCCAAACTCGGTTCCGGCGCACTTCGCCAGTTTTCTCCGTCGAGCTTTGATCAGTCGGAGGCGGAATTTTCGCCCGACGGTCGCTGGCTCGCCTACACCTCGAACGAATCGGGAGCCGAAGAGGTGTATGTACTGCCGTTCCCTGGCCCCGGCGAAAAACACCGCATCTCGTCCACGGGGGGTTTAAACCCGGCTTGGTCGCACGACGGTCGGCAACTGTTCTACCTTCGCAGAAACAGGGCGGCAAGCCGATCAATGATGACCGTCGATGTGTCGACCACGGGCGAGTTTAAGGCCGGCGCCCCCCGTGTTCTCTTCGAAGGGCCTTACCAAGCCTCAGTACCGGTTCGTAGTTTTGATGTGACCCCGGATGGACAGTTCATCATGGTTCGGACTCAAGACCCTCCCGACCAGCCCGTCACCAGGGTCAATGTTGTCCTCGGCTGGGCCGAGGAATTGAAACGCAGGGTTCCTGTCCACTAGCATCGATTTGCGTCTCGCGGAAGCCTATGTGCGGCTGTTCATCCCGCCGAGAGATATATTTAGTTGCCGCACAGAAAGCCTGAAAGTCACGCGCTCGAGGGCATACATACCGGTCGGCAGATCTCGCCGGCACAATTTGACAGTGTGCATTTAGAGGACGAACGGTAACGGGTCATGATGACCCGATGTTGCCCTTCGCGAACGTCGGCTTACCGAGCGCGCATAGCGCTGCTACCCGGTTTTATCGCAGGTCACGCTACCGGTACACGCCAATGTCACAAATGCTTCCGATTTCAGGCGCCAAGTGCCACCGTAGGGAATCCACATTGCAAGGTACACTCCCGTCCTTCGCATGGTCCCATCAGGCTTTCGCCAGATGCCCTCAAAACGCCCCGTCTCTGCAATCCGCTTCCCGGACTCGGCAATGACAATGGATGTTGGGGTGCGCCGGTACGTGACGAATGTCGGATCCTTGAATTCCTCGTTTGCGTAGCCCCGAGTTGCAGCATCTGCGCCGCTATCGACGTCGCCCGACGATCCCATAATGAGATGATAGTCATCAACAAAGAACGTACGCAGGCGCACGGCATCGTGGCCCGCAATCGCGGCGTTGTACTCCGCGCGCTGCGCTCTGACGATCGAGGTGGGGGGCTCAGCGGTGGATCCATTGGATTCACCCATGCAACCGACGGTCAGCAGGAAAATCGCGAAGCACGCCCTCATCGGCACATCCTCCTATCCGCTGTTTTCGATTTGCAACCCTATTGCAGAACGACAGCTTTCCGTCGCAGATTATTACATGCCGGATGACGGGTATTGGCAAGGAAGCGCGTTTCGCACAGGTCAAATCAGTGGACCGCGTGACGGGCCTGGCGCAGGCTAGCGGCCATGTTTGTGATTGGGCTCGTTTACGCAGCGCGAGCCCCGAAGTGGGTTCACCGGTCGAAAACACCGTAAAGAAAAGGCGCAGGATGAAGTTAAGAGCCTTACGTGCCGCAGGTCTGGGTGGAGTCGGAATTGAGACGCTTGCCGTGCTGGCCATGCTGGGAGCGCTGGCATGTGCCCCTGCCCACGGCCAAACGTATGACGTGGTGATCTCTCACGGCATTGTGATGGACCCCGAGTCGGGACTCGACGCGGTCCGCAGCGTGGGCATAAGCAATGGCAGGATTCGCACAATATCCACGGCTTCTCTCACCGGCAAACGGGACATCGACGCACGTGGACTGGTGGTGGCGCCGGGCTTTATCGACGTGCACGAGCATGGGCAGGAGCCCAGAAATTACCAATTTCAGGCTCATGATGGAGTCACCACTTCCCTGGAGCTCGAGTTGGGAACTGATGACGTGGGCAAATGGTATGCGGCGCGTGAGGGTAAATCGCTGATCAATTTCGGGGTCAGCGCCGGCCATATCCCCATGCGGATTCGCGCGATGACCGGCCAGGAGGTGCCTTCACTCAGTGCTATGAACACGCCGGTAGCGGAAGCTGCAAACCACCGTGAACTCACCGCGGAAGAACTCGGCAGGTTACGTGCCGCCATCGAGACGGGACTGCAAGAGGGCGCGCTGGCCGAGGGCATGGGGATCAATTACACGCCCGGAGCTTCCCACTGGGAGATCCTGGAAATGTTCCGTCTAGCGGTGAAGTACCATACCCCGCTACAGGTCCACCTGCGCTACTCGTCGTTGCTCGAGCCGCAATCCGGAGCGGCCGCGCTCGAGGAAGTGATCGCGGCTGCGGCTGTCACCGGAGCGCAGTTGCACGTCGCCCACATCACCAGCATGGGACTGAAGTACACCCCGCAGTTCATCGAGATGATCGCGGGGGCTCGAAGGCAGGGAGTCGACATCACCACGGAGTGTTATCCCTACACTGCAAGCAGCACCAATCTCAATTCGGCCGTCTTCGACGAGGGCTGGCAGCAGCGGTACGACATCACATACAAGGACCTGCAGTGGGCGGAAACGGGTGAGCGTCTGACCCCGGAAAGCTTCGCGCGCTATCGCCGACAAGGTGGTCTGGTGGTGATCCATGAGATCCCCGAGGCAGCCGTGCGAGCCGCGGTGGCGGATCCGAGCATCATGATCGCGAGCGATGGACTACCTATTACCGGACCGAAGATTCATCCGCGGGGACAGGGGACTTTTTCGCGCGTACTGGGGCACTACGTGCGCGAGGAAAAGGTGCTGGACTTGATGACCGCGCTGCGCAAGATGACCTTGCTACCCGCGCAGCTACTCGAGAAGCGTGCGCCGTCGTTCAGGAACAAAGGGCGGCTTCGCGTGGGCGCCGATGCGGACGTTACAGTGTTCGACCCGAGTCGCGTTATCGACAAGGCGACGTTCGAGGAGCCTCTTCAATACTCAGAGGGGATAGTGTTCGTGCTTGTAAATGGCGTCCTGGTGGTAAAAGACGGTCAGCTTGTAGAGGGTGTCTACCCAGGACGCGAAGCGCGGGCCCCAATTCCCCACAAATAGGACGCAAGGACGCTGCCAATTCGGCTGGCCGTTGCGGCGAATGGCCGTTTTGCTGCGGGTTCCGAGCGGAGCTCGCTCATGGCCTGGTGACTCACAACACGCGGGAGTTCGGACTCATCACGGGGTTGCGTCTCAAGGATTGGCTCCCCCATAGCCCCAATCACGCAATTTCAATGTGCAGCAGACGCTGCAGACGGTGACGCGACGTCATCGCCCGATCGCGCACCCATCATTCGAAATAGATCCTCATCGGACCTGGCTCCCTGCGTTATGGCGCGGGTTACGCCGTAAGCAATATTCGTGGTGCGATGGAAACGGAACAATTCGGTCAGGGTATTGTTTAGCAGTACCGAGTACTCGCCCAAGTCCTGCGGTGTCATCTGCGAGACGTCGGGTACAGGTCTTACATCGACAACCGCGACGCGGCTTTGATCCGCGGGCGCCATGTGAGCCAGCTCAGATGCGGATACCTTACTTTCGATGACCGCGAAGCGGCTTTCAAACCGACGTAGCTGATCAAGCTCATTTAAGTACGCCAATAGCATCTCCTTGACAAATCCCTGTTGCGCATAGACCAAATCGTACATCCCGGCCTCATCGCGCGGCAGGAGCCCAATCTCCGCGCTCTCCTTCGCGGTATTCCAGTAAGGCGAGTCCGGAGACCACACACCGGGCGTCTTCGGCGCAGGCTGGTAGGTGAAATTCGCCTTACCGCCGCTTGCACGCATCGTATCCACCTGGCTACGAAGCTGAATAAGCCATGCAACCATAGCGTCGAAGTGCTGATTATCGATGTCCATCAGGATGAGGTTCTTCTTCGCCTCCATCTGCAAGTCTTGTTCTAACCGGTGCCGCTCGTGCAGCCGATGTAGCGCTTCCACGCTCTGCTCAAGCCCAATGGCGATCAGCAACCCAATCGCAATCGTGCCCAGATGAATCCAGAAGTCCGTCCACGTGTGCGCGGCAGTACGGGGCGAGTGCACGTCAAACATGGCTACCGGGCTCCCTTGTAAATCCGTTGATGCGCCAATCGGCTTCGGGTCGGGCGATGTCTCAGTCGGCGCAACGACATTTGCGGCGACAGTCGGATTGACTGCTGTCGGTGGTTGCGCAGGGCCAGAGATGTCGTCCACGAGTCTATCCACTCATCTGTCGCCATCCACTCATGGTCAGGGATGCTCCCAGAGTTGGCAAGTAACGTGCGGCGACCAATACTTGAATGTCGGCTTCAGGGCGGGCACTTAAGATCATCGAAACTCCGGGTTTGGTCGTCTGCTGACGGAGTGGCCTGTAGTACCGGTTTAGTCCTTTGACTTTTTGCAGTCGTCCGGACATGTCTGCTTTCCCGTTACCCAGGGAAGCAATTGAAACCCGCTCTGCGGTGCTCTTGCCCCATCGTCACCGAGTCAATGGGTGTTCATCAGCGCGAATACCTTGTGCTTCCTCAAATGCCTTCATTCGTGCGTTCTGGCCGTCCGTTGCCGCTTGCTCCTTTTCGCTCCAGTTTATCCCTACAAGGCTTTGCACGTCCTCGGCGGACGGCGCCGGCGCGAAATCGGGAAAGAAACTCTCGACGTTAGTCTGGGCGTTGGCTGCGAGGCCGTAACGCAGCAGGGTTTCCGAGGTCAGATCGATTTCCCGGGCAATTTGTTCCCTGCTGAGATGCGAAGCGTCGGATTCCACATTGGAAAACCGCATAGCTTCATATTTGGCCTCCCGCGCGCGTTCCATTGTATTCATGCAGGCTTCCAGCACCCTGTAGAGGTCGGCGTTCAATCGGACCTCGTCTCTCGGCATGTATTCTAGAATTCCACTGCGCTGAGCCGTCTCCCAGGCGCCCGTGTGGTAGTAAATATTGTGTCCGTACCACGTCAATGTCCCGGGCCACTGATTCGATGGTGCGCCCGGATGACTTAGCAGGTATTGGAAGATCGCGAGGTTCCCCTGGAGCTTGGGAACGAACCGATGGAACTCTTCGGTTGCAATGGAAAAGCGATAGGCATTGATCGACCGCTCGATCCGAAGTGATTCCCGGATTTCCGACACTTGGTGACGGTGGTGAAAGAATTCAACCGTCTGCTCGAGCCCCACAGCGATACACAATCCCACAACAATGGTGGCGATATGTATAAAGAAGTCTCTCCAAGTGTGAATCGATTCATAGGGAGGATGCATGTCGAGCATAGGGGCTGAGATCTCCGAGGTTGAACGTGTTTCCGCATCCGGGGGCACCGCGGCCTGGGGCATTTCGGCGGGCATTTGCGGTATTGCTGGGTCGGCGGCGTCGGCCATACATGGGCTCTTTGTTGGCATCTTCATAGCGTACCGCAAGCTGCCAGCGTCCGCTTCCGGGCAGTAATTTCGGGGTAGTGTGCGTCCGGGTTTGGGCCGCCTGGTGACGGATTGGACTCGATTTCCGGTTGACCCCATGGAGACACTCGAGCCCGGCGGCTCACACGGACTGCGGCCTCAGACATTCAGCGCCTCGGCTTTCTCTCTTACAGTGCGTTCGGACACGCGTTCGTCCCGCTGAAAGTCGCTGCTGGGCGGCGTGCCGCCCTCGTGTTGAGTCTTGTCCCACACGGGCACATGCGGTTCGATAGCTTTGTCGCTGACCATCCAGCGTAAGAGCTCCGCTGCACCGGAGGCTATGTCGCCGATCAAACTGCCCCGCTTGATCGCAAAACGCCGCTTCACTCGATCGATCATCATTGATCTAAGGTCTCCCCCTGTGCGCCGTCTCTTGAAGTTCCCCGGAATTGGTGATCGAAACCGCAACGTCGTCATCGGGCCAGATTTCGCAGCGCGGGAGCTTTCACTTCTGACGTCTTTTGTGACCCAGTAGCGGAAGACAGCCGTAGCTCGGTTCGGTAACGCACATAGCGATCAACTCCAGCTTTCTACAATCAGCCTAGCCAGCCCCGGTCGTTCCTGGGTCGTCCTAAGGACTTGACATGCGCGCCGCCTTCGCCACGTCGGCCTCGTCGGACGGCTGTGCGCCGCAGTACACAGTGGAGGTGCCATAGCATTGACGAACAAATCAGATCCCGCCTCCGGAGTTCGCAGACCTACCAGCGTCCGGCGCAGACTGATCGCCGCAGTCCTCGTTACTGCCGTGTCGAATGCCTTTGCAACTGGCACCGAAGATTCTGGCACGTCGCCGTTTTCGTTCGGCGGCTTTGGCACGCTGGGGGCTGTCCATTCGAGCGAAAACCAGGCGGACTTCACTTCCAGTATCTTTAGCCCCAATGGTGCCGGCCACACGCACGCCTGGAGCACCGATGTGGACAGCGCGATCGGTGCGCAAATCATCGCAGACGTTACGCCCCGGCTCTCGGCTATGTTGCAGGTCATCTCAGAGCAAAATTACGACAATACCTATACGCCACACGTCGAATGGGCCAATATTAAATATCAGTTCACGTCGGAATTGAGCGTCCGCGTTGGGCGCACGGTGTTGCCGAGCTTTCTGTACTCCGATACGCGCAAGATAGGATACGCCAATCCCTGGGTGCGTCCGCCAGTTGAGGCCTATAGCCTTGTGCCCATCGACACCAGCGATGGCGTGGATGCAAGCTACGACTTACACGTTGGAGAATTCCTAAACACGCTCATAGTTGCCTATGGGCATGAAACATCAGGAACCCCAGCGGGAAGCAATAACGAAGCACGGCGGTTGTTCGTCATCGCCGACACAATCGAGCGGGGCGCAGCTACTGTGCACGTGGCCTATCAGCAAACGTACCTGACCGTAAATGCGCTAGGCGCGCTTTTCGACGCATTTCGACAATTGGGGCCGCAGGGCGCTGCACTCGCAGACCAGTATGGCGTCAATAACAGACTCATCAGATTCATGGGGATTGGCGCAATGTATAACCCAGGCCGCTGGTTTGTAGTGGGAGAATGGGGAGTTACTGATTACCAGTCTGTGCTGGGCAAAAACACGGCTTGGTATGTCAGTGGTGGCTATCGGTTGGGTCAATTCACTCCCTATCTGACGTTCGGCGCCGTGCGGTCGGACGATAGCACGTTCAGTCCAGGCCTAACCGTGGCGGCTCTGCCTCCCAACCTGGCGGAAGCTGCTATCGGGCTTAATGGCGCTCTAAATTCAGTATTAAGCTCGAGCCCCGATCAGAAGACGATCTCGGAAGGCGTGCGCTGGGATGTTGTGAAGAATGTTGATCTCAAGCTTCAATGTAACCATATTCAACTAGGTGCAGGCTCGCCAGGCACGCTCATTAATCTACAACCGGGCTTCAAGCCGGGCAGCACCGTGAATCTCTTCAGTGCCGCGATCGATTTTGTGTTCTGACAGGAACGACCGTGACCCCCGCGAAAAGCGTGCCATTGCTTACCATCGGTGTGGCGCTGTTCATAGCGAGCAGTACGGCGCTGGCAGATGTGGTTGCGGTGGTTTCATCTAGAAGTAAGGTCACCACGTTGAGCACGAACCAACTGGCCGACATCTTTCTGGGAAGGACAACCCGCTTCCCAAATGGCGAGCTGGCCGTGCCCATCGATCAAGCGGAAGGCTCAGTCGCACGTGATCGATTCTACGAACGGGTCGCTGGCAAGACCGCAGCACAAATGAAGGCGTATTGGTCGAAGCTCATCTTCACGGGCAGAGGACAGCCCCCAAGAGCCGTATCGACTAGTGGAGAAGCCAAGCAAGCGCTGGGGCAAAATGTCAATGCCGTCGGTTACATCGAACAGAACTTTGTGGACGCCAGTGTGAGAGTACTACTCACACCATGACCGTTGACCGTCGTTAGAGCCATTGAGGCAAAGGGACTTCGGCATCCGCCGCGGGATAGCCCCGCGGATCGGTGATGCGGTCCGGTCACACGCGCTAACGGGCATTAATCCCCCGTTCAGTGAAGCGTCCGGCAGTAACGCTCCTTCGCGCTATACGCGGCTCCGGATTCGCGGTGTACCGGCGACCTTGGCCTCAAGGACTTTCGCCTTATTCAACCAGTGGCGCGCCTTCTGTTCTGCGGCTTTCGCCTGCGACACGTTGCCGGTTTCGCGCAATGCAATGGACTTCGTAACCCACTCGTACGCAAGACGCGTCGCTTGCACATTCGCGGCCCCATGGGCCTGAATGTCGGATATGGCGGGCGGGCGCTTATTCTTTGCTAGCATTGTCTACTCCCCATGAGTACCGAGCCTACTACAGCGGGCCGTTTTCACATAGCTACCGCCTTTGTGCGGGGCAGCAAATACCGGGCCGAGAGTGGCCTATACTCCCGCCGTAGTGGCTTTCTGGATGACCCGGGGGGAGATCCTTAATGTTTGGCCCTCACGATCCTCAACATAATCAGCTCCTGGGGGCGCTGTCGCGCGCGGCGCGCGAGCGAATCTATCCGAAGTTGCGGCTGGTCGAGATGCCGCTCGGAAAGATCCTCTACGAACCCGGCGACGCGCTGCATCACGTCTATTTTCCGACCGACTGCATAGTTTCATTTCTGTACGTTCTGGAGGACGGTTCCACGGCAGAAATCTGTGTCGTCGGAAATGACGGTATGGTCGGCGTGTCGCTATTCATGGGTGGCGAAACAATAACCAGCCGTGCGATCGTACAAAGCAGCGGCTCCGCGTATCGGCTGAAGGCCACGCGACTCACGCAGGAATTCGAACTTCAGGGCGAGACGATGCATATCCTGCTGCTTTATACGCAAGCCTTGATCACGCAGATGGCGCAGACCGCGGTCTGCAACCGGCATCACACCGTGGACCAGCAGCTGTGCCGCTGGTTGCTTCTGTCTCTCGACCGGTTGCCGAATAACAAATTAGCCATGACACAGGAGCTCATCGCGAACATGCTGGGCGTACGCCGCGAAGGCGTCACCGACGCCGCCGGCAAGTTGCAAAAGCGCGGCGTGATCACGTACAGCCGCGGGATCATTACGGTGCTGGACCGGGATCGGCTCGAACACCTCTCGTGCGAGTGTTATGCCGTGGTTAAGAAAGAAGCTGATCGGTTGCGAGTCAACTGAAGCTTCGCCAAGCCGATTGCAGTAGTAAAAACTGCGAAGAAGTGCAAAACCGCTTCCACTGGCCTTTGAAGCAGAAGTCAAACGCACGTCGGTTCGTAGCTCTCATAACAGTCAAATAGCATGTGTCGTGGCGTAGGCACCGTTCCCCGGTGAATCTGTTTTCCTATGGACTTAAGGTGTCAGGCAATCCGATCGGCGCCGCCCGGAATCGCCATCGTTTCTGTTATTTTCTAAAGAGCGGAGGTCGACCTAGTTCCGTTGCAGGCTTCTGGCGCGCCGCCGCGCTGGATTCGCGCCCTTGAGCTTGGGGGGTTGACGACTTGAGCTTCGCGTCCTCAGGACGCCTGTCCGTCGCAGGGCGTAACAATTCGGTCACAATATTCGCCGAGTCGCGGCCGCCGGAGGCGGCTCAGACCCTGTGTACCAAGAACGCAATGAAGCATACGAGGGGAACGATTCCAGAAAGTCGTCACCGATAAACATAAGAATCTCCGGCCGCTGTTCTAACGGGGTCATCAGAGCACGGGTAGCGTCAGGAAGTCGGGGCCCTGCCGTACATAGCCGCGAAGAAAGGCTCCCGTCGCGTGTAGCGACTTGTCATATTTGCGCGCGCCGGCCGCCGATACGCGTTTTATACTCTCAGCGCGGCGCAGATCCGCGTTTGGGTGCACGTGCTGCCGGGTCCCGACGATCAATCCCATAATCGGTTGCTCGCGCGGCTGTCTCTCGAGGAGTGCGATCGGCTCTTCCCACACCTGCAACTCGTTGCCATGCCGCTGGGCAAAGTCCTCTACGAGTCCGGTGACTCGCTACGCGACGTTTATTTTCCCCTCGACGGACCTCCACGATGACCAGCATATTCGAGATGACAAGAAGAATTTTAAATGGGACCTCGCCGTAACAAGCAGACGAGTCCGAAACTCGACAACTCAATGCCCGTCGACACTCTGCCGCCGGTCAGCCTTACTCGTCACCGCGAAGCGGCTATTGGGAGTCGCGCCAATGCGCGGTTCTCGATATTGGCTTCGTGTCAACGGCGGCTTTTCCCACGCTAGCGGTGCGGCGCTTGCGCGTTTGCGGTTTCCGTCTGCGTGCTGATCGGCAGGCCGGTTTGTCCTGCTGAGGCGAGCAATGCTCCGCAGTCCGCATCCTTGACCAGGCCCGGATCGATGAACGCCAACACGGCCGCGAGCGGCGCAACGAGCGCGCCGAGTGCGATGGCGAGCCCCGCTTGTTTGACCACGTGGACGGGGTCCAGACCTATTGTGGGCTTGCGCAGCGTGCCGTGAATGATGATGGGCGACTGCAGCGTAACCAATCGTAGCTTCTTGGGCTCACCGTCAACTGACAGGTGCAGCCTTTCGGTGCGCAGGTCGATGGAACCCTTGCCGATGATCCGCAGGTTCTGCGTGTCGACGACGATGTTCTGCGCCGCGACCACGCCGTTCGTGGAATTGAAATCAGCGACCGCGCAGCGAATATCATTCTTTTGTTGATTCTTGGTGAGCAAGAGCCCGAACCCACGGGCGACGTTAATCCCCGTCAGCTCGGCAAATGCCGCGCGCACCTGCCCGTGGGGTATTGCGGTCGTCACGGTCCCATCGGCACTGGCCGCCACGGCGTGGACCGATCGGCCTCGGCCGCGAACCACAAAGCGGCCGAGGAGCAGTCCAGCAAGAGGCGGCTCGCTGTTATGCGCATGAAACTGCGCGAGGTCGATGCCGATTAGACGCCCATCAAAGGCGACATCCGGCACATCCTGCGTCGCGTCGATGCGCAGACGCGCGACTATGCGGCCTGCGGGCAGCACAAAGGACAGAGGATCAATCGTCATCACGCCGTGATCCAGCCGCAACCGCCACGCCACCTGCTTGAACGGGGTGTCCTGCGCGTTGACGGATTGCGCGCGGTAGCGAACGTCCGCGTCCATGCCACGAACACGCTCGAGATCCAGCGGCGCATCCGGCAGCCAGAGCGCATTTGCAGGGACGGGTTCCGATTGCTTCTCCAAGGGCTTGCCGCTTGTGGGCGCCGGGTGATCCTCACTCGGCGCGGCCCCCAAAGCGGGCCCCAGATCGACAATATCGAGCGAGTGCGAGACCAGCTGCGCGGTCAACAGCACACGAGGGGCGCCCGTTTCGATCACCATCGTTCCCTCAAGGTCGCTGTTGCCGAACATGCCGGCAAGATCTCTGATATTGACTCGTGTCCCCGCGATTTGCAGATGACCGGTTAGAGCGTACGGCGGCGTATTCGGCAACGTGAGTCCGGTCAGATAGTACAGATCCGCAAGATCAGTACCGGTGGCTGTGAACGTCGCCGCGAGTGCATCCACGTCAAAGGGGTCGGCGATGCGCGCCTGTAAATTCAAGCGCGTCCGGCCCGCGCGAATATCCGCCGCGCAATCGTATGGCTGCCCGCGCACGGCGCTGGCGAGCGGATCCCCGGTGGCAAGAAGAGTAAACGGCGCGCCATTCATCTCCCCTGCGCCGTCAAGGCGCAAGCCCTGCGCACCGTCGCCGCCGCTTTCGCTCGCTGCGACTGTGCCGTGGAAGTGCAGCTTGCGGATAGCGTCGCGAACTTCGATGTGCCAGCGCTCAAGTATCAGACGGCGTACGAGCGGCAGATTAAGTGCCTGACTCGGCGCCTGACGGTTGTTGAGGTCCTGGAAGCGCCAGTTGGCCCGATCGGATGCGTCGCGCTCGAGTGACAGTTCGAGCTCCTCGACGCCCAAGCGCGGGATGACAATCCGGGCAGTCAGCAGTGCAAGCAGGTCGATTGAGACCTCGAGCCGACCGACCTGCGCCATATCCGGCGCCCTGGCCCACTGCGGATTGCCGACCCTGAGCCCATCGACGACGGCGTAGGGCGTCAACGATAGCAGCTGCAACTTGAGAGTGCCGTCAATGTGGATGGCACGCCCCACGTACCCCGATGCGATGCGTGCGATAGGATCTCTTAAGGCGTTGGCGTTGCGCTGCACCAGCAGCACGCACCCGAGCAGCAGCGAAGCGAGCGTTGCCAATGAGATGGCACCCCACTTGAGCACGGCATCCACGCGCGATGAGATTGCCATGCCGCTAAACGCACGAACGATTCTTTAGTTGCTGATTCGCCGCACGAGTTACAAAAGTGTGATGAAGCACACGAATTGAAGCGGCCATCCTGCCGCGGCTGAGATCATATTCTTTGCGCATAGTGTGTTGCCTCGCCTTTGCTGGCCTTACGTGCCGATATCAAGCGGGTCCCCTGAGTTCCAGCGGGTCGTAGATCCGCAGGATACTCACTCCGGGAATTTGAGATTGCGCCGCAGCGTTTCGTCGCCCGTTTCCCCGAAGCGAAACTCGGCTGGACGACCAGGTGCAAACACAGCGAGATGGGCCGCTCGTGGTAGATCATTACATGGCATGAAGTCCGAGGCGCGACCACGCGATGCGCGCTGATCACAAGCGGACCGTCACCAACGGGTGCTTACGAGACGCCGAAACTCACCCGGTCAGTCATCCCGATGCGGGCGACGTTATCGCTGGCAGCGGCGGTTTGCGAAAGGTTAGTGGTCGACGGTCGGACGCGGCAAGCGTGGTGGCACGCGCGTGATCTACTACCACGTGGTCGCACAAGCTCAGACGTATCAACCTTCCCCGAAAGGGTTACCGGGTCGGTCTGCGCATCGACATTTTCGAGGCTTGCTCAGCGTTCACTCACGTTGCGGCCTGCACACTCGCGCTGTCACCAATTCGTGACATGCATTTCCCGAAGGCTTCAACCGTTTCGTTACCTCCACAGTTGCTCCGGTAGCTTCCGGCTGGAGCACTTGCCGGGTGGGACTTGCACCCACTGGAAAACGCCGCCTTTTCACGGCGCACACCCACTGCGGCCGGTCACGAGTGACTCCTTCAGGGGTCGTCAATTGTTGAAGTGACGAACGACGCACACCGACATTGATGCGCTACGAATGTGACGCCGGCGCTACTTTGCCTTGTCATTCGGATCTAACCGGCCCGCTGCGGCTGAGTCAAGAGCCTGCAAAAGTCTCCAGCGAGCAATGCCAAACCCTCGTGGATCGCGTGAGGCGGCGTTGATTGCAATGACTACGTCGTCCTTGGGATAAATGGTGATTGACTGACCGTATGCGCCCACGGCCTCGTAACCTCCGTCCTGGCGCACCCACCAAAACCAACCATAGCCGGAACCTTCATCACTTGCGGGCCATACCGGCATCCGAGCTTTATCGACCCAGCCCGCCGGTAGCACGGTGCCCGCTGGCCCGAGATCGCCTTTCGCGATGAACAGGCCAAAACGTGCGTAATCCCGGAGGGTCGCGGAGATGCAGCAGCCGCCGCGCTCAATTCCGGTTTTGTCGACAAGCCAGTTCGCATCAGCCTCCATTCCCGCAGGCCGCCAGATCTTCTCTGAGAAATAGTCAGCGACCGTCCGACCCTTGAGCACACGGGAAAGGGCGATTCCGACCAGGTCGGCGTCAATGGTCTGGTACTCCTCGAAGGTGCCCGGCGGATGTGCGCGCATAAGTTTCATGGCGTAGGTGACGATCGGCGGACGGCCATCGATGATCTCGCCGCCGTCGGTCAGCGCGAGGTCTGAGGTCGGGTCGGTGGTGCTTTCGTGAAATCTGAGACCGGAGCTCATGCTCATCAGGTGCCGCAGAGTGACACCATCGAAGGCGGGGGCGGCCTTGAGCTCGGGGATGTACCGTGTGATGGGATCGTCGACCGAGCCGATCAGCCCATCCCTAATGGCAGCGCCGACCAGCGTGGAGGTGACCGATTTGGCGGCCGACGCAGAGAACCAGCGGTCCTGCGCCGTGCGGCCGTGGGCGTAACGCTCGAGGACGATACGGCCATGATGCAGAGCGATGACGCCCGTGACGCGATACTCGACCATCAGCTGATCGACCGTGAGCCTTCGGCCCTCGAGCGGCACGATCGGATCGATGGGTTCGTCGTCTGGCAGTTCCAGCGTTGAGGCACCGCGCGGTACGGTGCGGACCGGGAACAGCTGATCCAGATGCTTGAAGTTGGTTATGGTCTGGTCAGGCGTCCAGCGGAGCATGATGCCAACAGGGTCCCTTGGCGCATGGGGCGAGACGCCGACGGCTTGCGGCCCTTTCATCTGCGCCTGGTTCGTCGGCGACGTACAGCTTGTGAGGGCGAGCAGTGTGAAAAGGGCTGGAACGAAGCGCGTCATGGCTGAATCCTTGCTGCGATCACAACGGCCAACGGCCTCGGGCGGACAGCTACAGACTCACCGCTACTGAAAGCGGGGGCAGGTCGATCGAACGTGAATAATGTTCGTCGATTGCAAACCAAGCCTCAACCGATCCTGAACGACTGGTTCCGGGATGTCGAGCCAAGGTGGCGACCGGCAGCAATTGGCCCGCCTGCCGACGGATTGGCCTCTACTTCCGGTTGACCCCATGGAGACACTCGGGACCGGCGGCTATCGGGAACTGCCTCGCTCACCACAGCGCATCTTCGGAACGACGGTGACCGAGCACCACAAGCAACAGTCCGAACGTCGCGACACTTTCTGCGAGCCATTGAGCCGATCCGGTCCGGACGTGAGCTCAAAGCTACCAAGCGGGCAACCTTTGCCGGTTTCAGCGGCATTCCAGGACGCGAAAGTGTGGCGGTGGATTCGATGGTGAACGTGAGTGTATTTGTATGACTGGAACGCGATCCTCGGATTGCGTATTCCAGCACCGTCCATGAGGTGATCCGATTTCTCCGTCGGTTTTGCGCTACGAATTACGGTGCCAGAAAGCATTCTTGGGGTATCGGACTTTGTGACGACTCCGATACCCCCAGAAATACCCCCACGATTGATTGGCTGCCACTGGATATTGGTGGACGGCAGCGGACACGCAATGCCCTAGATTGCGGGATTCATTGCACGCGCAATGGAAGTCTGCGGAAGTCTTAGGACGTCTTTGGAAATAGGCGCGAGCACTATCGAATTGAGCTCTTAACAGATTGATTTATCTGTATTTCTCTCCACCACTTTGGCGATTTACCCCCATAAGTACCCCCACGATCTGCAGCATGATCGCCACGACAAAAATGGTTTTTTTGGTTATTTCTTTGCGCGCCGTTTGTGGACACGCTCGGACCTCAGCGGACGCAGTGAAATGCGAATATCAGATCGCCAAAGACGTGCTGTCGCCTTACGACGCCCGCAATCCGTCCCCATTCAGGGCGCTGCAGTTAGATTAGCGCGCGCGAAGCGCCAGCTCGTGGGGCGCGGAAGTGGTCAGGCTACCGTCATATTTTTCCGCGCCGTGTAAGGCTGAATTCTTGAAATCGCCCGGCCAGCAGCATCCTCTGCGCACTGCAAGTCGAAATTTGCCTGCAAATTGAGCCAGCTTTGCACGTCCGTCTTGAAGTACCGCGCAAGCCGCAGCGCCGTGTCCGCACTGATTCCGCGCCGCTCGCGTACGATCTCGTTGATGCGGGCGGCCGTAACATTCAGCGAACGGGCGAGGGCATTGCTCGATAACCCAAGCGGAATCATGTACTCCTCGCGCAGGATTTCTCCCGGATGTATCGGCTTCAGCTTCTTACTCATACGATCCTCAGTGGTAATCTACAATCTCAACGGCTCCAGGTCCTTGTGCCGTCCAGATGAAACAGAGGCGCCATTGGTCGTTGATGCGGATGCTATGCTGGCCTGCGCGATTGCCCTTAAGTGCCTCAAGTCGGTTTCCCGGTGGTACCCGCATGAATTCCAAGGTCGCTGCGGCATCTAGCTGAGCGAGCTTGCGACGCGCAACCGATTCAATATTCACGAAGCGAGCTACGCGCCGTCTACGATGCAAGGCCTCCGTATCGCTGCACTTGAACGATTGAATGGCCACCGTTATGATCGTATATCGAAATACGATATAACGCAAGATAGTATGGGCGGCGGCCGGAGCTAGGTTCAATCCTCGGCGCGATTTGACCCAATGTCGAAGGGGGCCTGACGGGCTGGCCCGTCTTCCGGTTTTATTGATAAACATCTAGCCTGGCGAGCCGGCCTCACAACTCAGGGGTATTGTGTTGATGCTGTATTCAACCGATGCCACCCAAGAAGGAGGCCGACATGGAACTATACGCAGCGATTGATTTGCACTC
>Ga0302326_10007178_pt1 | contig 24880 bp, 21 predicted proteins | sample Palsa_T0_3_FD_202264 | JGI IMG/M metagenome (GOLD analysis project Ga0302326, IMG submission 202264) | Peat permafrost microbial communities from Stordalen Mire near Abisko, Sweden - Palsa_T0_3 | ecosystem: Environmental > Terrestrial > Soil > Palsa > Peat permafrost | place: Sweden: Abisko... | reverse complement strand
CGAACCGGCGCAGCTCGACCGGTACGCCTGCCGCGCGCAGCCGCTCGGCATAGGCCTCGCCCTCCTCCCGCAGCGGATCATGCTCGGCGGTCAGCACGATCGCGGGCGCGAGACCGGTCAGGTCAGCGGCCCTGATCGGCGACGCGTCCGGGTTGAGCCGGCTCTGCGGGTCCGGTGCGTAGTGGTCCCAGAACCACACCATCGACTCCCGGCTGAGCAGGAGCTGGTTCTCAGGGTCGGTATAACTGCCGTTGTCCAGGTCGGCGTCGGTCACCGGGTAGATCAGCACCTGGCTCGCGACCGCAGGACCACCCGCGTCCCGTGCTTTCTGCGCGACGACGGCTGACAGGTTGCCGCCGGCGCTGTCACCCATAACAACGAGGGGAACGGGGCCGCCTGCGATCTCCGCCATGTGCTCATCCGCCCACTGCAGGGCGGTCCAGGCGTCGTCTGCGGCGGCGGGATAGGGATGCTCGGGCGCCAGCCGGTAATCCACGTTGACCACCGCGGCGTGCAGCCCGTTCGCGAGCGTCCTGGTCAGGTTGTCGGACTCGTCGATGTTGCCGATCACCCAGCCGCCGCCGTGGTAGTAGACGACCAGGGCGCGGATGTCGCCTTCCGGGATCAGGACGCGCACGGTGAAGCTGCCGCCGTCCGGTGCAGGCACCTGCACGTCGTAGGACTTGGCGACGTCCGGGCCGGGCCCGAACAGGTCCCGCAGGGCCGCGGTGAAGCCGCGGGCCTCCTCCGGCGTCATCTCGTGCAGCGGCTTCGCGCCGCTTTCCGCCAGCTGCGCCAGGAAACCCGCTGTTGCCTCATCGATCGCCATCGCTGCCTCCGCTGTGCGGCGCCGCTGCAGGCAGCGGCGCCGCTCGTCGTTATCACGGGCGGGCACGCCTGGCGGACGGCAACCGTTCGGCAGAAGGGATCAGGGGAGAGCCGGACTGCATGATGCCGTCCGTTCGGCCTGCCGTCTCGGACGCTACTACGGCCCTATATCGCCGGCAATAGCCCTCTCTCGCCCTGCTTCAGGCGGCCCGCGGGGGCCGGAACCGGGCCTGGCGGGGACGGTCACCACATGGCGCGGACCCGGTCATTCTCCGCTCACGGACGGTTTAGCCTGCCCGGCGCAGGTTAGGGCTAGGACCTAGCGCAGCTGCCCGGCGCCGGTCAGGTGAGCGCATGGCGCTGGCCAGCGATGTCGCGGCCGGGAACGGCTCTGGCCAGCGCTGGGGCGCTGCGCGAGTCAAGCGCAGCAGGAAGGAGCTCTCCGTGACCGTGGCCCTGGCAGCCGTCATCGGGGGACTGGTGATCGTCCTCCTGGCGGTCGGCATTCCCTACTGGCTTACGCACCAGCGCATGTCCGCGCAGGACGACAGGGCCGAGTCGGCCGCCTACCTGGAGGCGACCGGCCGGACCGCCGAGGACGTCGCGGCAGGCCGGTCCGGCCAGCCGCTCCAGACTGAGCAGGAGCCCGCGCGCCGCTGGCGGCAGACTGCTGGAAATGCGGTGGCCATTCCCGACGAGCCTGACGATGCCGCCGCCGGCGGATCCGCGGCGTCGACGTCCGCGGGGGAGACCTCGGGTGGGAGCGCGGGTCAGACCGCGGATACGTCCGCGCGTACCGGGCGCGACTCCGCTCGCTAGCCGGAGCCGCTGGCGGCCGAAGGCGGCTGGCCCAGCAGCGGCTGGCCCGGAGGCTAGTCCGGCTGGGGCTGGTCCGGCGAGGCCTAGTCCGGCTGCGGCTGGTCCGGCTTGGGCTGGTCCGGTGCGGCCACGGGCGGCGGCGCGCCCGCCAGGTGCTCCGCCAGCCGCTCGACCGCGGTCCGCAGCCGGCGGAAGTACGCCGCGCGGCTCAGCAGCAGCCGGCTGGCTGCCTCCTCGTGGCTGCGGAACGGCTCGAGGTAGCCCGCGACCAGAACACTGCGCAGCAGCTTCTCGGTCTCGCTGTCGCCGAATGCCTCGTCGGCCGCCTGCCAGACGAGGCGTTGCACCGACTCGGCCCGCTCGGCCACCGTCGCGCCGCGGGCGAGCGGGCTTCGTGCCAGCTCGCGCGGCACCCGGAAGTTCCTCAGCACCTCGCGCACGGTCTCCAGGTCGACGGCCGGGAGCTCCTGCTGCTCCGGTGCCGGCAGGCCGAGCTCAGCGTAGATCTGGGTGCGCATGAAGCTGAAGATTCCGCCGGGCCCGTAATCAAGCCGGTGGCACTCGATCGTGGCATCCCCGACCCGCAGGTCAAGCCCGGCGAGATGCGCTGCGCCGAGTGCGCCGGCGAATTCGACCGCGCCCGGCAGCGCCGGGTCGATCGGCAGGTAGGCGAATCGCGGGCTGGCCGCACCGCAGCGCAGCATGCCGGCGATGCCGAGCATGGCCTGGACCTGTCCCTGCGTGAAGTCCACCGCGGCGTGCCACATCACCGACTCGCCGTCGGCAGCGCTGCGCCGGGCGTGTGCCAGCCACGGTCCCGCGATCGGATCGGAGTCGGCGAACGCCGGTGCTGACGCCAGGCTCATGCTGACCAGGAACCCGCAGATGGAGTCGCCTAGATCGCGGGCGATCGCGACCCGGTCCGGCGCCTCGTCGAAATAGCGCCGGGTGAGCTGCCACCAGTCCCGGTTGTGCTCGGTAATGAGGCGGTCGATCCGGCCGGCGTCGTCGGGCCGCACCGAGTCGATCCGGAAGCTCGCGTTGCCGTCCCAGCCGAAGCCCCACCGCAGCAGGGGGTTCTCCACCAGGTGGGCCAGGTCGATCATCATCATCAGGTCGCCGGCGACGCCGCGCGCGTACAGATAGTCGACGATGCGCCGCCGCAGGTCGCGCTCCAGCACGGGGTTCCGCAGCCGGAGGTCGGCGAGCAGCGCCTTGCGCGCGAGCTCGTGCAGCGCGATACCGGTGCCGAGTTCCTCGGTGATGGTGAGCTCGGCCAGCTGCCGGTAGCTCTCGTCCGCGTCCTCTGCGGGCAGGACGGCACGCAGCAGGTCGGGCGTAGTCGTCCTGGCGACCACCGCGATGCCCAGCGCTGACGGCCGCACCCCGCGCAGCTCGGTCTCGACCAGCCGGTTCAGCAGTGACCGGAGGATGTCCGGCCGGTCGGGCGCGCTCCCGGCGTTCCAGCCGGAGTCGGCGATCGCGGCGTCGGCCGCGAGTGCGAGGGCGAGAGGGGAGCCGGCGGCCCAGTCGATGACAGCGGCGACGCGGCTGTCGTTCAGGCCCCGGGTCGCCAGCAGCTGCCGGGCCTCGGTGCGCCCGAGACCGGTCAGGTCCAGTCGCGCTGTCACTGCCTCCCAGCCGCCGGCTGTCCAGCCCGGATCGGGCGTGCCGCGGCCCGCGATCACGACGAGCGCGCGGTCCGGCAGCTGCGGCAGCAGCTCGTGCCGGAGCTGGGAGTCCAGCGCGCTCATCCGCTCGTACGAGTCCAGCAGCACCAGCAGCCGGTCGTGCCTGCTCGCCTCGCGCAGTGCCGTCTCGAGTGCGCCGGGAGCGGGGCCGAGCTCGCGGCCGTCGATGCTGACGACGCTGATACCGCGATCGCGGGCGTGCCGGGCAATCTCACGCAGCAGAGCGCTCTTGCCGATCCCGCCGGGGCCGCAGATATGGACGACGCTGGCCGGCGGATCGTCGGAATCCAGGCACTTATCCAGGAAGGCGATCTCGCTGGCGCGGCCGGTGAACCTGGTGCGGTCCCGGTCCTCCAGCCTCGAGGCGAGCGTCCGGCGAGGCGGATCTGCCTCCATCGGTCCCATCCCTGCTTGCGGATCTGTGGGTCCGCGCAGGACTGGCGTGGCGGACCCGCGACACGGTCAGGGTACCAAAGCGAGACCCGGCTGATATTGCCACCGACCGGACGTATCGCGAGGCTGGCGGCGGTAGAGCGGCCGGAAATCTCCGGTCCTGGCCGGGGCGGGACAGGAGAGGAACCAGTCGGATGGGCATGCTGGAGCGACAGAAGGATGCGCAGGACGTCGTCAGCATCGCGCCCGGTACGGCGGCGCAGGGTCGGCAGGCAGCCGGACAGTTTGGTCAGTTCGGCGGCCTGCCCCCGGCGCGGCCGCCGGCGGCCGGGCCGCGCACTGTCATGATCACCGGGATGCGCCAGATCGGCACGATCAATGTCGACGTGCTGGTGGAGTTCGAGCTGACAGTGCTGGGCGACGGCGTGCCGCCTTATCCGGTGACGACGCAGCAGGCGATCAGTCAGCTCCAGGGCAGCCGGCTGCGGCCGGGACTGACCTTGCAGGCTGCTGTCGATGCGGCCAGCCCGTCAGTCGTCTGGCTGGACCTGACGAGCATCAGCTAGCAATCGCCGGCGCGCTGGTGCCGCGACGCCGCCAGTTCCGGCGGAAGCGCCGTACCGTGGACACGTGGAATTCAGCCGGGAGCTCCGCGACGACGTCATCGCCGGCGGCATCACTGTCTCTTTCAGGCTGTGGCAACGGCCAAAGGTACGGGCGGGCGGCCGGTACGCGGTAGGACCGGCCACAATTGAGGTGGACTCGGTCGAGCTGGTGCCGTTCAGCTCGGTGACCGAGGCTGACGTCCGCCTGGCGGGGGAGCGCGACCGGGAGGAACTGCGGCAGCGGGCCGCGCATGCGGGCCCGATCACCGACGACACGCTCGTGTACCGGGTGGAGTTTCACGTCGTCGGCTGATCGGGGACTGGCACGGGGGGACTGATGAGCACGACGGCGCCGCGGCCTGACTCCGCGCACTATGACGACGAGAACCTGAACTACGCCGACTACTGGACCAGCAGGACCTACGAGCATCAGGCCGAGGTCATGGCGGTCCGGCGGCTGCTGCGCGGCCATGCCTTTGAGCACGCGGCTGACATAGGCGGCGGCTACGGGCGGCTCTCGGTCGTGCTGGCGGACTACGCGCGCCAGGTTACGCTGGCCGACCCGAGCCGGCAGCAGCTCAGCCTGGCGGCCTCCGTCCTGGCCGGGCACCCGCAGATCAGCACGCGCGTGATGAGCGCGTCTGACCTGGACTTCGCGGACGGCAGTGTCGACCTGGCCGTCATGGTACGGGTGCTGCACCATCTGCCGGAACCGGCTCGCGAGCTGACCGAGCTGCACCGGATCCTGCGGCCTGGCGGCTACGCGCTCATCGAGGTCGCCAGCGTGGCGCACGCCCTGAGCCGGGTCAGGTACCTGCTGCGGCGCCAGCCCGTTCCGCTGGCGCCGGTCGACATCAGGACGAGCCAGGCCAGGCACGAGGGCGGTATCCCGTTCGTCAATCATCACCCGGCTACCGTGATCACCCAGCTGGAGGCGGCCGGGCTGCGGCTGGAGCGGACGCTGTCGGTGTCCAATCTGCGGCACCCGCTCGTCATCAGGATGCTGCCGCGGCCGGTACTTCTCGGCGTCGAGCGCGTCTGCCAGGAGCCGCTCGCGCCCGCCCTGTTCGGGCCGAGCATCTTCCTGCTGCTGCGCAAGTAGCCCGCAGCGCCGGCGAGCTGGCAGCGGGTCACTGCTGCGACAGGATCGCCTCCAGTTCCGCGAGCGGATCGCGGACGACGGGCCCGGTGGCTCGCACAACGGCGCGGCGGATTGTCCCGGCGAACGGGAACGGCGCCTCGTAGCCCGTTCCGACGGCAGGTCCCCACTCGTAACCGCAGGTCAGTCCCACGCCGGTGCCGCTGAACCCGGACGGCGTGAACTGCGGGATCGGACCGCGGGCGACCTCACGGCCGTCGCACCGCAGCGCGCCGGTGCCGCCGGGTCCGTCGTCCTTGGCGAACTCGTACTCGACGCGGTGGTCGCCGGGAGCGAGGACCTCGGCCGAGGTGACCACATGACGCTCCTTGCCGTACAGGTTGTGCACGTACCGGAGCCTGCCGTCGAGTACGTGCAGTGACCAGCCGCCCAGCGCGGTGCCCAGAGCCAGCAGCACGCCGTCGGCCTGCTCGCCGACGGTGATGTCGGCCGTGATCAGGTGCGATCGGTTGCGCACGCTGACCGCCGCGGACTCGGGCACCTGGGCGCCGCCCTGGTGGTACCGGTACTCCTCGCGGGGACTGCGGTGATCCGGCTTAGGGTTGACCAGCGCCCACAGCACCCGGTTGTCCAGCGGCAGTACCTGGTTGCGCCGCGCCTGCGCCCACCACAGCTCGATCAGCACCGCCAGCAGCTCTGGCTGCTCGGCCGCCAGGTCCCGCGACTCGGACAGGTCGCTCGCCACGTGGTAGAGCTCCCAGACGTCGTCCTCGAACGGCGCGTTCGGGTTCTGGTCGTCGTACAGCGGCCCGACCGGATGAAAGGTGACGGCCTTCCAGCCGCGGTGGTAGATCGCGCGGGAGCCGAACATCTCGAAGTACTGCGTCTCGTGCCGGCCGGGTGCCTCCTGCGCGCCGGGCGGGAGCAGGTAGGCGAAGCTGATCCCGTCGATGGCGGACTGGCTGATGCCGTCGAGCCGGTCGGGCAGCGCGATCCCGGCGAGCTCAGTCAGGGTCGGCAGCACGTCGATGGCGTGCGCGAACTGACGCCGGATCGCGCCGGCCTCGAGCAGGCCGCGCCGCGTGCCGTCCGGCCAGGTGATGATGCACGGATCAGCCACGCCGCCCTGGTGCACCTCGCGCTTCCAGCGGCGGAACGGGGTATTGCCCGCCATCGTCCAGCCCCACGGGTAGTTGTTGTGCGTCAGCGGGCCGCCGATCTCCGCCAGCCGCTCGTACATCTCAGCGGGCTGCGCCGGGTCGATGTTGACCATCCGGACGTCATTGATCGAGCCCTCGGCGCCGCCCTCGGCACTGGCCCCGTTGTCCGACACCACGCAGACAACCGTGTTCTCGAGCTCACCTCGTTCCCGCAGGAAGTCGAGTACGCGTCCGATCTGCTCGTCGGCGTGGGACAGAAACCCGGCGAAGCACTCCATGAAACGAGCCGCGACTGCCTGGTCACGGTCGCCCAGGTCGGCCCAGGCCGGCACCCAGGGCGGCCGCGGCGACAGCACGGTCGCGGCCGGGAGCAGGCCGGCTGCCAGCTGACGGGCGAAGATCTGCTCCCGCCAGGCGTCCCAGCCAAGGTCGAACCGGCCCCGGTAGTGCTCGAGCCAGCGGCCGGGCGGCTGATGCGGGGAGTGGCACGCGCCGGTCGCGAAGTACAGAAAGAACGGCTTCTCGGCGTCGGCCGCACGCAGGTCACCGAGAAACTCGATCGCCCGGCCCGCCAGGTCCTCAGTCAGGTGGTAGCCGTCCGCTGCGCCCGCGGGCGGGCGCACGCTGTGGTTGTCGTGATAGAGCGCGGGAGCGAACTGGTGCGTCTCGCCGCCGTGGAAGCCGTACCAGCGGTCGAATCCGCGAGCCAGGGGCCAGGTCGCGCGGGACGCGGCCATGTTCGTCTCGTCCTCGGGAGACAGGTGCCATTTGCCGACGGCGTAACTGGCATAGCCGGCGCTGCGCAGGATCTCGCTGAGGTAGCCATTCTCCCGCGGCGGCTTCCCCCGGTAGCCGGGGTATCCGATGGCCAGGTCGGCCACCCGGCCCATGCCGCTGCGGTGATGATTGCGGCCGGTCAGCAGGCAGGCCCGGGTCGGCGAGCACAGCGAGGTGGTGTGGAAGTTCGCCAGCCGGACGCCCGTGGCCGCCAGGCCATCGAGCACGGGCGTCTCGATGTCGGAGCCGTAGCAGCCCAGCTGGGCGTAGCCGACGTCGTCGAGGACGATGAGCATCACGTTCGGCGTGCCGGGCGGGGGAGCAGGCTCAGGCGGCCACCACGGCTGCGAGTCGCGCCAGGTAGTGCCGATCCGGCCGCCGGATTCTGCTGCCACCGTCCCGCCGTCCTTCCTGCCTCCGCGAGTGTGCCGCTCATGCTGGCAGATGAACAGCGCGCGCTCAGCGTCGGTAGCGTAGACGCCGTGGCGGACGAGATCGCGGCCAGGGCCGCGGGGCGCCCCGGGCGGGACGTGCTCCGCTATGCCGCCGGCGTAGTCGTCGGGCTGCTTGTGCTGCTGCTCCTGCTCGGCAAGCGAGCCGACTTCGTCTCCGCCTGGGATCAGCTCAGGTCGGCCGATGTCCGCTGGGTTGCCGCTGCCATCGCCGCAGAAGGGCTTTCGCTGCTGACGTTCGCCTGGCTGCAGCAGCGCGTGCTGCGGCTGGGCGGGGCGCGGATCCCGCTGCCCGGCCTGGCCGCGGTGACGCTAGCGAACGATGCCATCGCCAACACCGTGCCGGGCGAGCCAGCCGTGTCCAGTGCGTACCGGTACCGGTACTACCGGCGGCGCGGTGCGAGCGGCGCAAGCGCGGGCTGGACCATCTTCACCATCCTGATCGCGCAGGCCATCGGCATGTCACTGGTGCTGCTGATCGGGGTGGTGGTGGCCCTGGCGAGCAGCACCAGCGCGAAGGGCGCCGGCGCGGCGGTCGTCGGCCTGGTGATCGTCGCCGGGGCGGGAGCCGTCCTGATCCGGCGGGACCTGGTGCTGCGCCTGGTCAGTGCCGGGGTGCGCGGTGTGCGCCGGCTGACCGGGCACCCGCGCGGCAGCATCGGCGCCCGCATCGAGGCCACGCTGATCCGGATGCGGGAGATCCCGCTTGGCCGGCGGCAGGCGGCATGGGTGGTGGCGATCGCCACGGTCGTCTGGGGCTGCGACTTTCTGTGCCTGCTGTGCAGTTTCCGCGCGGTGCACGCGGCGATCCCGTGGGACGGCGTGCTGCTGGCGTACGGCGTGGCGCAGGTTGTCGCGTCGCTTCCGCTGATCCCTGGCGGTCTCGGGATCGTGGAGGGAAGTCTCGCGGTCGTGCTCGTGGCCTACGGCGCCGGCCGGGTGCCTGCCGTGGCGGCAGCGCTGGCGTTCCGCCTCGTGAACTTCTGGCTCGCAATCGCTGTCGGCTGGATCAGCGCCGCGCTGATCGCGCAGCACCTGCGGGCAGCAGGCCGGCGGTCAGGGGACGGAGGCCGGGCCGGGGAGTCCAGCCCGGCGGCGGAGCCTGTGCTGGCTCCGCCGCCGGTCCCGCCAGACGGTCAGCAGCCGTCGTAGGGAGCCCAGTTGTCCTCTCCGCCCGCCGCAAGCGCGTTGGCGAACACCTGGTTCTGCTCCGCGACGCTGGCGTGGCCGAAGTCGGCGGGGTTACCGCCGTAGGCGACCCACGTCGAGTAGCTGAACTGATACAGGCCGTAATGCCCGCTCGCGTTCATGATCTGCGGGTTGCCCCCGGACTCGCGCGCGATCACGCACGCTCCGAACGTGCCGCCGTTGTAGGTGGCGGCGGTCGCCGTCGCGGCAGTCGGCTCGGCCGCCTGCGCGGGCACCGAGACCGGCGCTGCCTCGCTGAGCGCCGACGGAGCCTTCGGGATTCGGGCCGGGCGTGCCGGGACCCGCAGGACCTCACCCGCGTAGATCTCGTCGGCCCAGTGAATCTTCTTGTCGTTGCGCCAGTACAGCACTGGCCACGCGGCCCGGTCGTGGTACAGCCGGGTAGCGATCGACGACAGCGTGTCGCCGGCCCTGACCTTGTAGGTGGCCGGGAGCGCGTTCGCGGCTGCGCGCTGCGAAACCTGCGCTGACGTCAGGGCTGTCCCCTCTGCCGGCTCCGCGATGGCAGCCGGCGAAACGATGGCATCCAGTACGGCCGGATGCACTTGCGCCGCGGCTGCCGGGACGGCGGCCGACGGTGACAAACAAAGTGCCGCGGCGACGCCTGCCAGCGTCGGTGCCGCGGCCACTGCTACTCCCTGAGAGAGCCTGATGCGAGACGGTTTACTGTGGCGGCCCAAAGGGCTCCTTTCCGCGAACTGCGCGCCCACCGGGAATGTGCGCGAGCAAGCTCGCGCACGGGGGATCCCTCGAGGCGCCGGACCGGTGAAGGCTATGCGGGGCCCTGGGGTGCCTTAACCAGATCCATTGAAAATAGGCCGATCGCGCCAATGACGTGTTACGGTGCGCGACGCCTCATGTACGTCGCGTGCGAGTCCGGCGGTCAGGCCGTGCGGTGCCGGCCCTGGCTGGCGCCGACAATGGCGGCCAGCGCGATGACGACGGCGCAGAAAATCACGCCCGCCTCGACGAGGCCGGTATGTGCTGACAGCACCCCGACGCCGATGGCCGGCAGCGCGAGGAAGATGTACAGGCCCGCGAAGTAGGAAGACGACACCTCGCCCCGCAGGTCCGGCGGCACTCGCTCGACCGTCGAGGCGATCCCGGCGTTGAGGCAGCTTCCCTCGGCGATGCCCAGCACGATCGCGGCGATCACCAGCGCGGCCAGCGAGTGCAATGTCAGTGAGAGGAGCAGGATTGCCGCGGCCACGCACAGGCCGCCGCAGCCGGCCAGCAGGGCTGCCTGCGGCTCGGCACGCCTGGCCGCCAGCTGGCCCACGGCCATGAACGCGAAGGCCAGCGCCACGACTCCGCCGGCCAGCGCATGGTTGTCGATATGCAGGATCGTGGCCAGGAACACTGACGATACCGACGTCAGGACCCCGAGAACAGCGAAGCCGGCCCCGGCGGCGAGCACAGCGCGGATAAAGGGGGCGCGGATCTCGGCCGGGATCCGGAGCCGGCCGAGCCGGAAACGACGGCCGCCTGGGGCGGCGGCCGCTGCGGTGCTCAGGCGGCCGGCCGCCAGCAGCAGCCACAGGCCGGCCAGGACGGCCAGGCCAGCCTGGACCAGGTAGGGCGTTATCAGCGGCTTCGGGGCCACCTCGGCCAGGATCCCGGCGAGCAGCGTGCCGAGCGCGAGGCCGCCGGTATTGGCGGCGACGGCCACCGTCGCGCCGGGCCCGCGGCGTTCTGAGGGGAACAGGTCGATCACGGCCGCCGTGCCCGTGCCGCTCATCAGGCCGGCGGCCAGCCCCGAGACCACCCGGCCGACGAGCAGCAGGCTCAGCCCGGGCGCGAATGCCAGGATCAGCGATCCGGCAGCGCTGATCCCGACCGCGGCGAGCAGGACCGGCCGGCGGCCCACCGCGTCAGACAGGCGTCCGAACACGGTCAGCGTCGCCACCACGCCGATCGCGTAGACCGCGAACAGGATGGTGATCGTCACCGTCTGGAAGCCGTACCGGCGTGAGTAGATGTCGTACAGGGGTGTCGACAGGGTGGTGCCGGCCATGCAGATCGTGAACGCGGCAGCGGTCGCGGCGACGGCGCCGGCTGGCGTCCGCGCGGTGCGCTGGCTTCTGGTGGCGGTGGCCATCGCCTTCTCCTCTCTGCAATCCGGCCTGCAGTCCGGCGGTCAGGGCCGCCCGTGCACCTGAGCGGACGCCCCGGCTCGCGAGGGACTGCGCCTCGATACCGTTGGAGCCATGACTGACGGTCCGGCCACCGCAGCGGCCCTGCCGGGGGCCGTGGCGGCGGGCGGCTGCCCACTGAATGAGCGTGCCCGCCAGAGCGCATTGCATGCCGCCAGCGGCCAGCCTGCCCCGGCCGGGCGCGCGGACCAGGGCTGACCGGTGCGCGCCCGCCTCGCGACGCAGGCCGCGCGGCCTGACGCGGCGAATGAGGACTTCGCCGCGGTCAGCCCGTCGGCCGCGGTGCTGCTGGACGGGGCGGGCATCCCCCGCGGCCTGGAGTCCGGCTGCGTGCACGGGGTTGCCTGGTTCGCCAGGACGCTCGGCACCACGCTGCTGGCCGAGACAGCGGATCCGGCCGGCCGCCCGCTGGCCGACTGCCTGGCCCGCGCGATCGACCGCGTCCGGCTGCTGCACGAGGGTGCCTGCGACCTGGCCCACCCCGGCAGCCCGACGGCGACTGTCGTCGCCCTCAGAGTTCTCGCTGACCAGCTCGAGTACCTGGTGCTCGCCGACTCGTCCCTGGTGCTGACCAGCACGTCCGGGACCACGGAGGTGGTGACCGACCGGCGGCTGGACGAGGTGCTGCAGGGCACGCGGGAGGCCATCGACCGCATCCCGCTCAGCGATCCCGGCTATCCGGCCGCCTTCAGCGAGCACATACTCGCGGTCCGGCACCTGCGGAACAGCCCTGGCGGCTTCTGGGTGGCCTCCCCAGATCCGGCCGTTGCCGGGCATGCCCTGACCGGGACCCGGCCGCTGGCCTGCCTGCGGTCGGCACTGCTGCTCAGCGACGGAGCGAGCCGGCCGGCTGACCTGTTCGGGCTGGCGAGCTTCGCCGATCTGACGGCGGTGGCCGCGGGCGACGACGGCCCGGCCGAGCTGATCCGCCAGGTGCGCGCGGCGGAGGCGACCGACCCGGACGGCCGCCGGTGGAAGCGCAGCAAGGCCCGCGATGATGCCACCGTCGTGTACTGCGATCAGCTGGCGGGCTGACGGGCCGCCTGGCCGCGCAGCCGGACGGCGGCGCCGGGCCGGTCAGTGACCAGGACGTCCAGGTCGGGGCTGGCCAGCCGGTGCCGCAGCTCACGGTCGGCGTCGACGGTCCAGATCATCGTGCGCAGGCCGCGGCTTCGGCTGCCCGCCAGCAGCGCGGCGCTGGCGGCGCGCTTCCCGATGACCGCCCAGCTCGCCCCGGCGCCGGTCACGTCGTCGAGCCGGGAGCGCGTGCGCCGTGTCGTCCGCCGCAGCAGATAGCGGGCGGAGCCGGCCAGATCCCCGCCGATGGTGAGGCCGGCCGGCACTTCGGGGAACTGGCGCCGCAGGCCGCCGATGACGGCCCGGTCGCGCGTCGTGACGACGATGCGCTCCGGCGGCAGCAGGCCGAGCGCCAGGGCAGCGATCTCGGCAGTGCAGGCAGGGTCTTTCAGGTCGATATGGGCCGCTGCCTGCGCCTGCGCGGCCAGCGCGAGCAGGTCCGCGGCGGTCGGCACCTCGTATCCGGCCAGCTCGCACAGAGCGGTGTAGCTCAGCGCGCTGACCGGGCGGCGGGCGGTCAGCCGGCCAGCTGCGACCCGGGCCGGATGGAAGGCGACCAGCGTTCCGCCGGCGGTCGCGCGGACATCGAATTCCAGATAGTCCGCACCGGCCGCCAGGGCCTCCCGGTAGGCACGCATGGTTCCTGCCGGGGCGGTCTCGCATCCGCCCCGGTGGGCAGAGATGGCAGGCAGCAGGATGGCGCCACGGCGCGGCTGCGCGGCCGCCGCCATGCGGTAACCCCCGGTCCCGGTGCGGCTGGCAGGGCGCGAGCGCCGCCGCCGGCCGGGGGCCAGCGCTGCCGCGCCGCCGGAAGGCCAGCTGCCTGGCCAGCTGCCGGACCAGCGCCGGGATGGCGGCTGCGGCGTACGCCAGTGCCAGGATGGCCGGGGCGGTGATGACGTCCAGCAGGTAGTGGTTCGCGGTCGCCAGCACGTCGAGCACGGTGGCGGCCGGATACAGCCAGATCACGATCCGCAGGGCGCGGTGCCGCAGCAGGCTGCTGCAGGCCACGGCCACCCACAGGGCCCAGGCGACGTGCAGAGACGGCAGCGAGGCGAACTGATCGGCGCCCTTGGCCTCCACCGTGCTGGCAAACGTCGGGACCGCCCGAGCGATGATGTCGTGGTAACCGGGCAGCATCCGGGGCGGCGCGACCGGATAGAGCCAGAACGTCACCAGGCCGATCGCGGTGACGGCGATCAGCGCGTCGCGGTGCAGCGCGAAATGCGGCGCGCGCCGCCAGATCAGGACAATGCCGACCACGCCGGTGATGGCGCCCTGGAACAGGATGTAGTACCAGCTGGCCGCCAGGGCGGCGATCTGGTGCGCAGCGAGCCAGCTGTTCATGACCTGCGCGAACGCGCCGCCGAGCTGACGGCTGACCGAGTTGACCGCGACCGCGTTCCGCAGTCCGGTCAGCGCCGCGCGCGTGCGGAAGCTGGCTGCGTCATCGAGGCCCCACAGCAGGGCCGCTACCGGGACGATCTGCAGCTAGCGAAGGGCCGGGTGCCGGATGGCGGCGGCGTGGCCGGCCGCGATCAGGCGCCGGGCCTGCATCAGCGCGGGGACACCAGGCCGCGGGCCGCCGGGCGCCGCCGGCCGGCTCGCCGCGGACGTGCCGGGCTGTGCTGTGCAGGCACCGGGTTGTGTTCCGGGTGCGCTGTCTGCAGGAAGCCGCATTCCCCGCCACCTCGCAGGCCGCTGCCGGGCCAGGAGTGCCCTGGGTGGCGTGACGCCCGTACCTGCGCGGACACGGCTAGCCCGGACTACCTATCCGGAGGTCAGTCTCCACATAACCCGACGCGTTCCCGGTCAGCGGCACCGCCCCGCAGCCGCGGTCCGCCGCCAGGCGCGCTCTGACCCTGGTCATCTGGGCAGCTGAGGGGGCCGCCGGCAGGCTGTCGCCGCCGGTGTACTGGAAGGCATCCAGGATCAGGCCCACGAAGCGCTGCCAGGCGTCGGGTGCATCCGAGCGGGTAATGCGCGCTACGGCCGCGTTCGCGACCAGCATGAGCAGCAGATCCTCGGCGACGAAGTCCGGCCGGAGCCGCCCGGCCGCCTGGGCGCGGCTGACGAGCTCGGCCACGTCTACCTGTGCCTCGGCGCGGAGGCGCTCGACCTCGTCGCTGGCGGGCAGGGTCATGGACAGCAGCTCGCCCAGACCGCGATCACGGGCCTGGAGCTCGCAGATGGCGCGGACCAGGCAGGCGAAGCCGTCCCACGGATCGGAGGCGGCGAGCGCGCGCCTGGCGGCTGCCGCGTACTCCCTGATCTTCTCCAGCAGCGCTGCCGCGATCAGGCTCTCGCGGCTCGGGAACCGGCGGTACAGGGTGGCGATGCCGACATCGGCCCGGCGGGCGATCTCTTCCAGCGGAGCCTCCAGGCCCTGCTCAGCGAAGACCTCGCGGGCAGCGCGGACCACCGCCAGCCGGTTGCGGGTGGCGTCCGCGCGCAATCCCCGCTCGACGGCTGGCGGAATGGCCTCGGGCGCTTCCGGCGCCGGCGTGACTGGCAGCGCACTCGCGGTAAGCGTGGCAGCTGACGCAGTTGGCGCCGGCGTCGCGTCAGGTGCGCCCGGGCTGGTCCGAGCATGCAGCCGCATGAGCACATGGTAGGTCGCGGACCTGACGAGCGGGTGACGCGCAGCTCAGCAATATGGCGGCTGTTATGTCGTTTATGCGGCCTACGCGGCCGACGCGAGGTCCGTCCGGGGCAGGATGGCGGAGGTGGACGGGAATCGAACCCGCCGCTGTGGGATCGCCACAGCCGACCGCTTTGAAGGCGGCGGAGCCCACCAGGTGCCCGGACACCTCCGCGGCTACTATAGCGCCGGTGCTGTAAAGCCGATGCTGACCGAGAGAGCACGCGAATGAGGGTTATCGCGACCGCGGGACACGTCGATCACGGCAAGTCCACCCTCGTCCTCGCGCTGACCGGGACTGACCCCGACCGGTGGCAGGAAGAGAAGACCCGGGGGCTGACCATCGACCTCGGATTCGCGCAGCTGTCGCTGGGCTCCGGCCAGGAGATCGCGTTTATCGACGTGCCGGGTCACGAGCGATTCATCAAGAACATGCTCGCCGGAGTCGGCGGGATCGACGCCTGCCTGTTCGTGGTCGCGGCCACCGAGGGCTGGATGCCGCAGTCAGAGGAGCACCTGCGCATCCTGGATCTGCTCGGCGTCGAGCGGGGCCTGATCGCGCTGACCAAGGCGGCGCTGGCAGGCCCGGAACTGCAGGAGCTTGCGGCCCTGGACGTCAGGGCTGCCGTCCGCGGCACCTTCCTCGAGACAGCCGAGATCATCCCGGTCGACGTGCCGGCCGGCCGCGGGATCACGGAGCTGACGACCGCGCTCGATCGCCTGGTCAGCAGCACGCCCCCGGCCGCCGACCGGGGGCGGCCACGGCTGTGGGTCGACCGGTCGTTCCCGGTCCGGGGCGCTGGCTGCGTGGTCACCGGAACGCTAGCCGGCGGCCCGCTGACCGCCGGCGAGCATCTCCTGATCGAGCCCGGCGCTCACCAGGTCCGCGTTCGCGGCCTGCAGAGCCACTATTCGCGGCTTGACTCCGCAGCCCCCGGCCGCCGCCTGGCCGTGAACCTGACGGGCATCTCGCACCGCGATGTTCAGCGCGGCCAGGCACTGGTGCGGCCGGGGGAGTGGCAGCTGACCGGGACACTCGACGCATCCCTGACGGTGCTCGGCGCTCTCGGCCATCCGGTCACCGGCCGCGGTGCCTACGTGCTGCACCTGGGGTCGGCCAGCCTGCCCGCCCGGCTCCGCGTCATCGGCGCCTCCCGCATCGAGCCGGGCGAGCAGCGCGCGGTGCGCATCTGGCTCGCGGACGGGGCGCTGGTCCCGGCCGTCCCCGGCGACCGGTACGTGCTGCGCGAGTCGGGTCGCTCGGAGACTGTTGGGGGCGGCGAGATCCTGGACGTCGATCCGCGGCTGCCGGTGTCCCGTGCGGTGCCGTCGCGCTCGGCGGCGCGCGTGATCGCCGAGCGGGGCTGGGTCGACGTCGGCGACCTGACCCGCCTGACCGGCGAGGTGCGGGATCCGGATGTCGGGCACTGGGCAGTCGACAGCGCGGCGCTGGCCGCCAGCCGAGCGCAGATTATCCGTGCCTGCCGTGAGGCCGGCTCGCGCGGTGTCAACCTGGCCCACTTCGATGAGCGCGAGCGGGCCCTCCTGGCGGCGGGCATCGACGGGATCTGCGTGCAGGGCGACCGGGCACTGGACGAGGCGGCGATCACCGGCACGCTCAGCGAGCCGGCCGCTGCGGCGCTCGCGGCACTGCGGGAGTCACCCTGGTCGCCGCCGGTCCTGCCGCTGTCCGACCGGGGCGCGCTGCGCGAGCTTGAGCGCAGCGGCGACGCCGTGCAGTCCGGCGATATCTGGTTCGCGGCCGCCGCCGTGGACGCGGCCGCCGCGGCGCTGGCGCGCCTGCTGGACGGCCAGCCGGACGGATTCACGGTGGCAGCCGCGCGGGATACGCTCGGCACCAGCCGCAGGTATGTGCTGCCGCTGCTGGCCCGCCTGGATGCGACCGGGGTAACGAGGCGCGAGGGCGACCTGCGGACAGCGGGGCCGCGAATGCCGCCGGTCGGCACTGACGGCAGGGGCGACGAGCAGGCCGGCCGGTGACGCGGCCCGGGCCCGGCCGGAGGGGGAGCGGATGGCCTGGTACGGCCCGGACGGCCGGCGGCTGTATTACGAGGACAGCGGCGGCGCAGGCGATGTCGTCGTTCTGCTGCCCGGCTGGGCCGGCAACATCGCCGAGTTCGCCGGCCTGCGGCGAGCACTGGCAGGCGGTCTCCGGGTAATCGCCGCCGACCTGCCGGGGTCGGGGCGGTCGGAGCCACAGCCGCGGTACTACGCGGCGACCTATTACCGGGACGACGCGGAGTACCTGCTCGGCTTCCTGGGCGCGCTCGGCGTCCCGGCCGCGCACCTGGTCGGCTTCAGTGACGGCGGCGAGGAGGCGCTGCTCATGGCGGCGCTGCGGCCACGCTGCGCGCTCTCCGTGGTGACCTGGGGCGCCGCCGGGCAGATCGTGGCCGCTGAGGAAGAGCTAGACGCGCTCGCCGACGTCGTCGACCACCCGTCGGAGGAACTACTGCCGCTTGCGGCCTACCTGGCGCAGGCATACGGGGCCGACACCGCCCGGATCATGACGGGCACCTGGGCCGCGGCCATGCGCGGCATTGCCGGAGCCGGCGGCGACATCAGCCGGTCCCGCGCGGCCGACATCGCCTGCCCGGCCCTGCTCATCACCGGAACCTACGACGCGCACTGCCCGCCCGATCTGGTCCGCGAGATGGCCGACGCGATTCCGCGCGGGCGCTTCGTCGAAGCCGCAGGCGCGGGTCACGCCGTTCACCAGTGGGACAGCCAGTGGCTAGCCGACGCCGTGCTGAACTGGCTCAGCGAGCACTGAAGCCATGATCTCGTAAGATCGCATGGCCTATGACCCGTGCGATCTTTCGAGATCATGGTCTGCGGGCTGCGAGTTCCCCGATGAGCGCGAGCGCGATCTCGTCCATCTGCTGCTCGCCGACGTACTCGCCGCCAGGCGGCGCGAGTAGCTGGAAGATCCGCGGGCCGCGCAGGTCCTGCGGCAGATCCGGCGGCCGCGGCACGAGATGGAAGTGGACGTGCGAGAAGCCCTCGGCCTCGGCGAACTGGGCGATGTAGGTCTTCTGGCAGCCCAGCACCGCGCGCATCGCACGGGACAGCCGCACCTGCCACAGGCCGAGCGACTGTGCTTCGGCCCCGGTCAGGTCCGCGATCGAGGTCACGTGCCGCCGGGGCACCAGCACGAGCCAGCCAGGCAGCGCCGAGTTGAAAGCATGCGCGGCCCGCCAGAACTCGTCGTCGGCGATCCGCTCGCGCGGCGGTGCCTGGCCGCCCTCGGCCGTGCGGGCGCAGGTATAGCAGTCAGCCGGGGTCGTCATCTGCCTGACGATAGCCGGGCGACTCGCCTGGTGATGGCCTGAACAGCGGCGCCAGGCAGGTGACCATGAGCACGGACCAGGTCACATGCGCGACGGCGGGAGCGACGACGCCGCCGGACCTGGCCCGCTGCGCGCCGAAGATCAGGCTGGTGACGGCGCCGCCGAGGACCAGCGAGAGGTTCCGCGAGGCTGCTGTCGACGCGGTGTAGACCGCCGATGTCAGCACCAGCGGCCGTGAGCCACCGAGTATGTCCCAGACGGCGCCGCGGAAGTACAGTTCCTCGGCGACCGCGTTGACCCCCGCGGTAAGAAGCACCAGGCCCGTCGATCCCTCGTGGACGTACCGGAACACACTGCTGATCGCGCGGTTGAGCGGCGGATTGTGCCGCGCCAGCCGGGCGATGGCATAGAACAGCCCGAACGTGCCGACGCCGGTCACAACTGGCTCGACGTACGGCCGAAGACCGCGCTCGCGACCCGCGCGGCCGGCTGGTATCGGGCCGGAGGCCGCAGCGCCTGCGGTCCAGGTGCTCGCGAGGGCCGCCGTCAGCAGGTAGAACTGCGGCGAGCCGGTGTCGGCCGAGAAGGAGACCCCGAGCAGGGCGGTGCCGCCGGCGCCAGCGGCCGTCACCAGCTGCCCGGGCGTCAGCCGGGACCTGCGGATGCCGGTCCGGCCGCTCACCGCGATGCACCGCCGGACGGGCGACGCTCCGCGAGCGCCGCCCGCACCGCATCGTCGTACGCGGTCAGCTCGAAGGGCATGAGGTCCCGGATGGCCGTGTCGCGAACGATCACCTCGTTGATCATCGAGTCGACGAGCGACCGGCCGGTCGCCGGATCGACGTCGGTGACCAGCGTCAGCCAGAGCGACGAGAGCCAGGGCGTGAGCAGCGGCACGGAGATAATCGGCAGCCGACGGCCCTGCAGCGCGGCGACCCGGCGCAGCATGTCCGCGTACCGCATCACCTCGGGTCCGCCGACCTCGTACACGCGGCCGGTGGCCTCAGGCAGCGTCAGGACCCCGCGCAGGTACCGGACGACATCGTCGATGGCGATCGGCTGCGTCCTGGTGGCGACCCACTTCGGCGTCACCATCGCGGGCAGGTGCGCGACCAGCTGGCGGGTCAGCTCCCAGGAGGTCCCGCCGTTGCCGATGATGATCCCGGCTCGCAGCACAGTCACCGGGACGTTCGCGCAGCCGAGCAGGTCCTCGACCTCGCGGCGGCTGCGCAGGTGTTCCGACAGGACGTCCTTGTCGTCGCCGAGGCCGCCGAGGTAGATGATCCGCTGCAGCCCGGCGGCCGCGGCGGCCTCGCCGAAGGCCCTGGCCGCGGCCGCGTCCTTGCGGGCGAAGTCGGCCTCGGCGAGCGAGTGCACCAGGTAATAGGCCGCCTCGCAGCCCTTCATCGCGTCGGGCAGCGAGCCGGGGTCGGAGACGTCTCCGAAGACCGCCGTCCCGGCCCCGCGGTAGCTAGCGGGGTGGCGGGTCATCGCGATCACGTCGTGGCCGTCGGCCGCGAGCGCGGCGGCAAGCCGCCGTCCGACAAAGCCGGATGCTCCCGCTATGAGTACGCGCACTCGCGCTCGCCGCTCCCATCGCCGTTTGCCCAGGGCAGCAGGGCCCTTACCCTGGCGGCGTGGCAGCAAACTGGCGGCGGACCCGGCCGCGGCGTTTTGCTGCGGGCAGTCAGGGCAGGTGCGGAGGAGAGTCCGCGGCAACGGCGTCGCGCGCCACCCCCGGCTCCTGACCCCCGGCCGGCTGTCCCGGATCTTGGAGATTGTTCATGACCAGTCCAGACGCGCCCCGGCACCTTGAGATCAAAGAGGGCGACCAGTCTGTGGCCGCTGCCGAGGTCACGACCCGCGACAACAACGAGACAGCACGAGCGTCGCTGCACGCGGAGGCCGGGCACGTCCCGCCTGGCGCCCGCGCGAGTCTCGTGGACGACGTCCTTGACCTGCCGGAAGTCCGGCACAGCAAGCGGCTGGAAGCAACTGTGCCCCTCGGCGATGGCGAGTCGCTAGAGCGGCTCAGGGAACGCACTGACGAGGTGGACACGCGTCCGGCCGGCTCGACGGCACTGTTCGATGCCACGATCCCGCAGGCGGGACCTGCTGCGCCGGAGCGGGGCGCGGTGATCAGCGGCGACCAGGCCGTCGTCACGCTCGTCAACGTCTTCACCGTCGATCCTGCCCGGCAGCACGAGCTGGTTGACGTGCTGTCCGCCGCCACTCGTGACGTCATCTGCCGCCAGCCCGGCTTCGTGTCCGCCAGCATCCACCGCAGCCTGGACGGCACCAGGGTCGTCAACTACGCGCAATGGCGAAGTGCCGAGGACCTGCAGGCCATGCTGGCGAGTCCGGACTGCCAGCCGCGGCTGCGGCAGGCGAGCGCACTCGGGCACTCCGAGCCGGCCCTGTACGAGGTGTCATTCACGCACCAGGCACCGGCCGGGGACTCGCCAGAAGCGTAGCCGCGGCGCTCACCGGGCAGCTGAGCACTGCCGCGTCCGTCAGTAGTCGAGCAGTGCCCGCAGCGCAGCCGTCACCTTCGCGGTGGTCGGAATCACCTCGTCCTCGAGCGCATCCGCGAACGGCAGTGGCACGCACTCGGCCGCGACCCGCCGCGGCGGCGCGTCCAGCAGTTCGAAGCCCTCGTCGGCGACGATGGACGCGACAGTGCCGCCCCAGCCGCCCTGGTACGGGTTCTCCTCGACGATCAGCAGGCGCGAGGTGCGCCCGACCGAGGCCAGCACGGTGGCCATATCCAGCGGCACCAGGCAGCGCAGGTCGATGACCTCAGCCGACACGCCGCCGGCGGTCAGTTCCTCTGCCGCGGCCAGGGCGATGGGCACGGTAGCGGCCAGCGCGACAACGGTGATGTCAGTGCCGGGCCGCGCGATCGCGGCCTCGCCGAGCGGGACCACGTGCCCCTCAGGTGCCGCCTCGCCGCGGCTCGCGAACAGGCCCTTGTGCTCGAAGAACACCACCGGGTCGTCGCTGCGTACCGCGCTGGCAAGCAGGCCGACGACATCCGCGGGTGTCGACGGAGCGACGATCTTGAGGCCGGGAACAGCCAGTGCCCAGTTCTCCACCGCCTGGGAGTGCTGGGCGCCGAAGCCGAGTCCGCCGCCGTTGGCGGTCCTGACCACCAGCGGCACCGTGACCTGGCCGCCGGTCATGTACCGCATCTTCGGGATCTCGTTGGCCAGGTAGTCCCAGCAGCAGGCAAGGAAGTCGGAGAACATGATCTCCGCGACCGGCCGGATGCCGGTCATCGCGGCGCCCATCGCCATGCCGACGATGGCCTGCTCCGAGATCGGCGTGTCCCGTACCCGGTCAGGGCCGAACTCATCCAGCAGCCCGACGGTGGTCTTGAACACACCGCCCGCCGCGCCGATGTCCTCGCCGAGGCAGACCACCGCGGGGTCGCGGCGCATCTCCCGCGCGAGGCCCTCAGCGACCGCGTCGCGATACGTCATCAGGTCCGCCACTGGTGCCCTCCATCTGCCCACACGTCGGTGAGCGCCTGCGCCGGGTCCGCGCCGTCAGCTGCCTTTGCCTGCGCCACTGCGGCGGCCACGGTTTCCGCGGCCCGGTCGGCGGCTGCGCTGATGTCGGCCTGGGCGACGCCCGCCTCGGCCAGCCGCCGGCTGGCAACATCGAGCGGATCGCGGCTGAGCCACTCCGCGACCTCGTCGGCCGGCCGGTAGCTGGCCGGGTCGGTGCGGCTGTGGCCGAAGTGCCGGTAGGTCTGCGCCTCCAGCACTGTCGGGCCGTGGCCGGCTCTGGCCCGCTCGGCCGCCCGCCCGACGGCGTCGGCCACGACGACGACGTCGTTCCCGTCGATGACCTCCGACGGCAGCCGGTAGCTCGCCGCCCGGTCGGCCGCCGGGTGGTCGGCCGCGGTGACCGAGCCGATGGGCGTGTACTCCATGTAGAGGTTGTTCTCGCAGATGAACAGCACCGGCAGCGACCAGACCGAGGCCAGGTTGAGTGCCTCGTGGAACGCCCCGATGTTGGTCGCCCCGTCGCCGAAGAACGCAACCGCGACCTGGCTGGTACCGCGCAGCCGGGCGGACCAGGCCGCGCCGGCCGCCAGCGGCAGGTGCGCCCCGACGATGGCATACGAGCCGAGCATTCCGGCCGAGGCCTTGGTGAGGTGCATGGAGCCGCCCTTGGCCTTGCACACGCCGGTCGCCTTGCTCATCAGCTCGGCGAGGCACTCGGCTGGTGTCGCACCTCTGGCCATGGCGTGATGATGGCCGCGGTAGGTGGCGAAGACGTAGTCGTCGGGCCGGAGCGCGGCGCTCGCGCCGACAGCGACAGCCTCATGCCCGGCCGCCAGATGCGTGGTGCCCTTGACCAGGCCGGCCAGGAACAGGTCATGAACGGCCTTCTCGGTGCCGCGGATGACCGCCATCTGCTCGTAACAGCGCAGCAGTTCGGGCGCTTCCATGGTGGCGGTCATGAGATCTCGCCCCGGCCAGCAGCAGTGTTGAGGTTCGACTGGCTCTCGCGCAGCGTGTCGAGCGCGCCGCCGGCGGTCCAGTACTTGCGGCCGGCGACCAGCAGTTCCTCGGCCGGGAACTTCGTGATGACCTCGCAGCCGTCGGCAGTGACCACGACCTCTTCCTCGATCCTGGCGGCCGACCAGCCATCGGCGGCAGGCCAGTAGGTTTCCAGCGCGAAGACCATGCCTTCCTCCAGCGGCTCGGGATAGTCAAGCGACACCAGGCGGCTGAAGATCGGCTTCTCCCAGATCGACAGCCCGACACCGTGGCCGTACTGCAGCGCGAAGGCCGCGGTCTCGTCCGGGAAGCCGAATTCCTCCGCCCGCGGCCAGAGCGAGACGATGTCGCCGGTCGTCACACCGGGCCGGACCATCGCGATCGCCTGGTCCATGTACTCGCGGCACCGGACGTACGCGTCGCGCTGCGCACGGGACGCGCTGCCGACCGCGAACGTCCGGTAGTAGCAGGTCCGGTAGCCGAGGTAGCTGTGCAGGATGTCAAAGAACGCCGGGTCACCGGGCCGGATCAGCCGGTCGGAGTACACGTGCGGATGCGGCGAGCACCGCTCGCCGGAGATCGCGTTGACGCCCTCGACGAACTCGCTGCCGAGGTCATACAGGACCTTGGAGACCAGGCCGACGCATTCGTTCTCCCGGACGCCGGGCCGCAGGAACTCATACAGCTGCTGATAAGCGGCGTCGACCATCGCGCAGGCCTGGCTCAGCAGCGAGATCTCGTCGCGGGTCTTTGTCCGCCTTGCCTCCAGGAACACCTGCTGGCCGTCGGTGGTCTCGATACCTGCATCGTGCAACGCAGCGAGCACGGGCATCTCGGCCACGTCGATGCCGACCGGCGCGCCCGCCAGGCCGTGCTCGTGCAGCACGCCGGCTACCTGTGCCGCCACCTCGCGGGCGATGCCGGCATCGGGATGGAAGGCGCCGCGCAGCGTCGAGATGCCGGCGCGGGCGCCGGTCGCCCGTGCGCCCTCGGCTGTCGGCGGCCCGTCAGTATGGTCCAGCCACGGGTTGTACAGCTGATGATGCCGGGCGGCCGAGCCGAAATCCCAGACGACCGGCTCGCCGCCGCGCGGCAGCAGGGCGAACCTGATCAGCTTGTCCATGCCCCAGGTCCCGATGTGGGTCGCCGTCATGTACCGGATGTTGCCGAAGTCGAAGCTCAGCAAGGCGCCCAGCGACGAGGCCTCCAGCTGGGCTCGCAGTCTCGCCAGCCGCTCGGTCCGCAGCCGGGCCAGATCGACCCGCTGCTCCCAGTCCACCGCGTTAGCGCCGTAGGTGTGAATCGCCATGGTTGGTCACCTCACTCGTCAGTCGGCAGGCGGAATAGACGGCTGGCATTACCGCCGAGCAGCAACTGCTCGTCGTCCTGGCTGAGCTGGAGCGCCCTGATGTCCTGCACCGGCTTGTCCGCGCCCATGTCGAACGGCCGGTCCGAGCCGAGCAGCACGTGCCCGGCGCCCGCGAAGGCGACAAGGTCGGCGAGCACGGCCTGGTCGTGGGTGAGGCTGTCGAAGTACAGCCGTCGCAGCAGCTCATCAGGATCGCCGGTGCCGCCGGACCGCGCTTCAGGCCGGACCGCATACGCCCGGCGCAGCCGTCCGCGCAGTGCCAGCAGCGCCCCGCCGCCATGCGCGAGCAGGATGGTCAGGCCGGGATGCCGGTCGAGCACCCCGGCGGTCAGCAGCTGGGCCGCGGTGATGGCCGTCTCCAGCGGGTTGCCCACCGAGTTCCACAGGTAGTGGTCGGTCAGCGCGGGCAGCCCGAGACCGGTGGTGGTCGGGTGCACGAACACAACGGCGCCAGTCGCGGCGGCAGCGGCCCAGAACGGCTCGAACCTCGCAGCGCCGAGATAGCAGCCGCCGACGCTGGCCGGAACCTCGACACCGCGCAGGCCCGGCAGCTGCATCAGGTACTCAAGCTCAGCTGCCGCGCAGCCGCCGTCCTGCAGCGGCACCGAGCCGAGCGCGTGTACCCGGCCGCCGAACTGCCCGGCGGTCTCGGCCAGGCTGTCGTTCTGCATCCGGCAGATCCTGGCCGCGGTCGCCAGGTCGGCCTGCACCGGCAGCAGCAGGATCCAGGGGGAGAGCAACAGGCTGGTCACCCCGGCGGCCGCGGCCTGCCCGAGCATCACGCT
>Ga0302326_10007177_pt1 | contig 24883 bp, 21 predicted proteins | sample Palsa_T0_3_FD_202264 | JGI IMG/M metagenome (GOLD analysis project Ga0302326, IMG submission 202264) | Peat permafrost microbial communities from Stordalen Mire near Abisko, Sweden - Palsa_T0_3 | ecosystem: Environmental > Terrestrial > Soil > Palsa > Peat permafrost | place: Sweden: Abisko... | reverse complement strand
CGATGCTGGCCGGGCGCATCGACATCTATCCCGAATACACCGGCACGGCTTTGACCGCCATCCTGAAGCGGAAAGTTGGAGGCGACAAAGCGGATGTTTACCAGCGGGTTAAGAGTGAATATGAAAAACATCTCGGGCTTACGCTCGGTCCGCCGTTCGGCTTCAACGACACTTTTGCAATGGAGGTTCGCGGCGACGATGCGCGCCGATTGAATCTCAAAAACATTTCGCAGGCGGCGACCTTCGCTTCGCACTGGCGCGCGGGATTCGGCTACGAATTTATGGAGCGGCCCGATGGATATGCCGGCCTGGCCGCCGCCTACGGCCTGCACTTTGCCGCGCCACCCCGCATCATGGATCTGGGTCTGCTCGCGCCAGCATTGAAGGATCGTCAGATCGACATGGCTGCGGGCAATGCTACCGACGGGCTCATCCCCACCTTCGATTTATTCGTTCTCGATGATGACCGCCATTATTTCCCTCCCTACGAAGCGGTCGCGGTGATCCGCGAGCAGACGTTGCAGGAGCATCCTGAAGTCGGACGTGCGATTGCCGAGCTAGGAGGGAAGATTTCTGACCGTGAGATGCAGCAGTTGAATTACGCTCTCGACGGCCAGCATCGCGATGTCAAGGATGTCGCGCATGATTTTCTGCGGAGCAAAGGATTGGTTCAATAGCCCGCGGTATCATTGTGGTCTTCATCAGATCAACAACTCGCCCCGCAACGTGAGCACGGCACGACCTTTAATGATTACGCGCTCTCTTTTCACTTCACACCACAGTTCGCCGCCGCGCTCCGAAACCTGACGTGCATGCAGGCTCGTCTTGCCCAGCCGCTCACCCCAATAGGGCGCAAGCGAGCAATGCGTCGAGCCGGTCACCGGGTCCTCGGGAATGCCGTAGCTGGGCGCGAAGTAACGGGAGACGAAATCGGCATCATTGCCCGGAGCCGTAATTGCGACCCCCGCGGGATGAAGTTTCTCAAGCAAACGAAAATCAGGACGAATGCGCCGAACGTCTTCCTCCCGTTCGTACACCGCGAAGTAATTATCTTCGATCTGAACAACTGCGGCAGGTGCATCACCCAAACCTTCAATCAGCGCCAGCGGGGGGTCCGCGCAGGCCCACGGCGCTAATGCGGGGAAGTCCATTGCATAAAAAGCTCCTTCGCGGACAACCGTCAGCGGCCCGCTGAAACGGGTTTCAAAGCGCACTGAGTCGCGCTTCATTTTCAGGATGTCGATCAGGACGAACGCCGAAGCCAGGGTTGCATGCCCGCACAGCTTCACTTCGCAGCGCGGCGTGAACCAGCGCAGCTCATAGTGATCCTCGCGAGGCACAAAGAAAGCGGTCTCGGAAAGATTGTTTTCGGCTGAAACCGCGCGCAGCCAGTTGTCATCTAACCACTCCACGAGGGGACACACTGCAGCCGGATTGCCTGTGAAAGGCTTTGCCGCAAAAGCGCCGACGTGAAATACCTGTAGGGGCATTACCCTATGTTACCCGGGCTGCCCGGAGCATAGAATTACGCTCCTGTCCGTTTTGCGGAAAGTCCGATCCCCTCAGGGCCGCAACTGGAGGGTCTTGATGCCAGCCACGCAGACCGATACCGCCATCCAGCACGAACTCACCGCACGCCTCGCGGACGCTCGTCTACGCACCGACAGCTTGTTCAAGCTGGTCAAGGCTGACTTTCTCTACGAACGCCCCATTGCCGAGCGTCACCGCATCATCTTCTATGTCGGACATCTCGAAGCTTTCGATTGGAATCTGTTCCACGAACGGGTTTTGGGCATTGAGCCTTTTCACCCCGAGTTCGACCGGCTGTTTGCCTTCGGTATCGATCCTGTCGGCGGCGGATTGCCCACCGATCAGCCCTCGGACTGGCCGTCGATTGTGGCAGTGCAGGAGTACGTCACAAGGATTCGTGCCGCTCTGGATGAAAAACTGGAGGCCATGGTTTCCGAAGTTGCCGACTCCAACCCAATCACGCGCGAAGGATTTTCGCTGGCCACTCTGCTGAACGTGGCGATTGAGCATCGCTTGATGCACGCGGAAACACTGGCCTACATGCTGCATCAATTGCCGCTTGATCGGAAAGTTCCGCAACCCGAACCTCCAAACGTTGTCTCCCCTCCAGTGGTTCACAGCACCGTTGAAATTCCTGAGGGCACGATCGCGCTCGGCCTCCAACGTGGCAGCGAGGTGTTCGGATGGGACAACGAATATGAATCTCACACGCTGAATGTGCCGGCCTTCGCCATCGATCGCTACAAGGTCACGAACCAACAGTATCTCGATTTCATCGGCGCGGGTGGTTATGAAACGCGCGCGCTTTGGAGCGAAGATGATTGGAACTGGAAATCGGAGCGCGGAATTTCGCATCCGGCATTCTGGAAGCGCCAGGGCAACGAGTGGCTCTATCGCACGATGTTTTCTGAAGTGCCCCTGCCGGCGGATTGGCCAGTTTATGTGAGTCACGCGGAGGCGGCGGCGTACGCCAGGTGGGCGGGAAAGTCGTTACCCACAGAAGCAGAATGGCAGCGGGCTGCGTATGCAGTTCCACGCGGGGATGGGGAAGAACGCGAGGCCGCGTACGGCAATTTTGATTTCTCGCGCTGGAATCCTGTGGCGGTGAACGCGTTTCCCGCGGGACAGAGCGCTTTTGGAGTTCACGGAATGCTGGGCAATGGGTGGGAGTGGACTTTGACGAAGTTCGCCCCGTTCTCGGGTTTCGAGCCCTTCCCGTTCTATCGCGGATACTCCGCGGATTTCTTCGACGGCAAACACTTTGTCTTGAAAGGCGGATCGGCGCGCACCGCCGCCTGCATGTTGCGGCCGACGTTCCGCAACTGGTTTCAGCCGCACTACCAATTTGCATACACAGGATTTCGCTGCGTGAGCCGCTGACCGACTTAATTAAGAGGAGTTGCCGATATGCTGACTCAACCCATTACTCCGAATGCAACCTATGAGTTTGCCGCGGACGTACGCACAGGGCTCACTAAACAGGGGCAGAAGGAACTGCTGTCAAAATATCTGTATGACGATGTGGGTTCGGCTTTGTTCGAAGTGATCAGCCGGTTGCCCGAGTATGGGCTCACCCGCGCCGATGAGCGGCTGCTGCGGCGCCACGCTCGTGACATTGTCGAACTGCTGGCAACGCCGGTTTCAGTGGCCGAACTCGGCAGCGGCAGCGGCAAAAAAACTCGCCACGTTCTAGAGGCGCTTTGCCGCCGCCAGCGTACCGCCTATTATCCCATCGAGATTTCCCCGTCGGCTCTTGCCATGTGCGAACGCGAACTCAGCGACATCGAATCCATCAGCATTCTTGGTTTTGAGCGTGAGTACCTCGACGGACTCCTCGAGGTCGCTGCGCACCGGTCCGCCAATCAGCATCTTCTGGTGCTGTTCCTGGGCAGCACTATCGGGAATTTCGATCGACCCGCCGGCCTTGAATTTCTGACCGAAGTCCGGCGCATCCTTCAGCCCGGAGATTCGCTTCTGCTCGGAACCGACCTGGAGAAATCCAGCGGTCAACTACTGTGCGCCTACGATGACGAACTGGGAGTCACCGCCGCCTTCAACCTAAATCTGCTGGCGCGCATTAATCGCGATCTGGACGCCGATTTCGATCTCGCACAGTTTGAACACTTGGCCAGAATCAATCGTGAAGCCCGCAGTGTGGAAATGCATCTGCGTTCGATGTGCCGGCAGACTGTACATATTCCGGCCGCAGAGATATCCGTCGACTTTCTCGAAGGAGAAACCATTTGGACCGAAAGCAGCCACAAGTACTCGGCCCAGGAAGTGTTCCAAATGGCTCCCATCGCAGGTTTCCGCTGTGAGGCGCAATGGATTGATGAGCAATGGCCTTTCGCGGAAAATCTGCTGATCGCGGAATGATCGCGTGCAAACTCGCAGTTTTCTGCTTCAGCCGCTCTGCATCCCCGCATGAGAAACGACTCATCTTGGAGTAAAACTTTGTAAATCGTCCCGATTTAACGCCCGGGCCATGTAAATTAAATACAGAAGTCGAAAACCTATGGGGATGAGTAGAAGCCGCCTTCTGACGATCGCATTCTGCGCCGCCACAGCAACCCTGCATTTGGCGTCCTCTTCTCATGCCGCATATGCGACTTCAGGCCAGCAAACTCCGGCAGCCAGCGGCCCTGGCGCTGCCAGTCGGCGCGTCGGAGCCATCAAGGCTATCAATGGGACAGAGATCACGTTGACACCGGATTCCGGCGGCGACGTGAAGATCACGCTGCAGCCTGCAACCCGTATCCTGCGCGTGGCTCCGGGCGAGAAAGATCTCAAGAACGCGACGCCCATTCAGTCGCAGGATCTCCAGGCCGGCGACCGCATTCTTGTGGCGGGCAAGACCGCCGACGATAACTCGGTTGCCGCTTCTACTGTCGTCGTAATGAAGCATTCCGACGTGCAGGCGCTGCACCAGCAGGAACTGCAAGATTGGCAGAAGCGAGGGGTAGGCGGAGTGGTCAGTGCCTTGGACCCAGCGGCGGGAACTGTCACCGTTTCCGCCACTAGTTTCGCGGGCAAGAAGACCATTGTCATTCACATATCCAAGACCACCGTTATTCGCCGCTATGCCCCGGACTCCGTGAAATTTGACGACGCCAAGCCGAGCATCCTTCAGCAGATTCAACCCGGCGACCAGGTGCGGGCTCGCGGTGACCGCAACCCCGACGGAACGGAGCTAACGGCGCAGGAAATTGTTTCCGGAACATTCCACAACATTGCGGGTACCCTCAATTCGGTGGACGCAAGTTCGTCGACTCTGAGCGTTCACGATTTATTGTCGAACAAAACGGTACTGGTTAAGATCACATCCGATTCGCAGTTGCGTCACTTTCCACCCGAGATGGCGCAGCGGTTTGCAATGCGCTTGAAGGGAGCAGCCTTCGGAGGAGCTCAGAGTGCCTCTTCGAATTCAGGCGCTCCTCCGGGCGGCCAAGCTACGGGTGCTCGAACAACCAGCCCCCAAGCAACGAGTGCGCAAACCTCGCATCCGGAAGGTTCTGCAGGTGGAGGCGCCGCGGGCGGGAATGGCGCCGGTTCGCGTTCAGGTGGCGCGCCGGATTTTCAGCAGATGCTCAGCCGTCTGCCCGAAGCCCCGCTCACCGACCTTCATAAAGGCGACGCAGTGATTATTCTCTCGACCGAGGGTACGGGCGGCGTGGGCACGGCGATCACGCTGCTCAGCGGCGTCGAGCCAATTCTGCAGGCTGCTCCCAGTGCCAGCAGCGCGGCGCTGCTCACGCCCTGGACAGTGAGCGCGCCCGCCGGAGACGCCGGTGGTCCATAGCGTTGCTTCCTCGCGCCGGATACTTGTTTACGACGATTTGTATCGAAGACTCTTTTTTGCAGAATGGACTAATGGAATGAAGGTTCGGCGTTGTCTTTGTTTTGCATTCCTTATTTTTTCGTTGTCCTTGTGCTCCATGCTGGCGCTGTCGCAGACCGCCGCAGCGCCGGTTGCTCCTGTGCAGTCAGCTCCAGGGAGTTTGCGCGGCCAGGTAACGGACCCGTCCGGCGCCGCGATCGCCAATGCCGATGTCGTTCTAACTACCGCTGTCACCTCCGCGCCGCCGATCAAAACCCAAAGCAACGGTCAGGGTCAATATGAGTTCAAGGTTTTGGCGCCGGGCCAATACACTTTGACCGTCGTGGCCCCGGGATTTGCCGTCTACGAAAACGACAACGTGAACATCACCACGGCTCAGCCGATGCGGCTCAATGTCGCAATGGCGATTGAGGTTGAGCAGCAGAAGGTTCAGGTCTCCGATACGGCGCCCACCGTCGATGTCAATCCCGCGAGCAACGCCGGGGCTATTACCCTCTCGGGGAAAGAACTCGAAGCCCTCCCCGACGATCCCGACGAACTACTCACGGATTTGCAGGCGCTGGCGGGGCCCTCTGCCGGACCGAACGGTGGACAACTTTATATCGATGGTTTTACCGCCGGCCAGCTTCCACCCAAGGAATCCATTCGCGAGATTCGCATCAATCAAAATCCCTTTTCCGCGGAATACGACAAGATTGGCTACGGACGCATCGAGATCTTCACCAAGCCCGGCACTGATAAGTTTCATGGCCAGTTCTTAGTAGACGGAAACGATTCCGCTTTTAACTCGCCGAACCCGTTCGGCGGGGCCGACCAGCCCGGTTACGAGTCGACCCTGTTCACCGCTTCCGTCAGTGGACCGATCAACAAGAAGGCGTCGTTTTTTCTCGATGCCCAGCGCCGGAATATCAACGACCTCAATGACGTGAATGCTATTACGCTCGATCCCACCACTTTCACGCAGACACCGGTCATTGAGGCGGTGCCATTTCCTCGGCATCGCACCAACATCACGCCCCGGCTTGACTACGCCCTCACCAAGAACAATACCCTGACCGCCCGTTATCAGTATTATCGCGACGATGAGGATAACGAGGGCATCGGCGCATTCGCCCTGCCTTCCACGGGTTACAACTCTGACTCCATCGAACATACTTTGCAAATCAGCGACACGCAGGTTATCGGCGCGAAGATCATTAATGAAACGCACTTTCAATACCTGCGCGAGATCGACAACCAATTCGCGCTGAACACCCAGCCGACTCTGAACGTGCCGGGAGCTTTCAACGGGGGTGGGAACAGCCAGGGCAACATCCTCGACCACCAAGACCACTACGAGTTGCAGAACTACACGTCCATTATCCACGGCAATCACACAGTGAAGTTTGGGGCACGTGTGCGTGGCATTCGAGATGCGAACAGTCAAACCTCCGGATTCAACGGTACATTTACATTTTCATCGTTGCTGACCCCGAGCGGCGGCAGCGCTTGCGTGCCTACTGCAGGAGAGCAGCCCTGCCCGGTTTCTTACCAGTTCGCCGTGCAGAATACTGGGAACACGACCGTTCCGATTGCAACCCAACTCACTTACACCGTGGGTAGTCCGCCGCTGGTAGTCGGCAACTTCGATGCCGGCCTTTACTATCAGGACGATTGGAAGGTGCGCTCCAACATCACTTTCAGTTACGGACTCCGCTTTGAAACTCAGACTGGCATTCAGGATCACGCAGACTGGGCGCCGCGCCTGGGTTTTGCCTGGGGAGTTGGAGGCAAGAGTGGTCCGCCCAAGGTTGTGCTGCGCGGCGGCTTCGGTATTTTCTACGACCGCTTCCAGGAAGCACAAATCCTGGAGGCTGAGCGCCTGAATGGTGTTACCCAGGAACAGTTTGTTATCAGCAACCCGGAATGCCCGTCTCTCTCCCCTACCGATTTCTCTGCCTGCACAGGCGCAGCCGTACCCGTTACGCCCACGACTTACGAAATCAGCCCGCGCCTGCATGCGCCTTATACGATTCAAACCGCGATCAGCGTGGAGCGGCAGCTCGCCAAGGGCGCAACCTTGAACGTGACTTACCTGAACTCTCGCGGCTTCGACCAGCTCCTCACGATCAACGCCGACGCTCCTTACCCCGGTACCCCGTGCAGTCCAAGTTGCGCGACTGCCGCCCGAAACCTTTACGAGTACGCTTCCGAGGCCGTCTTCCGGCAAAATCAATTGATCGCCAACCCTAACGTTCGCCTCGGATCGAAGATTCAGCTTTTCGGCTACTACGTACTGAACTATTCCAACAGCGACACCTCCGGAGTTTCCAGCTTTCCTTCGAACTCCTACAACATCAGCGCCGACTACGGCCGCGCTTCCTTTGACATCCGCAACCGGCTTTTCTTCGGCGGCACATTCGCTCTTCCTTATAGTTTTCGTCTGAGCCCGTTCATGATCGCCAGCTCAGGCTCTCCTTTCAACATCACCACCACCAACGATCTGAACAACGATTCCATCTTCAACGATCGTCCTGGATTTGTTTCCACTACGACGTGTCCGGCGACGGTGAACGCACCGCCTTCGACGATCTACTGCACTCCGCTTGGGACTTTCGATGCTCAGCCCACCGCTGGCGAGAAAATCGCCCCCATCAATTACGGCACGGGTCCATCCCACTTCACAATGAATCTGCGGCTCACCAAGACCTTCGGTTTTGGCCCGAAGGTCGGACGCGCCGCGGGCAATCAAGGACAGGGCGGCGGCCCTCCGGGTGGCGGTGGCGGCGGCGGTCGCGGGGGCGGAGGACAGCGCGGAGGTCCACTCTTTGGAGGCGGTCCCGGTGGATTGCCCAGCAGCTCCGACCGCCGCTACAATGTCTCACTCGGAGTTTCGGCGCGAAACGCCTTTAACAGAGTGAACTTCGGCAATCCCAGCGGTGTGTTGGGTTCGCAGTTCTTTGACGCGCCAAACGGACTTCAGGGCGGTCCCTTCTCCACTGGTTCAGCCGTTCGCCGCATCGACCTGTTGGCGACATTCAGCTTCTGAGCTCATCTTCTGAGCCCATCTTGCCGATCCGGCTTCCCTCGCCTTCGGTGCCGGGATGGGCTGCGCGTTTCGACTGCGCTGAGCCTGCGCCTTCGGTTATGCTAGAGGAGGAGCGCATTGCTCGCGCCTGCAATGCCTCCAGAGTAATCTTCGTTTGTCGCTGATTCCCACTACAAGACGCCAGTTTCTTTACTCCGCCGCAGCTGCGGGCGCAGTCGCGATCGCCGGGGACTCTGTTCTGTTGGAGCCAAACCTCCCTCGCATCGTGCGCCGGGATTTTCCCCTGACACGTTGGCCGGAAGGGCTGGATGGCTTCACCATCGCTCTTCTCAGTGACTTTCATTTCGACCCTTATTTCTCGGTCCATCCTCTGCACGCGGCAATTCCCATGGTCAACAACCTTCGTCCCGATCTCATTGCACTGACCGGCGACTTTGTCTCCTCGCCCATCATCGGAGACCCGAAGAAAGCGGCCCTTGCGGCCGAACCATGTGCCCAGCTCCTGCGCCAGATGACTGCGCCCCGCGGCCTCTGGGCGGTCATGGGAAATCACGATGACGCCACGGATCGTGTCTTCGTGACCCGCACGCTCGAGGCGGTTGGCATCCAGGTTCTGGCAAATCAGGCGGAAGCAATCGAACACAACGGTGCTCGCTTCTGGCTGGCCGGCGTGAAGGACGTCCTAAGCGGGACTGCCAACCTGGCGAAGACTTTGCGCCGCGTGACCGCCGGCGAAGCCGTGGTTCTGCTTGCCCATGAACCCGACTTCGCCGATCAAACCGCCAGATTCCCCGTTGATCTCCAGCTCTCAGGACACTCTCATGGAGGGCAGGTCAGGCTCCCGCTCTTACCCCCGCTTTACCTTCCGCCCCTGGCGAAGAAATATATCTGGGGGACGTTTCGAATCAATGAGCTTACCCTCTACACCAATGCCGGTCTGGGCACCATCGGGGTTCCGGTGCGTCTGAATTGTCGTCCCGAAATCACACTACTGACCCTGCGGCCCGCCACCAAGCGATAACCCAAAGCACCAAATGTGCAATGGCCTTCACACCCGAAAAATGTGCGTGTTTCGCGCCTCCTCTAAATGACTGATAGGAATAGGCTTCGAGCTGGCTCATGCTGGACCCAGACTTGCCGGTAAGCGAGGCACAGGAAGTAGCACGCTACCTGGAAAGGTTTTCAAGCATGCTTCGCATCTGGCCTTGGTTTCTCGTTCTGTTACTACCTATCGCCGGCGCTGCTACTGTGGCCACACCACGCCCTCGCCTGCGCCAGAGTGTCCTGGCTGATCGGGAGTACCAGGTATGGAAGACTCCGAAGCGTGCCGCCGAATTTAACGAGATCCCGCACGTGAGTGCCCGCTCGCGCTGCGAGGACACCCAGCCGCCTGAGGCTTTGACCACACCCCACCCTCTGCTGGTTCCGGCCGGAGCGGGACAGAAGGTAAAAGTCAGCTTCATCGTCGGCGCCGACGGCCGGGTGCACAGCCCTCTGATTCTGCAGAGCGTGGGCGCCGCCGGCGATCGCAATGTGCTGCAAACAGTTCGCACCTGGCGGTATCGCCCCGCAACCTGCAATGGCGTGCCTACAGAATCGGAAGGGAAGATCGAATTTTCCCACCGTTGAGATTCCGACGGCTTGGGCTAGAATGACTCCATCAGCGGCCTCAATCGTGGAAAGAGACAGAGAGAAAGATAAGAAACTCGGCAGGCCTTCGAGCACCGCTCCGGCGGCGGAGTCCGAAAATTCGGTGCCGAGCGTTGGCCCGCATAATCCCGCGTTGGCTGAGATCTACCAGCGCCTCTACCCCGAAATGCGCCGGCCCAAGCCGAATCAGGAAGCCATTGCCGCGGCTCTGCAAGCTATGCAACGCCTGACCATGGAAACAGATTCCGAAACTGCGGTTGAGGAAGCCACACTCGAACCCAGCTCGAACAATGCCTGCGGGGTCTGCGGACATCACAACCGCACGGGCAACAAGTTCTGCGGCATGTGTGGACTTGCGCTAGGAACGCCGCCGCCCGAGTTGCCCGGGGTTGAATCGGCGGATCAACCCGCGTCGCCGATAGTCGAAGCGCCCAAACCCGCAGCGCCAACGCTCGATAACTACGAAGAATTTCTTTCGCAGATTCCGCCACCGGCGCCAGAGGCCGCACATTCTGAGCTCACACGTCCCGAACCCACGCAGGAGGTTCATCCGCAATCCGGCGCTCCGGCGGGCACGCATCACTACCACCACCATTACCATCACCATTATTTCCAAGGCGGTTCTGATGGAGCTGCGACACAGGCAGCACGGCCCAACGCTCCCGAGAGCGCGCGCGAGGCCGACCGGATGAGAGTTGCCGCTGCCGCCAAAGGTGAGCCCATGAGCCGCAGTGAGGCCGCTGTGCGGCGCTTGACGCAGGAATGGGTTCTTGCCTGCAATACCCGGCAACTCGACGAGTTGATCGAACTCTATGCCGCCGATGCGTTGGTGCTGCGCTCGAACCTGCCCCCGATTCGCGGCGCGATGGCGGTCCGTGAATTTTTCTTTGCTTCGCTCGAAGCCGGCTTGGGAGAGGTTTCGGTCGACCCTATGCGCGTGGAGGTTTCCGGAGACTTGGCTCACGAAGTGGGACGCTACAGTGCGCTGGTTCCAGGAACCGCGGGCAAACGCCGTGAAGAGCGCGGTAAATACCTCTGGGTCTTCGCCAAACAATCGAGCGGAGATTGGAAGCTGGTCTCGGAATGCTGGTCCAGCGATATGACGCTTTCGGGAGCAGAGTCCGATATCCCGAGACCCGTAACCCTGTCGGCCAAAAGAAGCTAGCGGTCAGTGGCCAGTGTTCGGCGGTCAGTAAAATCCGAATACTGATCACTGGCCACTGCCGACTGCCCACTGCTTCACTGCACTCCCAGCTTTCCCAACTCGCTGCGCAACTGATCTAGCGTCTGCATCTGGATCGTCCTCATACCGAGCTTTGCCGCGCATTCCAGATTCAGCGCGCGGTCGTCGATGAAGCAGCACTCTCCCGGATTCCGCTGCGTGATCTCAATTGCCAGATGATAAATGCCGCTCTCCGGCTTTCGCAGTCCCACGAAGCAGGAGCTGACGAACAGACGGAAGATGTCGCGCAAGCCGAACTTCTGGATGCGGTGCAGGTTCAACTCACGGGACTCGTTGTTGATCGTGCCCATGAAGTACTTGCCGGAATCGGCGAGCGCCCGCGCGAAGGCGAGAACCTCAGGCATGGGCTCGGACAACGAGAACATGTACTCTCGAAACTCATCGCGGCTGAATGAACGGTTGCGGTAAAACACGGTGCGATCCAGATATTCGTCGAGCGAAATCTTGCCGCGCTCAAACGACGAAACCACCATCTCGTGCCGCGAGTGAAATTCTTCTTCGTCGAGACGAAAGTGCTCGAGAGCAGCCATGCGCTGCGTGTGATCCCAGGCGTTGGTGAGGAGAACTCCCCCAACATCCCAAAAGATGGCGTGAATGCCAGACACGGGTGAACCCTCCTCTTAGTCATTCCGATTTTAAGCAATTCCGCTAGCGTTTGTAGACCGTGGTGTCGGGATGGTAGTTGCGCCAGTCGAACCAGTAGTCTTTCAGCGCAGGAATTCGAGCGAGACATTTCCCTTGCGCGGGGCCGGAGATAGCGCAGCCTTGAAAGTTCCACTGGCTGTTGGTTGTTGTGTCGAGTAGCGTCCAGTCTTTTTTCTCGGAAGGAGCGTCGGCGGTGGAATTGGTTTGCAGAAAGAATTCGGCGTCCTGGCCGTCGATGCGGCTGAGGAATACGCGGAAGGATTTGCCATCGGGGCCGAGTACGAGAAGCAGCGGCGTCCGGTTGACGCGATCGAGAACGGGAGACTGTTTGGCGAAGGTTTCCCAGGGATAGGCGCGGGCCGTGCTGTTTATCGTTAGTCCGATGACGATGTCGCGGGACTTCAGTTCGGTGCCGGGAAAGCTGATCACGACTGGCAGCTTGGCGACGTCGGGCTCCCAGTTGGGGTCGTACTCCTTCGTATATTTAGCGATGGGCGCGAGCACCGTACCGGTGGGAGATTCGGTCCTCCACTCGGCGAAGGTGAGTTCGTCGCTGAGTACGAGTTGGAGCACGGCGCCTTGCAATGGGCCATAGATAGCTTTGCCGGTAATCTGTTGCCACCAGGTTCCGGTTTCCTTGTCGCGCATCAGGAAATTCTGGTTGTTGATGCCGGCCAGATAAAAGTGCAGCACTCTGCCGTTTACCGTTCGCGTCCACACCAGACCGGTGTGACATAGCGTTCAATATGTGACAGCGATCGGCACGCCTCCGATCACGTCATTGAGGATGTGATGGTAGGCCATCTGGCTGATCGGGTACGCGCGGGCGTCGCTGCCATAGCGAAGGGTCATAACCATTTCCCCGGGGTCGAGCTTGCTCTCCGATTGCGCGACGAACTGCGCTCCGGTGATGGGATGGAACATCCACTCGAAGTGATTCAGCCGCGACATGACCGTGGAGAGAGTAACGAGGAACAGTACGAGCACAAGAAGCGCTTTGCGCCAGCGGTCGGCAGTTTTCCATAGCGCGAAGGCAAGAACAAAACAGGCGAGCGCTGCGATCAGCGTGCCCAGCGGAGCGCGTTGGCGGAGAACCATCGCGAGCATCAACGGGCGCGGCGTTTGATGACGGAAGGGACGAATGATGAAGACGGGAATGAAGAACAAACCGAAGGCGATGACGGCGCACAGGGAGAACGCGCTCCAGATCCAGCTGAAGCCTGGGCGGGATGACGAAGGTGCGTTCATAGGCGGAGATCGAAAAAGACGAGAGACCCCTGAGCAGCGATGGTAGAAGACTAGGCACGACGTGCGGAATAGTGCAAAAAGATTAAAGCCCCGGTCCTGATTACCGGGCCGGGGCTTGGGTGGGCTGAGGCTTGCACGCTTACTGCGGCGTGAAGTTTTGGTGCGAACTCAATGCCACGACGTCCTGGAACATGGGAGTTCCTGGAGGCAGAAAGTTCGGATTCTGGAATTGCGTGTCGAAGAAATAATTACGCGTAGGCGCGGCGTAGGTTGAATTACAGCATTTGAAAATGCCGGTGGCATACTGCGAGTAGTACATGCTGATCAGCGAGCCGGCATAGTTCACCGTTCCTCCGTTTCCGTTGTCGCTTCGGTCCTCGAGATAGCGCAGGAAGTTGTGCATGCCGCCATCAGTGCCGAAATCCTTCCAGGTGTTGGCAATGGAATATGTCGTCTCCGGGAACGGAATGCTTTTTCCCGCGGCAATGGCCACTCGATAGTAGCTGTTGTTTCCCTGTCGTCCGGGCATGGCTGCGTTCACGTAAGTGGCCTGGCCGGGATACAGGAAGCTTTCATGGTCATTCCAGCCGGTGTACGCCGTTGGACTCGTATATTGGGACGGGGGATTGGAGAGCAACGTAACCGCATCGGCAATAATCGCGGCTGCCGAATGCGGAGTGTTGATTACATTCTCACTCGGCCAGAAGGGGTCGGAGGCCCCGGTATTGTAGTTGCCGTATACGTAGACCGGCTCCTCGGAGGCGACGGTAAAGCCGACTCCGTTAGCGCCTGCGTTGCCGTTCGTGGGCGGCAGGTAACTGTTTCCCGCATTATCCATACCACCATCGACAAGACGCAACACATGCCGCGGGCCAGTAACCATGTTCCACTCCGCCTTAGTCGAGCAATTGGCGATTCCAGTGAATGTTCCGCTGATGTAGTAAGGCTGGGCCATGGTTCCGGCTGGAATGCCGAAACCCGCGCCGAGATTGGACTCACCCCATTTGTCGAGGAACCCGTTCTCTTTTTGTCCGGTATCTTCCGGCGAGTAGACGTAATAGGAGGGAGGCTCCAGCACGCCATCGGGCACGCCAGTTGCCGAGGATCGGTTGACTGTGTCGTTCAGGCCAGACATGCCCGAGATGTTGTTGTAGAAAGCAGCCAGGGGATGAGCATCGGGCAACATGCCACGATGGTCGGCGAAATAGAGCAAGTAGCCATTCTCATTAGCGCCGTTCTGGTCAGTGATGCTCACCAGTGGGCCACTGCCGCCTGCGTACGGTCCCACTCCCTGCAGCCAGAGCCACAGATTGCCTACGTCGAGCTCAACCGCGTTCATCACTCCGATCGGACTGCATGAAGTTTCCGGGTCGCCGCCGGGACGGCTATCCCGGGGCTCTCCTTCGCGCGCGTCATAAAAGTTGATGGGCAGCCACTTATTCACCGAAGCGGCGCCGGTTGCATTCGCCAGTCCCAGGCCATTTTGAAGCTGCTGCAGGATCAGGATGGCCGGGCTGATCGGGTTCTGGCATTGGGCCAGAGGATCTGAAGCCGTTACCGTCGGCCAACTCGGGTATGCAGCCGTAGGGCAAAGTGGGGCGGCAGCCAGGTTCGTCGAGTAGGGGTGCGTGGGCGGCATGTCGTAGCTGCGACCGAAGCCGTGTCCGAGCCATTCGTTCGTGACGCCAACCCAGCCCCCACCATTGTAATATTCTACGCGCAGCCAGACGCTCTGGCAGAGCGCTGCGGCGGTGACTTCCCCGTGCAAGGGCCACGTGGCAGGCGCGCCGCAGTTCGTCGGTGGAACCCAGTTCGGGTTTGCTGCCGTGCTGGCTACGCCGTAGTACATGTTGGATGTGGCGTTGGAGCCGGTCAGCTGCACATCGTTGGCATCGAGTGCGCCGGAGCCGCGCTCAGGGTGCAGATCGGCGAGGGTATCGGCCAGCAGGATGCGGATCGTTGCCTTGTTATACAGACGCGAACTGGCCAGAAGCTGGCTGTCGCCCGGTGCTGGCCTGCGGATGATCTCGATCGGCCCAACATTGGAGGCCTGCACGAAAGGCAAATTCAGAGCTGTCGCGCCCGTCAGTCCGTTGATCGCGAAGCTGTTGAAGGTGTTGGTGGAAATGCCCGTCCATCCTGGGTTAGCTGCGCCCGTCGGAGGGAAGCCACCTGTCCAACTGCCCTGAGCAAGCTGAATACAATTTCCGGTTCCGCCGGGGCCGGTGGCGGGCGCGGCCGGACAGCCAAGGCTGGCGTTGGGTATCCAGGTTTTTCCGCCGTAATCCGTGGCGGTCGGCCAACCGTTTTCGAGTTGGTCCACGATGATCTGGCCTACAGCGGCAACCTTGTCCGTGAAAGTAAGGTTCGCGCCGGAAGCGAGAAAAAGATTTCCGTTGGCGTGGACGCGGCCGCCGAAGTTAAAGTTGGGGCCGGCGAAGTAGTCGCAGTCGCCATTGCAGAAAACGCCGAACTCGAAGGCCGGAAGCAGCGCCACCTGCACCGTCCGGGTCAGATTAACGGACGCGCCAGTGACAGAAACTGCACCGTTGTCAGTGGTTTCACCAGATCCGGCGATCCGCGTAGCGGTGACGGAGACGTTGTATGGGATCAGCGATGCCACCATGCCTTGATCCGGACCCGAACCCACAATGTTCCACGTGCCGCAGGGAGGTGGAGGCACCTGACCAAGAGGATTCGGACAAGGCGTACCATTGGGCTGGACGGTCGGCCAAGTGATGTTCTCCACGTAATTCATGTTTTGGATGTTGGAGCCGCTAATCGCAGTCGGCCAGTTCGCCGGGCTGGTGAGAGCGGTGATGGATGCGGAAGTCGGCGACTGGGAGGATTGGTACAAGGCCGAGAGTTGGGCCGTCAGGTTCTCGATGCCAGATTCGGCGCCATAGTAGGCGAGGTTACCTTCGAGGTCGTTGTTTCCCATCTTTTGTTCGCCGGTGACCAGGAAAATCAAACCGACAGCCAAGCCCGACAGCAGCACCGTCAACAAGAGCGCTGCAATGAGAGTGAAGCCTCGCGAATCTCGTGTACTCTTCCCCATATTTTTCCCCTTCTCACCTCAAATAGCCTGGCCTCAGACAGCTTTCGTCACTGGCAAGCAGTAGTCGAGAAACTGTAGGCATTGCAGAAACTCATGTTCCGGGCGCTGACCGAGCTTGCCAGATACATGCTTTGGGATCTCGTCTTGTCCGTGTACATGCTTTCGCCGAGGACCCAGATGTTGACCTTCTGAATGAGTGCGGGGGAAAGTCCGGCGGCGATCGGATTGGACACATTCGCGTTGATGGTGCCCGTCTGGGTATTGATCACGTCATAGCTGAATTGCAGGTTAATGATGTTGTCGGCTACCGGGATGGCTTTTTCTCCGTTGACCTGCCGCATCAGACGGGGAACTTGCACGGTACCGCCGGCGGTGGGAACTTCCAGAAAATAACTAACCGCGTAAAGACGGCAGGCGCTCAACGTAGTACCTGCAACATCGGCGGCGGCCAGCGCGGCGAGACTGTTGGCGCCGGTCTGGTTGAAATTGAGTACGTCTCCCGGAGCGAAGGTAACGGCCAGAGTGCCCTGTGGGCCGGTCGTTGGTGCTGGAAGGCCCGTGATCTCGCCAACGGCGGCGGCGGTTTGCCCGACGGCGGTGCCCTGGTTCCCGGCGCCATTGCCCGGAGTGCTTACGATGAAAAGCACCAGGTCGCCTAGGACGAGGCCGCCCGGCGCAAGAATGTTATTCGGCGTGACGCCCGCATTTACCAGGGCCACGTTGGCCTGGGTTGCGCTGGTAAATGTGAATGTAAAGTTGGTCAGCGGAAAGTTATAGTCGCAATAGATCGAAGTGATGCTGTCATTTGTGGCGCCGGGGGCATTGGTAATGACGGCAGCATTCTCCACGCCATTGGCGAATCCGGGCAGAATGCCGTACATGTAATTTGCCACGCCCGTGCCGCTGTTGGGGTAAACGTCGCCCAGAACATAGCAGGTGCCGCTCTGATTGCAGGCCACCTTCGAGACTCCATTCTTGTTAGCCAACTGCAAGCCGCCGGTCGGCAAGCCCGAGCCCGCCAAACTGATGTCCTTGGTCATCAACTCGATGGCGGCGCGCATGTTCTGCTGCGTCTCGGCGCGCTGGGTCACGGTAAACAATGCCGTCATGGCCTGACGGAACAGGCTGGTCATGGCCGCCATGACCAGCACGCCAATGACGGACGCGATCATCAATTCCAGAAGGCTGAAGCCGCGTTGCGATTTTCGAATGTTGGTCTTCATAAAGTGTTTGTCAGCCTCAGTGGAAGCTCGAGATCAGCGCATTGACCGAATAGCTGCGGGAGTACCCGTACCTGCCGGGTTTGGTATAGAAAATGGTGACCGTGACCGCGATGAGATTTGGATTTGTACTGGTCACGCCATTAATCGTCTGCAATACTGGGTTAAAAGCGATGGTGCGGGTGAAGTTCTTGAGGCTGTAGGTCTCATCATCGGCGGTGCCGAGAATGCCATCAGGACCGGGCAGCACCAGGCATTCGATTCCGCCTGGACAAGCTGCTCCTGTGTCGGGCGCGGTGCAAGGGGCGTCATCGGCGGTGCCGAGAATTCCATCGGCTCCGGCGCAGAGCAAGGTCTGGGCCCCACCTACGAATACTCCGCCGTTGGCCACGTTGTTGATGGAGGCGTAAGGCAGTTGCTGGCTGTTTCGCGCAGTGTAGATGCTCTCCAGGGCATCGAGCGCCTTGTGCCGGGCGATCAAGTCTTCCTGCGCCCACTCCGTGGCTTCGATCGCCGTGCCGAAGCTTAAGAGCACGGCCATCATGCCGATGGTCATGACGATCATGGAGATCATGACCTCGAGCAGCGAGAAACCGCGCTGCGAGCGATGCTGCCTGAGGAACTTTGTTTTTTGCGTCATTGTTGCACCCAAGTAGCGACTCCTCCGACCTGATTCAGCCGCCATCCGCGGATTCTTCCCGTCGCTCCCCATACCGTGACTGCTCGCGAGGTGTAGATGCTCTTGCCAGTTTGCGTCATGTAAATGACGCCGTTGTTATAGTTGCCCTGGCCGTCTTGCGAGGAGCCATCGGGATAGAACACGACATATTTGAGGGGCTCGCCCGCCAACTGTTGCCCGAAATCGATGGGAAGGATGCCGGTGCCAAAACCATCCGGTGCGCTGGCCGGGAATCCCGTTTGCACGTTGAAAGTGATATCTGAAGGAATCGAGTAAGTGATCACCTGCTGCTGCGGCTGCGCTACTCCGGCAGCGTTGTAAGGTTGAACCACAACCTGAATCGTGCCGGCGGGGAAACCACTCGGGTTGAAATTGACGTAGTACTCGTTGCTCTGCGCGATCGCCAGGTTCCGCGTGTTGCGCAGAACCATTAACGTCGTGTCGTAGGCCTCGTTGATATGCCCCTGGGACCAAATGGGGCCGAGCGTCAGGAAAGTCACCGCCATCAGAATCAGGGAAATGCTGATGGCGATCATCATCTCCAGCATCGAGAACCCGTTATTTTTGCGCGATACCATAAGCTCTTTCCGGAGGGAAACCCTTGAATCGTCTGCCCGTGCCAATCAATCCAACCCCGTCGCCAGAATTTTCGAGAGCCTAACCGAATAGGGAAAACGTGCATCCGGCCTGGGGACAAACCAACCGGCGTCGCATTCGGTCTGGCAGTCTTCATCGTAGGGAGGGGTGGCGGCAGCGTCAAAGCACCACGGTGCAACGCAAGACCATTGGTCTTTTGTAATGGCAGTGGTGACTGAGGTCACCGGGATTGACTGCAGTGGAGTTAACCCGGCGGCGAGGGAGAGGAGGGGTGTCGGGAATGACAAAGGTAACTTGTCTGGGGAACCGCAGTGACCCTAGGATGAAGTGCAGGTATGAACCTCTCATCGCTATTGGTCTGCGCCGACGAGGCCGCGATTCAAGTGCTGCGCCGCGTCCTGGAAGAACTAGGTATTCGGGTTGAGTTGTGCCCCGATGCCGTGCGTGCCGGCGTGCGGCTGGCGCAGGAACGCTTCGACCTGATCATTCTTGATTTCGAAACCCAGGCGGATGTCCTCAGGGTTTTGCACGAGAGCCGTTCTTCCCGGATGAACGATTCCACTCTCGCGGTGGTTGTGGTGTCGGGGCACGAGAGTATTCGCGAGATGTTTTCGCTCGGGGTGAATTTCGTGCTCTACAAACCCGTGTCGTACGAGCGGGCGCTCAGCAGTCTGCACGCCGCCCACGCTGCGCTGCACCGCGACAAACGATCCAAACCACGGGCTAGCGTGCACACTCATGCCACCATCGACTACGCCGGCGTAGAGCAGGAAAGAGCTACGCTCGTGGATTTGGCCGAAGACGGCATGTCTGTAAACTTCGGCAAGAAGCTGCCGCCGACCTGCAAGGTTTACTTTCAGTTTCAATTGCCGGGGCAGATGGCGAGCGTGCGGCTCTCCGGCCAGGTGGTGTGGCAGGATTGGAACGGGCGCGCGGGAATCCAGTTTGTGCACGTGCCGCAATCTTCACGGCGAGTTCTGCAGGAGTGGTTGAAGATGAACTTGGCCGACATGGCGAAGCCCGGGGCGACGAAGCAGAAAGCGGATTCCATCGCTTCCGTGGAAGTGGAGCATTCGACGCAACCGAATGCGGACGAGGTCGCGGCGAACGCGCAGGCTCAGGCTAGGGAGCGAAACGAGATCGAGCACGACGAAGAAAGCTCGCTGAGAGAAGCGGCTCCCCGAGCGAGCTCCGACCCGGACAACCGCCGGCAACAGACACGATACACGTGCCGTTTGGGAGCGGAAGTTTACCAGCAGGGAAGTTCAGTGCGGAACTATTGTCACCTCAGCGATCTGAGCCCTGGGGGATGCTACCTCGAAATGCCGCTCGCCTTTGCGCAAGGCACCCCCGTGGAAATTGTGGTGCGCACTTATGAGATGAAATTGCGCGTGAGCGGCCAGGTGAAGGCCTCGCATCCCGGCTACGGGATGGGAATTTCGTTCATGCTGACCAATAAGCACGAGCGCGATGGAGTGCAGCAGTTGATTGACTTTGTTGCCGCCACCACCCAAAGCAGCGAGTAGTTTTGCGCGTTCTCGTCCGCTCCTATTCGGTTGCTGACGCCGGACTTCACTCCACGTCCAAAATTCATGCGGCCCCAGGTTGCGATATTGCTGTTCGCGACGACAGCGTTCTGCCAATCCCCGGTTCCGCAGTTTTCTCCGCGTATCCCGGCAGATGACGCGATCTGCAATCGAGAGTTCTACCGGCTTGCGGCGCAAATCCAGGATCAGATCTGGCCTGACTGGGACAGGGCACCCGCGCCCGTGATCCTTGTGACCGAAGACGGGGAGTTCCTGACGCACGATCTCTCGCCGCCCCACGAGTTCACGAAGCTCGGCGATGACCTGTATGCCCGTCCGCGGAAGGTCGCAGTGGATTTCCTCGCAACATTTCCTCTATTCGGACCGCCGTCCGTCATCGTCGTCGGCGAACCAAAGAATACAGAGAGCAAGACGAGCACGCCCTGGCTTATGGCCGTGATGCACGAGCATTTTCATCAATTGCAGTTCGCGCAGCCGGAATACGACAAAGGCGTCGAGGGGCTGGGGCTAAGCAGCGGCGACCGGACTGGCATGTGGATGTTGAACTATCCCTACGAGGAACGTGAGATAGTTCAAAGCTTCGGCCATCTCCGCTCTACTATTGGCCGCCGTAACCGAGAAAGACGATGGCGCATTCGCGAAGCTGGCAGAGCAGTATGTCGCTGAGCGCAAAAAGTTCCTGGCGCAGCTTTCACTCGACGATCACAAATACTTCAGCTTCCAACTGTGGCAGGAGGGAATCGCCCGCTACACGCAGATCATGGCAGCAAAGGCTGCCGCGTCCTACCGTCCGACGGCCGAATTCGGCGCCCTGCCCCACTACGAACTGTTCGCGGCCTGCGCTGCGAAAGCAAGAAACGAGACGATTGACGAACTCAAATCCATTGAAACGATTGAATAAAGGAGTATACGAGAGAAGTGGCCAACCGGCGAGCCCGCATCCTGCGGTCGACGTTTGGATCCTATCGCCTGTGCAGCTCCTGCACTATCTCCGACAATGAGAGGTGCAGGAAAGGCGCTGGCACCAGGGTGAGCACCAGCATAACTACCGCGAACGCAGCCAACACGGCGCGAGAGCTTGCAACCCTCGGCCATTCGGCAACCTGCGGATGGCGCAGGCTGCTCAGCCGCAGCAAAATCGCCCATGCGAGCCACACATAGCAAAGATAGTAAGCCATAAACAACAGGACGACGGTGGTGATCCACGAAATCCAACGATGCGCCCGCGGGGCAATGGAAAACACGATATGCCCGCCATCGAGTTGCCCTCCGGGCAACAGGTTCAGAGCAGTCGCGAACATTCCGACCCACGCTGCGATTGCCATCGGATGCAGCAACACTCGATTCAACGGCAACCCGGCCACGCCGCCACCCGCGCCCACAGCCAGCAGCAGGCGATGCATGACGTGGAAAATCAAAGGAAGCCCAAGCTCCAAATCGGGCGGCGGTGAGCCAATCGGGATGGGCTTCGACATTCCCAGCGAAACGGCAAGCGCTCCCACCGCCACCACAAATCCCGCGATCGGTCCCGCAATTCCAATGTCAAACAACGCGGTGCGCGATCGAATGGGGGACCGGATGCGGATAAACGCTCCGAAAGTTCCAATCAACGTCGGCGCCGGAATAAAAAACGGCAGGGTGGCCCACACGCCGTAACGCTTGCAGTAAAGATAATGTCCCATCTCATGCGCCAGCAGAATCAACATGAGCGTGCCCGCGAAGGGAATTCCAAGCAACAGCCGCGCGGGACGCTGCAGCGCCCACGGCACTCCTAGCAGAGAACCAGAGCTGTAATCGAGCAGGAACGGCGCCCGACCGAGCGCGAAGTTGTGCTGCATGTGCGCTCCTACCACGAGCGTACTGAAGCAAGTCGCCAGGAAGAGCAGCCCATGCAGCCAGTAGCGCTGCCGCGGTTGACGTGGCGCATACGCTGGCAAAGGCCGCAGATATTCGATGGTGGAATAAGCTGTGGGAGGAGTAGGTTCCGACATGCGATTCTTCTGGCCCGGCGATTCGATGGAAGCCCTCCTTTAGATGCTACTACGAGAAGGCTGGTACCGAGTGCCGAGTACTGAGAACAAGCAAGGCGCAGGGCCAGAACCGGTGAACTGGAGGAAAGAATTAGAAATCAGATAAAATCAGGCGGCGGCTCGAACGGGTCTTCCTCGGTACTGCCCTCACTCGATCGACTGCAATTCTTTGCCCGGCTTGAAGCGCACTGCTTTGCCCGGAGGAATCGATACTTCGGCTCCGGTGCGCGGGTTGCGGCCGATTCCGGTTTTGCGCGGCCGTACGTTGAACACGCCAAATCCACGCAGTTCGATGCGATTGCCGTGGGCCAGCGCCTTCTTCATGCTCTCAAAGACGGTCTCCACCGCCAACTCGGCCTTAGTCTTGGTGATACCGGTTCTGGCCACCACTTCGTTGATGATGTCGAGCTTGATCACGCACGGCTCCCGGACGCGGACTCAAGATGATCCCTCAAGTGATTGATGCTATGGGAGATAATGGAGATTGTCAAACGGGAGCATCAGTAACGTAAACCGGGCGGCAACGGTTAAGAATGAATCGGGGTGATTTTGTAAACGTATAATTCGGCAATTCTCTGAATAGCGGGGACGAGGAGAATTAAATTACAAATTACAAGACTCCACCCAATTACAAATTCTCTACCGCCCGTTTTCATCTTCCTTGAACATGTACTTAATGGCGGGTTTGTAAATCATCAGGTTCGGCCGGCCGTCTTCGCGGATCACCTTGATGCAGGTCTTGTCGTACCATTCGATGATGCCATGCACTTCCTCGCCGTCACGCAGCATGATCACCATCGGCGTCCTCGACTGCATCTGCTTCTGGTAGTAGAAATTCTCGGCGTTGGTTTGCTCCGGAGGTGCCGCCTTGCGCCCGCCACCCGCGCCGGGCCGCTCGCTGCGGTCCACCCGCTCAAATCCACGCTCCGGCCGGTCGTGATGCCCGTTCCTGTCACGGCGCTCCGCGGCCTGGGGATGATTGGGATTGTGATTGCCATGGTTGTGATCGAGGCGCGGCAGAGCCGGACGGATCAGCTTCCGGTTGGCAAAATTCTCCTCGTCGCCGGACTGGTGGGCGGCGGGAATGGAATCGATTGTTTCCTTCATCGTGGCGCTTACCCCCGCACGCGCATTCGCGCTGATCGCATTCTAGAGGGCCCTGAAAATGAATTCACGAAGGCGTGGAATTTCACCTAACGTACCACAGGAATCTTCGCGTGACAATGCCGCTTTCGAGCCATGCGCCGACTATGCCAAATCTTGCACACTCTCATCTTTCCGAGAGTTACTAACAGGGTTTCTACGTGGTATTCGACAGATCCGCACCCTTGTGTTCGCGCCCGCTTCCAGTAATCACCGCCACCAAAATCGCAACGATCAGAATTGTCCAGGCCAGCACCGGTGCGAACATTCCACCGAAGCGTTGCTCGGCCAGCCTGGCCTGTAACACCACATTTCGCGAGGAGAGTAGGTTTCCCAGTTGGTAGGCGAAGCCAGGAAATGTTCCGCGCACCGCGGGTGGAGACAACTCGTTCAAGTGCGCCGGAATTACGCCCCATGCACCCTGCACCATAAATTGCATCAGGAAGCCGCCTAGCGCCAGCATCGGAACAGTGCGCGAGTACGCCCACAGCGGAATCACCGGAACGGCCAGCAGCGCGGCAATCACGATCGCACGCCGGCGGCCGATTTTCTCCGACCATGTTCCGAAGAGAATTCCTCCCAGCAACGCGCCAACGTTGGCGACAACGACGATCAAACCCACAATTTGCGGCGCGAACTTGTGGTCCTTCGTAAGGAATGTTTGATACAGATCCTGGCTGCCGTGGCTGAACGAATTGAAGGCAAACATCACCGCCACCAGGAGAGCAAATGTGCCCAGATATGTGACGATGTCCCTGCCCAGCCGAACCTCGGCTTTCCTGGATACTCGTCCTTGCGCCCAGGCCGGCGACTCGTCCACTTTCGCGCGGATGTAGATCACCAGAAATGCCGGTAGCGCTCCGATCACAAACATTCCACGCCAACCCACGAAACGGAATACCGTTCCAAAAATCAAAGCCGCCATCAGATAGCCCACTGCATATCCTTCCTGCAACAACCCCGAGAAGAACCCGCGTCCCTCCGCCGGCAGCGTTTCGAACGCCAGCGCCGCTCCTACGCCCCACTCGCCGCCCATGGCAATCCCGAACAGCGCCCGCGTGATCAGGAACACTTTCAAAGACGGAGCAAATGCCGACGACAGCTCAAACACTGAATAAGCAATGATGTCGACCATCAACGTGGGCCGGCGTCCAAACCGGTCCGCCATCAGTCCAAAAAGAAACGCTCCCACGGGACGAAAAGCCAGCGTGATGAAAATCGCCTCCGCAACTTCCGAAACCTTTGTGTGGAATTGAGCCGCAATCGCGCTCACGCAAAAAGTCAAAATGAAGAAGTCAAACGCATCCAGCGACCAGCCCAGGAAGCAGGCGACGAAGGTATTCCGCTGCATTGGCGTAAGCCTGCGAAAATGGCCGAGAAATTCCATTGCCTTTCCCTCGCTGCATTCGGCGCCTACTCAAATGCCT
>Ga0302326_10007176_pt1 | contig 24885 bp, 23 predicted proteins | sample Palsa_T0_3_FD_202264 | JGI IMG/M metagenome (GOLD analysis project Ga0302326, IMG submission 202264) | Peat permafrost microbial communities from Stordalen Mire near Abisko, Sweden - Palsa_T0_3 | ecosystem: Environmental > Terrestrial > Soil > Palsa > Peat permafrost | place: Sweden: Abisko... | reverse complement strand
CGTCGCTGGGCGGCGGGCTGCCATCGGGCTGCTGATCGTTTTGGCGCATCGCCTTGCTGTAGAAATATTGCACCACCGTCGTCCCATGATGCTGCTCGATAATCGGCAGAATGCTCGTCGGCAGGTTGTATTCCTTGGCCAGCTCCACCCCGTCCTTCACGTGCGACTGGATGATCCTGAGCGACAGCGTCGGGCTGAGATTCAGATGGCGATTTTCCCCGCCCATCTGGTTCTCGACGAAGTAGTCCGGCTTGTGAATCTTGCCGACATCGTGGTAATAGCTGGCGACGCGGCAGAGCAGGGAGTTGGCGTTGATCGCATCCGCCGCGGCCTCGGCAAGCGTCGCCACGCCGTAGCTGTGGTTGTATGTCCCCGGCGCTTCGAGCGCGAGCCTTCGCAGCAGCGGCTGGCTGGCGTCGGCGAGTTCGAGGAGTGTCATTCCCGTCGTGATGCGGAACGCTTTTTCGATAAACGGAAGGATTCCCAGCACGATGAATCCCGACGCCATTCCCGCGGCGCCCACGTAGAGCGTGTTGCGGGCGATGAACGCGATGGGTTCCATCTCCACGGCGCCGATGGCCGCCGTTGCGACGATCATCGCCAGCGCGCACAATCCTCCGACTTCGATCAGCTTGATGCGCGTCCGTACCTCATCCAGCAGATAGCAGGCACTGAGCACGCCCACCCACAGCACGAGAAACGAGTTCAATCCCTGGTTCAGGGCCGAGGTGACGATGATCGCATCGACCGTTGCCACGCCGATGGCGAAACGCTGGTCATACGCGATGGTGAGGATCATCGCCGCCACGATGGTCGGCGCGATGCCGAACGCCAGCAATGACCGGTTACCGATGCCCGCCAGTTCCGTCAGCAGGAGCATGGAAAGCAGCAGCGCCGCCATTGCGATTCCGCGGGCGTGATTCTTCACACATCGCCGCTGAAACCGCGCGACGTACGCCGCGAGGATAAACGTCAAGACGCCGGCGACCATCGCCAGTCCAAGCCGGTATTGCCAGCTATGAAACACATCCCCGGACAGCGAAGCGTAATACGCCTGATTCTCCTGCCTGAGCAGATCGAAATCGCGCTCGCTGAGCGTGGTCCCGCCGCTGATGATCTTGGAATCGCGGGCGAAGAATTCGATCGCATCGGCGCCGGTAACGGTGGCTTCCGCCTGGTTCTGCCGCTCGCCGGTGGCCTGGTCGTCATATTGATAATTCGGATTGGCCGCGAGTTCGGCGAAGGTGATGTGAGCGATCTTGGGTGCCAGCCCAAGTCCGAAAACCCCGGCGGCATCCTCGAGGCGCGCTTCGAACGCCGGCGGCAGGTTCGTGCCCACTACATCCGATACATCCAGATCGATTTCGCCGGTCTGATCGCTGACGCCGCTGGACGGGTTCTGCGCGTCCGGCTTGGCGGGGAGCAGAATCACGTGCCGTACCTGGTCCGGGAAGCGCTGCGCAAGGACGTTTTCCTCATCCGCATCCGGCTGGGGAATAATCGCGAGCACCTGGTCTTCGTTCACCAGGTGTTTGCGGGCGTAATTGATGAATCGCTTGACATCGTCCTCATACACCCGGCGATCGGCGCCGGTGCGGTCCTGCTCAAGTTCGGTGATCGACCCGCTGTCGAGAATATCGCGCAGAGGCTCGTCGAGTTCCTGCGGCTGATCGCGCACCGTGTCCGGCAGCTTCAGGAGATAATCGCGAATCGTGTCCCAGGGATCGACCGCCACCCGCCGATAGACGCGCGGCGCGCTTTCGCGCCGCTGCTTGATCAGATTGTCGAGCAGGGCATCGTCCTTGAATCGGAAATCCACGCGGGCGACGATGTCATGCGGAACATATTCCCCCGGCCGGTAGGGCACCACCTGATTGCGAAGCAGCAGCAAGGCGGTAATGGCGATCCAGAAAACCCCCGCGATGGCCAGCGATGGAATCACATCGTGCATCGCCACATCGGATACTTTTCGCGCTTCATAATCCGCCCGGTTTCCCCTCACCGCCGAGCGACGCGAACAGACTCGAGATTGACCAAAGAACGAAAACATATCTTCCAAAAGCCGAGCTATTCGCCGGCCTCATTTGAAGACTCATCCGCAGGTCCGTAGGCATCGACGATGTCCTGCACCAGTCGATGCCGCACGATGTCGCCGCGTTTGAGTTCAATCATCCCTATTCCACGGATTCCAGCAAGTTTTTCCATCGCGTCGATCAGTCCGCTACGGACTTCACCGTCCAGGTCGATCTGGGTCGCATCTCCACAGACGATCATCTTCGAGTTGTGACCGAGCCTCGTCAGAAACATCAGCATCTGGGCCGCGGTGGTGTTCTGCGCTTCGTCGAGGATGATAGCACTTTCGTTCAGTGTGCGCCCACGCATAAAAGCCAGCGGAATTACTTCGATGATGTCGCTGACCATGAACCGCTTGACCTGCTCGAAGTCCATCATGTCGTGCAGGGCATCGAACAGAGGGCGAAGATATGGATTGACCTTCGCCTGCAGATCGCCGGGCAGAAATCCCAGCCGCTCGCCGGCCTCGACCGCTGGCCGCACGAGCACGATTCGCTTCACCTGCCCGCGCTTCAGCATACCCGCGGCGCTGGCGACGGCCAGATACGTCTTGCCCGTTCCGGCCGGTCCCACGCAGAAGGTGAGATCGTTATGTAGAATCGTCTCGATATATTTCTTCTGACCGGCGGTTCGGGGGCGGATCCCTTTGCCGCGGGTGTAAACGTCGATCTCGTCGGCGGATGGGACGTGGTGATCCTCTTCCACGCCTCCGATCGCCTTTCCCACCTCCTCGACGCTCAGCCAGTCCTGCCGGCGAAGGGCGCGTTGAAGCTGCTCGAGCACGGCCGCGGCTTTGCCGACCTGTTGCTGGTCGCCGCTGAGACGGATTTCATCGTCCCGCGCCACCACCTGCACGCCGAAGCTGTCGCGGATCATCCGCAGATAGCGGTCGGCCGAGCCAAACAGGGCAAGTTTCTTTTCAGGTTGTTCCAGTGCGATATTCAACTGCACATTAGACTCTTCGCCCCGGGTTGGTTCATCGGCGACGAAAACTCAGGAGCGATAATATGCCCGATATTTTCGCAGGATCTCCTCCAAAAAGCGAGAGGGGCACTCCATTTCAACCAAACTCAACAACAAAATAACGCTAAAAATCGACATTTAGCCGCCAGCTCTTTCCTGCGGAGCCCTGTTAAAACAGGCTAAACAGCAAATACGCCGCCGGCGCCGCCAGCAGCGGGCTGTCGATTACATCCAGCAGTCCACCAAACCCGGGGATTAGACTACCGCTATCCTTCACTTGGGCATCGCGCTTCATGAGGCTTTCCAGCAAATCCCCCGCCTGCCCGACGCCGCCGATCACCACGCCGAACAGAAACGCTTTCGGCCAGTTCAGCGTGGAGAGCGCCCTTGGCCAGATCAGCACGCAGAGAACACCCACCAGTCCGGCTGTTGCCAGCCCGCAGATCAATCCCTCCCAAGTCTTGCCCGGGCTGAGCCAGGGGATCAGCTTGTGTTTGCCAAAACTTCGTCCGCCGAAATAGGCTCCGATGTCGGTGAATTTCACGACGAGCAGAATCATCACCACCGCCTGCGTTGATCCCTGGAAGCCGTGATGTTCCGAATGCTTCACTCGGATGGCGATCAAAAACCAGGCCAGCCCGCCGAGGTAGAGCATGGCAAGCACCGTTCCCGCCATGCGGGTGATCGCCTGTTCGGATTCGCGCGCCGATGCGCGGCGGATGGCCGCCAGGATCATCGTCACCACGATAATGAACGCCAGCGTCGAAGCCGCGATGGGCCGAAACCGCGGGAACTGGGTGAGAAACGCATGAATCGCCAAGAGCCCCGATCCCATCACCGCCAGGATGCGGTAGGGCTGCACCCGCTCGGCAACGAAAAGCTGCCCCACCTCGCGCGTCGCCAGCGGGAGCAGGAAAAGCATCAGAAGTAGCAATCCCACGCCCGCGAGATGAAAATATTTCTCGACTGAGTAATCGAAATAAAGCAGCGCCAGGAGCGCTCCCAGCATCAAACTTCCGTACGAAAGACGCTGGCGAAGTGATTGCTGCATCGAACCGGCGGAATCATCGGGACTTTGCGCGATTTTCGCAACTCGCTCCGCATATGGGTCGCGTTCTTAGCGATCGGCTTCCGTCAAATAATACCCGTCCTGATGCGTCCCGCGCGCCAGCCGCCAGCCCGGCAAATGCGGCCCTGCCCTGACCGCATCATTGCACCAGATCCACACGCGCGGATATTTCGCCAGTTCCGCCTGCAGTGCCGCGTTTGCCGGCGCTTGCAGCAGCACCACCGGATGTGTCCATTCCCCGATGTAATGCGCGATCGCGAAATAACTGAATGATGCCTTGGGGAAATACAAATCGCCGACAACAATTACCGGATCATGGGCGGGCACATCGGTCGCGATCAACCGGGCGCCGTTGCGAATATCGGCCGTCGGCGGCGGACCCGCCTGCCAGCAGGCAAATGCCGATACCGCAGCCGCGAACACAAACGCCAGCGGCACGAATTTCCCCAGCCTCGTCGGCAGGGGCGTGGCGAAAATCGCGAACATCGCCGGCGATGCCAGCAGCACGTATCGCGTCACGCTGATGAAATGCGTCTGGCGGATCGTGTCCCACATCAGCAGAAATCCCGGCACACAGACCGCCCACAGCCACCAGAGCAAAAGCTGCGGCTCGCGTTTCATCCGCAGGAGCGGCGAAAAATAAATCACCGCCGCCATTGCCCACATCGCCAGGAATCCCGTTTCCAGGCTCAGGTGCAGCAACAATCGCCGCGGCAGATTGAAAAACAAATAATAGATCCCCAATCCCTTGCCGCGCACGTATCCATCCAGTTCCACCAGCCCGCGCGCCCGCCAGAACATCGGCCCCCAGACGATCAGTACAAACGCCGCCGCCGAGATCAGCGTAACGACCACGGCCTTTCGGCGATTTCCCTTTAGCCCCAGCAGCGCAAAAATCCCCATCGCGATGAAAAATCCCGCTGTGAAATAATGCGTCATCGCCGTGGCGACCAGCGCGGCAAACAGCCCGATCACCCGCAACTTCGACGGACCCTTCATTTGGATCACGATCAGCAGATCGACCGCCAACAGGGCCAGAAATTCGATCATGGTGTACGGCCGCGTGGTCTGGCTGAAATCGATCTGCGCCGGGGCCAGAGCCATCATCGCCGCCGCCGCGAGACCCTGCGCAGTGGATGAGCTGCCGCGACGGACCGCATCGAACAGCACGGCAATCGCACCGAGCGAAAACACCAGCGACATCATGCGCGTCGCCCGGTCGCCATCTCCAAATAGATCGATCCATCCCCGCAGCGTGAGGTAATAGAGCGGGGGATGCGTCACGCTGGTGATACCCGTCCAGATATGCCACATCGCCGGCGCGCCCGCGAACCCGCACGCTGGCGGCGACTGGATCACCGTTCCATACGGGAGATTGAAAATCAGGTTGCCCCGTCCCGTCGCCAGGTACACGGCCCAGTATTCATCGACCCACTGGCTCTGCTGCGTGATGCGATCCAGGCGCAATCCCGCGCCGATGCCCAGCAAAATCGCCAGCAGCGGAACGATCACAAACATCCGGTGGCTGTTTGCGTCCCAGAAATTTCGCGCCGTCTGCCGCCGGTGCGCGTTCTGCAGTTCCAGAAGAATCGGATTTCCCGCCGACGCGATCAGGTTTCGCAGTTCGAGATCATCGGGAATATTCAGGCGCGATGTGACTTCGCGAACCAGCTCGCCATCGGCCAGCGCCGCATCCACCTCGCGCGTGGCTCGCTGGCGCAGTGAGATTTGCACCCACTGCTGGACGGCTTTTCGCTGCTCAGGGGTCATCGTTATCGAGATTCGGCCGGAAGCGTGTTCGTCTGATCCAGCGCCCCGAATCGCCGGTTGCGGCACCCGAACTCCGCCAGCGCTTTATGCAGATCCTCGATGCCAAAATCCGGCCAGAGCACCGGGCTGACGACCAGTTCCGCGTAGCTGATTTGCCAGAGAAGGTAATTGCTCACCCGCATCTCGCCGGCGGTGCGGATGAGAAGATCCGGGTCGGGCATGCCCGCGGTGTAGAGATGATCGCTGATGGTGTGCTCGCGAATATCGCGCGGATCGAGCTTGCCGGCGGCCACCTTTGCGGCGATCGCCCGCACGGCATCGGTGATCTCGGCCCGGGAGCCGTAATTGAGGGCCAGGTTCAGTTGCAGGCCGTCGTTCCCCGCGGTCTCCGCCAGGGTCTGATTCACCTGGTCGAGCACCAGGTCCGGCAGGTTTTCCAGCCGGCCGATCTGCTTGAAGCGGATATTGTTTTCCATCATCGTCGTGCGTTCCTGGCGCAGATAATCGATGTACATCTGCATCAGAAACGTCACTTCGGAGGCGGGGCGTTTCCAGTTTTCAAGGCTGAAGGAATAAAGCGTGAGAAAATCGGGTGCGCCATATTCGCGGCGAAGGCGGGAACATTCGGTCACAATCCCCTTAACCACTTTAGCGCCCTGCTGATGTCCCTGCGCGCGCGGCAATCCGCGGCCAACCGCCCACCGGCCGTTGCCGTCCATAATGATGGCAATATGCCGCGGAATGCTCGAAGCGGGCATCTCGTCGATCAGGGTCATGCTTAGATATCAGTGTAAGACGGCCGCCCTCCACTTTCTACGCCCCAAATCAATTTAGCGGCGATGCGCGGCATCGCGCTCGCGCAAATAATGGCAAACGATCCTTTTTCCCTTTGTGATCCCCCATGATCGGCGTATAGTAACTCCAGCACCGATGTCGCAGGAGATGGACATCTCGTGGCAGGTGCTCGGTCGCATCGTTCGATCATGGGGTGGCGATGCGGCCGAGATCGCCCAAATCCAGCCGCTGGACGGGGGATGTATCAGCACAACCGCCGCCATCCAGCTCACCGACGGCCAGAAAATCGTCTGCAAAATCTCACCCCATCGCGTTGACCGCAGCTACATCAACGAAGCGCATCAACTAAACTTCATGGCCAACCTCGGCCTGCCCGTTCCCAAGGTCTACACCGCCAAGCTCGGCACGCTTGATGATCCATTCAGCTACATACTTATGGAATTCGTTGAAGGCATCAATCTGCACCAGGCAAAACACAAATGCTCCGGTGAGGAATTCGACCAGCTTCAAACCCAGCTCGCCGAGATGCTGCTGAAACTGCACGAGAGCACCGCGCCGGCGTATGCCCGTCTGGAGGTCGAGCCGGAGCCGTCACAGTTCGATTCCTGGCCGCGCTTTTACCGCACTGTGTTCGATCCGATTTACAACGATGTGATCAAAATCCCCGCGCTTCCCGTAAAAACCCGCAAGCAAATCGGCAAGATCCACGAGCGGCTCGACCGTCTCCTCCAGCACGATGAAATTCCCCGTCTGGTGCACTGGGACATCTGGTCCACCAACATTCTGGTGCGCCCGGATGACGATGGAAAATGGACGATCGCCGCGTTGCTCGACCCCAACTGCAAATTCGCCCACTTTGAAGCCGAGATCGCGTACATCACGCTTTTCCACACCTCGACGCCAGCTTTTTTGAAAGCCTACCAGCAGCGCCGTCGCCTGAGCGATGAATACCATCGAGTCCGAAAGCTGATCTACCAGCTTTATTTCCTGCTGAATCACGTTGTCCTGTTTGGCGGCGATTACGTCCGCCAGACCATCGCGGCGGTGGACCGGCTGGGGGCGGTGGTGTGATGCCCGCGTTCCCGATTTGAGTTCAAACCCTTTCCACTTTTTCGCGGGTTTCGGCTATGATTCATTGAAAGGATCGCATGTCGCATACGATTTCCATCCAACAGGCATCGGGGCAATTGGGAGAGCTTGTGCGCTCGTTGGGTCCGAATGATGAGATCGTCCTGACGGATAATAACCAGCCTATCGCTCGCATTATTCCGAGCGCCGTTGGCGAACGCCGACAAGCCGGTCTATGGAAGGGAAAACTTGAAGTGATCGACGATGATGATGATGTGATCCTCGACCACTTCCGGGACTATCTGCCTTGAGGCTGCTTCTCGATACGCATGTCGTGCTGTGGTTCATGCTGAACGATCCAAAACTCAGCGAAACCGCTTCAACTTCAATCGCCGATCGGGAAAATCTCTGTTTGGTAAGTGCCGCAAGTCAGTGGGAAGTCGCAATCAAGATAAGCGTGGGCAAATATCGGATCAGTGATGATTTTGAAACGCTTTGGAACGATGTCCTGTCGAGGTTTGCAACGCTGAACATTGAACCGCGTCATACGGCCAAGCTCATTTCATTGCCGTTCCATCATAAAGACCCCTTTGATCGACTGCTCATCGCCCAGTCGTTGGCGGAACAGATTCCTGTTATAAGCAGTGATGCCGTCCTTGATGCCTACGGCATTCAGCGAATTTGGTAAACTTCATAAGTTCAGCATTCCTCAATTAGTCGCTCTATTTCTTCTGACAATCGACGCACATCATAGGACGCCCGGCAAGTCACCCGCATCACCGGTAACCCCGCGTCTTGAAAACACGAGTCCTTGAAACGATCTTTTTCTTGTCGTTGCAGGGTGTTGTGGGAACGGTCATCCAACTCGATAACCAACAAGGGTTCGGTCGTTGAGATAGAACAAAGGACAAAGTCCACATGTTTCTGGTTGATTTTGTTGCCCATTCCAAAGCTCTTAGAGTCATTCCCTCGGATGTCGATCAGGTCGCGCATGTTTACCTTGTACGCGATTTGCCACCGACTGCTTACAGTCCGCTCCAGATATTTGAGGAAATTCAACTCGGCGGCGGTCAATAATCCTGTACGTTTGACGAAAAACTTTCCTCTCTCATGACGGTCTGACGTGAGTGCACGTGCGAATGCCGCGATAATTGCCGCGATTGCTATGATCGCGGACCCGCCATAAATAATTAAATTAAACTGCCACGGAACATGAATCGGAACGGCGGCAAGGGCGATGGATTGTCCCATGGGACTGATTTTACGTTTTTGCTCGAGAAACTGGAGATGAAGAATTTTCCGGTGAAGGCGCTGATCACGGCGCTGTTGCCGCCGGTGTGCCGTGCAGGAACATCCCGCCGTGTTCCGGTTCGCCCGGTTCGTAAATCGTCTTCTCGCAGCCGATGGCGGAGGTGATCAGGGCTATCACGGTCAGAATGATGAGCCAATGTCGCATGAGCGGGCGACTTTAGAGGGGGGAAGGGAATTTGGCAACGGGGGGAATTGGCGAATGCAACGCTCAACACACAACACTCAACGCTCAACATTCAAGTTCAGATCTGAGTGTTGAGCGTTGCATTAATTCCAAATGCCCGAACCGCCGGCAATCGCGCCGATGATGAAAAACGGCTCGATTCCCGATGCGATCGCTTCCGGTAGTTCCACATCCGGCGAGTCCTGCGAAATGTCCTCGCCGCAGGCGAAAAATCGAACCAGGGGGCGGCGCTGCTCCGTCACGTGATCGCGAGTCGTTCCGCGGAGCATCGGATATTTCGTCTCCAGCGCATCGAGAATCGTACGAGCCGTCACTGGCGCGCGAACTTCGAGTTCCACCATGCGCTCAACGCCGGCCAGTGTGCGCAGGTGCGGCGGCAGAATCACGCGGATCATTGCAGTGTTTGTACCTCGACCGCATAGACGGGCGGAAGATCGCGCACGATCGCCGACCAGCTTTCGCCTCCGTCCGGCGAGGCATAGACCTGTCCCCCCGTGGTGCCGAAATAAATCCCGCAGGAATCCAGCGAATCCACCGCCATCGCATCCCGCAGAACGTTCACATAGCAATCCTGCTGCGGCAAACCGCGCGTCAGCGCTTCCCACTCGTTGCCGCCGGTGCGGCTGCGATAGACGCGCAGCTTGCCATCCGGCGGATAATGCTCCGAATCGCTCTTGATCGGCACCACAAAAACCGTCTGCGGTTCATGCGCGTGAACATCGATTACAAATCCAAAATCGCTGGGGAGATTGCCGCTGACTTCCCGCCAGGATTCACCGGCGTCGTCGCTGCGCATCACGTCCCAGTGCTTCTGCATGAACAGCACATCCGGCTGCGAATGATGCAGCGCGATGCGGTGCACGCAGTGCCCGACATCGGCCGTGGGATTGGGAAGAAATTCCGATTTCAAGCCCTGATTGATCGGCTGCCAGGTTTTGCCGGCATCTTCCGTTCGAAACGCGCCGGCGGCCGAGATGGCGATGAACATGCGATCCTGGTTCGTAGGATCGATCAGGATGGTATGCAGGCACATTCCCCCCGCGCCAGGCTGCCAGCGCGGCCCCGTGCCGTGCTGGCGCAGGCCTGAAAGCTCTTCCCAACTTTGGCCGCCGTCGCTGGAACGAAACATCGCCGCATCCTCGGCGCCTGCGTAAACCGCTTCGGAGTCGTTGAGCGAAGGCTCAAGATGCCACACGCGCTTGAACTCCCACGGATGCGGCGTTCCGTCATACCACTGATGTGTTCCGGCATTGCCGTCATACACAAATTTGTTGCCCACGGGTTTCCACGTCTTGCCGCCATCATCGGAGCGCTGAATCTGCTGGCCGAACCAACTGCTGGATTGCGATGCGTAAATGCGATCAGGATTCACCGGCGAACCTTTGAGATGATAAATTTCCCAACCGCCAAAGTGCGGCCCGGCAACTTCCCATTTCTGGCGTTTACCGTCGGACGTCAGAATGAAAGCCCCCTTGCGTGTCCCGACCAATACGCGAACGCTGCTCATGCCAAAATCTTACTTTGTGATTATCCCTGTTTCCATGAAAAATCAGAGACTAATCTCCGATCAGCGCCCGCTCCACGTGATCGCAGAATTGATTGCACAGCCGGGACTGGCTCAGCGATTCCTCCAGCACAGTTGCCGCCGTGCGGCCCATCGACTGCAAATCAGCGGCCGCCATTTCCTGGAATTGGCCGATCGCTGTGACGGCACCCTCGACGTCGCCGTGACTGACCTGAACGCCGATGGGGTGATGGTCGAGGAGATCGCTGATGTGCGAGGGACGCGGGCCGAGGAAAAGGATCGGCCGGGCCGCCGCCATTGCTCCGTAGATCTTGCACGGATGAATGATCCCCACCATGTTCTGACCCAGCGAAACGATGTGGACATCGGCGGCCGATAGCGAATATTTCAGATCGGCGATCGGCTGATAGGGCAGCGACACGGCGTTCTTCAGATTGTGCTTGCGGATATATTCTTCGACTTCCCGCTTCCCGCCGCCGCCGCCGATGAACAGGAATCGAAGCGTGTCATCGTCCTTGAGCTGCACGACTGCGTCGAGAATTGTCGTCAGCGGATTGCTGGGGCTGTGATTTCCGCTGTACATGATGACGAATTTGCCGGCGAGTTGATGGCGGGCGCGGAAGGGATTTTCGGATAGCTCCGCCGACTCATCCTGAATTTTATCTTCATGCGGCCAGGGGGGCATGACGACGATTTTTGAGCGGGGGATATTCCGCGCCGCCAGCCGGTCCGCCATGAATCGGTCCAGCGCGATGATCAGCGTGCTGCGGCGCAGAATCCCCCGGTTGATCCATTCCAGCATCCGCTCGACAAAACTTCCGCGAGCGATTTTTCCCAGCGCGATCAGTTGATCGGGATTGAGATCCATCGCCCAGTAGACGGTCGGCACGCGGCGGATGGCGGCGGCGAGCGTCATGCTCCAGCCGATCAGCGGCGGCGAGGTGCTGAAAAAAATCCCGGCCAGCCGGGGCGCCGTCAGCGCGGCGCAAAATGCCTGGAGCATGAAGACGGCAGTCCCCAGCACACGCAGGGGCATTGATTTCTTGCCGAAGGACGCGAACGGAAATCGCCGCACGTCCGCGCGGCCGACCGTTTCACGGCGCGGATAGACGTTGGCGGGATTCTCAAACCCCCGGGCCGAGGCGTAAACGCGGACGGCGTATTTCCCCGAGGAATAACCGCGCTCAGCGAGCATCAGCGCGACATCGGCCATGTGCTGGCCAACGCTCGCGGGATCGGGGATGAAGGTTTGCGAGACGACGAGGAGGGTCTTGGGGCGGCGCGGCATCGAGGGGCATGGGCGTCTCGCCCATGTTTGGATTTCCAATCAAAAGAAATATGGGCGGGACGCCCATGCTACAGTTACCTGCTGGCGATCTGATCGTAAATCCAGCGGTAGGTTTTTTCCATGCCGACGCGGAGCTTGGTGTTCGGCTCCCAGTTCATCAGCTTTTTGATCAGCGTGTTGTCGCTGTTGCGGCCGTTGACGCCCTTGGGGGCTTTGAGGTTATACGTTCGCTTCAGCTTGATGCCGGCGATCTCCTCGACGATGTCCACAAGCTGGTTGATCGAGACCAGCTCGTTGCTGCCGAGGTTAATCGGCTCGATGATTTCGCTGAAGAGAATATCCTGGGTTCCCTTGAGGCAATCGCTGATGTACATGAACGACCGGGTCTGATGCCCGTCGCCCCAGATTTCGATTTCATGTTTGCCGGAGATCTTGGCTTCGATCACCTTTCGGCTGATGGCGGCGGGGGCCTTTTCGCGCCCGCCTTCGAATGTTCCCTCCGGGCCGTAGACGTTGTGATAGCGCGCCACGCGCGTGATCAGCCCGAAATCCTCCCGGAAATGCCGGCACATCCGCTCGCTGAAAAGTTTTTCCCACCCGTATCCGTCTTCCGGCTGCGCGGGGTAGGCGTCTTCTTCCTTCAGCGCGGTGACGTTCGGATCGCGCTGCTTGTCGGCGTTGTAAACGCAGGCGCTGGAGGCGTAGAAGTATCGCTGCACGCCATTTTCCTTGGCGGCCATGCACAGGTGCGTGTTGATCAGCACGCTGAGCATGCAGAGGCAGCGGTTGTTTTCAATGAACCCCATGCCGCCCATATCCGCGGCGAGGTTGTAGACGATCTTGGCGCCCTTGAGCGCCTTATCGCAGGCCGGTTTGCCCTGGAGGTCGAGCTGCAAGTTTTCGACGTTGGGATATTTCTGGTACCACTCATCGAAGGGCTTGATATCCACCGCGCGGACATCGGTATGTCCCTTGGCGAGCAGATCGCCGACCAGATGCCCACCGATGAATCCACCCGCGCCGCAAACGACAACTTTATCTTTGAGATTTCGCATAATGACTACTCTGCATCGTCAAAAAAAGGCCCTTACTGGATGACTTGAATAAATGCTTTTGGGCAGTGTCCCGCACAATGGCTGTAAGTTCAATAGTTATCCGACGTGCTTTCGGATTGTTGCCGCCAGTATGGCGGGGTCATCACTTCCAGCGCCTGGGCGAACGTTTCGACTTCCACGTATGCGCACCTTGCCCGTCGGGTGTTATGGCGGGTCTGGCCTCCGAAAAACTTCTCACCAAACCGGTTGGCATACTTCAGCCATGCCTCGTCGAATTTGCCGATTGAGGCGTGGAAAATACAGATGTCGTTGGCGACTCCGAGCCGCATCCCGGCAAGAAAAGCGCGGTAGCTGAAATCGATATCATACAGATGAAATCCGTCGAAGGTCTGTAAATCGAATCCGATGCGTTCAAATACTTCCCGTCGCCCGGCGATGAACATTCCATCCAGCGCCTGGATGTTACGAACCAGCGGGAAGGGCGCGCCGTAAATATCGATTCCCATCCAACCTTTACCGGCGGGGTGAACAATCTGCCCAAATACAAACGGCGGGCCGGCGAAAACCCAGGCGGGATGAATCAGCCTGGTTGTGCCGGCAACACCGACGAGGTCGCATATCGATAAATGCGCCTGCAATCGCCGCGGCATGTCCGGGCTGAAAATTGTAATGTCATCGTGGCTGAGGATAATCAGCTCGCCCCTGCTCCGGGAAATTCCCCGCCAAAAACCCTCGGCGAGCGAGCGCGCATCATCGATGTGGATCAATTCCCATTCGATCCCGTGAAAAATCTTTCCATACATCGCCTCCGCGGCGGAAAAGTGCGCTGCATCGATGCTGCAGATGATGACGGAAAACATCGCTTACCCGGCCGCGTGGGAATAGTCGCGTTCGGTCAATTGATTGAGATGCGATTCAAACCAGGCGATGGTTTTTTTTAATCCGTCCTCCAGCGAGGTGCGGGCGGTGAATCCGATCGACTGCTTCGCCCGGCTCACATCGAGACACCGGCGCGGCTGGCCATCGGGCTTGCTTGGGTCCCAGACGATGCGGCCCTCAAAGCGGCTCAGGCGCGCAACCAGCTCGGTCAGGTCCTTAATCATGATCTCGCGCCCGCTGCCGAGGTTCATCGGCTCGGGCGACTCGTATTTCTCCAGCGCCAGGACCAGCCCCTCAACACAGTCCTCCACGTATAAAAATTCCCGGCTGACCGCGCCGGTGCCCCAGGCGGTGATCTCGCTCGCTCCATTGATTCGCGCTTCGACGCATTTGCGTATCAGCGCGGGAATTACATGGCTGGAATGCGGATGAAAATTGTCTTTCGGGCCGTACAGATTGACCGGAAGCAGGTAAATCGCGTTCAGGCCATATTGCTGGCGATAGGATTGGCACATTACCAGCAGCGATTTTTTGGCCACGCCATAGGGGGCGTTGGTCTCTTCGGGGTAGCCGTTCCACAGGTCGCTTTCCTTGAACGGCACGGGCGTGAATTTTGGGTAGGCGCAGATGGTGCCGACCTGCACGAATTTTTTTATTTTGTTCACCCGTGCCTGCTCGATCAGGTGCATTCCCATGGCAAGGTTGGCGAAGAAGAAGCGTCCGGGGTTGTCGCGATTGGCCCCGATGCCGCCGACTTCCGCCGCCAGGTGCATCACGATATCCGGCCGCTGCTCGTGATAGAGCCGGCGTACATCGGCCTCGCTGGTGAGATCGAAATCGCTGCGGCGGGGGATGAAGATATTCTGATATCCACGGGCGCGAAGCATCTCGACGACAAACCCGCCGAGGAATCCCGCTCCGCCGGTGATCACGATGCGATCGGTCTTTGCAACATCCATAAAAATCAGGCTTTCTCGGCAAGCATGCGCTCGCGCCGGGCGAGGGTGCGGTCGGCTTCGATCATCATCCGTGCCAGTTCCCTGAAGGTGACTTTAGGCGACCAATTCAGCGCTTTCCGCGCCTTGGAGGCATCGCCCAGCAGCAAATCCACCTCTGCCGGGCGGAAATAGCGGGGATCGACCTCGACATATTTCTTCCAGTCGAGTTCCAGATGTCCGAAGACTTCGTCGAGAAACTCGCGCACGCTGTGCGTTTCGCCAGTGGCGATGACGTAATCGTCCGCTTTCGGTTGCTGGAGCATGAGCCACATCGCCTCGACATAATCGCCGGCGAATCCCCAGTCACGCTTGGCGTCGAGGTTGCCCAGGTAGAGTTTTTTCTGGATTCCTTCCTTGATGCGGGCGGCGGCGCGGGTGATTTTGCGGGTGACGAATGTTTCGCCGCGGCGCGGGCTTTCGTGGTTAAACAGGATGCCGTTGCACGCGAACATATCGTAGCTTTCGCGGTAATTGACGGTCTGCCAGTAACTGTACACTTTCGCGCAGGCGTATGGGCTTCGGGGATAGAACGGCGTGGTTTCGGTCTGCGGCGTTTCCACCACCTTGCCGTACATTTCGCTGCTGGAGGCCTGGTAAAAACGAATGGGCAGATGCGTGTCGCGCATCGCTTCCAGGAGATTCATCGTCCCCAGCGCATCGACCGCCACGGTGTAGACCGGCTGATCGAAGCTGACGCGCACATGGGACTGCGCGCCGAGATTATAAATCTCCGTTGGCTGCACGCGAGTGAGGATTTCGCGCAGACCGGTCCCATCCACAAGATCGCCGTAATGGAGAAACAATCGCGCGTTGGGATCGTGCGGATCGAGGTAGAGGTGTCCGATTCGGTCGGTGTTGAACGAACTGCTTCGGCGAACGATGCCGTGAACGTTGTACCCTTTTTGCAGGAGCAGCTCGGCAAGGTAGGAGCCGTCCTGTCCGGTGATTCCGGTGATCAGCGCCGTCTTGCCCGCATTCGATGCCATGAGTATGCTCCAAAAGACCACCGGAAATTACCGGCATGAGGGCGGGTTTGCAATGTTCGATGGAATGAAATCGATGGATGACATGCGGCACAGGCATCTCGCCTGCGGAATTCTTGTCGGAGCGATGGTGATGACCGCAAGCGTCTGCGCCGCCGATGCGCCCGCCGTTCCGTTTTATTACGCCAGCGCCAGCGCTGTTGAGCCGCAGATCGCGACCCTGGTCGTCGGCGCCAACCAGAACATCGGCCAGGCGGTCGTTTCCCCCGACCGGAAATTTGTCACGCTGGATATGGATACAAGCCTGCTGGGTAACGCTTCGATCCGTTCGTTCACGTATCAGCGCGGCGGGGCGGGTTTTGTGGGGTCTGTGACCGGACCGACACGGTCCGGCTCCGGCTTTACACCTTCAATCGCCGCTACACCTGATGAAATCGCGCCGGCGGTTTCGATTCTCGATAAACCCGGCATGGTTTTGATTGCGCCACTTGAAAGGTAAAAATGACCGAGAACAATTCCTCCGACCCGGCAAACCAGGAACCCCAGCCGGGAAGTAATGACCCCAACCAACAGCCCGCAAAACCGAAGAAAAAGCGGCGATGGATCCTTAAAACACTGCTCAGTTTGGTCATTCTGGTCATCCTGCTCGTGCTGCTGGCCCCCACGATCCTGGGCCTGGGAATTATTCGCGAAACCGTCGTCGGCCAGATCAACAGCAGCGCGCTCAACGGCAAGCTGCAGATCAAGGACTGGTCGTTCGGCTGGACCAGCGGCGTGCACCTGGAAGGCGTGGAGCTCCAGGATGCCAACAGCATTCACCTGCTTTCGGTGGGGCAGATCGACGTGCCGATTTCGCTGATCAAGGCGGCGACGGGAAATATTGATCTGGGCGATGTCATCATCAAGGATGTGGATTTCAACGCGCAGATCGATTCGAGCGGACAACTGAATTTCCTGGGCGCGATGAAGCCGAGCAAAAGCCAGCCCAGCAGCGGGCCGTCGAAGTTGCCGAATGTGAAGGGGACCATTCACATTCAAAATGTCACCGGCACTTTCCAGGATGATGCGGCCCATTTGCCGACCATTGCGTTGCCCCAGCAGGCCCCGCTGAACGCGACCATCACCATCAAGGATATCAATCAGCCGATTGTTGAGAGCGTCGATCTCGGCCTGCAACTGGCCGAGCAGAACCTGGTGAAGATCAAAGTTGACGGCTCGGTGTCGGCGATTGCGAACAATCTCGTTGATCCGAGCAAATTGACAGCCGATCAGACGATCCAGCTTTCCGAGGGCGATCTGGCGGCGGTGTCATCCGTGCTGCATGCGATGCATCTTGATCTGGATGTCATGGGCAAGATGGACGGCAAGATCACTGCAACCGTCAATACGATGGACAACATCTCAGCGACGATGGCGATCAATCTGGCCGATGCCTCCGCCGGTGGAAAACAGCTTTCGGGAGACACCCTGGCTCTGCAAAGCGGGCAGATTGGTTTGACCGCATCGGTTGTCTCCACGAACGGGCAGAATGCGCGCATCAAGCTGGATATGCCCGTCACGCTGCAGCCGCGCGGCGCGGCCAAGGCGGATCAGGCGAATGTGCACGTCGATGTCGCGCAGGATTCCCTGATGGGAACCGCCGCCGTGGCCCAGGCGATCACGGCGCATCTGGCGAAGACGCCGGGCGTCAGCGAGTCCACCACGATCCCCGGTCAGGGGGACATCAAGATTTCCGCGAATTTTGACGTCGCGAACTGGGTGAATCAGGTTCCGCACCTGGTGCCGCTGGAAAAGGGAACGAGCCTGACCAGCGGAACCCTGTCGCACGAAACGACGGTCACGATCGGCGGGGGGCAGGCAGTTGTCGCGACGGAAACAAAGCTGATCGACTTCGCCGGGACGACGAGCGGCCAACCTGTGCGCGTCAGTGACATCGACGCCAAAGCGGGCCTCGCGGCCGTGGGCGGCGATCATCCCGATCTGCGCGATGTGAATGTCTCCATGACCAGCGCCTTCGCCAACGTCACCGGCGGGGGGCCGACGATCGGCAAGCTGAATATCGATGGCTCGAGCGATCTGAAAAATCTGCAGCAACAGGTGAGTCAAATTGTTGATCTCGACGCGATGCTGCACGCACCGGCGGGTTCGCATGTCTCGCTGGCGGGGACGCTGGGATTCAAAGCGGACACGAACGGCGATTTCACGGCTGACAACAGCGACATCGCCACCGGCGCCAGCTTCACCGCGACCGCGGTCAACATCACCATACCGGGCCGGCGGGCGATCACAGAGCCGAATTTCGCCGCGTCGATTTCGGCAACGCTGCATCACACAGCGGCCCAGTTTGTCCAAGCGGTGAACGATCTGAAGATTTCCGTGCAGTCGCCGGCGGTCAACTTCGCCGCGAGTGGAAGCGCGACGCTGGCGGGGCGATTCGGCGTGGAGATTCCATCGCTGAAAATCACGCAGGGAACCATCGATCCGCGATTGGTGCAGGAGGAATTCGGCGGCGCGCTGTCGCTGTTCGTGCCCCCGGCCGCTGCCGACCAGACGCCCACGCTGATGCAGAGGATCGCCGACAATTCCGTGCGCGTCGCCTCCGGCAGCATCAACATTTCCGGCGAGATGAAATTTGATTCCACCGGTTTCGGTTTCCCCCAGCCGTTGTCGATGCAGGTGCAGCCGATGGACCTGGCGGTAACGGACGATATGGGGACGGTGCAGACGACGCACGTGCCGCAGGTGTCGCTAACCGTTTCGGGAAACGGCGCGGTCAACCAGGACAACGTGGCGGCGGTGAAGAATTTGTCGCTGTCGGTGGTGATGGGGAGCAGCGATTCTCCGCTGTTTGATCTGGAGCTATCCGCCGATGCGGATGTTTCGATGTCGCCCACGGGTGCAGCGCCGCCGATGTCGATGCCGCGCTTTGAGCTTGGAAAACTCGATGGGGATTTGCCTGGATTGCAAAATGCGCTTGGGCCGCTGCTGCCGCTGGTCGCGCCGCCGCCCCCGGTCGCCGCCAACGCGCAGCCGTCGGTCATTCAGCTTATCACGCAAAATGTGCTGGTTTGCACGTCCGGAAAATTGAGCGGTTCGATGCTGGCCTCGTGCGACGGGCAGAAAATGACGATCGAAAAACCGCTGACCATTTCGATTGCCGACCTGACGCTGCAGCAGCGCGGCGCGGGCTCGAATATGGTCAGCGTGATCAACGATGAAACGATCCGGCTGGCGCTGTCGGCGTCGCTTGATTCACAAATGTCGGCCGTTCACGATCTGAATCTGACGCTGGGCACATCCCTGGCGAAATCAATCAGCATCACCAACGGGCAATTTGTTCTGGCCACGCGCCAGGACGGCAAGCTCGTGCCCGTGGGAACTTTTGGAATGGTCAATTCGCTGGACGTGGAAGTCGATGGCGCCGACCTGGCGCGGCTGGATGCGGTGGCCAACTCGCTGTTCAACCAGGCGGCGACGCCCGCGCCCGGGGAGACGGCCGTCGTGATCGTGCCGCCCCCGCAGGTCACCAGCGGTGTCGCCAGCGTGAAAATTAACCTCTCGCGGAGTGGCGATACGCTGACCGCCAATATCTCCCAGGCACTTGTGCATGGATTGGCGATCAAATCAAACGGCAGCACGACAAGATGGCCGCACGATATCACCGCGCAATTGTCGGCAACGGTGAACAGCAGCGACGATGCCCGGCAATTGCTCAGCGCCGCGGTGAATTCGCTTACGGTGGACAGCGGCGTGGGGACGACGATTGGCCTGATCAACCAGAAGCCGGTCGTCGCCGATCATCTGAACGATCCTGCGAATATGTCCGTGCAGGGGGGCGTGCGGATCGTCGGCGATATTGCGCCGCTGGCGCGCGTGGCCGAGGCGTTCGCGGGCGCCAAGCCCAATTCGTATCCGTACCAGGGGCATTTCGATTTGAGCGAATCGCTGGCGAAAATCGCGTCGCAGCCGCGCCTGCAAATCAGCGGCGGCGGGGCGATCACCCAGTTCGTGGTGATGAGTCAGCCCGGACCCAATGGCGCGGCCGCTGCGCCGCTGTTTTCGGAGAGCAATATTACCCTCCAAAATCCGCTGCAGTTTGATTTCGGCACGTTTTCGGTGGTGATCGATCCGGCGAATCCAATCGCCGTTGCGCTGAATTCCACCGGCGCCGCCGGCGTGAGCGTTTCGGGAACGATCAATAGCGTCGAAGCGCAGTGTCAGATTTCAGACGATAATCCGGTGGTTATCAAACTGTCCTACGACCTGGCAAAACTGTGGCCGATCGTCAAACCGCTGCTGTCGCCCAGCACGCAACAGACGCTGGCGGACCTGACCATCACCGGGCAGGAGCAGCGGCAGATCAAGGCCACCGGCAGCTTCCCGCTGACGATGCCGTTTAACGAAGCGATCAAGAAGCTGTCGGTTCGGGGATATCTCACGGTGGGCAGCCTTTCCACGCAGGGAATCACCCTGACGGGTTTTGATTTTCCTTTTGTGCTCCGCAGCGGAATCGTTCGCACGGTCTACCCCGATCTGCCCGAAGGGCAAAACTGGCCGCACCCCGCACAGTGCAACGGCGGCACGCTCGACATCGGCGTGATGAAGTTGGACCTGACGAAAAATCCCATGCTGCTTTCCATGCCCTACGTCAACAGCGGCACGCCGAAATACCTGCTGCAAAATGTGTCGCTTAACCCGGCGATGTCCAAGAGCGTGATGGGCAAATTCCTGAACAACCCCGCGTTCGTCAACGCCAACCAGGCGCAGGGACTGCTCAGCCTGGAGATCACACATCTGGATCAGATTCCGCTCAGCGGATTGCTCACGCAGTCATCTCCGCAAAACAAAGGGACGGCGGTGATCATTTATTCAGTGACCGGGCTTCAGCTTGGCAGCGAATTGCTGGCGGTATTTGGCAGCGAAAGCGTATCGGCCGACATCAACAACGCGACGGTGAAGTATGCCAACGGCATCGTCAACGAAGACACGACGATGATGATCGACGGCAACAAACCGCTGCGTTTTGCCGGATCGGTGGTGCTTGCCACCGAGCAGTTTGCCCCGATGACGGTCTACATTCCACCCGCATTGTTCGATCGGCTGATTCCGGGGGAGGACCAGGCGTACGTTCCTGATGTGGTCGTGGTGCCGATGAAAGGGGACATGAACCATCCCAAGCTGGACCTGGGACAGGCGATCGCCCAAACGGTCAAGCAGGGGGCGAAGAAGGCGATCATCAACGGATTATTACAGGGATTGCAGCACGTGCATTGAATCGAATGTTTAGCCGCCGGGCTTGGCCGGCGCGTTTTCTCGCCAAAAATTCAAGTAGATTTGCCGCCGGAGGCGGTTCTATCATCCGGTCGAGAAGGAGATACAAATGGCAACCGACAATTCAAATCGCCGAACCTGGATGATTACGGGCACTTCGCAGGGTTTTGGGCGGGCTCTGGTCAGCGCGGCGCTCGATCGGGGCGACAATGTCGTGGCGACTTCGCGGTCGCCGGAAAAAGTTCGCGATGCGTTTGCCGGCGGGAAGGATCGGCTGTTGGCTACGAGCATGGACCTTAACAGCGACGAACAAATCGCCGGCACCGTCGAATTGGCCATCAAGCGGTTTGGGCGGATCGATGTTCTCATCAACAACGCGGGGCACGGCCTGCTCGGAGCGGTCGAAGAGGCCACCGACGCGGCAATCGCCAAAGTATTCGATACGAACGTGTTTGGATTGATCCGGGTAACGCGGGCGGTGCTGCCGCACATGCGCCGGCAGCGGCGAGGGCATATCGTCAATCTTTCTTCGATCGGAGGCCTGGTCGGGCTTCCCGGGTGGGGAATTTACAACGCGACCAAGTTCGCGGTGGAAGGTTTGTCCGAAGCATTGGCGCAGGAGCTCGCCCCGCTGGGGATCGGCGTCACCATCGTCGAACCCGGCCCGTTCCGCACGGATTTTCTCGGCGGGTCGCTGGCGATGGTCGAATCACACATCCCCGATTACGAAACCACTGCGGGAAAAACCCGCGCCTATCAACGGGATAATGACGGCGCACAGGCCGGCGATCCCGAACTGGCGGCCAAGGCGATCATCGATGCGGTCGTCGGCAAAAATCCCCCGCTGCATCTTCTGCTGGGCGCTCTGGCCTACCAGCGGGCGACGGCAAAGGTGGATTCATTGAAAGCGGAATTCGAAGCGTGGAAAGCCGTGACGCTTGCGACGGACTTCAAGAAGTAATTTAAACCGGATCAGCTTTAAGCCGACAGCGTCGCGGAATTACCTGATTCACCGGGCAATGTCTGGGCGATGATCTCCAGCCGGCGGCAAAGGTCTGTCATGCTCTCGGGGCGCTTGGCGGGGGTGATGCGGCAGCAGTCCATCACCAGGTTGGAAAGATTTTCCGGCACGTGCGGGTTCAGCTCGTGCGGGTGCTTGATCGCATCGGCCAGCAGAAAACTGTTCTTCGATTTCTTCAGCGTGAAGAGCGTCGGCAACTTGGAGCCGGAAAGCATCCAGTAAAACGTCGCGCCCAGATTGTAGACATCGGTCTGTACCGTCACCGGCTCGCAGCGCACCTGCTCGGGCGCGATGAAATCGGGCGTGCCCTGGATGCGCTTCTTCACCGAGCCGACCGGGCATGCCTGGCCGAAGTCGATGATCTTCACCTTCTTGCCCCGGGTGATGAGGATGTTGTTGGGCTTGAGGTCGCAGTGCACAAAATTCTGTGAGTGCAGGGCGGCCAAGGCGTGGGCGGTCTGATGGAAGACATCGATCAGCAACGGCATTGTCGTTGGCGGGCGGATTTCGCAGCTTGTGCCTTCGACCATCTCCATCACCAGGGCCGCCTCGGTCGGCTTGCGGAGAAGGGTCTTGGTGACTTTCAGATCGACGCAGCGGCGCAGGGCGGGGTGCTGAATCTTACCGCCGACTTCGAATTCATTGATCAATTGCTCGACGAAGCGTTGGTCTTTTTCTTTTTTGACGGTGACGTGTTTCAGGGCGTAAAGCTGGTTGGTGATCGGATCGGAGGCGGCGTAGATCATGCTGCCGGCGCCTTCACCGAGGAAGTCGATGATTTCGTACCCGTAGAGGGTGCGCGGCATCGCCGAACCCGGACGGTCCGCGGATGAACCTTCATATGAGGGCTGGCTGCTCATGTCGGTCGCTGTCCCCAGTGGCTGTGCGGCATTTAGAGATCTAAGCAAACTCCCTAGCATCAGTCGATCCCACGCTTTCTCAATACCCTAGATACGCCCGGCGCGTGGACTTTATTTATCAATTCCCGGGTTAATTTTGCCTGCATGACCGGTTATCGGGCAAAGATCAGGCAGCTTTTTCCGACAATACCCAAAGTCGGGTCTATCGGCCCCGTTTCCAACCCCCCGCAAGTCTAGGCGCTCGGGACAGATTACGCAAAAGAGACGGATCACGGAACCCTGTCTCATTCCCCAGTTTCGATGGGGTGTAACTCCCCCCTTAGTGGCGATATCACGTTGCCCGGTTACCTGCTATTTTCGATTCCGCATGGAATTTGAGGGCTATACCCTTTCGATGAGTGACGGCAGAATCCTGACCCATTCCCAGTTTTCGCCGGGCCTTGCGAGGGGCGAATTGATCATCTTGATGGGATTCGGCTTTTGCTGGTCAGCGGGTGTTAAGGAAGACGCGGCCGACGATGTTTTGGTGGGGGATGGTTTGGACTTCTTTTGTGAGGCCGTTGTTGCGTTCGACAAGCCAATCGCCGGTGGGGGTTTGGCGGAGGATTGATCCGACGCGGTTTTGGCCGCTGGCGAGTTGGTAGACGACGATGTCGCCGGGGTTAAAGGATTTGGCGAGTTTATAGACGAAGACCCTGCTGCCGAGCGGGATGACGGGCGCGACGGCGTTGCCGGTGATGTAAAATTCCTGGGCGACGGCGTAGCGGACGGCGAAGGCGAGGATGAGGGCGATGCCGAGGCGCAGGGGGAGCTTGTGGAGCTTTTTTTTGAAATAGGTTCGCATGCGTCCTTTGGCGGCGGCGATGGCGCGGCCGACAATTTTGGGGTTGCCGAACTGGGTTTTTAACATGGTGTATACCTCGGTTGGGGTTGCGGAATTGCCTGGTTCCCTGAGGGCGTGGAGATGTTCGGATAATTCGGCGCGGACGTTTTGTTCGTCGGCGGGGGCGAGATCGGCGTGGCAGAGGACATTTTCGAGATATTTTTCAATTGGATCACGCATAGGGTTATGCCGGGGTTATGCCGGAAGTCAGGTTGCGGCGCTTTCGAGGACGAGCCGCATTCCGCGGACGATTTCTTTCCAGGTGCTGATGCTGGATTCGAGTTCCATTCTGCCGCGCGGGGTCAGGGCGTAATAGCGGCGTTTTCGGCCCTGGTCGGCGGAGATTTCTTCGCGGGCGACGCGGATCTGGCCTTTGGTTTCAAGGGAGTAGAGCAGGGGGTATAGGGTTCCCTGGCCGAGGGCGAAGATTCCGGCGCTGCGGCGGTCAAGGTCGGCGGCGAGTTCATAGCCGTACATGGAGCGCTCGGCTAAAAGTTGCAGGACCAGGGTTCTGGCGCAGCCCTTGAGGAATTGGGATTTGGTTTCCATGGCTGGGATAGAATACTATGTAATACATAGTTCGGTGTCAAGAGCTGCAGATTGAGGAAGCTTATTGGGCACCACATGATTAAGATGGTTGCTTCCGCGATCAGAGGAAGGACATTGCCGCAAAAGATACGTCCGAATCGCGCCAGACGAAAAACGCATCTTCTGCGAAGCTGCGCGATCGCCGCCGTATCCGGCCTGGTATTTGCCGCCCCGTCGCCCGGACTGAGCATTAATCTCAGTTATGATTCCTCGGTCACCGCGCTGTCGTACGCGTCGTCCGTTGAAACGGCGACTCAATACGCCGCGAATCAGATCCAGAGCCTCTTCAGCGACAACATCA
>Ga0302326_10007174_pt1 | contig 24897 bp, 25 predicted proteins | sample Palsa_T0_3_FD_202264 | JGI IMG/M metagenome (GOLD analysis project Ga0302326, IMG submission 202264) | Peat permafrost microbial communities from Stordalen Mire near Abisko, Sweden - Palsa_T0_3 | ecosystem: Environmental > Terrestrial > Soil > Palsa > Peat permafrost | place: Sweden: Abisko... | reverse complement strand
GGCCGATCGACACACCGACTGGGAATCCGGTCGCCTCGGGAAGCCGGTAGCTGTTCAGGGTGTGGCCGCTGCCGGGCTCGAAGACCAGCAGCGACATGCCGCGGGCGCCCTCGCCCGGCCCACCGGTCACCACGGCGTAGCCGACCCCGCTGCCGGCCAGGCTCGACGTCGACAGCGGGCTGACGTCGTTGCGTCGCCATATCTCCTGGGCGTGGTCGCCGGAGTCCTTGAATGCGACCAGCCGGGTGTCCGGCCCACCACCTGAGACGATCAGACCGCCTGGCGCCACCGACGGCGGCGTCTGCGCCGCGAACTTCAGCGGGACCGACCACTTCGGCTTTCCGTCGCCGGCATTCAGCGCCCACAGCCGCTCGTCACGCCCGTTGACGTAAACCGTCGATCCGTCGCTGGACAGCACCGGGCTGGCCAGCACGCCGGCACCGACCGCGTTGCTGGTCCATTCCCGGGTCAGCAGCGGACTTTGGCCCGGGTGGTATTTCAGGCCGACCAGCACGGCCGCGGGGGCGTCCGGTTCCCACAGGCTCAGCACCACCATCCCGGTGGTCGCCGAGAAGGCCGGTGCCGCGGCGACCGGGCAGGCCGCCTTGGCCGGCCCGCAGTCTGACAGTCCGCGGGTGAAGTCGCTCGGATCGACGTCGTTCACCAGGTCGAGCGAATTGCCGACCACGACGCCGCGATGGCCGTCGAAAACCTGCACCTGCCCGAGGTGAGTGGCGACGAGGAGTTGCCCTTGCCCGAGAATCCTTGGCGTGGTGGGCATTCCGATGACCGGGCGACGCCAGCGGATCCACTGGGTGACCGGAAAGGACAGGATGGCGCCGGGTTGGCCGACATAGAGGTTGTCGAATCCGTCGAACAACGGGCTGGACATGCCGCCGCCCTGGGACAGCCGGGTGCACCACCGCTGCCGGCCGTTGTCGTCGTTCTCCCACTCCATCAGCGAGCAGCCGCCGGGCGTCTGTGCGTTCGCCGCGAGCCAGTTGCGCGAGCTGAGCGACACCGCCGACGCCATCGAGCCTTTGACCGAGCGGGTCCAGCGCAGCGCCAGTCCTTTGGCGCCGGGCGTCGGGCTGTAGCTGCTGTTGGCCGCATCGCCGTATTGCGCGGGCCAGCCCTTGGCGGGCACCGTGTCGACCCACGAGTCGGTGTTGCCGCAACTTGCCACCGCGACAGTAAGAACGACCGCTGACGCCACCGAAGACCAATGCCGCACGATGCGTCGCGGAATTGGCCATGGCACGGTGCGAGGGTAACCCGCGGCGGCCGAACGGAGGCTGATTGCCCGCTTCGCCCGGCTTCACGCCGCGGCGTTAGGCTTTTCGGCCATGACGAGCATGTGGGGTGCCCCGATCCATCGCCGCTGGCGGGGGTCGAATCTGCGGGACCCACGCCAGGCCAAGTTCCTCACGCTGGCCTCGCTGCGGTGGGTGCTGCGCAACCGCGCCTATAGCCCTTGGTATCTGGTGCGCTACTGGCGACTGCTGAAGTTCAAACTGGCCAATCCGCACATCATCACCCGCGGGATGGTCTTCATCGGCAAGGGCGTCGAGATCCACGCGACCCCCGAATTGGCACAGCTGGAAATCGGTCGGTGGGTGCACATCGGCGACAAGAACACGATCCGCGCCCACGAGGGATCGCTGCGGTTCGGCGACAAGGTGGTGCTGGGCCGCGACAACGTCATCAACTGCTACCTCGACATCGAACTCGGCGACTCGGTGCTGATGGCCGACTGGTGCTACGTCTGCGATTTCGACCACCGGATGGACGACATCACGCTGCCGATCAAGGATCAGGGCATCGTCAAGACGCCGATCCGCATCGGCCCGGACACCTGGGTCGGCGTGAAGGTGACCGTATTGCGCGGGACGACCATCGGCCGGGGCTGCGTGCTGGGATCACACGCCGTGGTGCGCGGCGACGTGCCGGACTTCTCGATCGCGGTGGGGGCACCGGCGAAGGTGGTCAAGAATCGTCAGCTTGCCTGGGAGACCTCCGCCGCTCAGCGTGCTGAGCTTGCCGCGGCGCTCGCCGACATCGAGCGTAAAAAAGCCGCCCGCTGAGAACTTCCTCAGTTCATCTCTTGGTAGCGGCGCAGCGCCTCGCTGCGTTCGGCACCGTGGTCGACTATCGGCTCGGGATAATCTGACGGGCGCTCGCCTTTGGTCAACCGGACATCATCGGCGTCGGCGAGCTCATCCACCCAGCGCCGCACGTAATCGCCCGCGGGATCGAACTTTTCGGCCTGCGTGGTCGGATTGAACACTCGGAAGTATGGCGCCGCATCGGTACCGCAGCCCGCGGACCACTGCCAGCCGTGCTGGTTGCTGGCCATGTCGCCGTCGACCAGTTGATCGAGAAACCAGCGGGCGCCCCACTGCCAGGGCAGATGCAGATCCTTGACCAGGAACGACGCGACGATCATCCGTACCCGGTTGTGCATGTATCCGCTGTCGCGTAGCTGACGCATGCCTGCGTCGACGATCGGGAATCCGGTCTTGCCGGCCTTCCAGGCCTCGAAGCGTTGCTCGGCGTTCGTGCCGTCATCCATCTTGATGGCGTCGAAATCGCGGTTCCAGTTCCACCAGCTGCTGTCCGGCCAATGATGCAGCACCGCTGCGTAGAAGTCGCGAAATGCCAACTCCCGCAAGTATGCTCGTGCTCCGGCATGGCGCTGGTCCAAGTCGGCGGCCATCGTGCGGGGGTGGATGGTGCCGAACTTCAGATGCGCCGACATCCGGCTGGTGCCGTCGTGGTCGGGTCGATTGCGTTCGTCGCTGTAGTCTTCGAGACCCTTGTCGACGAACTTCTTCCACTGTCGCTTTGCTGCTGCCTCGCCGGCGGGCAGGTCGATGTCGACGCCGGGGTCGGGTATGTCCACCGGCTCGGCCCGCTTGCCCAACGGGGTGGGATCGACCCACCGCGCCGACTTGGGTGTCGATCGGGCGGCCGACCGCCAGCCCATTTCTCGCCATCGGGCGAAGAACGGGGTGAACACCTTGTACGGCTCGCCGTTGTCTTTGATGACACGCCCAGGCGACACCAGGTACGGCGAGCCCGTAGCCACCAGCGGCACATCGCCGAGCGCCGCTTGGACGCGGTCGTCGCGTCGCCGGCCGTACGGCGCGAAGTCCTCGGAGACATGCACCGACGGTGCCTCGATCTCCTTGACGATGGCGGGAATGCGCTCCTCGGGCCGCCCACGTGTCACCAGCAGCCGCCCGTCGAGGTCGTCTCGCAACTGGCGCAACGAGTCGCAGAGGAACTGCATCCGCCGATCACCGGACGATGCCTCCAAGCGTGGGTCCAGCACGAAACAGGCCAACACGTCTTTGCTGTCGGCCGCGGCCCGCAGCAGCGGAGGGAGGTCCCGCAGCCGGAGATCGCGGCGAAACCACAACAACGCGGGCATCGAAATTTACCTGTCTCTCATCGACGGTTGAGGACCCAGATATGGACCGACATCACGGTGGCAAAGGCGCACCACAGCGGATACGGCAACAACGCTACGCCGGCCCTCTGGTCGGCCGCGGCGGTTCTTCTGGTGAGGTCGGCGCTGCTGGCCGCCAGCACAACTGCGCCCACCGCAGAGGCGCCGAGTTTGTTGTGTTTGAAGAACAGCCAGCTCCAGCCGGCGTTGAGGATCAAGTTGGCAGCCAGCGCGACCGTGTAGTTGCGGGCTTCCTGGTGGCGCCCTGCCGCGCGCAGTCGGTCGATCGCAGTGGCCGAGGTGATCGCGATATCGGTGTAGATCGTGGTCCATGCGACCGGGAAGACCGCGTCGGGCGGCACGTATGCGGGTTTGCGTAACCGCGCATACCAGCGGGTGATTCGGGGCTTGCTGGCCACGCTCCCGATCCCTGCCGTCGCCCCGACTGCGAGGGCGGTGGCGGCGAGAGTCTGCTTATTCACCTGGTGTCCCTTCGACTGGCCCACTAATTCTTTCAGTCATTTAAGTATTAATCAACTGAAGTAAAGCGCGAATGCGGATAAGCTTCACAACGTCATGGGTGATGACGAGACCGCCGGCGGCCGAGCCGCTCTGGAGTCGCAGATTTCGGCGGATCTGCGGATACTGACGGCCGAATCCGAACAGATCGGCCGAGTTTTCGCTGCCGTGCACGACGTGCGGCCCACCGATTTTCGCGCGCTGCTCCATGTCATGGTGGCCGAAACGGCAGGCACACCGATCACCTCGGGCGAACTGCGTCAGCGCATGGGCCTGTCCGGCGCGGCCATCACCTACCTGGTGGACCGCATGATGGCGTCGGGCCATATCACCCGGCAATCCGATCCCGCGGACAGGCGAAAGGTCATCCTGCGCTACTCGGATTCGGGGTCAGAGACGGCGCGGGCCTTCTTCGCTCCGCTGGGAGCGCACACCCACGATGCGATGGCAGACTTGCCGGATATGGATCTCGCGGCGGCCAGCCGGGTGTTCAGCGCGTTGATCGAGGCGATGCGGGTGTACCAGCACGATCTCGCGTCTTCCAAATCAGTCAAGCGGCCACTTAACTGACGTGAGCGCATATCGGGCAGGAAGGGGGTGAGGTGCTGTGTCAACTGATTCGACGGGGATGACGACCCGCAAACGACGTCATATCGACGTATGTCTTGACGAACGGGTCGCGTATTCCGGTGTCACGACCGGGCTTGAACGATATCGGCTGCCTTACAACGCGCTGACCCAGACCAGCCTCGCCCATGTCGACCTGTCAGCCCACTTCCTGGGCGTGGGGCTGCGGGCCCCGATCCTGGTCGGTGCCATGACCGGCGGCGCCGAATTGTCCGGGACGATCAACAGCAATCTCGCCGCGGCAGCCCAGCGGCTGGGACTCGGAATGATGCTGGGCTCGCAACGGATCATGCTGGACAGCGCGCTGGGGGAGGAGGCGGCCACCAGCTTTGCTGTCCGTGACGTCGCACCGGATGTGCTGTTGTTGGGCAACATCGGGCTTGCGCAGCTGACAGTCGCTGCGGTCGAAGATATTTCGAACGCGCTGAAACGTGTGGGCGCCGATGCGCTTGCGGTGCACACCAATCCGCTGCAGGAGGCCGTCCAGCGTAACGGGGACGGCGACTTCTCCGGGTCGGTGGATAGGCTGCGCCAGGTCGCTGCCACGCTGGACTATCCGGTGCTGCTCAAAGAAGTCGGCCACGGCATCGGCGCCTCGGCGATCGCCGAACTGCTGGGCCAGTCCGGCGACGTGCCGGTGGCCGCGATCGACGTCGCCGGCGCCGGCGGGACGTCGTGGTCACGTGTCGAGCAGCTCGTCCGCTACGGCGAGGTGCGCTATCCCGATCTGGCCGACTGGGGCATTCCCACGGGGCAGGCGATCGTCGAGGTGCGGGAGGCGCTGCCCGCCATCCCGCTGGTCGCATCCGGAGGTATCCGCACCGGCATGGACGCCGCCAAAGCCCTGGCGCTCGGCGCCGATGTGGTCGCGATCGCACGCCCGCTATTGGCGGCGGCGATCGAATCTACTGAGGCCGTGGTGGATTGGCTGCAGCGATTCATCGACGAGCTTCGAATCTGTCTGCACGGCGTCGGTGCGGCGGACCTGTCGGCGCTGCGTCGCGTCGGCGTCACGCAGATCCCGTAATCGCGCCTCGTCGTCGATATGGCAGTCATCCTGGCCTATGGGTCGCCCTCGCTCGGACACCTGTTCCCACTTGCCGCGCTGCTGAGCGAACTGGTCGAGCGCGGACATCAGGTCCATCTGCGGACCATGTCGTCCGGCGTGCAGAAAGCGCGCGCTGCGGGCGTCAACGCCGAGTCGGTCGACCCGAGGATCGAAGCCGTTGTCGCGCGGGATTGGCTGGCGCGAAACGCGTTGCAGGTCTTGAAGATGTCGATCGACGTGTTGTGTCAACGGGCCGTGCTGGAGGTCGATGATCTGCGCGGTGCAATGGACCTGGTGCAACCGGACGTGGTGATTGTCGACGCAAATTGCTGGGGCGCAATGTCGTTGGCTGATGCCGGTGACACGCCGTGGCTGGTGTTCTCACCGTTCACGCCTTACTTACGGTCTCCGGGCGTGCCGCCGTTCGGTCCAGGGCTGCGGCCACGCCCCGGTGTCGCCGGCCGCCTTCGCGACGCCGCTTTTCGGCCTTTCGTGACGTACCTCTTCGACCGCCGAATGTTGCCTCGGGTCAACGCCGTTCGCGCGACGGTCGGGGCACTGACGGCCAACTCCGTCGATGAGCTGATGCGTCGGGCGCCGTTGTTGTTGGCAGTCGGTGGCGAGCCTCTCGAGTATCCGCACCCCGGGTGGGGCGATGCGGTCCACCTGGTCGGCGCGTGCGTGTTCGAACCCGGTCCTGCCACGGTGCCCGAATGGCTCGCGTCGATCGAGCGGCCGATCGTGCTGGTCAACACGTCATCGATCAGACAGGCCGATACCGTGTTGGCCTGCACCGCGTTGCGGGCTCTGGCCGACGAACCGGTGCACGTCGTGGCGACTTTCCCGGCGGGAGTGCCGGACGGACTGGCCATTCCGTCCAACGCCACCGTCCGCCAATTCGTCCCGCACAGTGTGGTGCTCGATCGTGCCTGCTGCGCGATCACCCATGGCGGAATGGGCACGACGGTCAAGGCTCTGGACCGCGCTGTGCCGGTCTGCGTTGTCCCGTTCGCGCGAGATCAGGCCGAGGTCGCTCGCAGAGTCGAGGTGGCGCGCTGCGGCGTCCGACTACCGGCCGACAAGCTCAGTGCACCCACGCTGCGCGATGCCGTTCGCACCGCGATGACAATGACCGACGGCGCCCGACGGGTAGCCGCCGGCTTCGCTGCGACCGGCGGTGTCAGTCGGGGAGCGGACTTGATCGAGGTGCATCTGGGTGTGCCCGTCGCGCGGGAGTAGCGGCTGCCCGGCTTATGCGGAAAGCGTTGCGCCTCAGCTTGTTTTCGCTACAGCAGCGTGCGCAGTTCGCGGCTTGGGCGGATGAGGAACGAGTTCGGTCTCGAAATTCGACATCGCGGCGATCATCGCGGCGATCACGCGATGGGCAGCGAATAAGTCTTTGTCGGGTAGGTCCGTGAGCGCAGCACGCAGGTGTACGCCGAGCGGAGTGAAGAACCCGTGCGCCAACTCCATGCCACTTTCCTCATACCGGAGAAGGGCTTTTCGTCGGTCCGCGGGATCTGATTCGCGCCGGACGTGGCCGGCCTCGATCATCCGATCGACGAGGTAGGTGATCGCGGCAGGGGAGACGTCCATCCGCTGGCGCAGCTGAGCCATCGTCAACGGCTTCCCCGCAGTTTCAGCGACCATGACGTGCAGCAGCGCATGAAAGTCGTTGCCGCTGACGTCGTTTTGGCGCGCGAAATGGCGTCCAATCCGATCCGACTGTGCTGTCACCGCCCGCATATCGGCCGACATCAGCTTTTCAAGCTCAGGCCTGCTGGGAGGTGAGCCGTTAATGCCCCGTGTAATCACCTGATCGCATCCTTCTCAGCGAATCTTAAGTAATGGTATCGAAAACGTACCGGATCAACGACTCTACGTCACCATTTGCTCAAGTTTTTACGCTGAACGGCGGAGTTGGTCACGGTCGGCGTGCGCCCCGGAACAGTCTGGTAAATCGACCGAATTGTCCAGCTTTGCAGAGAATTTCGCGATCAGCGCGGCTGCTTCAGCAGTAGTGGACGACCACTGGTCACAATGCGCTGGGCGATTTGATTTATCGGTGTGTTGGATTCTTGGGACATCCGCTTGAGCATTTCAAAGGCGGCGTCGGCATCGATGTCGAAACGCTCCATCAGCCGGCCTTTCGACTGGCCGATGATGTCCCGCGAAACGATAGCCCCGCGAAATTGCTGGTCACGGCGCATCATGTTCCACACCAGCGCAGTGTGCGTCGCGAAAATCAGCCCTAAATTGACAGATCCGTCATCAAAGGCGTTGACCGAATCGGTGTAGAAGTTGAGCGCCGCGGAAGACCCACCTTCCCTGAACATCCCGAACGACAAAATCGAGCGGATCGGCGTCTGCTTGAGCGCCTCTTCGCGGAAGAGCGGCCACCGGTTGTCGGCGTCGAGGTCATCGATGCGGACGGTCTCGTGCAGTGCGGCCGAGGTCAAGCACGGCCCCTGATGGTGGCGGCTCTGGATCTCGTCGAGCATGACCGGATAGCGATGAGTCGCCGCCGCGGTCTGGCTGCGCCGTCGCTTCTCGGTCACAGTGATGCCGGCGCACTGGGCGCCCGGCACTGATGTAGCCGCGCCGTCGATCAGCTCGCGCAGCATGGCAGGTGTGTCGAAGGAAGCACGTTGGAGGAGATCGCTGACGAATCGCGTAGCTTGCAGGAACATTGCGCTCTGCGAGTTCGGTGGCAATCCATCCGAACTCGGCTGATCCATTATGTGACTCTCTCGCGTGATGGTCATTTCGGGCTCACTGCTTCTTGGGTCGCAGCGCGTCCGGTTTGTGCACGGCGTCGGCGCCTGTCTTGTCGCTCGTCACGCGGTATTGAGGATCGTCGTCAGACGCGCGGACCTTTCGTCCGGCGGCCTCGGTGTCGTCGGTGATCTTCTCCTCGACTGCCCCTTTGACGTTCTGCCCGTGGCTCCTCCACTCAACTTTGTCGCCCTTGGTGAATCGGCGATCTGCCATCGCGTGACCTCCTGTTGAGATAACTGGGGCATCCTCGGGCACGAGCAAACGCCAGTGCGCACTTCTAAGTTTGTACTATAAACTTAACTATTCAGATAGTGAAGAAAATGTGACGTACTCACGCGGATCGTCGAGGCCTTATCTGGGGCGATGCGGGGTATACCGCCGACATCGGCATTTGGGTCGACAGAGGAGGAACCATGCGCTGCGTTGTTTTTGGCGCCACCGGCTATCTCGGCGCGCGACTGGTCCCTGAACTCCTGTCAGCCGGCCACGAGGTGCGAGTAATGGCCCGAACGCCCGCCAAGCTCAAAGACGTGCCGTGGCGCGCTGACGTCGACGTGGTGGAGGGCGACGTCACCGACAGCGAGCAGGTGCGCAGCGCGCTCGACGGCCAGCAGGTTCTCTACTACCTCGTGCACTCGATGCTGGGCTCCGACTTCGTCAACGTCGACGCTCGCGCAGCGTCGATCGTCGCGGACGCCGCCGCCCAAGCGGGTCTGTCGCGGATCGTCTACGTCGGCGGCATCATCCCCGAGGCGCAGCAGCTCTCCGAGCATCTGGCATCGCGCGAAGAAGTGGGCCGCCTGCTGAACGAGTCGGGCGTTCCCACCGTGGAATTGCGCGCGGCAGTCATCATCGGAGCGGGGTCGGCGAGCTTCGAGATGCTTCGGTATCTCACCGAGCGACTGCCGCTCATGGTGACGCCGAAATGGCTTCGCACCCGCGTTCAACCGATCGCGGTGCGTGACGTGCTGTATTACCTGAAGAACGCGGCGGAGTTGCCCGCCGATGTGAGTCGCGCCTTCGACATCGGCGGGCCCGATATCTTCACGTACACCGAGATGAGCCGTCGGTACGCGGTGATCGCCGGCCTACGCAAACGTGTCGCCATCCCGGTGCCGGTGCTGACTCCGCGGCTCTCGTCGCACTGGGTGAACCTGATCACCCCGATGCCGCGATCGTTGGCGTCGTCGCTGATGGATTCCCTGGAAAATGACGTGGTGTGCGGCGAGCACGACATCGCCGCACACATTCCGGACCCCGATGGTGGGTTGATGCCCTACGAAGACGCCATTCTGCTCGCATTGGCCCGGGTGGGAGACGGCGAGTTGGAAACGCGATGGTCGCAAACGGAAACGGAAGACGGCCCGTCGCAGCCACTGCCGACAGATCCCGACTGGGCGGGTGGACCGGTGCACGAGCACCTGATCGAACGCCGAGTGGACGCGGACGCGGACGCGTTATGGCGGGTTCTCGAATCAATCGGCGCCAAGCCGGGCGTGTCGGCCGCGCCGCCGGCACCGCGCGGCTGGATCGGCCAGCTAAAAGGCGTGGCCAAGATCGGACGCACATCGGCTCAGAATCATCTCATGCAGGTAGGTGAGTCACTGGATTCGTGGCTCGTCGAGCAGAGCGAGCGACCGAACGTGCGGCTGCGTGCGAACGTTCCGTTGCCCGGTCGGCTGTGGCTGGAGCTGTCGATGCACGACGGCGGCGACGGCGCCTGTCTTTACCGCCAACGCGCGCTGTTCCAGCCGTATGGCCTTCCCGGCGAAGCGTTTTGGATCGCGTCCGCGCCCGCACGCAAAGCCGTGTTCGGCGGCATCGCTCGTGACGTCACCGCGAATGCCCGCGGTGCTGCCGCTGCCACGCGAGCATGACCCAGGAGATGGCCGCCGCGCAGAACGCCAATGCCTGGGCGGCCCCGGTCCGGTTGGACGGGTAGAACGTCCCGGCTACATAGCGATCGATGAAACCCGACTCCGCAAGTAAGTTCATCCCTGCTCGCGCTCGGGCCCGCTGCTCGAGTTCGGTCAGCGGGCAGGGCAACTCAAGCGCGACGACGCCGATGCCCCAGAGGACCACCGGAATGTGCAGGGCGATACTGCGTGGCCAGCGCATTGCCAGAAAGCCGCCACTAGGCAGATACGCCAGGTAAGCCAGATGCGCACCGACGGTGAGACCGACAGCGCCAGAACGCATCAGGCGTTGCCGGCCCGCAGTTGATAGCGGCGCTCGGCATAAGCGAGGTCGTCTTTCCACAGCCGCGCCGCGGCGACCCGCATCAAACCGGTGATCAGCGGCGCGGCGTGGCGTGCCCGCTGGAAACCGGTGCGGTCGGAATGGGCGACCACGGCTTCGATCACCGCGGTAAGCGGGCGGTTGTCCGGCCCCAAACCGAGCGGTGTGGCGTGAGTTTCGACGACGCTGCCCGCTCCCTCGCCGTCGAGGATGCGCATCACGATGGTGCGTGCCTCCGGGCTGGTGAACTCCGCGACGGTGGGCACGCCAACACGGCCGATCCGGAACGTCACGGCGACCAGGAACCGGTCCTCCTCGTCGGTCGGGGTGGTCAGCACCTCGAGTCGGGTGAACGAGTAAGGGTGATACCACGCGCCATGCCACGGATCGAGGCGGTTGGCGATGATGTCGGTGGGTTCGCAGGTACCGACCACTCGGGCAACGGCATCCAACGTGTCACCGGCCGGCCTGACCGGGATGACCGGTCGGTCCAGTGGGGTCTCGCCGCCGACGCCGTCGAGGCGGACCCACGCGAGTACCCCGTCGTCGAAGCTGGGCAATGTGCGCCAACCGAATTCGTCGGTGTTGGCGTTGAGGCAGAGTCCGTGCCAGCGACAGATCAGCGCACCGTCGTGCACGACCGCGGTGGCGAGGTCGGCGCCGAGATGCGGGCAACTCCGCGGGCCCACGTGCAACCGAGATTCCTGATCGCGCCAGGCGACCAGTTCGACACCAGCGACACGGGTGCCCGACGGTCGGCCGCCCCGGACGTCGCGGCTGGCGGCGAACGCGTACCAATTGCCGGTCGGTTTGCGCTGCGACCGGTTCAGTGCGGCGTCGATGAGTGCCGGCGACGCTTCCCGGTAGGTCGGACGTTGCTCGGTCCACGACACCGGCGGAATGGCCTGCAGCGGCCAGTCTTTGGGCCAGCGCCGCCGCACACTGTCGCCAATGCTCATGATCGCGAACGCCTTTCTCGACTGGCAAGGAAGCGTAGCAGCGCCGAACGGCCTTGGGTCGGGACCGTATACAGCGTATGGCCGGCGAGCCCCCATTGCGTCAGGATCTGGTTGGCGGCCGTCCAGCCGGTGGTGGCCGCGCGCTCCATCAGCGCCACCGGCAGGTCGATGCGCACCCCGTCGCCGGCCAACAGCAGGCCGGGCAGCGGCGTGGTCACGCCCGGGCGCTGCGCGTGACTGCCCGGCGCGAACAGTGGACAGTCGCGGTGATACAGCATCTGTTCGTGCACCACCCGCGCGCCGGCGGTTTCCGGGTACAGCTCATGCAACCGGCTCAACATCGCGGTCTGTGGCTGGGCGGATTGCACTGCATACGAATGTAATTCGACAACCGAGCCACCGTGCTCGCGTACCCAGTCGGCGGCTTGGCGTTCGTAGCGTTCCAAGATGCTGATGTTGTCGAGCGGTTCGTGACCGGCGGTGCCGAGAAACGCCGCCCGATTGGCGGCGACCGGACGGTCGAGCCACAACCGGTGCACCATGAACGGCGGCGCGATGCGCAGTTTCTTGATCCGCGCCCGCCAGATGTCGTCGCCGATTCCCGGAGACGACGCCACAATCCGCTGTAGTCCGGTCACGTCGGTGGCCAGCACGACGGCGTCGGCGTCGAAGCTCTCCTGGCCATCGGTGTGCACGCGGAAAGTAGGTGAGTCCCCGTGCTCGATGCTGGCGACGGCGCTGCCCAGGTGGAACCGCACTCCGTGCTCGGTCAGATACTGCTGCAACGGCGTCCACAGCGCGGTGTTGAAGTTGTCGTTGGCGACGTCGAAGATCAAGCCCTCGTTGGAGCCCAGGAAGTAGATGTGGAACATGGTGGCCAGTTCTGCCGCCGACAGATCGGTGGGGCTGGCGAAGAAGCTGCGGGAGAACACCTCGAAGGCGAGATGTCGTGCCGTCGCAGGGAAGTTGAGGCTCTTCAGAAAGGTATCGGCATCGATGTGGTCCAGCCGGTGATAGACGTCGGGCAACGACACCGCCGCCAACGGCGCGGCAGCACGGGCGTCGATCCGGGCCAGGTCGGTCAGCCGAAAGGTGGGGCTGCGCAACGCGAACGCCATCGCGTTCCACGGTGGCGTACGCGGTAGGCCGCGGAAGGTGTCGCGCCGGCCGTCGCCGTCGATGAGCGGATAGTCGTCCAGCGGTGTCAGCATCGACAGCGCCGGGTCGACGCGGCCCAGCATCGCGCGCAGGTTGTAGTACTGCCGGAAGAAGGCGTGGAAGCCGCGGTTCATGCCGAGTTCGACGCCCTGATGTTGCTCGGTCCAACCGCCGACCCGGCCGCCCAGGTAACTCTCGCGCTCGACAAGGTCGACGCTGACGCCGCGTTCGGCCAGCCCGGTCGCTGCGGCCAACCCGGCGATGCCACCCCCGACCACGACGGCCCTCGGTTGCGACGACAGTGCTGCGGCGCTCGACAGGCCCTGCGGCGCTGGGACGGTGTGGCGTTTGCGGTCGGTCATCGCGGCGCATCCCCGAGGAATGTGTGCGCGATGTTGGTTTCCCATCCCGGCATGGTTTCGCTGTGTACCCCGGTGAATCCGGCATCGCGCAACCGTTGCCGGAATTGCCCGGCGCCGTCGAATGTCAGCACACTGCGCCACAGGTGCCGATACAGCGTCGCGTCGCCGGTGTGCCGTCGGCCCGAGGGAATGATGATGCCCCAGCACACCGCGTTCCACACCAAGGTGGCGGCCCGGGAGTCGCGAACCGAATAGTCGTGTACCGCCAAGGTGGCGCCCGGCGCGAGCAGGTCCCGCAGCGCCCGTAACTGCGCGTCCGGATCGGAGAGATTGCGGATCAGGTACGCGGCCAGGATGCCGTCGAACGGGCCCACCACGCCGTTCTCGGCGAGCGACTCGACGGGGGAGTGCACGAACCGCACCGACGGTGGCCAGGACTTGGCCTGCGCTTCGTCGAGCATTCCCCGCGAGGCGTCGACCGCGACGATGTCGGCCAGCGGAGCCACGCTGAGCAGAGCGGCCGTCGAGGCGCCGGTGCCGCAGCCCGCGTCCAGCAGACGCAACCCTCGGCCGCGGTCGGGCAGTCGCAGTCGGCGCGCCGAAAGTCGAAGGTGCGCATGGTATCCCGGACTGGCGCCGACGAGGCGGTCGTAGGCCGGCGCACCGACGTCGAACGCGGCCGGCACGTCAGCGCGCGGCAGACCCGTGTTACCTACACTCACGTTGTCGCTCCCAGAGCAGCAGCACGGCGGTCACCAGTGCGAAACCGAACAGAAAGTCTTCGATCGGGATGTCGAACGGAAACCGGACACCAAGGGTCTGCCGGCTGTCGTACACCACGATCGGGGCGCTGAGCTTGGTCAGCCAGCCGTCGGCCAGACTTTGGAACCCGACGACGATCACCATCGACAACCAGTAAGCCGGACGCCGGAACAGGCCGGTACGCAGCGCCGTCAACTCCAGCCCACAGACGATCAGCACCGACAGCACGGCCGGGACGGTATAGCCCAGGACGGTCATCGGCGGTTGAACCGTTCGAGTATCGCGTTGACCGCGTTGTAAGTGAGCAAGGCGCACAACGGAATCACGAGAAAGAACAGGACCTCCTCGATCGGCATGTGGAACGGGAGGCTTACCCCGGTGATGTAGTCGGGGTTGTACGTCCAGATGTGTGCCCAGATCGCCACCTCGTCCCACAACACGAACACCGTGGCGACGGGCAGTATCGCCCGCACCGCCCGCCACGCCTGGCGGTAGACGCCGGGCCGAAAGATCTCCAGCGGCAAGGTGATCGCGAGGCACGCGGCCAGCACGAGGACGTATTGCCAACGATCCATTACGCACCGGCCGGGTGGGTCAGCCGGGCCCGCCAGGACCGCAGCAGTCCGGCGCCGGCCACCCGCAGCCGTCGCCCATTGCCTACGGTCGCGCGCTGCGTGAACACCGCGAAGTCGCTGTCTTCGATGCGGTCGAGGATTTCGGAGTAGAGCGTCAGCGCCGTGACCACGCAGGGCCGTGACCGCGGCGCCAACAGATCGACACCGCCGGCGGCGTAACGATAGACCTGCCTTGCCACGTCGTGTTGCTCGGCGAGCGCGTCGCGCACTCTGCGATCGGTGCGCCGATGGGTGTGGCACCACATCAGCAGGTCGCGATCGACCTCGTGGGAAGCCAGTTCGTCGGCGGGCAGGTACACCCGTTGGCGGACCAGGTCCTCGTCGACGTCCCGCAAGAAGTTGGTGAGCTGAAATGCTCTGCCCAGCGCCGCCGCGTACGGCGCGGCCTCGCCGGGTGGGCCGACCGTGCCCAAGATCGGAAGTATCTGCAGCCCAATCGCTTCCGCGGAGCCCTTCATGTACAGGTTGAGTGCGGCGCGATCGGGATAGTCGGTGATCGTCAGATCCATCCGCATGGACGTCAGGAAGTCGTCGAACACCTCGTCGCGGATGCCGTAGCGCCGCGCGGTGTGCTCGACTGCGGTGAGCACGGGATTGTCCGGATGCTCGTGGTGGGCGAAGAACTGGTCGGACAGCTGCTGCAGCCGGGCACCGCGACTGGCGATGTCCTGGTCGGGATCGAAATCATCCAGAATGTCGTCGGCGTAGCGGGCGAAGCCATACAGCGCATGAACCGGTGGGCGCTGGTCCGGGGCAAGCAATCTGGTGGCCAGGAAGAAAGTTCGGCCGTGCGCGGCGTTCAGCGTGCGACAGCGCCGGTATGCGCCGCGCAGGTCTGGGTCCTCGATGCCGGCAGCGCTGAGCTCGGTGCGGATCATGACAAGCCGGCCTTCGCGATGACGGTGGGCGCCGACCGGTCGACGGTGCCGGTGATCCGATCGGCGGCCAGCCGCCCGGAGATCATCGCGGTGGGCACGCCAACGCCCGGTACGGTCGACGATCCGGCTAGCACCGCGTTGTCGACGCCGCGAACCATATTGGCGGGGCGGAACGGTCCGGTCTGCGCGAAGGTGTGCGCCAGCGCGAACGGCGTGCCCGCGATCATTCCCTGGCGGGCCCAGTCCTCGGGGTTGACCACGTGCAGCACCTCGGCGCCGTCGCGCAGACTGGGAATCAGCCGTGCGCTAACGATATCCATCAGTTGCCCGGTGTAGCTGTCACCGATGCGCGACCAGTCGACGACTCCGCGGTCCAGGTTGGGTGCGGGCGCGAGCACGTAGAACAGGTCGTGATCGGGCGGGGCCAGGCTCGGGTCGCTGGCGGTCGGGTTGGTGATGAGCAGCGACGGGTCTCGCATCAGGCGGCCGTCCCGGATGATGTCGGTGAAGGTCTGATTCCATTCGGCGCCGAACAGGATGTTGTGGTGTGCCGGTGGAGGGGTCGTCGACGGCGTGCGGCGCCGGCCGATGTGAGCGACGACGGCCGACGGCGCGGGCTGGAGCCGGCCGATGCGGCGCGGCTCGCGGCCCAGCAGGGTGTAGGTCTGCGGGAGTTCGGTGGTCAGAATGACTGCGTCGCAAGCGATGCGTTGATCCTGATCGGTGTGCACAGCGACCACCCGGTCGCCGGTGCGTTCCAGTTTGGTGACGGTCGAGTCATAGACGAACCGCACGCCGGCATCGGCCGCGGCAGCGGCCAGCGCGTCGGGCAGTGCCCGCATGCCGCCGCGGGGGAAGAACACTCCGGAGATGGTGTCCATGTAGGCGATCACCGCGTAGACCGCCAACGCCTGCTTCGGCGCAACTCCGGCGTAGAGGGATTGGAAGGTGAAGACGCGCTGGAGCCGCGGGTCGCTGATGTGGCGATTGACCATGGTTTCCCATTTGCGGAATCCGCCGATCGCCGCCAGCCGCGCCAGTTGCGGATTGACCATGGACACCGGGGAATCGAAGTTTCTGGCGATGAATCCGTCGAACTCGGTGCGGTACAACCGGGTCAGCCAGTCGCGAAGTTTCCGGTAGCCCGCCGCCTGCTTGGCGTCGGCGAATTCTTCGATCGCGTTCGCCATCTGATCGGCGTCGCTGTACACCGAAAGGGTGCTGTCGTCGGCGAACTGCGCGCGGTACGCCGGATCGATTTCCATCAAATCCAGTCGATCAGAAGTAGTTTCGCCGACGGCGGCGAAGGTGTCGTCGATGACGTCGGGCATCGTCAGCACTGTCGGCCCGGTGTCGATCTTGTAGCCGTTGACGTCGACTCGGCCCGCGCGTCCGCCGGGCCAACTCTCACGTTCGACCACGGTGACCTCACGGCCGCGTCCGGCAAGATGCAACGCCGCGGACAGACCGGACAGACCGGCGCCGACCACGACGACCTGACTACTTGCGCCTTCTACTGTTCGCATCAGCGAACCCCTCTGTGAGACATCATCATTCGGCACGCTCCGTGCACACGGCAGCCATGTTCGTCAGCGCGGTCCGCACCGTGTCGTCGATCTCGAGGACGTCGAGCTCCTTGAGCGCCGATGTGACCCGATCGCTGATGGTGTCTTCGATCCACTGCACCGCACCGGTCGCGACGATCAGGTCCCGCCAGCGCTCGATCGCGCTGTCGTCGAGGTCCTGGGTGTTCATCAACTCTGTGAGCTGCGCGCGGACCGGCGGGTCGGCCAGGTGGTGCGCGGCGATGACCATGCTGGTGGCCTTGCGATCGATGAGATCCTGCCCATTGGGCTTGCCGGTGACCGTCTCGGCGCCGAAGACTCCCAGCACATCGTCGCGCAGCTGAAATGCCTCACCCACCGCTTCGCCGTAGCGGCCCAGGCTGGAGACGGTGTCATCGCTGCAGCCGCCCATCGCCGCACCGATCTCCAGCGGACGGCGCACGGTGTAATTGCCCGACTTGCGCCGCGCCACCTCCAAGACCGCGGACATCGGCGGCAGGTCGCGGACGTCGTTCGCCAGATCGCCGAACTGGCCCATCGCCAGCTCGGCACGCATCGCGTCGTAGCGCGGCCATGCCAGCTGTAGGCGCCGGTGCTCGATGCCGCTCTCGCGGAGCATCTGCTCGGCCCAGATCAGGCAGAGATCGCCCAGCAGAATCGCCGCCGATTCGCCGAAGCGGTCAGCCGGGCCGGACAGTCGCCGTTGGCGATGCCATCGGCTGAATTGGACGTGGGCGGCGGGCCGGCCTCGGCGTGACGACGATGCGTCCATCACGTCGTCCTGCAGCAGGGCGAAGGCGTGCAGCAATTCGAGGCTGGCGGACGCGAACAACGCTTCGTCGCTGCTCGGGGCACCGGCAAGCCATCCCAGGTACATGTAATTCGACCGCAGGCACTTACCGCCGGCCATGAAGTCGCCCAGGATGTCGCCGGCGATTTCCATCCCCGACGCCTTGAGATCTGCTGTGCATCGATCGGCGACGAATTCGGCGACGAAGGTCAGCACCTCGCGGCGCAACCCGATTCGCCACTCGTCGAACTGCTCGGGATCGGACCAGGCTCCCTGATTTAGCTCAGCGAACTGCGCAGACGGTGCCAGCGACAACGCGCGGACCTCGCTCACTGGAGTCCCTCTCGACGGATCTCGTCGCGGCAACTTGTACGTCTCAGGCTCACGGCGTGTACCTCCCTGATTACCAAGACAAACACGCCTGGCCTGGCCGGGCCAGGTTTAGCTTCACTTGGTTAAAGTTTAACTTAGTGAACTTCTCGGCCGCTCGCCATCGGAGGCGTCTCGCCTAGGGTGGGTCTCATGACTGCAGCCAAGCGTGAACGAGCCGCACTCGTAGAGACCATGACCGCCGTCGGTCCCGACGCGCCGACGCTGTGCGAAGGCTGGACAACCAAGGATTTAGCCGCTCACCTGGTGATACGTGAACGCCGTATGGATGCGACTCCGGGCATCATGGTGTCACTGCTCGCCGGCTACACCGAAAAAGTTCAGGACAAAGTTGCCCGGTCGAAGAGCTGGGAAGACTTGCTCGGACTGGTGTCGTCCGGACCGCCGATCTATTCACCGTTCAAGCTTCTGGATCCGATTGCCAACCTCGGCGAAATGTTCATTCACCACGAGGATGTCCGTCGTGCGGTCCACGGTTGGCAGCCGCGTGTGCTCGATCCGTCCACCACGGGACTGCTGCGCCGTCAATTAGCCCTGATGGGCAGGCTGATGCTGAACAAAATGCCCGCCCAGGTCGTGCTTCGGACGCCGGCGGGCGACCAGATCGCCCGCGCAGGCCACGGCGACACCGTCACGGTGACCGGCGATCCCCAGGAGTTGTTGCTGTTCGTCTCGGGCCGCGATGCCATTCACATCGAGTACGACGGCGACCCGCAGGCCATTGCCGCCGTGCGGGCAGCACCCCGCGGTCTCTAACGACGACTACTAACCACGACCCAGCAGATGCCGCAGCGTCTGCTCCAGGTCGGGGCGGCGGAACCGGTGATCGGCTTGTTGCAGTCGCGCGGGCAGCACCCGCTGATTGGCCAGGGCGAGTTCGCGCGCACCCTGCTCGCCGAGCAACACCTTCGGTCCCAGCGACGGCACCGGCAACAGCGCAGGCCGATGCAGGACGTGAGCCAGGATCCGGGTGTAGTCGACATTGCGAAGCGGCTCGGCGCCCACCGCGTTGACCGGCCCGGAGAACTCGCTGTCCCACAGCGCGCGGTGGTACACGTCGACGAGGTCGTCGATGCCGATCCAGGAGAACCACTGCCGGCCACTGCCGAGCCGGCCGCCGAGGCCTGCGGAGAACAGCGGCCGCAGCAGGCGCAGCGTTCCGCCGGCGGGGGACTGCACGATTCCGGTGCGCACCTTCACCACGCGTTTTCCGGCTTCTTCGGCCGGCGCGGTCGCGCGCTCCCACTCGTCGACCACGTCGGCCAGGAAACCGTCGCCGCGTTCGCTGTCTTCGGTGAGCGTCTCGTCGCCCCGGTCGTAGCCGTAGTAGCCGATCGCCGACGCGTTGATCAACACGGTGGGCCCGTCCGCGGATTTGCCGATCAGCTCGGCCAGTCGGCGGGTTGGCCCGATCCGGCTGTCCAGGATCGCCGCCCGGTGTTCGTCGGTGAAGCGGCCCGCGATCGATTCGCCGGCCAGGTGAATGACCGCGTCGACGCCGGCCAGCAGCTCCGGATCGGGATTATCCGGATTCCATTGCCGCTCATCGGGTTTGGTCGCCGAATGCCGGACCAGGCGGATCACGTGGTGGCCGCCGGTGGACAGGAACGCGGTCAGCTGAGATCCGACCAGTCCGGAAGAACCGGTGATCGCCACGGTCAGCGGCGTCAATCCCGCGGCGGCCGCCCGCTGGTGGGCCGCGATGTCGTCGGCCAGTTGGCTGTGCCGATAGCGGAACATCGCTTTCAAGGCCCGCGCCGGAACGGGTGTGTCGACGCGGTCGATCACCCGCGTCCGGCCGTCGCTGACTTCCTCGAAGTCGTGGGTGTGCCGCCATCGCACAGCGAGTCCGATCGGCAGCGATGCCAGCCCGTCGGTGCCGATCGCATCGACGAACCGTCTCGGCGGGTCGTAGCCGTCTGGTTGGTGGTCAGCTACCCAGCGCAGACCGGCGGGGAAGCCGAGTTCGGCACGCCCGTCCTTCAGCGAATCCGCCTCGGCGATCAGCTTGGCCGGTTGCCACGGCGGCGCCAGCCGGGCGAACGCACCCGGTCGGGTGTGCCAGTCGAACACCTCGTAGATGGGTGCGTCGATCACGCTCGAATACACAAGTCCCATGAGGCCGACGGTACCTGCGGCCGGCGGGCGTGAATCGATTGCCCGGCCCCTTCTCAGGCCGGTCACGGCCTGCATCGTCGCCCGGCGGTCGGTTACCGATCAGGCAGCGCGTGCTCGACGATGGGTAGCCGTGGCAGCGGCTGGCGTTCGCGGCGTTTGGCCGCCAGATATACCTGAGCCGTCTCGTCGGCGACCGTGTGCCAGTCGAAATCAGAGGTCAGGCGTTCCCGCGCGGCCTTGGCGCGGCGCTGTGCGGCCGCCGGATCGTCGAGGACCGCGATGACCGCCTTGGTCAGCTCCGCCACATCGAGCGGTGGACAGGACATTCCCGTCTCCCCGTTGATCACCGCCTCGCCGAGGCCGCCGATGTTCGACGTCACCAGCGGGGTGCCCGCCGCCGCGGCTTCCAGCGCCGCGAGCCCGAACGGCTCGTAATGGCTGGGCAGCACCGCGGCGTCGGCGCGGTGCAGCGCCGCCAGCAAGTCGTCGTGATCGAGTCGCCCGACGAAGTGAGTTGCCTTCAGCACCTTGTATTTACGAGCCTGGGCGACGAGCCAGTCCTGCTGGGTTCCTTCGCCTGCGACTGTCAGGGTGGCGCCAGGGTGGGCCCGCCTGATCCGCGGCAGCGCGGCGATCGCCTCGTGCACGCCCTTCTCGTACTCCAGTCGCCCCACGTAGAGCAGTTCCGGCGGCCCGCGGCGCGGCGTGCGACGGGCGAATGGCCAGCGCGCTGCCTCGATGCCATTGCGAATCACGGTGGTATCGGACAGCCCGGGTCCGAAGAGGTCGTTGATCTCGTCGCTCATCGACGCCGAACAGGTGATCAGCGAATCGGATTCGCGTACCAGCCACGATTCGACCGCATGCACCTGCCTGCTGATCGATCCGGAGACCCATCCGGAATGCCGGCCGGCCTCGGTTGCGTGGATCGTGGAAACCATTGGCACGTCATAGCATTCAGCAATAGTTATCGCGGGGTGAGCCACCAGCCAGTCGTGGGCGTGCACGACGTCGGGCCGCCAGGTGCGACCGCCGCGCCGGTCCTTGAGACCCAGTCCGGCACGCACCATCGCGTGGCCCATCGCCAGTGTCCAGGCCATCATGTCGGTGCCGAAGCCGAATTCGTGCGGGTCCTGCGCGGCGGCGACGACTCGCACATTCTCGATGACTTCGTCCGACGACGGATGCGTGCTTGGGTCGGTGCCGGTCGGGCGCCGGGACAACACCACGACGTCGTGGCCGGCCGCGGCCAGCGCTGTGGACAGGTGGTGGACGTGCCGTCCGAGCCCACCGATCACCACCGGCGGGTATTCCCACGACACCATCAGGATTTTCATCGCGGCAGCCTCCGTGCGTCCAGCGCACCGAACAGGCCGTCGGCCCGGTTCCAGCCCTCGGCCAGTCGCTCAGCCGCCTCGCGACGGCCCGACGCCAACGTCCCGGCGATCTCGCGGGTGGCGTGGGCGTGCAGATGCGCTCGATAGCGAGCGTAGTCGGCCGCGGAATCCTTGCTCACCATGAACGGCCAGTCGCTGGACACCGTGAGCAGCGTCTCGCGCAGGATCTGGTCGGCGACATGGTCGCGGGGGATCGGCCCGTCCAGCGATGCGGTCTGCGCCAAAGCCTTGTCGACGGTGGACAGCGCGGTCTCGACGACCTCGTTGTTGAGCCGCACCAGGTCGGCGACTTTCTCGCCGGCCCACACCTGCCAGTCCTTGCCGGAACCCCAAGAGCTGGGCGGCAATTCGACGGCATCTCCAACGAGTCCCTCGCCGATGGCGTCGCTGAGCGTCCCGATCCGCACGCCGGCCTCCGGCAGCGCCCGCAGCACCCGCTCCAGCCACACCGGTCCCTCGTACCACCAGTGGCCGAAGAGCTCGGTGTCGAACGCGGCGACCACGTGCGCCGGGCGTCCGATTCGCTCGGACTCTGCCAACAGCCTGGCGCGGACCACGTCGACGAAATCTGTGACGTGCGAATCGATTGCGCGGTCGGCGCGCTCGGGATCGTAGGGCGCCTTGTTCTCCGACGACACGTTGCGCCCGGTGACGCGGGCCGCCTTGAGCCCGGTGCGGTGGTCGTAGGTGTGGAAGTCGCGGTAGCTGGCGTGACCGGGATAACCCGACTTCGGGGACCACACCCGATAGCTGACCTGCAGGTCACGCCCGAAGGCGACGACGCTGGAATCGCCGACCGGCCGTCCCAGCGCGGTGTCGCCGCGCAGCGACGGCCCGTCGACCATGAAGTGGCCGACGCCGGCGGCGGCGTAGTCGTGTTCCATGCCTGGGGCGTAAGCACATTCGGGCGCCCAGATCCCGGTTAGTTTGTGCGCCAACCGTTGTCGGGCGTCGGCCAGTCCCTCGCGCAGCGCGAACTCGCGCAGTCGCGGCGTCAGCAGCGGCTGGAACGGATGCGCAAGCGGGCCGCCCAGCAACTCGACCGTGCCCGCGTCGATCAGGTTCCGCAGCAGTGGGCTGGCGCCGTGACGCCAGTGCGTGGTGAAATCGTCGAGCGCCTGTTGGGATTCGGCGAATTCGCGAATCCCGAATGCGCGCAACGCGTCTCCTGGCGGAAAGCTCGCCGCCTCGGCAGCCCGCAGCTGCCAGTTCGCCAACCAGTGATGCATGCCGTCGAGGCAGTACGGATCATCGAGTTGCGCGGTGACCACCGGTGTGACGCCCAGCGTGATCAGCCGATGACGGTCCTCGTCGGCCAGTCGCCGCAGCACCCGCAGCAGCGGCAGATACGACGCCGCCCAGGACTGATAAAGCCATTCTTCGCCCACCGGCCACCGGCCGTGATGGGCCAGCCACGGCAGGTGGGTGTGCAGCACCAGGGTGAACATCCCGGGCACGGCGCGCGGCTGTGTCATCTGCGCCGCACCGCGATCGCCACCAGGTCGAGGCTGTCGTCGATATGGCGGGCGCCCGTCCCGGCCTCGACGATGTCGAAGTCCGACGCGGTGACCGCGGCGACGTCGGCCAGCAGCTCCGCAGGCCAGGGCGCATCGGCGACGGCACGGGCGATCTGGGCGTCGATGATCGAGCCGCCGTGGCGGGCATCCATCTCGGCCAGCCGCGGGCCGTGAAAAACCCCGTACACCCCGTCGACCGCGAATCCGGCGTCGACCAACAATTGCGTCAGCTCGTCGGCATTCAGCTCGCGGGTGTGGAAAGGATTGATCGGAGTGTCACGTCCCGGCGTGAACGTGATCCGGTTGGGGGTGGAGATCATCAGCAGCCCCGTGGGTCGCAGCACCCGGATGCACTCGCTGACGAAGCGTGGCTGATCCCAAAGGTGCTCGATGACTTGGAAGTTGACCACGACATCGACCGAGCTGTCGGCCAGCGGCAGCTCGGTCAGGTTGGCGTGCCTGACATCGACCCGCGGATAGCGGGCCCGGACGTGGGCGACGGTGGCCTCGTCGTAGTCCAGCGCAATCACCTTCTGCGCGACTCCGGCGATCAGATCGGCGCCGTAACCTTCGCCACAACCCGCCTCGAGCACCTCGCGACCCGCGCAGCGCTGAGCCAACGCTTGGTAGACCACCTCGTGCCGGCGGAACCAGTAATTCTCCACGTCAAGGCCCGGGACGGTGCGTTCACCGGTCAACGGCAGCGCGGCGTCGACCGGTGAATGGGGAACCTCGGGGATGAATGCGCTCATTGCATAGGGAGGCTAACCCGTGAGGCGGGGTTCGCGAATGGTTCACCGCGGGTATGCCGAGACAAGCGCCGAGCCCACAGCCCGCTTGCGTAGGTACGGGGGGCAGAACCTGCAGGACGACCCGCTATGGTGTGAGAGCGAACCGCACAAAGTTACCAGCCAGTAACATGCGGGTGCGGGTCGCATTAAGACGTGACATTGGTTCTGTGGCCAGCGGCTGCAGAACCCTCTCGAGGAGGACGAGCCACTCTCATGACGAACATCGTGGTCCTGATCAAGCAGGTCCCGGACACCTGGTCAGAGCGCAAACTCACCGACGGCGATTGGACTCTGGACCGCGAGGCCGCTGACGCCGTGCTGGACGAGATCAACGAGCGCGCAGTCGAAGAGGCGTTGCTGATCCGGGAGAAAGAGGCCGCCGACGGCACCGAGGGATCGGTGACCCTGCTGACCGCCGGGCCGGAGCGGGCCACCGAGGCGATCCGCAAGGCCCTGTCGATGGGCGCCGACAAGGCGGTTCACCTGCTCGACGACGGGCTGCACGGCTCCGACGTCATCCAGACCGGTTGGGCCCTCGCGCGTGCGCTGGGCACCATCGAGGGCACCGAGCTGGTCATCGCTGGTAACGAGTCCACCGACGGTGTCGGCGGCGCGGTGCCGGCCATCATCGCCGAGTACCTGGGCCTGCCGCAGCTGACCCACCTCCGCAAGCTGTCGCTGGACGGCGGCAAGCTCACCGGCGAGCGGGAAACCGACGACGGTGTGTTCACCGTCGAGGCGAACCTGCCTGCCGTGGTGAGTGTCAACGAGAAGATCAACGAGCCTCGCTTCCCGTCCTTCAAAGGCATCATGGCCGCCAAGAAGAAGGAAGTCACCAAGCTGACGCTGTCCGAGATCGGTGTCGAGGGCGACGAGGTGGGACTGGAGAACGCCGGCACGAAGGTGCTCACCTC
>Ga0302326_10007172_pt1 | contig 24900 bp, 16 predicted proteins | sample Palsa_T0_3_FD_202264 | JGI IMG/M metagenome (GOLD analysis project Ga0302326, IMG submission 202264) | Peat permafrost microbial communities from Stordalen Mire near Abisko, Sweden - Palsa_T0_3 | ecosystem: Environmental > Terrestrial > Soil > Palsa > Peat permafrost | place: Sweden: Abisko... | reverse complement strand
GCGGCGTCGGCGAGCCGTTCGAGCCGCTCCAGCGTGCTCGCGTGGTCGGGGAAGCCAGCGACGCCGACGGAGACCGTGACCGCCACGTCGGTGCCCGGCAGGGTGACCTCGGCGATCGTCGCCCGGACACGCTCGGCGATCTGGAGAGCCGCGGCGATATCGGTGTCGGGCAGCAGGATCGCGAACTCCTCGCCGCCGTAACGGCCGGCGAAGTCCCGAACCCGCAGCACGCTGCGCAGCGCGGCGCCGACGCTCGCCAGGACCTGGTCTCCCGCGCCATGCCCGTGCTGGTCGTTGACCTGCTTGAAGTGGTCGAGGTCGAGCAGGAGCAGCCCGAGTGGCGACTTCGTCATCGCGGCCTGCGCGAACGTCCGCTTCAGCGCGTCCGTGACCGCCCGCTTGTTGGGCAGCCCGGTCAGGCCGTCGGTCGCGGCGCGGATCTCCGCGACGGCCAGGTTGCGGAGGTTCGCCAGGACGGGCGCGGCCTGGCTGACCGACTCGCGGATCCGCTGTTCCTCGGCCGCCGAATAGGGGGCTGGGCGGCTGAGCAAGACGGAGCCGATCACCTCGCCGCCGACCATGAGCGGAACGCACGACGAGGCGCCGGGCACCGGGCCGCACACCAGGCAGGAGAGCAGGGGCGGTCGCCTTCCGTTCTCGGTGTGCATCTGGCCGGACCGCACCGCCAGGCACGAGCGCGGCTCCGCGCCGCGCAACGTCCCCACCAGCGGCGAGCCGGGCGGCAAGGGGGTGACCGCCTCCAGTCGGTCCGCGCTGTTATTCCTGTTGAGCACCACGGCCGCAGTGGCAGGCAGGGTGCGCTCGAGGTGACGCTGCAGGAGCTGGTGCGCCTCGTCCTCGCCGTTGGCGAGCTGGAGGATATCCGCGAACTCGGCCTGGTCCTGGCCGGGCTCCAGGCTCCGGCGGGTGCGCCGGACCTCGTACCACAGGCAGAGCCAGGCGAGCGCGATGCCTGCGGCCGCCGTGCCCAGGATGAGACGGGTGGCCCGGTCCGCCGCCGCCGCCGCGGCCGCGTGATCGGTGCGTGCGTCGCCGAGCTCTTTCAGGATCAGGCGGTCGAGGTGGGCGCTGACCGGCTGGTATGCCGCCGTCAGCCCGCCCGCGAGCACGGCGAGCGCCGCGGGCGGCTGGGCGGTCAGGCCCGGCGCGCTGAGCCGATCGCGGATGGCGTCCCACTGCCGGATGAACAGGGCCAGATCGGCGAGTTCGGCCGGCGGGTCGCCGACGTGCAGCTGCTGCAGCAAGGAGAGCTGCGCGTCGATCCCGGGGAGCAGGCTGGCGTCGAGCGTGCCGAGGAGCCGGGTCCTCGTCGCGGGATCGGCGGCCCGCAGGGCGGTCTCGCCGGTGGCGTACGCCGCGTCCGTCTCCCGGGCCAGCTGGTTCGTCGCCACCGCGGTGTCGAGCTCGCCGCCCGCGATCACCTTTCCCTGGTACGTGGCCGACCGGATGCCCAGTATGCCGATGGCGGCCACCGCGATCACCAGGAGCGTGCCAAACAGCGCTATCAGCGAGACGGTCGAAGCCTTGGTAAACATCGCATCCATCTCTGCCTAATCGGGCAAGCTAGCCATAAAAGCATTTACGCTGATCATCATAATGGCAAGCGGCTGATATAACAGGCTTTCCACTATCGCGCTAATTCCGTATTTAATGCCGCATGAGCTGCGAAATCGGCGAAATAAAAAGGGGCAGAAAGCCTGCCATTGGGCGGGAAGAAGGGCCGTTCGGGAAAAAAGAACTTTACTCCCACTCGATGGTGGCTGGGGGTTTGCTGGTGACGTCCAGGACCACGCGATTGATCTCCGGGACCTCGTTGGTGACCCGGGTGGAGATCCGGGCCAGGACGTCGTCGGGGAGGCGGGCCCAGTCGGCGGTCATGGCGTCTTCGCTGGTGACCGGGCGGAGCACGACGGGGTGGCCGTAGCTGCGGCCGTCGCCTTGGACGCCGACCGAGCGAACGTCGGCGAGCAGGACCACGGGGCACTGCCAGACCAGGGTGTCGAGGCCGGCCGCGGACATCTCCTCGCGCACGATCGCGTCGGCCTCGCGCAGGATCGCCAGGCGTTCGGCGGTGACCTCGCCGATGATCCTGATGCCCAGGCCCGGGCCGGGGAACGGCTGGCGGCGGACGATGGCCTGCGGCAGGCCGAGCTCCTCCCCCACCCGGCGCACCTCGTCCTTGAACAGCGATCTGAGCGGCTCGACGAGCTGGAACTTCAGGTCCTCGGGCAGTCCGCCGACGTTGTGGTGCGACTTGATGTTCGCCGTGCCGGTGCCGCCGCCTGACTCCACCACGTCCGGGTACAGCGTGCCCTGGACCAGGAACTCGCACGCCTCGCCGTGCTGGCCGGCCTCGGCGGTGATCTCCCGGGCGGCACGCTCGAACGCGCGGATGAACTCCCGGCCGATGATCTTCCGCTTCTGCTCCGGGTCGGTCACCCCGGCCAGCGCCGAGCCGAACGCCTCGGTCTCGTTCGCGACCATGAGCCGGACCCCGGTCGCGGCCACGAAATCCTGCTCCACCTGCTCCGCCTCACCCTTGCGCAGCAGGCCGTGATCGACGAAAACGCAGGTCAGACGGTCGCCGATGGCGCGCTGGACGAGCGCGGCGGCGACGGCGGAATCCACCCCGCCGGACAAACCGCAGATCGCGTGGCCGCCGCCCACCTGCTCGCGGATCCGCTCGATCTGCTCCTCGACGATGTTCAGCATGGTCCAGGACGGCCGGCAGCCGGCCAGCTCGAGGAAACGGCTCAGCACGCGGGTGCCGTACTCGGTGTGCATGACCTCGGGGTGGAACTGGACGCCGAACATGCCGCTGGCCGCGTCCTCGACCGCCGCTACCGGCGTCGTCGCGGTCTGCGCGGTGACCGCGAAACCCGGCGGGGCCGCCGTGCAGGTGTCCCCGTGCGACATCCACACCCGCTGGTTCGCCGGCGTGCCGGCCAGCAGCGTGCCGCCCAAGGCGGGGCCTTCGAGCAGGCCCAATTCCGTCGCACCGTATTCGGCCGCACCGGTCCGCTCGACCGTGCCGCCTAGTCCGGCCACCATCAGCTGGAAGCCGTAGCAGATGCCGAGGACCGGCAGTCCGGCCTGGAACAGCCCGGCCGGGGCGGGGGGCGCGCCGTCGGCGTAGACGGACGACGGGCCGCCGGAGAGGATGATCGCCTTCGGCCGTTTGGCCAGCATGTCGGCGACCGGCATCGTCGAGGGGACGATCTCGGAATAGACGTGGCATTCACGCACCCGCCGGGCGATCAGCTGCGCGTACTGCGCACCGAAGTCAACCACCAGAACGGTGTCGAAACCACCGGGCACGTTAGTCGCCTTTCCACCTAGGGCCCACCCCTCACCTAGGGCCACCGTTCACCTCGGGGCCACCGTCGCGGGGGGTGTCCGAGTCTAGCCGGACCTTGCTCCGGAGCTCGTAAGCGGAAACCGGGTGACCTGCGGTGACCGAGGGGTTCGCGGCGGCGGGAACGCTCGGGGCTTCCGGGGCGGCTTCCGGGGCGGCTTCCGGGGGGGCGGCGCCGGCCGGCGGGGGGTTCGCGGGAGGGGGGTTCGGGGTGACCCGCAGGCGGGCGATGCGGCGGCCGTCGAGTTCGGTCACCGTGATCGTGCGATCGGCGACCTGGACGCGGTCGCCGACGGAGGGCAGGTCGCCGAACGCGGCCAGGACATAGCCCGCGGCGGTCTCGTACGGGCCTTCGGGCAGCTCGAGGCCGGTCTGTTCGGCGAACTCGTCGAGGTTGAGCAGGCCGTCGACCTCGACCTCATCGCCGGGCAGCGTGGTCGCCTGATCCTGCTCCAGGTCGTATTCGTCCCTGATGTCCCCGATCAGCTCCTCGACCAGGTCTTCCAGGGTGACGATGCCCGCGGTGCCGCCGTAGTCGTCCACCACGATGGCCAGATGGGCCCGCTCGCGGCGCATCTCGGACAGCGAGGACAGTACGGTCTTGCTGATCGGCAGGAACTTCACCGGCCTGCTGATCCCGCTGACCGGGACCGAGTGCTTGGTCATCCCGGGCCCGAACAGGTCCCGGACGTGAACGAAGCCGATCACGTTGTCGTAGGTGCCGGAGTACACCGGCAGCCGTGAGTGCGGGATGCCCGCGGCGATCGCCGCGGCCTCGGCGACCGGCGTTTCCGCGTCCAGGAACACCACCTCCGTGCGGGGCACCAGCACCTCGCGGATCTGCCGTTTCCCGGCGTCAAAGACCTCGCCCACGATGTGCCGCTCGTCCTGGCTGAGCGACTGGCTCCCGGTCACAAGCTCACGCAGTTCCGCCTCGGTCATGGCCTGGCGGCCGACCCGGGGATCGCCGCCGAGGATGGCGACCACCAGGTTGGTCGACTGGGTGAGCAGCCAGACGACCGGCCGGGCCAGGGTGGCGATCCGGTCGAGCAGCGGCGCGGCCAGCAAGGCCAGCCTCGGCGCCCGCTGCAGCCCGATCCGCTTGGGCGCGAGCTCGCCGAGGATCAGGCTGCAGAACGTGATCGCGATCGTCACCACGATGAACGACAATGGGCCGGCCCAGTCGGCCGACACATGCTCGCTCTTGACCAGCCAGGACTTCAGCACGCCCGCCAGGGTGTCGGCCCCGTAGGCGCCGGTGACCAGGGTGGCGAGGGTAACCCCGATCTGCACGGCGGAGAAGAACCGGTTCGGGTCAGACGCGAGCTTGGCCGCGCGCTGGCCCCGCTTGCCCCGCTTGGCCAGCGCCCTGACCTGGCCTTCGCGCAGCGAAACGAGAGCCATCTCCGATGCGGAGAAGAATCCCCCGATACACATGATGACCAGGACGACAACGATTTCCAGGACGACCTTGCTCAACCCGTGACCGCCGACTTCCTCCGATCAGCACCGGTGGACGGATCATCCGCACCAAACCCCGGGATTCTCCCGCCACTCAGTAGCACGATGTGTCTGGCCAGTCTAGACCGGATAGCGTATGGGTTCCGTGGGCACGCAATCAATCTGGAAAACCAGCGCCGCTCTAGCGGACGGGCGCGAGATCATCTACTTCAACGAGTCGCCCGGCCTGGGTCGCGAGCTTGCGCCCGACACCAGGCCCCTGCCGCCGCGGCCGCCCGGGCCGCCGCTGCCGGTCGGGACGGCCGAATCCGGAATCCGCTGGGACCCGCTGGCCGGAGAGTGGGTGGTGATCGCCGCGGCCCGGCAGGACCGTACCTTCCTGCCGCCGCCCGACCAGTGCCCGCTCGACCCTTCGGCGCCGGGACGGCCCACCGAGATACCGGCGTCCAGTTACGACGTGGTGGTGTTCGAGAACAGGTTCCCCTCCCTGCGCGAACCGCTCGGGCGCTGCGAGGTGGTCTGCTTCACCTCGGACCACTACGCCTCCTTCGACCAGCTCACCCTGGCCCGGGTCCGCACCGTGTTCGAGGCCTGGGTGGACCGGACGCAGGTGCTGGGCGCGCTGCCGGGGACCGAGCAGGTGTACTGCTTCGAGAACCGGGGCGAGGAGATCGGCGTCACGCTGAGTCATCCGCACGGGCAGATTTACGCGTTCCCGTTCGTCACCCCGCGCACCGAGCGCATGGTGGAGCAGGCCCGCCGCTACAACGGGGACAACCTCTTCGACGACCTGGTGGCCACGGAACTGCGGGCCGGGGTGCGGATCGTGACCCGGAACGAACACTGGATCGCGTTCGTGCCGGAATCCGCGCGCTGGCCGTACGAGGTCCGGATCTTCCCGGCCGCCCGGGTGCCCGGCCTGCCGTCGGTCAGCGAGGCGGCGCGCGAGGCCTTCGGGCCGCTCTACCTGGACGTGCTGCGCCGATTCGACGCGCTGTTCGACAGGCCCGTTCCGTATATCGCCGCATGGCACCAGGCGCCGGTCAAGGACGAGGCCGCACGCCGGCAGTTCGCCGCACACCTTCAGGTACTGTCGGTCCGGCGGGCGGCCGGCAAGCTGAAGTACCTCGCCGGGACGGAATCGGGGATGGGCGTCTGGATCAACGACATCGTGCCAGAAGAGGCAGCGCAACGGCTCAGGGAGGCCTGATGAGAGTGCTTGTCACCGGCGGCGCCGGGTATATCGGCAGCGTCGTCGCAGCCCAGCTCGTGGCGGCCGGGCACGAGGTCACCGTCCTGGATGACCTGTCTACCGGGTTCGCCGACGCGGTGCCGGCCGGCGCCACGTTCGTCAAGGGCACGCTGCGCGAGTGCGCCGCCGAGGTGCTGAGCGACGGCATCGAGGCGGTCTTGCACTTCGCGGCCAAGTCGCTCGTCGGCGAGTCGATGGCGGACCCGGCCAAGTACTGGTCGAACAACCTCGGCGGGACGATTGCGCTGCTCGAGGCGATGCGCGAGCTCCGGGTCACCTCGATCGTCTTCTCCTCCACGGCCGCGGTCTACGGCGAGCCGGAGCGCACGCCCATCGAAGAGACCGATCCCACCCGGCCGACCAGCCCGTACGGCGCGTCCAAGCTGGCCGTGGACACGACGCTGACCGAGTTCGCCCGGCTGCACGGCTTCGGCGCGGTCAGCCTGCGCTATTTCAACGTGGCGGGCGCCCAGCGCAGCGGCGAGGGCACCTGGCTCGGCGAGCGGCACCACCCGGAAACCCACCTCATTCCCAACGTGCTGGCCGCCGCGACCGACGGCCGCCGGGTGCAGATCTTCGGCGAGGACTACCCCACCCCGGACGGAACCTGCGTCCGGGACTACATCCACGTCGCCGACCTGGCCGACGCGCACCTGCGCGCGCTGGCGGCCTGCCGGGCCGGCCAGCACAGCCTCTACAACCTGGGCAACGGGGCCGGCTTCTCGGTCCGCGAGGTCATCGAGGTGTGCCGGGAGGTCACCGGCGCTGACATCGGCACGGACGTGGCCGGGCGCCGCGCTGGTGACCCGGCCGTGCTGGTCGCCTCGGCCGCGAAGATCCAGACCGAACTCGGCTGGCGCGCCACCAGGGACCTGCGCGCCATGGCCGGCGACGCCTGGCAGTTCACCCAGGCCCGCAGCCACCGGTGAGTGGGGCCGCCGGACTGTTCCGGGCCCGGTTCGGGGGGGCGCCTGACGGGGTGTGGCTGGCGCCGGGCCGGGCCAACCTGATGGGCGAGCACACCGACTACAACGAGGGGTTCGTGCTGCCGTTCGCGCTCAGCCAGGCCACGACGGCCGCGGCCGCGCGGCGGACCGACGGGCGGCTGCTGCTCTGCTCCCGGCAAGAGCCGGACGCCGTGGTCGAGATCGCGCTCGACGGGCTGGCGCCCGGCGCGGTGACCGGCTGGGGCGCGTACCCCGCCGGGGTGGCCTGGGCGCTGAGGTCGGCCGGCTATCAGGTCCCCGGCGCCTGTATCGCCATCGACTCCGACGTGCCCGCGGGTGCGGGCCTGTCCTCCTCGGCCGCGCTGGAGTGCGCGACCGCGCTGGCCCTGACCGAACTGGACGGGGTGCTGGTGCCGCGCGGCGAACTCACCGCGATCGCCCGGCGGGCGGAGAACGAGTTCGTCGGGGTGCCGTCCGGCATCATGGACCAGTCCGCGTCGCTGCTGAGCCAGGCCGGCCACGCGCTGCTGCTCGACTGCCGTTCGCTGGACCGCTCCCAGGTCCCGTTCGACCCGGCCGCCGCCGGCTCGCGGCTGCTGCTGATCAACACGCGGGCCAGGCACGATCTGAGCGACGGGGGCTACGGCCGCCGGCGGGCCGAGTGCGAGGAAGCGGCGCGCCTGCTCGGCATCTCGTCATTGAGGGACCTAACGGACGCCGGTGACACCGCACGGCTAGCCGATCCCGTGCTGCGGCGGCGGGCCCGCCACGTCGTCACGGACAACCAGCGGGTCCTGCAGGTCACCGGCCTGCTCCGCGGCTCGCCTGTCGACCTTCGCGGCTCGCCGGTGGACCTTCGCGGCTCGCCCGGGGACCGCCGGGATACCTACCGGGAGATCGGGCGGCTGCTGACCCAGGCGCACGCCTCGCTGCGCGACGACTTCGAGATCTCCTGGCCGGAGGCCGACGCGGCCGTCGAGGCGGCGCTGGCCGCGGGGGCGCTCGGCGCGCGGATGATGGGCGGCGGGTTCGGCGGCTGCGTGCTCGCGCTGGTGCCCGAGACGGCCAGCGGCCCGGTCCGCGGCGCGGTGAGCGAGGCGTACGCGCGGCACGGCTGGACGGCGCCGGAGTTCCTCGACGCCGCTCCCTCGGACCACGCCAGGCGGCTGGCGTAACCTCGGTGCACGGCCTTGGCCGACCACGCGATGACCGGCCGCCGGGCGAGACGATAGGGTCGGGCGGGGATCATGCGGCCCGGCTCTCGCGCGGCACGCGGCGGCCGGCGCCCGACAACCCGACGAGCGCAGGAGGTGCCAGTGCCGGTACGTGATGACGCCGCGCGGCTCGCAGGCCAGATCGCTGAGCTGCGGCACGCGATTCACCGCGAGCCTGAGATCGGCCTGGACCTGCCGAAGACGCAGGCCAAGGTGCTCGACGCCCTGGCCGGGCTGCCGCTGGAGATCAGCACCGGACGCGGGCTGTCCTCGGTGACGGCGGTGCTGCGCGGCGGCCCGCGCTCCGGATCCGGCCCGGTCGTGCTGCTGCGCGGCGATATGGACGCGCTGCCCGTCACCGAGGAGACGCAGCTGCCGTACGCCTCGGCGATCCCCGGCGTGATGCACGCCTGCGGGCACGACCTGCACACCGCCATGCTGGCCGGCGCCGCCCGGGTGCTGTCGGCCCGGCAGGCCGAGCTGCCCGGCTCGGTGATCTTCATGTTCCAGCCCGGCGAGGAAGGCTACGCCGGCGCCCGGCAGATGATCCGCGAAGGCGTGCTCGAGGCGGCGGGCCCGCGTCCGGTCGCGGCCTACGGCCTGCACGTGACGTCCAACCGGCTGCCGTTGGGGGTGTTCTCCACTCGGCCGGGCCCGATGCTGGCCGCCGCCGACCAGATCACGGTCACCGTGCACGGCCGCGGCGGCCACGCCTCCCAGCCGCATCTGGCCGCGGACCCGATCCCGGCCGCCTGCGAGATGGTGCTGGCCCTGCAGACCATGGTGACCAGGACGTTCGACGTGTTTGATCCCGTCGTCATCACCGTGGGCAGCTTCCACGCGGGTACCACCGACAACGTGATCGGCGACGAGGCCAGGTTCCTGGCCACCGCGCGCTCCTACAGCAGCCGGTCGCGAAGCGCGCTGGCCGAGCAGGTGCCCCGGCTGATCAGGGACATCGCCAGCGCGCACGGGCTGGGCGTGGACGTTGAGTACTCCGATGAATACCCGGTGACGGTCAACGACGCGGGGGAAGCGGCGTTCGCGGGCGAGACGATCGCGGCGGTGTTCGGCCGGGAGCGCGGCGAGACCGCTCAGTTCCCGATCACCGGCGCGGAGGACTTCTCCTTCGTGCTGGAGGAAGTACCCGGGGCGTTCGTCTTCCTCGGGGCGTGCCCGCCGGACCGCGACCCGGTGACCGCGCCGACCAACCACTCCGCGGTCGCGACCTTCGACGACGCGGCGCTGGTCGAGGGCACCGCCTTGTACGCCGAGCTCGCCCTGCGCCGCCTCGCTCAAGGCTAGGGACCACGCCCGGGACCTGACGCCACGCCCGGGCCCTGAGCGGGCCCTGGATTGGCCCTGGTTTTCGTATGGTTGTGGCAACCTGCACAGTCTTCTGTGCAGGTTGCCACAACCATGCACTGGTTGCGGGCGCTGCCAGGTGCTGGTGGGAATGGTGGGGTGGCTGGGGCTAGAGGGCGGCTTCGGGGGCTAGAGGGTGGCTACGTCGGCTTGCTTGGCGCGGACGGCTTCGGCGGCGGCGCGGAGGGCTTCTAGTTCGGACTCGGTCAGGTCGCGCTCGACTACGCGGCGGACGCCGGTGGCGCCGATCTCGGCCTCGACGCCCAGGTAGACGCCGGAGATGCCGTACTCGCCGTCCACCCAGGCGCACACCGGCATGATCGCGCCGGAGTCCTCGGCCACCGCGCGGGCCATCCGGGCCGCCGCGGCCGAGGGGGCGTAGTACGCCGAGCCCGTCTTCAGCAGGGCGACGATCTCGCCGCCGCCGTTCCTGGTCCGGTTGACCAGCGCCTCGATCTCGTCGGCGGGCAGCAGGCTGGCCAGCAGCTGGCCGTTGACCGTGGAGGCCGAGGGCACCGGCACCATCGTGTCGCCGTGCGAGCCGAGGGTGAGCGTGCGCACCGCGCCGACCGGGACGGCCAGCTTCTCCGCCACGAAGTAGCTGAACCGGGCGGTGTCGAGCATGCCCGCCTGGCCCAGCACCCGGTGCGGCGGGAAGCCGGACACCTTGGCGGCCAGCGCGGTCATCTCGTCCAGCGGGTTGGACACCACGATCAGCACCGCGTCCGGCGCGAACTTGGCCACGTTCTCCACGACATTGCGGACGATCTTGGCGTTGGTCTCGATCAGGTCCATCCGGCTCATGCCGGGCTTGCGCGGCAGCCCGGCGGTGACGATCACGATGTTCGACCCGGCGATCGCCTCGTAGCCCTCGCCGCCCGGGCCGGTGGTCTGGCCGGTGACCTTGGTCTCGAAGCCCTCGACCGGTCGCGACTGGTTGATGTCCAGGGCCAGCCCCTCTGGCTTGCCCTCGACGATGTCGGTCAGCACCACTTCGTTGAAGATGTCGTACTCAGCCAGTCGCTGTGCCGTGGTCGAGCCGTAGAAACCCGCGCCGACGACGGTTACCTTGCCCGTGCGTGCCATTACAGAAAACTCCTATTCGTGAATACGCGTCTGCGGGTTATGGGAATGAGCACCAGGCCCGTTCGGATTAAATGTTTTAAACACCCATGGCTTTGCGCAGGTTTCGGTCAAGCGCCGCGAGGAAGTCCTGCGTGCTGGCGAACGGGGTATTGGGGCTGACGAGAAGGGCGAGGTCCTTGGTCATCTCGCCGTCCTCGATCGTCTTTACGCAGACCTCTTCCAAGGTCCGGGCGAACGCGGCGACCTCGGGGGTGTTGTCGAGTTTGCCGCGGTGTTCCAGCCCCCTGGTCCAGGCGAAGATCGACGCGACCGGGTTGGTCGAGGTGGGGTTGCCCTGCTGGTGCTGCCGGTAGTGCCTGGTCACGGTGCCGTGCGCGGCCTCGGCCTCGACCGTGCGGCCGTCCGGCGTCATCAGCACGCTGGTCATCAGCCCGAGCGAGCCGAAGCCCTGGGCCACCACGTCGGACTGCACGTCGCCGTCGTAGTTCTTGCACGCCCAGACGATACCGCCCTCCCATTTGAGCACCTGGGCCACCATGTCATCGATCAGCCGGTGCTCATAGGTGATGCCGGCCACCTCGAATTCCGCCTTGAATTCGGACTCGAAGATCTCCGCGAAAATGTCCTTGAAACGACCGTCGTAGGCTTTCAGGATCGTGTTCTTGGTGGACAGGTAAAGCGGGAATTTCCGGTTCAGCGCGTAGCGCATCGTGGCCCGGGCGAAATCGCGGATCGAGTCGTCGTAGTTGTACATCGCCATTGCGACGCCGCCGCCGGTGAACCGCGCGACCTCCATTTCGATGGGCTGGTTGGCGTCGTCTTCCGGGACGTAGGTGATCGTCACCGTGCCGGGTCCGGGCACCACGAAGTCGCTGGCCTTGTACTGGTCGGCGTGCGCGTGCCGGCCGATGATGATGGGCTTGGTCCAGCTGGGCACCAGCCGGGGGATGTTCGAGATCACGATCGGCTCGCGGAAGATGACACCGCCGAGGATGTTGCGGATGGTGCCGTTCGGCGACCGCCACATCTTCTTCAGCCCGAACTCGGTGACCCGCGCCTCGTCCGGCGTGATCGTGGCGCATTTCACACCCACGCCGTGCCGCTGGATGGCGTACGCCGCGTCGATGGTCACCTGGTCATCGGTCGCGTCGCGGTGCTGCACCGACAGGTCGTAGTACTCGAGCTCGACATCCAGGTAGGGCAGAATCAGCTCGTCCTTGATGTACTGCCAGATGATCCTGGTCATCTCGTCCCCGTCGAGCTCGACGACGGGGTTCGCTACCTTGATCTTGGACATTTCTCTCCTTTATCGACAGCTGCTCATGGCAGCATCAGCGCGACCGCGAGCACCCCGGCGCCGAACACCGCGAACGCCAGCACGTCGGACGTTTTCCCCCGCGTGGACAGCATCGCCGCGTAGCGCGACGGCAGCACCAGCCGGGCCAGGCCCGCGGCCAGCAGCGAGCAGCCCACCAGGCCCGCGCCCCGGGCCGCGTCCCGCGAGGCGCCGAAGGCCAGGAGCAGCCCGGCGGCCACCCCGGCCAGCGCGATCAGGTAGGGCACCAGGGCCAGCGGGCTCGGGCCGGAATCGGCCGGCCGGACGGCCCGGTGCCCGCCGGTGCCCATGGCGGGACCATGCGGCCGGGCAGGGCGGCCTCGCGGCGCCTGTCCCCTGCTCGAGCCAGCCCTGGCCGGCTTATTCGCCATGCACGTGCCTCCCGGCTTTCCGCAGGAAGTTTACCGGCGCGAGGACGGGCGGTACTACGGTCTACCACCTATGGCGGGTAATCTCACGGTAGGACCAGTGACACGGTGGGTAACACGATGATGAGGTATCTACTGTCGTCAATGGGAAAGGGGGGTCTACGTGGACACACCGTTCCTCCGTATCGAGGAGAGCGGCGAAGTCTTCCCGCTGCACGACGAGGTGACAACCGTCGGCCGCGGACAGGGGGCTAACATCCGTCTCGACGATCCCAGCGTCTCTCGGCTGCACGCCGAGCTGATCCGCCGCGGACCGTACGTCTACGTGGTCGACCTCGGTTTATCACGAAACGGGACAAGGGTTAACGGGCGTCCCGTCGCGAGGCGGGTCTTGGACGACGGCGACGTGCTCAGCTTTGGCGCGGCCCGCGGCCGGATCGGCGGGATCCCGCCGGAGGAAATCGCCGCCGACGCCGAACTGCGCCGGGCGGCCGTGCCCGAGCTCACCCGCCGCGAGCTCGACGTGCTGAACTCGCTGTGCCGCCCCGCGCTGTCCGACGAGGCCTTCGCCACCCCCGCCGCGGCCCACGAGATCGCCACCGACCTGGTGGTGACCGAAGCGGCGGTCAAGCAGCACCTGCTCAGGCTCTACCAGAAGTTCCGGATCCCGGAGGGGCCGAACCGGCGCACCAGGCTCGCGAACGAGGTCGTCGCGCTCGGCCTGGTCAAGCCGATGCCGGTCAAGCCGACGCCGCCGTCCTCGTCCGCGGCCTCGTCCTCGGCCTCGTCCGACCCCGGTGAGGTGTTAAGCGTGGGTGTGCTTCAGCAGCCAGCTGGCCGCTGAGGTGATCAGGCCGTGCAGGCCGGGCAGGTGCGGGGCCACCGCGGGCCAGTAGTACGGGGTCTGCGACGACGCGAACAACACGGCCGCGGCGGCCAGCCCCCACACGGCCAGCGCGGTCACCGCGGTGGACATCCGGTTCCGGGCCAGGACGCCTGCCATCCGGTTCAGCTGGCGCCGCGGCTTGCCTGATCCCGGCCCGATGCCGTACCAGGCCACCACGGCCGCGGCCGCGTACGCACCGGCCCGGGGCATGTTCAGGCTGTGCGTCGCCACCACCGTGCACCCGTACACGACCGCGCCCGCGATGAACGCGAGCGGGGCCATCAGCGCCTCGGTGAGCACCGCCCTGGCCACCGTCAGCGGCGCCGTGACCAGCACCAGCAGTAGGTCGCTGGCCCTGGGGCCGCGCACGGACCGGCGTACCGCCAGCTTGCTCTGCGCCCGGTCCGCGGCCCGGAGCAGGGTGATCACGGCCAGCGACAGGACCAGGCCGGCCACCGGAAGCACCACGGTCAGCGCTATGGCGGCGACCATGACGGCGACGCCGGCCATCGTGTTCGGCCGGGTCGGGGATTTGGCCGCCGGACGGAACTGGCCCCGGGCCTGGGGGCCTTGAGGCTGCCAGGGTACCCGGGGCTGCTGGGTCGATTGAGGCTGCTGGGGTGATTGATCCTGTTGGGGTGACTGGGGCTGCCAGGGTTGTTGGGGATTTTGTTGCTGGGGTTGCTGGGGTTGCTGAGGTGCTTGGCCGGGGTAGCTGGCCCCATTGGCTAGCTCCTGGTCCTGACGCCATTGCTCCCTCTGGCGCTGGTATCTCTGCAGCTGGTCCTCGGGCCAGGGCGGGCGTGCGGATTTTCGGCGTTTGGCTGCTACCTGGGACGCTGCCCCTGCTTGGGGCGCTGCCCCTGCCTGGGACGCTGCCGCGGCTACCTCGGATGCGGCCGCGGCATCCCCGGTGGGCGGGAAGGGTGAGCCGGCGTAGACGGCCGTCGGGCGGGGGCTGTCCGACGGGGGTTCCAGGGCGCTCGCCTGGGCGCTGAGCCAGCTGGCCGACGGGCGGTGGGCGGGGTCCCGGGCCAGCGCGGCGGAGACGAGCGGCACGAGCGGGGCCGGGACACCCTCGAGATCGGCATGTCCGGAGACGATCCGGTAGAAGATCGACTCGTAGGAACCGCCGCCGAACGGCAGGTGGCCGGTCGCCGCGAACACCATCGTGGCGCCCCAGCAATGCACGTCCGACGCGGGACTGCTCGGCTGACCCTCGATCACCTCGGGCGCCAGGTAGCCGGGCGTTCCCATAACCAGCCCGGTCTGGGTCAGCCGGGTGGCGTCGCCGGCCTGGGCGATGCCGAAGTCGATCACGATCGGGCGATCCTCGGCGAGCATCACGTTGCCCGGCTTCAGGTCGCGGTGCACCACGCCTGCCGCATGGATCGCGGACAGCGCCTCCGCCGTCCCGTAGACGAGCCTGCGCAGGCCAGGGCCGGGCAGCGGGCCGCGGCGGCGAACCATCTCCTCCAGCGTGGGCCCGCCCACGAACCGCGTCACGATATAGGGGAACTCGCCGGTCACGTCGGCGTCGAGGACCTCGGCAACGTAGGGGCTGCGGACCCGGCGCATGGTTTCGACCTCGCGACCCAGCCGGCGGCGGGCGTTGGGGCCCTCGGTGCCCAGCGGATGGAGCACCTTGACCGCCACGAGCCGGCCCTCTTGATCACGGGCGAGGTGAACCACCCCCATGCCGCCTTCCCCGAGGCGGTCCAGAAGGCGATACGGGCCGAGAGTACCCGGCAGTCGTTCCGTGGCAGGCATCGCGTCATCCAGAGTACGAAACGGATGCCAACTTGTGGAAGCAACGAGAAGTTGCCCTATTTGTCACGGGCGTTTTGCGACGTACGTTTGCGACCGGCGCGGCTTTGAGGTGGCGGGGTGGCTCGGGCGCGGGCGGTTCGGGTGGTCCGGGGGCGGCCCGGGTAGCGGCTTCATCATGGCGCTGGGCGCGGGCGCACTAGAATCACGGTATCTCTACCTGTGGGGCTGACCGATGACTGAGCATGACGACGCGCTCGCACGTCCTGATGACGCGCTCTCGCTGGATATGGTCACCGCCGCGCTGCGCGCCGACAGCACAGACGTGGCTATCTACGCTCGGGTGCTGGCGCAGTCCCTGGGCGAGGCCCTGCCGGACGACCTGGTGTCGGTGGAGCGGGACCGGACCATGTCCGACCGGATGCGCGGGCGCCCCGGCGAGATCTCCAAGATCGTGGCCAAGCTCGGCGACCAGCAGATGACGCTGGCGGTGCGCAACGGCCAGCCGTCCGCGGAGATCTGCCGCGCGGTGCGCGGCGTGGTCCTGTCCCGGCAGACGGTGCCGATCGGCGAATGGGCCGCCGCTCTGGCCAGCGCCCTAGTCGCCTACGCCGGCCAGAACGCGCAGGCCGCCCAGGCCCTCCGCAAACTGGTCGCCGGGAGCTGATTTCAAGGATCGTGGATCGCCACCGTCTTGAGAAGACGGTGGCGATCCACAATGACGGGCGGGCGGGGTTAGTGGCCGGTGAAGGTGGCTTTGCCGGGGCCGTTGGCCAGGAAGCTCTGCATGCCGGCTTTCTGGTCTTCGGTGCTGAACAGGGCGGCGAACTGGACGCGCTCGATCTCCAGGCCGGTGGCCAGGTCCACGCCCAGGCCGTGGTCGATGGCCTGCTTGGCCGCCCGCAGGGCCAGGGCGGGACCGGCCGCGTACCGCTGCACCAGGCCGAGGGCCGCCTCGTACACGCCATCGTCGGGCGCGACCAGGTCGGCCAGGCCGATGGCGTGCGCCTCCGCGGCCTTGACCATCCGGCCGCTGAAGACGAGGTCCTTGGCCTTGGCCGGTCCGACCAGGCGAGGCAGCCGCTGCGTGCCGCCGGCACCGGGGATGATCCCGAGCAGGATCTCGGGCTGACCGAGCCGGGCGCTCTCCCCCACGACCCGGAAGTCGGCGGCGAGCGCGAGCTCGAGCCCGCCGCCGAGGGCGTACCCGGTGATCGCCGCGACCACCGGCTTGGGTATGCCGGCGATCAGTGACATGACGGCCTGTAGCTGGCCCGCGCGGATGGCCATGGCGGCGTAGTCCGCCTCGGCCATCTGGGTGATGTCGGCGCCACCGGCGAAACACTTCTCGCCGCCGTAGATGATCACCGCGCGGACGTCGCCGGAGGTCGCGGCCTGACCCGCGGCCTCCGCGAGCTCGCCGGCCAGCTGGTCGTTCAGCGCGTTGACCGGAGGGCGGTTCAGCCGGATCGTGCCGATGCCGTCCGCGACCTCCAGGTTGACAAACTCACCCATCCAAGACCCCTTCCTAAGGGCTAGCGCAGGTCGCCGTTCGTCAAGCCGGCCGGGGCCTGCGGATAAGTGACGAGCCCGAGCTCGGCGCGGCTGTCGAGCAGCGGGTGCCTCGGCAGTACCCGCACGGTGTACCCGAACGATCCCGGCTGGTCAAGCGAGACCTCACCGGAATAGCGGACCAGGCCGCCGGGCCCGGGGGGCCCGGAAGTCCCCCCTCCGGGGGGCCCAGGGGGTACGGGGGGGCGGCTAGCCCCCCCGTGTGCAGGGGGGGTCTGGGGGGGTTCGTTCCCCCCGAGAGTGGCCGTCTGGGGGGGATCGTCCCCACCGAGGGTAAGGGAAAGATAACTGGGTGAGATGATCTCGTCGTTGTCGTCGGGGCGGCCGTAGACGACCTCCACGGTCACGTCGTCCGGGGTGAGCTCGCCCAGGGCCACCGAGACCCGCACCAGCAGGGCCGAACCCAGGCGCTGGCCCGTGGAGCCGGACGAGGCCTCCGACTCCACGTGCTCGATCCGCACCTGCGGCCACGCCTGCACCACGCGCTTCTTCCAGGCCGCCAGTTCCCTGGCGGGTCCGAACCCGTCGGCGTCGGCCAGCGCACGGGACGCGATCGCGGCCGGCACGTACAGCGCCGTGACGTACTCCCGGACCATCCGCTCGGCCTGGACCTTCGGACCCAGCGAGCGGAGCGTATGCCGGATCCGCCGCACCCAGCCCAGCGGGATCCCGTCGCCGTCCCGTTCGTAGAACAGCGGCGCCACCGACTTGCCCAGCAGCTCGTACAGCGCGGTGGCCTCGAGCTCGTCGCGCCGGACAGGATCGGCCACGCCGTCGGCCGACGGTATCTCCCAGCCGTTCGCGCCGTCGTACCACTCGTCCCACCAGCCGTCCCGGACCGAGAGGTTGAGCCCCCCGTTCAGCGCGGCCTTCATGCCCGAGGTGCCGCAGGCCTCCAGCGGCCGCAGCGGGTTGTTCAGCCAGACGTCGCAGCCCTGCACCAGGTAGTGCGCCATGGCCATGTCGTAGTCGGGCAGGAACACGATCCGGCGCCGCACGTCGGCGGAGTCGGAGAACTGGACGAGCCGCTGGATCAGGGCCTTGCCGCCCTCGTCGGCGGGATGGGCCTTGCCCGCCACCACGATCTGCAGCGGCCGCGCCGGGTCGTTCAGCAGCTCGCTGAGCTGCGCGGGATCGTTCAGCATGAGCGTGAGCCGCTTGTAGGAGGGCACCCGGCGGGCGAACCCGATCGTGAGCACGTGGTCGTCGAGCACGTCGTCGATCCAGGTCAGTTCGGCGCCGGACGCGCCCCGCTGGCGCCAGGACGCGCGCAGCCGCCGCCGGGTCTCGGCGACCAGGCGCGCCCGCAGCAGGTGCCTGGCCTCCCACAGCTCGCCGGCCGGGGCGTCCGCGGCCCGCCCCCAGTCCCCCAGGGGGGCCCCGGGCGGCCCAGGGGGCATGGGGGGCCGGGCAGGCCCCCCATAAGCGGGGGGGTCTTGGGGGGTCGTCCCCCCAGCTGACAGAGTCAGGAACAAGATCTCAGGCGCCACCCAGGTGGGGGTGTGCACGCCGTTGGTGACCGAGCCGATGGGCACCTCGCGGGTGTCGAACCCCGGCCACAGGCCGGCGAACATCTCCCGGCTCACCTGGCCGTGCAGCACCGAGACTCCGTTGACCCGCTGGGCCAGCCGCATGCCCATGACGGCCATGTTGAACACGTCCGGGTTGCCGCCCGGGTAGGTCTCCGCGCCGAGCGCGAGCAGCCGTTCGGTGGGCAGCAGCGGGTCGTCGGCGAAGTGCGCGGCGATCAGGCTGCGCTCGAACCGGTCGATGCCCGCCGGGACCGGCGTGTGGGTGGTGAACACGGTGCCCGCCCGGCAGACCTCGATGGCCTCGTCGAAGCTCAGCCCCTGCTCGGCGTACTCGCGTATCCGCTCCAGGCCGAGGAACCCGGCGTGCCCCTCGTTGGTGTGGAACACCTCGGGCGCCGGATGCCCGCGCAGCGCGCAGAAGGCGCGGACCGCGCGCACCCCGCCGATGCCGAGCAGCAGTTCCTGCCTGAGCCGGTGCTCGCTGCCGCCGCCGTACAGCCGGTCGGTGACCTCGTGCAGGTCGGCCTCGTTGTCCTCCACGTAGGAGTCGAGCAGCAGCAGCGGGATCCGGCCCACCTGGGCCAGCCAGACCTGGGCGGACAGCTGCCGGCCCGCGGCCAGGCTGACCGCGACCCGGACCGCGGCGCCGCCCGCGTCCCGGAGCAGCTCGAGCGGCAGCCCGTTGGGGTCGCCGGCCGGGTACCGCTCGGCCTGCCAGCCGTCGGCGGACAGCGACTGGGTGAAGTAACCGTGCCGGTACAGCAGCCCCACCGCGATCAGCGGGACGCCGAGGTCGCTGGCCGACTTCAGGTGATCACCGGCCAGGATGCCGAGGCCGCCCGAGTACTGCGGCAGCGCGGCGGTGATGCCGTACTCGGGCGAGAAGTACGCGATCGCGGCCGGGCCGGGCGAGCCCTGGGGCCCGTCAGGACCCTCGGTGGCGTACCAGCGGGGCTCGGAGGAGTACTCGCGCAGGTCCCGCTCGACCGCGCTCAGCCGGGCGAGGAAATCCTCGTCGGCCGCGAGCGCGGCGATCCGGGCCGAAGGCAGGACGCTGAGCATCGCGATCGGATCGCCGCCCGAGGCCTCCCAGGCGGCGGGGTCGATCGACGCGAAGAGGTCCGCGGCCGGCTTGTGCCAGGACCAGCGGAGGTTCAGCATCAGGTCGTGCAGCGCGGCCAGCGGCTTGGGCAGGGTGACGCGGACGGTGAATCTGCGAATCGCTTTCACGGAGTGACCATAGTGGGTCAGCCCCCGCAACGCCGAACCGCACCGCGGCTAACGGTCATTGACAAACGGGCCGATAGTAGAAAAAATATTCAAAATATGCCGAACGAACCCTGGTTTAACTCCTGCATCAAGTTCCACATCCCCCGGTGGCCACGCCCCGGTTTACCAAGGACCCGCCCGGGCTGGCATGAAACGCCCCAGGCTCGGTAGCGTGACGGGGTGATTGGACGAATCCCGATCCTTGACGTCGAGCCGGCGGTGGACTGCGGGCGCCGCCCGGCGAAGTCGGTTTCCGGCGAGACCTTCGAGGTCAGCGCCACGATATTTCGCGAGGGGCACGGCCTCATCAGCGCCGGCGTGGTGCTGCGAGATCCGCTGCGCAAGATGAGCCCGATAACGCGCATGCAGATGCTCGCCCCGGGCACGGACCGGTGGGGCGCGGAGGTGACCGCGACCCGTGAGGGCCGGTGGCGCTACCACGTGGAGGCGTGGGCCGATCCCATCGCCACCTGGCACCACGACGCGGCCATCAAGATACCGGCAGGCCAGGATGTGGAGCTGATGCTCACCGAGGGCGCCCTGCTGTACGAGCGCCTCTCGCGGCGGATCCCGCAGCCGCCCGGGGCCAGCCGGCCGGCCGCGGCCCGCACCGCACTGCGCGCACTGGTGGCCACGCTGCGCGATCGCGGGCTGACGCCCTGGGACCGGCTCGCGGCGACCGAGGAGCCCGCGATCGCCGCGATCCTGGACGTCTGGCCGCTGCGCGAGTTCGTGACCCGGTCCCGGCCGCTGACCCTGGAAGTGGACCGGGAACGGGCGCTTTTCGGCTCGTGGTATGAGTTCTTCCCGCGCTCCGAAGGGGTTCAGATTGACCCAATGGGGCGGCGGCCGCCGACCTCGGGCACGCTGCGCTCCGCGGCCAAGCGGCTCGAGCCGATCGCCGCGATGGGGTTCGACGTGGTGTACCTGCCGCCGGTGCACCCGATCGGGACGACGTTCCGCAAGGGCAGGAACAACACCCTGACCCCGCACGAGGGCGATCCCGGCTCGCCGTGGGCGATCGGGTCCCCGGACGGCGGGCACGACGCGATCCACCCCGACCTGGGCACGTTCGAGGACTTCGACGCGTTCGTCGGCCGCGCCCGCGAGGTCGGCCTGGAGATCGCGCTTGACCTGGCGCTGCAGGCCTCGCCGGACCACCCGTGGGTCAAGGAGCACCCCGAGTGGTTCACCACCCGGGCGGACGGCTCCATCGCCTACGCCGAGAACCCGCCGAAGAAGTACCAGGACATCTACCCGCTGAACTTCGACAACGACCCGGCCGGGATCTACGCGGAGATGCTCAGGATCGTCCGGCTGTGGATGAGCCACGGGGTGCGGATCTTCCGCGTCGACAACCCGCACACCAAGCCGCTGCGGTTCTGGGAATGGCTGCTCGCCAAGGTCCACGACACCGACCCGGACGTGCTGTTCCTGGCCGAGGCGTTCACCCGCCCGGCCATGATGCGCACCCTGGCCAAGATCGGCTTCCATCAGTCCTACACGTACTTCACCTGGCGCAACAACGTCTGGGAACTGACCGAGTACATGCGCGAGCTGACCACCGAGACGGCCGCCTACATGCGGCCCAACTTCTTCACCAACACCCAGGACATCCTGACCGAGTACCTGCAGCAGGGCGGGATGCCGGCGTTCAAGATCAGGGCCGTCCTCGCGGCCATGCTTTCGCCGACGTGGGGTATCTACTCCGGGTACGAACTGTGCGAGAACGTACCGCTGAGGCCGGGCAGCGAGGAATACATGGATTCGGAGAAGTACCAGTACCGACCGCGAGACTGGGAAGCGGCCGCCAGGGACGGCGTGGGCATCGCCGGCTACATCACCGAGCTGAACCGGATCAGGAGGGCCCATCCCGCGTTGCACCAGCTTCGGAATCTGCGCTTCCACCACGTTGACCAGCCAGAACTGATGTGTTTTTCCAAGCAGACCACTATCGGTGGCAGGCCGGGGACAGATACCGTACTTGTGGTCGTTAACCTCGACCCACACCAGACCAGAGAAGCCACGGTCTGGCTCGACGCGCCCGCACTCGGGGTAGACCGCGAGTTCACCGTGACGGATGAGCTGACCGGCGAGTCCTACTGGTGGGGGAACGCAAATTACGTGCGCCTGGACCCGGCGGCACGGCCCGCTCACATCTTCACCGTCACCCCGCAAAACCCGTAACCGCGCATGCGTTGCAGCAAGACCCAGGAGATCCCGCAGTGACCGAACACCACGAGGCGATAACTGACTCGTTCAACACCGAGACGCCACGGGACCCGGAATGGTACCGGCGCGCGGTGTTCTACGAGGTGCTCATCCGGGGTTTCCAGGATTCCACCGGTGACGGCACCGGCGACCTGCGTGGTCTGATCTCCCGGCTGGATTACCTGGAATGGCTCGGGATCGACTGCATCTGGCTGCTGCCGATCTACACCTCGCCGCTGCGCGACGGCGGCTACGACATCTCCGACTTCATGTCCGTGCTGCCGGAGTACGGGAACATCGGCGACTTCGTCACCCTGGTCGACGAGGCGCACAAGCGGGGTATCCGGGTCATCGCCGACCTGGTGATGAACCACACCAGCGATCAGCACCCGTGGTTCCAGGCGTCCCGGACCGATCCGGACGGGCCGTTCGGCGACTTCTACGTGTGGTCCGACACCGACGACAGGTACTCAGGGGCCCGGGTCATCTTCGTCGACACCGAGCAGTCCAACTGGACCTTCGACCCGGTCCGCGGCCAGTACTTCTGGCACCGGTTCTTCTCCCACCAGCCGGACCTGAACTTCGAGAACCCCAACGTCCAGAACGCGATGATCGAGGTGCTCCGGTTCTGGCTGGACCTGGGCATCGACGGCTTCCGGCTGGACGCCGTGCCGTACCTGTACGAGCGGGAGGGCACCAACTGCGAGAACCTCAAGGAGACGCACGAGTACCTGAAGCGGGTCAGGAGCGAGATCGACAAGCTCTACCCCGACCGGGTGCTGCTGGCCGAGGCGAACCAGTGGCCCGCCGACGTGATCGAGTACTTCGGCGACGAACAGACCGGCGGGGACGAGTGCCACATGGCGTTCCACTTCCCGCTGATGCCGCGCATCTACATGGCGGTGCGGCGGGAACAGCGCTACCCGATCTCGGAGATCCTGGCCCAGACCCCGCCCATCCCCTCCGGCTGCCAGTGGGGCATCTTCCTGCGCAACCACGACGAGCTGACGCTCGAGATGGTCACCGACGACGAACGCGACTACATGTACTCGGAATACGCCAAAGACCCCCGGATGAAGGCGAACATCGGGATCCGGCGCCGCCTGGCGCCGCTGCTTGAGAACGACAGGAACCAGCTCGAGCTGTTCACCGCGCTGCTGCTGTCACTGCCCGGCTCGCCGGTGCTGTACTACGGCGACGAGATCGGTATGGGCGACAACATCTGGCTGGGCGACCGGGACGGCGTGCGGACGCCGATGCAGTGGACGCCGGACCGCAACGGCGGCTTCTCCCGGGGCGACCCGCAGCGGCTCTACCTGCCGCCGATCATGGACGCGCTCTACGGCTACCAGGCGCTGAACGTGGAGGCCCAGCAGCGCAACGCGGGCTCGCTGCTGCAGTGGACCAGGCGGATGATCGAGATCAGGAAACGGCACTCCGTCTTCGGGACAGGCGTGTACGAGGAACTGACCTCCTCCAACCCGAGTGTGCTGGCCTTCGTCCGGCTGCCCCACGAGTCCGCGGATGACGACACCGACGGCTCCGACCGCATCCTGTGCGTCAACAACCTGTCCAGGTTCCCCCAGCCGGTGGAGCTCGACCTGCGCCGGTTCATCGGCGTCACGCCGGTGGAGTGCATGGGCGGGGTGACGTTCCCGAAGATCGGCGAGCTCAGCTACCTGCTGACGCTGCCCGGTCATGGGTTCTACTGGTTCCAGCTCCCGGCCGCCCGTGAGGACCGGTCCGGCGGCGACGACAAGCGCGGCGGCCAGAACCCCCAGCAGTGACCCCGGGTTGATGGCCGGACTTGCTGGTGCCAGGCCCCGTTCGGCCCCTTGGATATTTCCGGTAATGTCACACGTTCGGGGTGCAAGTCGCCTAGCGGGTGTTTGCCGGGATCAGGCCGGGGGAGGGGATAAGCCAAGCTCATGACGTTCGAAGACACACTGGCAACTTGGCTGGTCAAGCAGCGATGGTTCGCAGGCAAGGGGCGAACCGTCCATGACCTCGCGGTCGTGGCCGACACCGAGATCATCCCCGGCGACCCCGGCCTGCGGCACCTGATCGTCACCGTCTCGCACGGCGCGACCTCCGATTGCTACCAGCTGTTCATCGGCTCGCGCGCCCGGCTCCCGGCCCGGCTGCGGCATGTGCGGATCGGAACGCATTCCGGGCTGCAGATCTACGACGGCCTGCACGACACGGCGCTGACCCGGATCCTGCTCGACTCGATCGCGGCCGACCGGAGCGTCGGCACGCTGCGGTTCTGCCGGGTCCCCGGGGCGGAAATCGAGACCGGGCTCGACAGCCTGGTGCTGACCGGGGAGCAGAGCAATACCAGCCTGGTGTTCGGCGAGTCCGCCATCTTCAAGGTGTTCCGGCGGGTCACCGCGGGACCGAACCCTGACCTGGAGGTGTCCCTGGCCCTGGCCGAGCTGGGGTCCTCGCACATCGCCGAGCCGTTCGGCTGGGTCGAGACCAGGATGGACGGCGCTCCCGCCGTGCTCGCCATCTTGTCCCGCTACCTGCGGGCGGCCGCGGACGGCTGGGCGCTGGCCGGGACCAGCGTGCGTGACCTGTACGCCACCGAGGGCGCCCGCGCGGGCGAGGTCGGCGGCGACTTCGCGGGCGAGGCCGAGCGGCTCGGGGCCGCGACCGCGCAGGTCCACCGGGACCTGGCGGAGGCGTTCGGCCGCTCCGAGCTCGCGCCCGAGGCGATCCGGGAGCTGGCCGAGCAGATGTTCCGGCGGCTCGACATCGCCATCGCGGCCGTCCCGGAGCTGGCCGCCTACGCGGACAAGATCGGGAACGCCTTCTCCAACCTGGCCAAGCTGACCGACCCGGTGCCGGCCCAGCGGGTACACGGCGACTACCACCTGGGCCAGGTGATGCGGACCCAGACGGGCTGGGTCGTGCTGGACTTCGAGGGCGAGCCCGCCAGTCCGCTGGCGCAACGCCGGGCCCGGTCATCTCCGCTGCGGGACGTGGCCGGCATGCTCCGGTCGTTCGAATACGCGGCCGGGCACCAGCTGCTCAACCGCCCGGACGCGGCCATCCTGGCGCCGAAGGCATCCGGCTGGGTCCGCCGCAACGGCGACGCGTTCTGCGCCGGCTACGCCGCGGCCGGCGGTCTGGACCCGGCGCAGAACTGGGTGCTGCTCCGTGCCATGCTGCTTGACAAGGCGGTGTACGAGGTCATATATGAAGCCAGGAACCGCCCGACCTGGCTGTCCATCCCACTGGAATCTATCGCCGAAT
>Ga0302326_10007170_pt1 | contig 24904 bp, 21 predicted proteins | sample Palsa_T0_3_FD_202264 | JGI IMG/M metagenome (GOLD analysis project Ga0302326, IMG submission 202264) | Peat permafrost microbial communities from Stordalen Mire near Abisko, Sweden - Palsa_T0_3 | ecosystem: Environmental > Terrestrial > Soil > Palsa > Peat permafrost | place: Sweden: Abisko... | reverse complement strand
TGGAGAAGGAGCTGCGCGCCGCGATGCTGCTCACCGGCAGCCGGGACGTCGCTGCCCTGCGCAAAGCGCCGCGCGTCGTCGTGGGTGAGCTCGCGGCGTGGATCGCACAACTCGGTGTCGGTGAGGGTCGGTGAGGGTCGGTGGGCGCCGCGAGCGCCGCTGACCGGCTGACGCTTCCAAGGACGACGCCGAGATTGCGAACGAACGGAGGGACGAGGCCGCTCCGCCTTGGGCGTCTCGGTCGTCTCGACGATCTGGTATCGTTCATTTCGTGATGGAGAAGAAGGGCCGGGGGTCGCGCAAGAGCGATCGGCCCGCCGCGGCGGTGGCCGCGGAGCTCAAGGAGAAGCGCGATGCGTTCCTCCAGAGCTTCTTCAAGCGTGGGGCCGAGCTGTCCGATGAGCTGATGCAGGAGAACCGGCGCCTCCGCGATCAACTCGGCGCGCTCGAAGCGGAGAACGCCGAGCTGAAGACGCAGCTGGCCAGCGACCGCGCCATCCGCGACCTGCTGAAGAAGATCGACCAGCTCGAACGGGACAAGTCGCGTCTGCTCTCGACCGTGCACGAGCAGGAGGAAATGACCGGGCAGATCAGCCACCGGGTCACCCAGGTGGAGAACGACCTCGAGAGCTTCGCCAACCTCTACGTCGCGAGCTTTCAGCTTCATCTCTCGCTGCGGCTGCGAACGGTGATTCGCCACATCAAGGAGCTCTTGCAGCAGCTGATCGGCGCGCGGGCGATGGCCATCTATCTGGCCGACGAAGGGGGGCAGCGTCTGGTCCCGGTCGCCTCCGATGGGATCGAGCTGGCGTCGGTCGCCGGCGTCACCTTGCACGACGGCGCGGTGAGCGACCCCGTCGCGGCGGTGGTCGAGCGCACCTTCCTCACCGGCGTCGCGCACATCGCCGAGGGCGCGGTGACCAGCGAGCCCGCCGCCTGCATTCCCCTTCACGTCGAGGACCGTCCCATCGGCGCCATCGTGGTCTATGGCCTCTTCGCCCAGAAAGCGGCGTTCGTCACGCTCGACCGCGAGCTCTTCAAGCTCCTCGGGGCGCACGCCGGGGCGACCCTGCTCGCCGCATACATGTACACCGCCGGCGATGGACGCTTGCCGGAGCCGGAGGCGCTGCGCAGCTTGCTGGAGTGAGGCCACGCCGCTCGGCCCGCGTCCAGGCGCGATTCCGTTTCATTTGTCGCGGACGACCATCATGGCTCAGAATGGAAGGACGGGGAGTTTCCCAAGCATGAGCGCGCCTCAATACAGCTGCCTGGTCGTCGAAGACTCGCCGATGATGCGGCAGCTTCTGGTGCTGGCCCTCTCCCGCGTCAAGAATCTGCGCGTCACCGAGGCCGATGACGGCGTCGACGGCCTGCGCAAGCTGGCCGGCGGCAAGTTCGACATCATCATCACCGACATCAACATGCCCATCATGGACGGGCTCAAGCTGGTCAAGCGCGTACGCAGCGATCCCGCGCACAAGGGCGTGCCCATCGTCATCATCACCACCGAGGGATCCGGCGAGGACCGCAAGCGCGCGCTGGAGCTGGGCGCGAACGCCTACATCACGAAGCCCATCCAGGCCCCGCAGGTGATCGCCAAGGTCAAGGAGCTGCTAAAGATCGCGCCGTGAGCCTGGCCGCGCGCGTGAAAATCTGTGGTGTGACGACGGTGGCGCAAGCGGTGGCCTGCGCCGACCTGAGAGTCGACGCGCTGGGGGTGAACTTCGTGGCGTCGAGCCCGAGGCGCGTGGACGAGAGGCTCGCGCGCGCGGTCGTCGAGGCGGTGGGGCGGCGTACGCTGGTCGTCGGCGTGGTGGCGGGGATGACGGTGGAGGCGATGCGCGCGCTGGTCGATCGAACCGGGGTTGGGTGCCTCCAGCTCCACGGCGACGAGTCGGCGGCGGAGGTCGCCGCGCTTCTCCCCCACGCCTACAAGGCCATGCGCATCGCGGGACCCGAGGACGCGACCGACGCCGAGGGCATGCCGGGCGAATACGTGATGGTGGACGCCCAGGTGCAAGGTTCGCTCGGCGGAACGGGGCACACCTTCGACTGGGGATGGGTGGTGGGGCTGGCGAGCCGCCGCAAGCTGGTGCTGGCGGGAGGATTGACGCCGGAGAACGTGCGCTCCGCGGTGGAGCGGGTGCGCCCCTGGTGCGTGGACGTGGCCAGCGGCGTGGAGAGCGCGCCCGGTGTCAAGGACCTGGGCCGGGTGCGCGCTTTCGTGGAGGCGGCGCGACCGGGTGGGTGAATCGAGGATCGCATTGGATCCAGCCAGGACCGTCCGCCCCTCACTCCCAGGTGAGCGACGAGCGGGCGACCATCGCCGCGAGGGGGTCCTTCTCGCGGTCCATCCCCTCGAGGAGCACGTCGGCGGGGGTCTTGCCGTGGCTCACCAGGTTGCGCAAGCGCGCCAGGTGCACGCGCTCGTCCCTGCCGCGGCCGTCGAGCCGCCGGCGACGCTCCAGGCCCCCGTCGGCGAGGTCGACCATGCGCTCGGCCACCGCGGTCAGGGGCGCGCCGCGGAACGTCGTCCGCAGGCCGTCCTTCCAGGCCCGCGTGCGAAGATCGGCGACCTCGGCGTGGGTCCAGCCGTCGACCAGGGCTTCCGCCCCGGCGAGCGCGGCGTCGTCGTAGAGCAGCGCGGTCCACATGGCCGGGAGCGCGCACTTCATGTCGCTCGACTGCGCGTCGGCCGAGCGGATCTCGATGGTCTTCTTGAGCCGGACCTCGGGAAAGAGCGTGTTGAGGTGCGTCTTCCAGTCGTCCATGTTGGGCCGGTGGCCCTGGAAGCCGTTCTGCCAGAAGGCGCGAAACGTCTGGCCGGTGTTGGCGATGGCAAGGCCGTCCCTCTTGAAGAGGAACATGGGAATGTCGAGCGCCCACTCGATGTAGTCGTCGAAGCGGGCGTCCTTCTTCCACAGGCCCGGCAGCAGGCCGGTGCGATCGGGATCGACGTCGAGCCAGACGCGACCGCGGTAGGTGAGACCGCCGTGGGGGCGCCCTTCCTTCCACGGGCTGTTGGCGAGCATCGCCATGGTGGCGGGCGCCAGGGCCAGAGCCACGCGCATCTTGCGCATGGCGTCGGCCTCGCTGTCATAGTCGAGGTTGACCTGCACCGTGCAGGTGCGGAGCATCATGTCGAGCGCGTGAGCGCCTCGCGTGGGCAGGTACTCGCGCATGACGCCGTAGCGCTGCTTGGGCACCCAGGTGTAGTCCTCGCGGCGCGCGAAGGGGTGAAAGCCGACGCCCAGCCAGCGCGCGCCCATGGCCCGCGACAGCGGACCGATCTCGCGCATGTGGCCACGGAGCTCCGCACACACCTCGTGGATGGTCTCCGCCATGGCGCCGGACAGCTCGAGCTGCCCCCCCGGCTCGAGCGTCACCGACGCGTGGCCTCGCAGGAGGGCGATGACCGGCCCCCCCTCGTGCTCGCGCTCCATCGCCCACCCGTACTTGGACGACAGCTCGTCGAGGATGCGCGCCACGCTGCGTTCGCCGGGATAGGGCAAAGGAAGGCGCGTCGCCTCGAAGAGGCTTCCTTTCTCCACCTCCGGGCCGATGCGCCAGCCCGTCCGGGGCTTGCAAGCCTCGGCAAAGGGGAGGACGAAGTCGTCCCGACGGCGAATCGGCTCGAGGTCGCTGGGCTCGGTCGTCGTCACGAAGGGTCCGCGGGTTCGATGCCGTCGCGCCGGAAGCCGTTTCTGCCTCGTAGCCCAGGCCTGGGCCGGACGGATAGTGATTTGTCGGTCATTCCGCGCTCACGACGTGCTGCGGAGACCGGCGCGGGGCGATGTCCTGGCGGTGCGCTTGCGGTCGAAGAGGCGAACTCTTCGCACGAGTAGGTCGAACATGAAGAGTGCGATGGCACCTCCGACGAAACGCGGCCACAGGTCCTCGTGGTAGCGGATGACTTCGCCGGCCGGATCGAAGACCTGCGCGGCGGTCGCGTCGAGGGCGCCGCCCGTCGCCGTCGCGGCCTGAGCGAGCGTCGCCACGTCGGGGGCGAGGGCCAGGTACTCGCGCGGGTACGGGTTGGTCACGTGCCCGAAGCTCTCGGCGACGACGGCGCTCTTCAGGTTGCCGCGCCCGTCGTCGATGGGCTTCTCCAGGGAGGCGTGCATCAGGAACGATCCGTAACGGTCGAGCGGAAAGTCCGCCTCGTAACGACCGGGCGCGGTCTGGGGCATCGGTTGGGTGTGCGTCTCCCCGCCGGGCTGCGGACCGGTGACGGTGAAGCTCGCGCCGAGACCGTTCTCGAAGCGGTCGTCCCCGCCCACGGCGTCGAGCACGGCGTGCACGTGGCCCGTGGCCGGGTCGATCTCCGCGCGCATGTCGAACACCTGGCGCCGCCTCTGGCGCATGTGCTCGCGCACCAGCTGCCCCCAGAACTGGCCCCACCCCGGCCAGCGTAGCCACTCCACCGCCCAGAGGTTCTTCACGTCGCTGGTCCACGCCAGCGTCCAGCCCAGGCCCACGTGCCAGCGCGCGAGGATGGGCTCCCCGAGCTCGCTCTCCAGGATCTCCTGCGCCGGCGAGGGCTTCATCTTGGTCGCCACGTACCCGTGCAGGAACGGCGCGCCGCCGATGTCCAGCCCCCGAAGGAAGTCCGCCGGCGAGACCACCTTGGGCTGGAAGTACTCCTCCACCGCGGCCGAGCGGCTCACCATCTCGGTCTCGCGCGTGAAGATGCGCGGGAGCGACTGCGGGTCCGCCACCTTGTAGAAGCGCCCGCCCCCGACCTCGGCGATCATGCGCAGCAAGGTCTCGTCGACGCCCGCCCCCAGACCCACCGTGGATACGGTGATGCTCTCCGCCGCCATCGCCTGAACCAGGTCGCGGATCCCGTTCTGCGGCGCCTGCCCATCGGTCAGCAGAATGACGTGCTTCTTCTTGGCGCGTGTCGTGGTGAGCGCCTGGTAGGCGGCATCGAGCGCGGGGAAAATCTCCGTCCCTCCGCCGGCCTGGATACGCGCGATGTCGCTCTGGATGCGGGCGCGGTGCTTGGCGGGGGTCATGCGCACGATGCGCGTGGGCAGCGAGTCGAACACGATGACCTCGAGGAGGTCGTCCGCGGCGAGCGTGTCGGCCGTGGCCTTCGCCGCCTGCTTGGCCATCTCCAGCGGCAGGCCGGTCATGGATCCCGAGCGGTCGATGACCAGCGCCATGGCCACCTCCGGCTCGTCGCGCCGCTTCTCGGCGTCCATCCGCACCGGGAGGATGCGCTCGACGGTGGTGTGGTACCAGCCCCCGAGGCCGTAGCCGCTCTCGCCGCCCGCGAAGAGGAAGCCGCCACCGGTGTCGCGGACGTACTGCTCGAGGGTGTCCTGCTGCGTCAGCGACACGCGCTCGGCAGGCATGTCGGAGAGGACGATGAAGTCGTAGCGCTCCGCATCGGCCAGGGTGGTGGGAAGAGGGCTGGTGGTGTCGACGTTGAGCTCCTGCGCGGAGAGCGCGCTGGCCAGATAGCTCGCGCGCGCCGGATTGCCGTCGACGTAGAGGACGACGGGCTTGGCGATGATGGCGGCGACGGCGGTAGCGGTGTTGTTTTCCTTGAAGCGATCCTGCGCGGCCTCGCTCACGGTGAGCGAATAGGTGACCTGCGTCCCCTCGACCACCCGGCTCTTGAAGGCGACGTCGTTGTCACCGGCCACGAGGTCCACACGCCGCACGCCGTCGAGGCCGTTCACCAGATCGCCCTGGAGGAGCACCACTTTCACCGTCTGCGGCACGCTCGAGAAGATCTGGGCGTGCACGTCGAAGGTCTCCCCTTCGTGGATCTTGTCGGGGACGCGCAGATCGCGCACCGCGACCTCGCCCGGCACCGGGCGCTTGTAGGGAATGGAGAAGAGCTTCACCCCGTACGAGCGCGCGCGGTTGGCCTCCGCCAGCAGATCGCCGTCGGTCTGAACCCCGTCGGACAGGATGACGGCGCGGCGCAGATAGCCCTCGGGGAAGAGGCCGTAGGCCAGCTGCAAGGCGCTGGCGATGTCCGTCGCACCCCCCAGACCCGGACCGTGGCGCTCGATGGCCGGCGCCTTCTTCTCGTCGTCCGCCACCGGCACGACGCGCGGTCGCTTGGCGAAGGTCACCAGCCTCACTCGGTCGTCCCTGGGGCGCGCATCGAGGGCGCCCTGCACCTCGATCCGCGCGTCCTCCAGCGCCGCATCGGGGACGCTGTCGCTCACGTCGACGACGTAGACGGTGCACACCTTCTGCGTCGTCGCCGTACGGGCCAGACGGGCCATGCCCAGGGCCAGGACGGCCACGAAGGCCACGCGCAGCACCACCGACAGAACCCGCTGCGCCAGCGGCAGATCGGCCAGGCTGCGGCCGATGACCCAGATGAAGTACGGCGCCAGCAAGGCGATGCCCAGCATCCGCGGCGCGAGCAGCTCGTAGTCGCGCCCGTGCCGCTGCCAGGTCAGCGTCGGGCCCGCATACCAGACGTAGTGCAGGTAGAGCCACAGGCCGAGCGCACCGACGCCAACGAGACCTGCGCCCCAGAGCACCTTGCGGGTCCGGGCAGTCATACCGTCAGCCTCCGGTGGTAGGTCGCCCACTCCAGCGCGGTGAGCAGCGCCACGGCGAGCAGCAGGTAGATCCATATCTCGCGCCGTACACCGACACGGAAGCCGGCCACCTGCCCCGCCGGCTGCCCGTCCACCGAGAGCGTGGCGCGCGGAGCGATGGCGCTCTCCGATCGGTCCAGCAGGTTGGCGGCAAACTGGGTCTGCTGCTCGCCGGCCGTCAGCTGGTAGAACCCGGCCTGCTCGCCGAGGAACACCGCGCGCCCCTCGTGCACGGGGACGGGCTGCACCGACCCATCCGGGAGCTTCACCGTCGCCGAGGCCACGCCCCCCGCCACCGGAATGCGCCACACCTCGCCGGTGCGGAAGCTGGAGAGGTACTGCGCGTCCTCGTCGGTGAACCAGTTGACGCAGTCGATGATGAAGAGCGGCCAGGCCGTGCGCAGAGGCAGGTCGCTGTCGCGGACGTCGAAGCCCACCGCCACGAACCGGTAGCCGCCCCGCGTCCCCGCCACCAGCAAGGGCGAGGCGCCCCCGTCGGAGGCGCCGAGCACCTTGTCACCCGCCTCGGGGACCAGCTTGTGACCCAGCGCGACGTTGACGTCGTCCAGCGCGAGGAAGCGCACCGCCGGGTGCTTGCGGTCGATCTTGTCGAAGCCCGGCTGCGTCAGCGCGTCGGTCACCTTCACCGGCGAGCCGGGGCCACGCGGGTCGAGGTAGAGCGCGTTCGCCTGGGGCATCTCCGGGGGCGTGGCGCCGTCGAAGATCACGGTGTCCCACCTCCCCTTGGCCAGCGCCTGCGGATAGGCCCCGGGCGCGACGTCGGTCACGTCGAGGTATTCGTCGAGGAGGAGGGCGGCCTCGAGGTAGGTGTTGCCCGCGGTGACGACGAGGACCTTGGCGCGACGCCGCTCCGGCAAGAGCGCGTACGCACGATCGTCGGCGGGGAGATCGTCGCGCGTCCCGTCGACCAGGGCGATCTTGGCCTCCAGCGTGCGGTTCGCCCCGGAGAGCTGCGGATAGAAGCGCGGAAGGGACGCCCCGGGCTGCAGGCGAAGCTTGGTGACGTCGACCAGCGCTCCGTCCCCGAGGAGCTGGAGCTCGACGTCCTCGGACGCGGTCCCGGTGTTGGTGAGCTCGAGCATCACCTCGTACCGGCTCTTGTCGAGCGGGTAGCGGCGCACCGAGAACTGCGTGATGCCGACGTTGCGATCGCTCTTGCCCACCTCGACGTAGGAGAGCTTCGCGCTCCCCAGGTGCACCGGCCCCGAGGAGTCACTGGCCTCTCCCAGGGCCCCGTCGGACACCACGACGATCTCTCCGCTTTCCACGCCGCGGAGGACATCGCTGGCGAAGCGCAAGGCGCGCGGAAAGTCGGCGCGCGCGTCGGTGGGGCGAATGCCGTCGAGCTCGCGCTCGAGCGCCGAGGTGTCGGCGGTCATGGGGCCCAGCGGGGTCACCATGGCGTCCATCTGCGCGACCAGCATGCGGTCGGCGCCACCGAGGCCGCGCACGATCTTCTTCACCGCGTCCTTGGCGGAAGCGAGGCGGCTGGGCGCCACGTCGGTGGCCTGCATGGATGCGCTGGCATCGACCAGGACGACCACCGTGCGCCCCCGGATCAGGCTCTCGGCGGCGCGCGGATCGCCCAGGGCCAGCACGAGCAGCGCCAGCAGGGCCAGCTGGAGGAGCAGCGAGAGAAGCCGCTTCAGCTTGGAGAAGAGGCTGGTGGCCTCCTTGTCGCGGAGGATGCGCTCCCACAACGGCGAGAACGGGACCACCACCACGCGGCGGCGCAGCTTGAGGATGTAGAGGATGAGGACGCCGAAGCCGACCGCGCCGAAGACGGCGAGGAGCTGCGCGAGCGGCAGGCCGGCGAGGATCATACGCGCGGGGCCCGACGCTCTACCGGAGGAACCCGCCGCGCCGGAAGACGCGGAGGATCAGCTCGTCGAAGGCCATGTCGACGCGCGCGGTGACGTAGGGCACTTGATGGGTGGCGCAGAAGCGGTCGATGTCGGCGAGGTATCCGGCGTACGCCTCCCCGAAGCGCGCCAGAACCTTGGCCGTCACTGTCACCTCGCGCTCGTCGCCGGTCTCGCAGTCGTAGACCAGGACGTCGCCGTGGAGCTTGGGGTGGCCCTCGCCGGGGTCGGTCACGTGCACGACGAAGGGGTCGAACTTGTTGTACCGGAGCACGTTGATCCCTCTCTCGAACCCCAGCGGATCGTAGAGGTCGCTCACCAGGACGGCGAGACCGCGGCGCTTGTTCTGGGCCACGAACGTCCTCATCGCGTCGCCGAGGTCGGTGGTCCCTTCGGCCTTTACTCCGCGAAGGAAACGGAAGGCCTTGAAGATGCGCGCCTTGCCGCGCGTCTCCGGCATGCGCTCCATCACGCGGTCGCTGGTGGTCACCATGGTCACGCGGTCGAGGTTGGCCAGGCCCACGTAGGCCAGCGCGGCGCAGACCTTCTTCGCGTAACGGAGCTTCTGACCGTCGCCGAACGCCATCGACGCGCTGGTGTCGAGAATGAAGTAGATGGCGAGGTCCTCCTCCTCCTCGTAGAGGCGGACCAGCAGCTTCTCGAAGCGCTGGTAGACGTTCCAGTCCAGATACCGGAAGTCGTCGCCCGGCTGGTAATCGCGGTGGTCGGCGAACTCCACGCCGCTTCCGCTCTTCTTCGTCCTCCGTTCGGCGCGCAGGCGACCGGCGAAGACACGCCGGCTGACCAGCGACAGGTACTCGAGCTTGCGCTGGAACGCCTCGTCGAAGAGATCGTCGTCCTTGCTGGAGACGGCCTTCTTGTCGCGACGCCAGGGGAGGACGTCTAGAAGGCCCATGGTCCCTTCTCGCGGGGGAGGGCCGGGGTGGGCGCGTCTCGTTTCATCTCAGTTGACCGCGGGCTGCGCGGCCTTCTCGGCCTTGCCTTCGGGGACGGCCTTCAGGATGGCGTCGATGACCTGGTCGGTCCTGATGCCCTCGGCCTCGCCCTCGAAGTTGAGCAGCACGCGGTGCCGTAGCGCCGGATGAGCCACGGCGCGCACGTCGTCGACGCTGGCGGCGAAGCGCCCCTCGAAGAGCGCACGGATCTTGGACGCGAGGAGGATGGCCTGCGCGCCTCGCGGCGATCCACCGTAGCGGACGAAGCGCCTGGTCAGATCCGGTGCATCGGGCCCGTCCGGGTGGGTGGCCTGCAGGATGCGAACGACGTAGTCCTGCACGTGCCGCGCGACGGGCACCTGCCGGACGAGCTGCTGCATCTGCAGGATGTCCTCGCGGTTCAGCACCGCCTGCCGCTTCTCGAGACCCGTACCGGTGGTCCGATCGAGGATCTGATGGAGCTCGTCCCGCCCCGGGAAGGGCACGTGCAGCTTGAAGAAGAAGCGATCGAGCTGCGCCTCCGGCAGCGGGTAGGTTCCCTCCATCTCCAGCGGGTTCTGCGTGGCCAGGACGACGAAGGGCTCGTCGAGCACGTGGGTGCGCTTGCCGACGCTCACCCGGTGCTCCTGCATGGCCTCGAGGAGAGCGCTCTGGGTCTTCGGCGTCGCGCGGTTCACCTCGTCGGCGAGAACGATGTTGGCGAAGATGGGCCCTTTGCGAAAGTCGAAGACCTTGCCGCCGGCCTGCGTCTCGTCGATGACGGTGGTGCCCAGGATGTCCGCCGGCATGAGGTCGGGCGTGAACTGGATGCGCGAGAAGGTCAGCGACAGGGTCTCCGCCAGCGTGCGCACCAGCATCGTCTTGCCCAGGCCAGGGACGCCTTCGAGCAGCGCATGCCCTCCTCCGAGCATGCATGAGATGACGCCGTCGACCACCTCGCGGTTGCCGACGATCGATTTCGCGATCTCCGCGCGCAACGTCTCGATGCGCTGGCGGAAGAGGGTCACGTGCTCCCGAACGGCTTCTGTCTCGGTCATGAGGCTCTCGTCACCGCTCGCTCTCGCAGAGCGGCTCTGTGGTGGTGGTCACGGCTTGTCTTCGCGTGGCCGGATCAGCTGAAAGTATCGCTTTACGTAGAAGCGGTAGCCGCCCGGAATCTCGTCCTTGGCGAGCGACTCCTCCGCGACCTGGTGGTACTCGGTGTAGACTTTGTGATAGCCGCGCGAAGCGAAACCGCGCTCCGCCGCGCCGAGGATCACCTGACTGCGCGAGCCGCCCTGGCCGCTGTCGGCGCCTTGAACCTGGGTGTCCTCGGTTCCCATCTTGGGGTTCGTCGCGCCGGCTTGCACTTTGGGATCGTGCCCCTCGCCCCAGCCCCGTCCCGGCTGCGACGGGCCCTCGCCACCGGCGCCGCCCTGACCGGAGCTTGGGCTCGATCCGGCGCCACCCTGCCCCTTGGACAGCATCAGCAGCTTTTCGCCGTTGGGCCCCAGCACCCAGGTCTCGCCGCCCGAACCACCCCGGCCCTTCTGCCCACCCTGACCGTCTTGACCCTGCTGGCCCTGCCCGTCCTGGCCGTTCTGCCCTTGGCCGTTCTGACCCTGCTGGCCTTGCCCGTCCTGGCCGTCCTGCCCCTCTTGCCCCTCGCCTGCTTGCCCCTGCCCCTGCTGGCCCTGGCCGCGTGCCATGCGCCCAAACCTCTTCAGGCGAGCGACTTGCCCCTTACCGCCCTGGCCCTGCTGGCGCATGAGCTCGCGCATCTCCTGCAGCTTCTCCTTGAGCTCCTCCTTCTCCTTCTCCGACATCTGCTGCTGCTGCATCTGGTGGATGTCTTCGGCGCCCTGGTCGAGGTCCTGCGCCGTCAGTCCGAGGTCTTTCATCAAATCTTCGGCGGCCTGCTCGAGCTCGCGGTCCAGGCGATCGAGCTGGCGGCTGGAGTTCTTTTGCTGATCGAGATCGCGGTCGAGGCGTTCGAGCTCTCGCTGCTTCTTCTGGAGGAGGCTCTGCTCCTCGTCGGAGCCGCCGTCCGCGACCTTCTCTTTGTGCTTGAGAATGTCGTCGGCCAGCTCCTGGCGGCGTTGCTCCATCTCCTGCTGGCGCTTCTCGGCATCGGCGGCCGCCTTCTGCAGCGCCGCGCGCATCTGATCGAGCTTGGCCTTGTCGATCTGGCCACCCTGTTCGCGCATCTTCTTGGCCAGGTCGTGCATGGCGTCCCGGGCCTGCTCGAGCTTGTCGTCGGTGAGGGCGTCGCCTAGAGGCCTGGTCAGCTCGGCCTTCTTCATCTCCTCGCCGATTTGCCCGAGCTGCTCTTCGAGCGCCTTCTTGTCGGCGTCGCTGCCGGTCAGGAGCTTCTGCTCCAGGGCTTCCATGCGACGGAAGGCCTCGGTGCGATCGAGGCGCCGGTTGGCGATATCGTCGACCAGCTTGTTGAACTCCTCGATGGCCGCCCGGGTGTCGTCGCTCGGGTCCTTCTGCTTCAGCTGCTGGAGAAAGTCCTTCACGTCCTCGAGGTCGTCCGGCGCCATGTCCATGGGGTCGAGGGTGGTCGCGTGGGTCGCGGGCACGTGGTGGCGCACCTCGAAGAGCAGGGCCAGGGCGAGCACCCCGGCCAGCGCGGTGGCCGGTCCCAGCGAGGGGGGAAGCGGGATGCGCACCGCGGCGCGCGGCTTCGCCCGGGGGACGGCCCGAACCGCGTCCTCGATGGCGGCCGCCATGAAGGGGGTGCGCTCGGCCTCCGGTCGCTCCCCGAACGCGAGCGCGCTGGCCAGGCCGTCATGCAGGCCGTGAAACCGGTCGAGAGCGCGAGCACCGGCCCGGTCCGGCAGGCGTCGCGACCAGCCGACGACCGCCGCGATTCCCACCCCCGCGGTCGCCAGCCAGAGCACCGCGCGCGCCGGTCGCTCGGCCACCCAGCCGAGCTTGCGCAGGGCCACGTCGACGATGGCAACGACAAGCGCAGCGCAGAGCGCCCCTGAACCCACGCGAAGGGTGTGACCGAGCCGGATGCGCCTCTCGGCGCGCGCCGCCAGCCGGCGAATCGGCTCGACCCCCTGGCGCTCGGTGCTCATGCGTTGCTCACGTGGCCTGTCGGCTGTGACGTGCGGCGAGCGACGAAGTTCCCTCGATGACTCGCATCTTTCTCCGAGTGTAGCAAAAGGGGAGCCCGCGCCTTCTTTCCGCCGTCACGCGCGCCCCTCGCAGGGCGCGTCTCTCTTGCGCGAAGAGGTACGCGCGCGCTCCCTCGCCCATTCCCATCCCGTCCTCGGGGCTGCGGGTTTCAGCGGACCAGCGCAGCCAGGAGGGCAGCGAGCACACCGGCGGCCAGCAGCGCGACCAGGAGCGCCATCGTGACGCGACGACGCGGCGCCGGCGGACGCTCGGGAGGGCGAGCGGCCAGACCCGGCGTGGTCGAAAGCGCGGCCTCGGGCGACGGCTCCACCGAGGTGTCCGCCACGACGGCAGCGGCCGGCAGCGCGGGCGGCCCCGGCGTCGCCAGGGGGGCGGCCAGGGGCGTCCCCACGGGCGACCCTTCGGGGGGGAGAGGCGTCGGGACCGGCGATGCCTCGGCGACCGGCGGCGCCGTCATGGGCAACGCCGCGGGGACCAGGGGCATCGAGATCAGCAGCTCCTCGGGGACCCGCGGCATCGCCGTCAGCACCGACGGATCGCTCGGCAGAGCATGCGCTTCGAGGGTGGGACCGTCCACCGGAGCTTCGTCGTCGAAGGCCAGGGCCACCTCCTCGTAGCGCACGGTGTGCGCGGCGCGACCGGCCAGCGAGCTGGCGTCGAGCGTCTCGGCCAGCGGCGGGTGCACCGTGCGCTTCACCGTGCGCTCGAGCGCGCCCTTCCACCGCTCGAGAAGCAAGGCGAGCTCCTCTTCTCCCCCCGTCACGTCGATGTGCGCACGAACCGCCGCGGCCAGCTGCTCGGCGGTGATGGTACGACGCTCGCGCTCTGGCTCCAGCGCCGCCGCCACCGCGTCGAGCAGCGGCTCGGGGAGCTCCGGACGGAGCGACGCCAGCGGAACGAATCGCGGATTGCGCATGGCTCGAAGGAGCTCGTACTCGTCCTTCTGGTGCCGGCCGAAGGGCAGCCGCCCCGTCGCCAGGCGCCACGCGAGGAGCGCCGCCGCGTACACGTCGGCGCGCTGATCGACCGCCTCGCCGCGCGCTTGCTCCGGCGCCATGCAGCCGAGCGTCCCCTTGATGACGCCCAAGCGGGTGCCCGAGGCGACGCCGAGCACCTTGGCGATGCCGAAGTCGGTGAGCTTCACCCCGCCGCTCCAGTCGAGGAGCACGTTCGACGGCGACACGTCGCGGTGCACGATGGGCGTCGCCTGGCCGCTCTCGTCGCGAAAGCCGTGCGCGTAGGCGAGGGCGGTGAGTACCCGCTCGGTCACGTGCCACGCGGCCAGGTCGGGCAGACGCACGCCGTTGGCCTGGCAGAGACGCAGGATGCGGCCGAGCGCGACTCCCGGAACGTATTCGAAGACCAGGGCGGCGAAGCCCGGCTCCTCGAGGAAGGCGCGCACCTGGACGATGCAGGGATGCCGCAGGCGCACGCACACGGAGGCCTCGCGCGCGAAGGCGTTGGCGGTCTCGCCGTCGTGCCGCTCGTTCCGGGCCTCGGCGATGGTCTTGATGGCGACGAGCTTTCCGGCTCGCGAGCGTGCCAGGAACACCTCCCCCGCCCCGCCGACGCCGAGGCGCTGGAGAATGGAGAAGGGGGCCAGGGAACGGGGGGGCTCTTCGCTGGGGAACAAGGGCGAGGGGGAGTTTCGTGCGGAAAGGCTCGGAGGAGAAGAGGCGGGACTCGCGCCCGGTGGCGATGAATCCGCTGAAGGAACGGTGAGCCCGCGAAAAGACTGGCGTCGACCGCCCTCCGCGGTTCAAATCCCGCCCATCGTGCGGTCGCTACCCGCCCTGCCTGCTATCCGCCTCGTGGTCACGCGCGATCACGGAGCCGAGGCGCGGGCGCTGGGCGGGTTCCTCGACGTGCGGCGGCTCGAGCTCGTCGTGCGGCACCCCGACGGGACCGAGAGCGCCCCTTTCGCATACGACGTCGCCGCCCGCAAGGCACTCGACGCCGCGGTCATCGCCGCGTGCTACCTCGACGGAGGCGTCCGTCACGTGTATCTCCGCTCCGCGGTCCGGCCTCCCTGCGCGCTCCGCCCGGTTCCTCCGGAGCACGATGGCTCCCTGTGGGAGCTGCCCGCCGGCCTCGTCGAGCCGGGGGAGGAGCCGTCCGAAGCCGCCGCGCGCGAGCTGGGCGAGGAGCTCGGGTTCGTCGCCGTCGCGGCCGACATGCGACCGCTCGGCGAATGGACGTTCCCGGTTCCGGGGATGATCGCCGAGCGTCACCTCTTCTACGTCGTGGACGTCGATCCAGCGGCGCGGTCGCTCCCCACCGAGGACGGCTCGGCCCTGGAGCAAGGTGCCTCGATCATCGCCTTGCCCGTCGCCGATGCGCTCGAGCACTGCCGTCGCGGCAATCTGCGCGACGCCAAGACCGAGCTGGCATTACGCCGCCTGGCGGAGAGCTCACCTTGAAGCCGCGGGTCTACGTGGTGCTCAAGCGTTCTTCCTGGCGCAAATGGGTGGAGGAAGAGAACGACGTGCGCATCACGCGCCTGCTCGAAGCGGGCGACGAGACGGTGCGCCGCATGCGCCCGGGACACGACGACCACATCCAGACGGTCGACGAGGTGCGCCGCGCCCTGGCCGAGCTGGGCGCGGAGGTGACCTGGAGCGACCGGCCCCACGGATTCCGGGTGGAGGGTCGCTGCGACCTCGTGGTCACCGTGGGCGGCGACGGCACGCTCCTCGCGGCGTCTCACGGTATCGGCGCGGGGACGCCGCTGCTCGGCATCAACAGCGCGCCGGTGCACTCCGTCGGCTTCTTCTGCGCCGCCCGGAAAGGACAGGCCCGGGCCGCTCTCGGCGCAGCGCTCGACGGGTCGCTCCGGCGCGTGGAGCTCACCCGGATGCGGGTCGAGCTCAACGGGCGCTCGCTGCATCATCGAATCCTGAACGAAGCCCTCTTTTGCCATGCTTCGCCGGCCGCGACCTCGCGCTACATCCTCAAGATCGCGGGCGACCGTGGCAAGCTCATCTCGAGCGAGGAGCAGAAATCGAGCGGCATGTGGGTGGGCCCCGCGGCGGGCTCCACGGCGGCGCAGAAAAGCGCAGGGGGGAAAGTGCTCCCCCTGAGCTCGCGAAAACTCCAGTTCGTGGTGCGTGAGCCCTACCAGGGCGCGGGCCACGAGCTGGCGATGACGCTGGGACTGATCGACGAGGGGCAGGAGCTCCAGATAAAGAGTAAGGTGCGGCAGGCTCGGCTGTTTCTCGACGGGGACCACATCGAGCACCAGGTGACCATCGGCGACGTGGTGGCCATGCGGCGTTCCGACGAGGCGCTCGCGGTCCTGGGTCTGTCACGGAACGGCGAGGCGAAGCTCGGCCCTTCGCCGGCTTCGAAGAGTCGTCGAGGCGCGTAGCGTCGTTCGCTCCCGCCGCGCATATTTCGCAGGCCTTCGGAATTGCCGAGCGCCGAACTCGTGGTTAGTGGTGTGCTGTAACCAAGGCGGCGTATGGCAATCACCGGTGCAGGGGGGCCCCCTACGACCCCTGAGAGAAGGACGCGACCGTCGCCGCGCCACGGCCACGCGGTGCCGTACTCGCTGGTCGAAGAGGCGCTGGCCACCCCGGCGACGTCCTGGGTGCGCAACTGGGCATCGCAGGACTGGATCGCCGTCGCCTACTTCGTCGTCCTCCTCTCGGCGCTGGCTCTCTGCCACGGACCCGATCGCAACGCCTGCATCGTCCGCGTGGCGGCCAACTTCGGGATGTTTCTTTTCGTGCTGGCGCTGGTGCGCGGCAACGTTCTCCGCTGGGGCAGCGTGGCCAGCTCGCAGCTCTATCGGGTCGCCATCATCGCCACCCTCCTCAACACCTTCTTCCAGCTGCGGGAAATCCTCCCCCTGGTCAGTCCGTGGAGCGACGACGCGCGGATCTACGCCTTCGACATGAAGGTGTTCGGCTTCGAGCCGAGTGTGTACTTCGATCGCTGGGTCACGCCCGCGACGACCGAGTGGTTCGCCTTCTTCTACTTTCTCTACTTCCTCATCCTGTGCGCGCACGTCTTGCCCATGGTCTTCATGCAGCGCGACACGCACATGCTCAACCAGTTTGCCACCGGCGCGCTGCTGATGTTCCTCGGGTCGCACGTCATCTACATGATGGTGCCCGGCTACGGGCCCTACTGGTACCTGCGGGACGCCTTCACCCACGAGCTCACGGGGGGAACGTTCTGGCGCTGGGTGCGCGAGACGGTCGACGCCGGCGGCGCCCAGAAGGACATCTTTCCCAGCCTGCACACCGGGTCGCCGACGTTCTTTGCCATCTTCAGCTTTCGCCACCGCAAGGTCCTCCCTTTCAAGTACACGTGGCCGCTCATCACCTTCCTGGCCACGCAGATCATCATCGCCACGCTGTTCCTGCGCTGGCATTACCTCATCGACGTCTTCGCCGGCCTCGCCCTGGCGACGGCGTGCCAGTTTCTCGGCCAGCGCGTGGCCGACTGGGAAGGCGCGAAGCGCGAACGGCTGGGTCTGCAGTCGGCGTGGATGCCGCTCGTCTATCCGTGGAGCCGATCGTCGGACGACTGAAACGTCCTGCGGGGGACGCGTGCTAACCTCGGCCGGACTCGAGGAACTGGATGCTTGGATTCGAGATCATTGGCACCGGGCACTACGTGCCGGGACGACCGGTGTCGAACGACGACCTGGCGCGCGTGATGGACACGAGCGACGAATGGATCTTCAAGCGCTCGGGGATCCGCCAGCGCCACTTCGCGCCGGAAGGGGCCGGCTGCAGCGATTTCGCGCTGCATGCCAGTCGGCGGGCGATGGAGGCCGCGAACATCACGCCCGACGAGATCGACTACGTCGTCTTCGCCACCATGACGCCCGAGTACGTGTTCCCCGGATCCGGCGCGCTCCTCGCACACAAGCTCGGCCTGAAGGGCGTGCCGGCGCTCGACATCCGCCAGCAGTGCGCGGCGATGCTCTTCGGACTGCAGATCGTCGACGGGCTGATCAAGAGCGGCGCCGCACGGACCGTCCTCTTCGTGGGCGCGGAGGCGCACGCCGGCTTCATGCCCTGGGAGAACTGGGAAGCGCTCGACCCCGCCAGCGGCAAGACGGCGACGCCCGAGGAGCGTCAGCGCGCCAACAAGTACCGCGCGCTCGCCATCCTCTTCGGCGACGGAGCCGGCGCGCTCCTCTTCCGCGCCACCGACCGGGACGCCGGGCTGCGGGGGATGAAGCTTCATACCGACGGCGGCGCCGCCAAGCTGCTCTACGTCGAGGCGGGCGGCTTCCGGACGCGCCCGTACTGGAAGCGCAGCGACTTCGACGAGCAAAAGTACATCCCGACCATGGATGGGCGCGAGCTCTTCAAGTTCGCGGTGACCAAGCTCCCGGAGACGGCGCGTGCCCTCTGCGCGAGCACCCGGACCCCCGTCGACAAGATTGACTGGTTTCTCGCGCACCAGGCCAACGCCCGCATCAACGACTATGTCCGCGAGCAGCTCGGGGTACCCCCCGCCAAGCTCCCGTCGAACATCGACCGCTTCGGCAACACCAGCGCGGGCACCCTCCCCATCCTCATCGACGAGCAGATGCGCGCGGGAAAGCTGAAGCACGGGGATCTGTGCATGCTCCTCGCCCTGGGGGCGGGCGTTCACTGGGGGTGTGCGCTCGTCCGCTGGTGATCCGCATGGTATCTTCTCGCTCATGATGCGCTGGTTGGCTGCCGCCTGTGCGCTCGTGGTCGGGCTCTTGGTGAGCGACGCTCGGGCCTCGGTGTCCATCGCGGTCACCTGGGACGGGTTGCTGCACGAGTCCACGGCGGCCGCGCTGGTGACGCCGCTCGGAAGCCAGTCGGTCTGGGAGAACGATCGCATCTACACCTACACGCGGGTGCGCATCGACCGCGTCCTGGCGGGCGACCTGGCGATGGGCGGCGAGGTCCTGGTGCGGACGATGGGCGGCGTCGTCGGCCATACCGGTCAGCTCGTGGAAGGAGAGGCTGTGCTGGGGCCGGGGGCGGCGTCGCTGCTCTTCGTGCACTCCATCCCCGGGCGCCCGGCGGGAACGTTCGACGTCACCGCGCGCGGCCAGGGTCAGTTTCCCGTCGTCGCCGACGACGCCAGGGCGCCGCCGCACCTCGTGCGCAGCAACACCGTCGGCGCGCTGGTGCCTCCGCGCCTGCTCGGACCGGTGGCGATCGGGCCGATGGCGGCCGACGTGGTGCACGGGCGGGCGGTCGACGATGTCGCGCGCGACGTGGTGACCGCGTGGAGCCGCACGCACTCGCGATGATGGCGGCTGATCGTCGCGCCGCGTGAGCCATCCGGGCCCGAGCGAGGCGATGCGCGTCGTGGCGCGGGAGGCGGAGCTGGGCGACCTGGCTCGCGACGCAGGACGGGCCGAGCGGCTGGCGGTCGATCTCGAGGCCAGCGGGATGTTCGCCTACCGCGCGGCCATTTGCACGGTGCAGCTCGCCTGGCAATCAGCGCAGCGCCTCGCCGTGGTCGACGGGCTGTGCGTCCCGCTCGCCGGCCTGCGGGCGCTCCTCGGCGCCGGAGGGCCCACCAAGATCGTGCACGACGTCGCCTTCGACGCGCGCCTCCTGGCCGAGGCCGACATCACGCTGGAGAACGTGCACGACACGGCGATCGCCGCCCGAATGCTGGGCCGCACCGCCACCGGCCTGGGCTCGCTCCTGGCCTCCGAACTCGGTGTGCACATCGGGAAGGCGATGCAGCATCACGACTGGCGCCAGCGTCCCCTCGACGAGGGGATGCTCGCGTACCTGGCGGCCGACGTGTCGCACCTCGAGGCGCTGGAGGACGTGCTGTGGCGCGAAGTCCTGGCGCGCGGCATCGAAGACGAGGTGCTCGAGGAGACTCACTACCGCCTGGCCTCCGCGGGGGCGGCCGCGGCCGCGCCGCCGGGCGCCCCTGCCTACGCGCGCATCAAGGGAGTCGCCGCCCTGCCGGAGCGGGACCGAGCGGTGCTTCGCATGCTGGCCGACCTGCGCGAGCAGGAGGCGCAACGACGCGACGTTCCGCCCTACCGGGTGGCGTCGAGCGAGACGCTCCTGGCGATCGCGCGCGCACGGCCACGAACGGCGGCCGAGGTGGCACGCATGCGCGGCGTATCCACGTCGTCGCCGGAGGCCCGAGCCTTCGCCGACGAGCTGGCGCGCGGCGTGGCCATGGCCGGCGAGACGCTTCCCGAGGAAGAGCGCACGCTGTTCGATCGCGTGCGGGTCGCGCCGGCGGAGGCGCGGGCCCGACGCGAACGCGAGGTACGGATGACCGCGTGGCGCCGGACCGAAGCGGTGCGGCGCGGCGTCGACGAGCAGGTCGTCCTGCCGGGGCACTGCGCCAAGGAGCTGGTCGGCGGGCAGGTGACGACGGTGGACGAGCTGGCGCGCGTGCCGGGCATCGGGCTGTTCCGCGTCCACCGGGACGGCGACGCGATCCTGCGCGCGCTGCGGGGGGAAGACGTGGCACCGACGTGAGCGGGCTGCTCGTCGTCGCCGGGGAGGCGTCGGGAGACCGGGTGGCGGCGGAAGTGGTGAGGCGGCTCCCAGGGGTGCGTGCCTTCGGGCTCGGCGGGTCAGCGCTGTCCAGCGTGGGCGCCGAACTGGTGGACGATCTGCGCGCGTCGACGGCCCTCGGCATCGGAGAGGCGGCGGCACGCGCCGGGGCCGTCCTGCGCTCCTGGCGCCGCGTGGCCAGCGCAGCCCGCGCACGACGGCCGGTCGCCGCGATGCTGGTCAACTACAGCGAATACAACGCGCGGCTCGCCCCCCTTCTGCACGATGCCGGGGTGCGCGTCCTCTGGTACGGCGCGCCGCAGGTGTGGGCCTGGCGGCCAGGGCGAACGGAGGCGCTCCGGCGATCGGTCGATCGCATGGCGCTCATGCTCCCTTTCGAAGAGCCGCTCTGGCGCCGGTCGGGCGTAGACGCCCACTACGTCGGTCACCCGGCGCTGGAGACGCCGCGCCTCGACCGCCGCGCGGCGCGCGAGGCGCTGGAGATGACCCCTTTCGCCGCCGCCGTCGCGGTCCTTCCGGGGAGTCGCCCGCACGAGGTGCGCCGCCTTCTGCTCCCCATGCTCGATGCTTACGAGCGTGTCCGCTCCGATCGCGCGAGCGTCGACGCTCGCGTGCTGGTGGCTCCCAGCCTCGACGCGTCGACCCGCCACTGGGTGCGCGCGGTCTGCCTGGAGCGACGCGTCGGGCACTTCGACGCCGATCCGCACCGCGGTGCGCTGAGCGTCCTCCCCGCCTTCGACGCGGCCCTCTGCGCGTCGGGCACGGCCTCGCTGGAGGCCGCGCTCTGCCGGGTGGTGCCGGTGGTGGCCTACCGGGTTGGGCTGGCGACGGAGCTCACCGCGCGCGTCCTCGTTCGCACGCCGCACATCGCGCTGCCCAACGTGCTGCTCGGGGAGCGGGTGTTCTCCGAGCTGGTGCAGCGCGAGGTGAGGGTGGACCGCCTGGCCGCGGCGCTGGGCGACGCCCTCGATCGACGGCCGGCGCTCCTCGGGGCCTGCGCTCGCGTCGAGGCCACGCTGGGGACGCAGCGCACCCCTTCGCTCGGGGTGGCGCGGATGCTGGCCCCCTGGCTCGGCCTCGATGCGAGCGCGGCGTGAGGGGCGACGTGGCGCGACCCGGGCTGGGGACCGCCGTCCCTGCGGGCTCGAGGCCCGAGCGATGGGCCTTGCCTTCCTTCGCCGCGGCCTCGGCGGCGCTCCTGGCCGTGCGCCTGATGGCCGCCCGTCAGGTCGGGTTCGGCGACTCGGAGGCCCTCTATGCCAGCTACGCGCTGCATCCCCAGCCGGCCTACCTGGACCATCCGGGTCTCGTCGGAGTCCTGGCGCGGGTCCTCGGCGGCGGCACCGCCCCTTCCCCGCTGCGCGCGCACGAAGTCACCGCCGTCCTGGCGACCGCATTCCCCGGGTTGCTGGCGGTGGCCTGCCGCGCCGCCGGCGCGAGCTGGCCTCGTGCTTTCGCCGCGGCGCTGGTCGCCGCCCTGGCGCCGGAGATCGCCATCGGGCTCTTCGCGCTGACGCCCGATCTCCTGCTCGCCCTCTCCTGGACCGGTGCCCTGGCCTTGGCCGCACTCGCCCTCCGCTCGGTGCCGGCAAGCGGACGGGCCGCGCTGGCCTTCGCGGGGGCGGGCTTGCTGGCGGGGATCGCCGCCGCCTCCAAGGTAACCGGGCTGGCCCTCTTCGTGGCGCTGGTCGCCGCCTACGCCTCGCGTCCCGCCCGTGCCCATGGGCGGTCGATCGCTCCCTGGGCGGGACTGGGGGCCGGAGCGCTGGTGGTCGCCCCCATCGTGCTTTTCGAGGCCCACGCCGGCTGGCCGATGCTGCGTCACCGCCTGGTCGATACCCAGACCAGCGCCGGTCTCTCGCTGCGCAACGCCGGCGCGCTGATGGGCGGCCAGCTCCTCTACCTCTCGCCGCTCATCGCCTGGCTGGCGGCGCTCGCGGCCCGGGAGGCGTGGCGCGGGCGAGGCGATGCCGTCGGACAGCTGCTGGGGTGGTCCTTCGCCGTGCCGGCGGCGACGCTCCTTCCCTTGTGCCTGTGGAGTCGCGTGGCCGAGCCGCACTGGTTGGCTCCCGCCCTCCTCGCGCTGGTCGTCGCCGCCGCCCGCGCACCGGGCGCTCCTTCACGCGGCCTGGTGATCGCGTCGTGCGGGATGGCGGCCGTCCTGGTGGCTGCCGTCCACGCATGGGTGCTCGTCCCTTCCGCGGTGCTTCTCGCCCCGGCGTCCTACGACCCGCGCCTGGATCTCGGCAACGAGCTCCGGGGATGGCCGGAGGTCGTCACGGCGGTGCGGGAAGAGGCCCTGGCCGCCACGCCCGACGAGCCGGTCGGCGCGCCGGGCCAGGACCTCGCCGTCGTCGGTCCGCACTGGATCGTCTGCGCCCAGCTCGAGGCCGCGCTGCGCGACGAGCTCCGCGTGGGCTGCGACACCCCCGTCCCCGACGACTTCGACACCTGGTGGCCACGAGCTCGCTGGCGGGCTGCCGACGTCGTCGTCTGGGTCAGCGACGGCCGATTCGGCCCCCCTGCGCTGGCCACCCACCGTGCGCTGCGCTCGCGCGAGGTGCGCATCGAACGCGCCGGACGCACCGTCCGCGTCTTCACCATCACCGTGCTCGCCAGCCGCGCGCAAGCCTGAGAGGGCCCGCCTCGCTTCAGTCGGACGACATCGCCCGGAGGCCGGCGTCGCGCAGGAGCGCGCGGTCCTCGTCGGCCTCGGGGTTCGGGGTGGTCAGCAGCCGGTCACCGTAGAAGATCGAGTTGGCGCCGGCGTACATGGCCAGGAGCTGCGCCTCGCGCGTCAGCTCGGTGCGACCCGCGCTGAGACGCACCCGCGTCCGCGGCATGAGGATGCGCGCGCAGGCGATCATGCGCACCAGATCGAGCGGATCCACCGGCGGAAGATGCTCGAGCGGCGTGCCTGCCACGCGGACCAGGGTGTTGATGGGAACGCTCTCCGGCTGCGGGTCCAGGTTGGCCAGCGTTCGCAGCATCTCGCAGCGGTCGCCCGCGCTCTCGCCCATGCCGATGATGCCGCCGGAGCACACGGTGATGCCCGCCGCGCGCACGTTGCGCAGCGTCCGCAAGCGGTCGTCGTAGGTGCGCGTGGTGATGATCGACCGGTAATGCTCGCGGCTGGTATCCAGGTTGTGGTTGTAGGCATCCAGCCCGGCTTCCTTCAGCCGGCCGGCCTGCGACTCGGTCAGCATGCCGAGCGTGACGCAGGCCTCCAGGCCGAGCTCCTTCACGCCGCGCACCATGGAGAGGACGCGCTCGAAGGCGGGGCCGTCCTTCACCTCGCGCCAGGCCGCCCCCATGCAGAAGCGCGTCGACCCGTTCTCGCGCGCGCGTCGCGCCGCGATCAGCACCTCGTCGACGTCGAGCATCTTCTCCGGACCCACGTCGGTCGTGTGGTGGCTCGACTGCGGGCAGTACGCGCAGTCCTCCGGGCAGCCCCCGGTCTTGACGCTGAGCAGCGTGCACAGCTGCACTTCGGACTCCGGGTGGTGCGCGCGGTGCACGGCGCGCGCCTCGTCGAGCAGCGCGAAGAGTGGGCGATCGTAGAGCGCGCGCACGAAGTCGCGCGGAAACGGCGGCGTCGTGGACGCCGGGGGGGCGGACTGCATCATGGAGGGTGGGAACTCTAGCCCGGACCTGGAGCTGGCCGAGGATTTCGCTTCCCCGCCGACGACCCGGGCCGGGGGGCGCCTCTTCCTGTATGCTCGCCGCCGCGGGGACCGGGTTCGTGCTCACCGTCCTCCTCGTCGACGATTCGCCCGTGGTGCGCCGCGTGCTAGCGCAGCGCCTGGTGGCCGAAGGGTTCGCCGTGACGGCCGCGCCATCGGCGGAAGCGGCGCAGTCGGTCGACCCGAGCACGCTCGCCTGCGCGGTCATCGACATCGACCTCCCCGACGGCTCCGGATCGGAGGTGGCGGCGAACCTGCGACGGCAGCGCCCGGGGCTTCCGGTGGCCTTCTTCTCGGCCGGGGCCTCCGCCGAGGCCATCGAGGACGCCCGCGCCCACGGGCCGGTCTTCGCCAAGCCCGACGTCGACGTGGTGATGGCCTGGATGACCGCGGCGCTTCAGCCGCCGCCGACGAAGTGAACGATCTCGATTACGTCACCCGACGCCACGACGTAGTCCACGTGACGCGCACGCGGCACGACAGCGCGGTTTACCTCCACCGCCACCGGTCCCTCGTGGAGGCCCAGATGTTCGACCAGGCCGCGGAGGGTCAGCCCTTCCGGGACCTGGTGCAGTGCGCCGTTGATGGTGACCTCCATCCCGCGCCACGCTAACACGCCGCCAGATGAAGGCGACCGCGTCCGTCCACGGTTTCCACCAGCCCCGACCTGAAGCGTCAAGAGGCGCAAAGGGGGCTGTCCTCGCGGGGAGCCCTTGCCGCCGGGCCTCGCCTGCGCGACCCTCTGGGAAGATGACGCAAACCAGCGCGGGCATCGATCCCATCCCGCCGGCCAGGAAAGACGACACCGAAGACGTGGCGTGGGCCCTGTCCACCGCCGAGGCCATGCACGCGCGCGGCGATCGCGGCGACGCGCTGAAGTGGTTGCGGCGCGCCGCCGAAGCGGCCTCCGAGGCGCAATCGGACGACCGCGCCCTCGAGCTGGCGAAGGCCGCCGCCGACCTGGCCTCGGTGCTTGGACCGACGACGAACGCGCCACCGCCGCCGCCTCCTCAACGGCCCACCTCGGTCTTTCCCGGCACCCGCGGGAACACGCCCTCGCCGGCGCCCTCCGCGTACCCGGCGACGCGCCCGTTCTCCCCTGGCGCGACGCACTCGCCCAGCGTCCCCACCAGGCCGTCCGAGACGTTGCCCTGGACCACGACGCGCGCCGTCTCGCCCTTC